>ERZ1740058.523-NODE-523-length-28443-cov-12.345709_pt1 | contig 28443 bp, 26 predicted proteins | sample MGYA00581745_ERZ1740058 | MGnify/ENA primary metagenome ERZ1740058 (study PRJEB43018, sample SAMN04849742) | marine metagenome | isolation source: floating plastic debris | place: Pacific Ocean | collected 2008-08-30 | study: EMG produced TPA metagenomics... | reverse complement strand
AGCGATCGCTCGAGCGCCTGGGTATATTTGGGAACGCTGCTGGGGACATCGTCAAAAAAGCCCGTTAGCGTACAGTGGGGCATGTAGTGATGCGCTTCATTAGGGCCACAGGTCATGCGGCTTTTGGAAAAATAAGTGTTCAATTGGTCAGCGAGTTCGCCAACTGGACAGGCATAAACAATTAGCTTAGACATATGCGGTAAGGGGGATTTCTCTCAAACAGCGTGCAAGCAGTCACATCTACAGATGCAGCACACCCCGCTTAAATAGGCAGAAATCCTATTTGGCGGAAAACCGACGGTTAATTCATCGATTAACGCTATGCCAAGTATATTGAATTTCATCTATGGAGATATTAAATCTGGTTTATGTCGCGTTTAACTGTCGCTCAATCGCCTCACCCTCTATTCGATAAAGTGACGGAAGCAAATGGGCGATCGCGGTGAGAATCCTCTTCAAAAAAATGAGAGGCGGCGTTTTGGTTGGCGTGGGCTACATGCTATCGCCGCTGTCTTGGTGGAACGACGTATTTTTCAATCTGCCTATTGCCCTGGTTCTTGGCTATGCGGCTGGTTGGTTCCACGCAGCCTGGTTTGCCCCAGCCACCTTGGTCGGCTATTGGCTGTCAAACGTCGCCGGCATGGTGATGATGCAGTTTGGCGCTGGCGATCTGGTGTTTGAAGATCGGCAACGCCACCCACAGCGAGATTTGTGGATTGGCTTTGGCAGTTCCACGCTGTACACGATCGCGATCGCCGCTCTGGTTTATTGGCACGTTTTGGAAATTCCCGCTTTTTTACAGTTCAGCGAGTAAAGCGGTAGATAAAGTAGCCTGCTAGCCCCGGCTATTGCCAAAAGTTTGTTGTGATTTGCAGCTGCAAAACGCTTGCGTAGACCTGCCGCAGACAGTCAGAAATTAGCCCAAAAAATATTCACGAAGCGGTTTTCTCGGGTTGGAAAGGACCCCATTAATCGATTACATGACTTAGCCGCCGCTGCTTAAACTGATGCCCCTGTGTAGAACAGTCTGCTGGCATTATCCATATCCTCAGACTCCATCACTCTCCCAGGTCACGACTATTACGGAAGGCAGTCTGGTCACCTTGTAGCTTAATATGAATTTAATATTTTTATAGGACCTATGGAAAGGACTCAATTTGTGCAGCTATCGGCTTTGCCGGGGTGGATTATCGGCGTTATCCATACCCAAGAGCGCGGCTATCAGTGCTGGGTGATTGATTCAGCCCTAACTGTCCTCAACGATGGCTATCAGTACAGTACAAGCAGCGCCGCCCTGATGGCAGGTCGCACGTTTATCGAGAAGCAGCAGGGCATATAGGTTTTGACGCTGCTTGACTGCTCTGAAACAGTTCGCGAAACAATGCCAGCTTGTTGGCTACTGCTCAATCACCAACCGCGATAGGCCAGTGCCCGGATAGTAAACGCCCAAAATTTGGTCGTAGCTGTAGCCTTGAACGGCGTGGTCTTTGGCACCGTGCTGGCTCATTCCCTGCCCGCCGTGGGCTTCTTGGACAATTTGATCAGAGGCGGCATAGAGCGACTCCACAATGCCGCCTTCATAGCTAATAAATTCGCCAGCCGTTTCAGTGACCGCCCGTTGCGTATTGGTCGTTTCTAAATTAATGCCTTTATAGGCCTGAAAGCGTTGAGTATTGTCCAAATCCCAATAGTCACTGGCGGGCCGAACATGATGGGTCAGCGCATAAGAACGAGCCGCAACGGCTTGAGCTTTCAACGCCTCAAGGGGCCAGTGGTGATACATTTCGCTGCCCACAACGCTAGAGAGATAGTCACCTAATCGGACGAAATTCACCGCTATTAGTTGACCGCCATCGTTGTAGAGCAGTACCCGGCCTTTAAACCAGCCGTTTTTCACAAACACAAAGCCGCTCTGCTCGGCCTCTAGCCAAACCGCACCGGAAAGCTGGCAGCCGTCAAAGCTGATGCCTGAAGCGGTGGGAGAGGCCGTCAAGCTGGTTTGAGCCGGGATGTCGCAGTGGGCAGAGCCGTCAGTATCAATCACCCAGCCGAGGGCACTGGCGCCTACCGTCAGAGAAGTGACATTACGGGCCACGGCTACCCGCATCTCCAGCACGTTGTCAATCACGTCTTCGCCAACAATGACAGCAGCAGCCTGGGGCGCTTGCGGTTGAGTCTGAGCAGTTGCGGTCGTGGCGTCAGCACTTGAGGCCGGCTTGTCTGCAGTTGAAGCTGCGGTGGTTTCGGATGTAGCAGCTGTCTGATGCTGCGATCGCTCAATTCGATACAGGTCAACCACTGCCTGCCGCACCACTCCGGTACTGCGCCACAAACTTTCTTCAGCCCGCACGAGTGTCTCACTACCGGCCAGGGGCAGAGCCCGCAGCATCAAAGCTCCAGATAAGAGCGCACCGCTGGCAAAAGTTAGCCGCCGAAAAGAGAATTTGGGCTGGCGATTGCATAAACGCTGGATTCGCTGCCATTCTTGTCGAAACTGCAACGTCATTATTGTCCTAGGCCACGTTTATAAACGGCATGGTTGATAACTTTACATCTGGAACAGTTTAACCAAATTGTGAAAATACTGACTACTTTTGAGTGGCCAGCCACAAAATTGGTCAGTAAGCCACTTGACAAGACGCCAACTTCGAGAATTTTTCACTACGCCATCTCCCCCTTATATTCCCAGTTCTAGGAGATATTGCCTCCGCTCACCTGCAAAGGTTTAGGGGCAGGAGACCAAAATCGAATTCGACGACGTAAGGCCCAAATTAATGACTCACTTCAGAACGTTAGATACCATGGCAGGGCCATTTCATGGCGGTGCCCACAGGAGGGCGCCAACCTTTTTGGATTTCTAGGATTCTGCTGTGCTGCCCTCAAAACCGAAAGCCCCCCGCAACCGGACATTGACGCTTTCACCGGTTGAGTTACAAACCTATCGCTTGCAGCTACAGCAGCTAACCCAGCCGTCGCCATTGGCGGCAGTGCTGGACGCTATCCTGCATCAAGATTGCCACACCGCGATCGCCCATTTACCGGCTGCCTGCATTGATCTTTTAATCCTCGATCCGCCGTACAATCTCCGCAAAGATTTTCATGGTCGGCTATTTCAGCGGCGATCACCCGATGACTATCTCGATTGGTTTGCGTCCTGGCTGCTGCCTCTCAAGCGTTTGCTTAAGTCCACCGCCTCAGTCTATGTCTGTGCCGACTGGCAATCATCGGCGGTGGTATATCCTCTGTTAGCGGAGCATTTCACCGTGCGCAATCGCATCACCTGGGAACGGGAAAAGGGCCGAGGAGCCAAAACCAACTGGAAAAACGCCTCTGAAGACATCTGGTTTTGCACCGTCTCCGACCGCTATACCTTTAATGTGGAAGCGGTAAAGCTGCGCCGCCGGGTGATTGCTCCCTATCGCGATCGCCACGGTCATCCCAAAGACTGGCAAAATACGCGCCAGGGCCGTTTTCGCCTAACCCATCCTTCCAACCTGTGGACGGATATTTCCGTGCCGTTTTGGTCGATGCCGGAAAATACCGACCACCCCACCCAAAAGCCCGAAAAGCTGATTGCCAAGCTGATTTTAGCCAGCAGCCAGCCCCAAGCTGTCGTTCTTGATCCGTTTTTGGGGTCGGGCACCACCGCCGTCGTCGCCAAAAAGCTCGGTCGCCACTACATCGGCATCGAAACCAATGAAGAATACTGCTGCCTAGCGATGAAGCGGTTGGCTATGGCTGAGGGCGATCGCCGCATCCAAGGCTATACCGACGGCTACTTTTGGGAGCGCAACTCAACCCCATCCGCCTAAGAAAATCTGTTTTGAGCCATCTGAGCCAGTGCCCCTAGCGTTATTTGGATGCCCGGTCCATGGCTAGATGATCTGCCGTCTTGTCATGGCAGAACTGGCGATGTCACAGCAACAATTTTGTCAAAATCCCCGTCTTTTTCAGAAAATGTGTCGAAACTTGGGAATACCTATTTAAGGGACACCGGTGCGGGAACAGAGTTTATGCGACTGCTGAAGAAAATTGTGATTGGGCTGCTGCTGTTATGTGGATTGCCCATTAGTCTCATGGCGATGGTATATAGCTTTAATCCCGAGACTTCTCAAGAAGACAAAGATGGGGCGATCGCCGCATTTATTTTCTTCGGCCTGCCTCCGGTCGTAATTAGCGGTCTATTGATGCACAGCCTACATCAGCAGCATAGGTCTGACGCTAAGAGGAGCGATCGCGAACTTGAGCAGCTCTTTTTGGCTGAGCTACAGGCCAATGGCGGCAACATCAACCCGATCATTTTTGCCACCAAATCTGATCTCACCCTCGACGAGACCAAAGTCTTTTTGGATGAAAAGGCGGTGCAGCTCAATGCCCTGTACGAAGCGACTGAGACGGGTGGAGTAATCTATCGCTTCCCCCTGTAGCGAAGAGCGTTCCAGCTTATCCAATAGGTTGTTCAGATCAGCGCTGCTGCCCCCATCACTGAGCCGGCCCTCTAGGTCTAGCTTGGAGACTCGGGACCTTGGGGCAAAGGGGCGTCGGCCTGCGATCGCCCCATCAGGTTGCACAGCTTATAGACAATGCGAGCGCCTACGTTGCCGTCCCAGTCGCTATCGCCCACCTCGCAGACATCAAACCCGATAATCTGGCGATCGCTCCTGACCACTGCGCGAATCAGCGCCATGGCTTCCTCCAGCTCTAGGCCGCCGGGTACTGGGGTGCCGGTTCCCGGACAGAGTTTGGGATCTAAGCCATCCACGTCAAAGCTGATATAGACCTGCGGCGGCAGCGGCGCGATGATGTTGCGGCACAGCTTGAGCCAGGGCGTGCCGCTGTAGCGCTGTTCTTTGAGCACGGGATCATAGTGGGTCTGAATGCGGCCCTGGGACTGCTGAATCGTGGTAACTTCACCGTGGGAAAGGTCGCGGATGCCCACCTGCACGAGGCGCGTGACCTGGGGCAGCGCGATCGCCTGGTGCATAATTGACGCATGGGAATAGGGAAAGCCCTGATAGGCCTGCCGCAGGTCGGCGTGGGCGTCGATATGCAGGATGCCGAAGTTGTCGTAATGTGCTGCCAGGGCCCGCATAAGGCCAAGGGGAACGCTGTGGTCGCCACCGATCACGCCGACCTGCTTGCCGTCCGCGATCGCCTGCTGGGTGGTGGCATAGAGCCACTGGTTGACGCGATCGCACCCGGCATTCACGGCGTTGAGCTGGGCGGACAGGTGCGGGTTGCTAGTGAGATCTTGTCCCTGTTCAGTCGCCGCAATGACTGCAGCCGCCACGGGACGCAGATCATCGTTCAACGCGCGAATCCACTCGGGCGATGGAGGCATGTAGAGGCCCTGCTGCCAGCCATCCGGATAATCGAGGTCATACAAATCAAGCTGCGGTGATGCCTGCCGTACCGCCTCTGGCCCCTTTGCCGTACCCGCGTGATAGGACACTGTGACCTCCCACGGCACCCCCAGCAGCACAATGCTCGCCGTGTCGTAGTCAAACGGCAGGCCGCAAAAGTTGCCGTTTTCCAGCCCGACACCGCTGGGGTCAAAGCTGCGGATGATCTCAGCGCGACTAGGGTCTGTCATCATTTATCTGTCGAGCGTAAACAGCGAAAGAGGGGCAGCCCCTAGCTAAGGTTCCAGAGCGGGCACGGTAATGTCGATCGTCAAAGCGTTCTCGGTTTAATTGACGACGTGCCCTAGCCATTCAGCATCTGGTCAATAGCGGTGGGCAAGCAAAACGCCGCCTGATGGATGCCGACGTTGTAGTACTGCAGCTGATGCCCGGCGGCAAACTGAGCTGCGCGATTGCTATCCAAATCTTTTACGGGATGGGTCTGGTCTTTGGCACAGAACGAAAAGCCCCACATGCCTGTCGGATAGGTGGGAATAAACGCTAAATAGCAGTGCACCGACTCAGGGCCGAAAATATCCTTTAGGCAGTGATTGAGATCGACGAAGGCCCGTTGATTAAACCGAGGCGACTCGCTTTGGGCCGTCATCACACCACCGGGGCGCAGACAGCGATAGACGTCCTGATAAAAGTCACCGCTAAACAGCCCCTCCGACGGCCCTACCGGATCGGACGAGTCCACCACGATGAGGTCATAGGCGGCGGCTGGAGCCTGACGCACAAAATCGATGCCGTCGCCAATTATCAGCTGGAGCTTGGGGTCGTCTAGTCCAGCGGACAGAGTGGGCAAATAGGTGCGTGAAGCCCGCACCACCGCTTCGTCAATTTCCACCATGGTGACGGTGGCGACTTGCTCATGCTTTAAGATCTCCCGTACGCTGCCGCCGTCACCGCCGCCAATCACAAGCACATCCCGAATTTGCGGCTGCACCAGCATCGGCACGTGAATAATCATCTCGTGATACGCTTTCTCATCCTTTTCGGAGCACATCACCATCTTGTCAACAGTCAGCATCTTGCCGTATTCAAACGTGTCAAAAATCTCTACGGTCTGGTAGGGGGATTTTTCATGAAAGATGCGATCGCCCTTATGGCGAATCGAGAGCGCGATATTTTCGTTGCGGTCAGTAAACCAGACGCTGCGGCTATAGCGCGGCATCGTCAGCTTTTGGGTGGCGGTATCGCGCAGTTCTCCCAGGTCAATATCGGTTTTTTCCAGCAGTTCCAACTGGCCCCGGTTGAGTTCGACAGCGGAACCGTGGTGCGCCTCAAACTCCGACTTCAAAATCTCATAAGACGTCCATGGATTGACCGAATACCCACAGGTAAACAAATCCACTGCGGCGTAACGATACTCTGGCCAAGTGTGAATGGCCAAGTGACTTTCTTGGATTACGACGACCCCTGACACCCCAAATGGAGAAAAGTGATGAAACGTTGAACTAATGATGGTGGCTCCTGATTCTTGGGCGGCTTTTAGCATGCTGGCCTCGATATGAGGCACGTCGTTCAAGATTTCACTGGAGCAGCCGTGAAACTCTACCAAAATGTGACGTCCGAGTGAATTCATAAGCCGCTAGACACCTCCAATGGATTACGTTAAGGAAGCCAAAGCTCGGGATTTGCAGTCTCTATGCCTGTCTGTGCCCTGAGGCCGTTTAGGCAAGCCGTCTTGTAGCTTACCGCCAACGGGGCGATCGCACCGGCGCCGATAGCCAAAGGCGGCAGATTGCCAGGGCTCAAGATGAGAGCGATTTTGAGTAGGCTTGAACCCGCCGCTGCAGTAGATGTCGCACGCGATAGCTAAGCAGCACCGCCGCCGCGAGTTGTCCCAAGGCGAGTCCCCACCACAGGCCGAGGCCCGTTAGCCCCAACAACTGCCCTAATACAAATCCCCCGCCAATGCCAATCAGCCAGTGGGCAATGAAATCGACCGTGGCCAAGAACGGAGTATCTCTTAACCCTTGTAAGGTACCCAAACTCATCAGTCGAAACCCCTGACAAATTTGGAAGATGACTCCAATTGGGAAAAGGGCGATCGCCGCCAGTACTGCGCCTTGATTTTCCGGCAAATGAGGATCGACATAAAGCCCGACAATCACCTCTGGCAGGGTCCACAACGGCAGTGCCAACAGGCTGATTAGTCCGCCATTTAGGATTAAGCTGAGGGTCATCACCTGCTGGGCAATGTTGGGCTGACCAGCCCCGATGGCATGGGCCGTTCTCATGGCGGTGGCATAAGACAGGCCCCACGACACCATCAGCAACAGTTCCGTCGTGGTCATCACAACCCGGTGCGCGGCCAGCCAGTCCGTTCCCCAAAGCCCCATCAGCAGAGCCGCAGCGGTCAGCGCCCCAAATTCTGTGCCGTAGTCGACGCAGAGGGGCCAGCCAAGCTGCACGATTTCCCGCAGGGTCGGCCAATCCGGTTGGCTGATGCCGGCAAACAGTCGCCAGCGTCGCCAGTCGGGGTGGAATTTCAGCGCCAGCGTACTAACGATAAACAGCGTCCAAAAGGCGATCGCGCTACTCCAGCCAATACCCGCCAGCCCCAGCTCTGGCAGGCCCCAACGGCCAAACATCAGAGCATCATTCAAAATTACGTTGAGGGGAATGCTGATGAGCATCAGCGCCGTTAATAATTGCGGTCGCATCAAAGCGGTGGTGATTTCCTTAAAGACGAATATCCCCAGGGCAGCCGGCAGGCCCCACATCATCCCCCGCAGGTAAGCCATTGTTTGGGCCACAATGCTGGGGGCTTGCCCCAACCGCAACAAAATGGGGGCGAGATGCCACAGCAGCAGTAAGGCGGGAATGGAGACCGCCAAGCTGAGCCACAGCGCTTGGGCATTAATGCGCCGAACTTGGCCCCTATCTTCAGCCCCAAATGCTTCCGCTGCTAAAGCCCCGGTCATTTCTAGCAGACCGGTAAACAGCGAGAGTAGCGTCCAAAAAATGATGGCTCCTAAGCCTCCTGCGGCCAAAGCAGCGGTCCCTAGCCAGCCCATCATCAGCGTGTCGATAAAGCTGATCATGCCCTCGGCCAGCTGCACGCAGGTAAGCGGAATCGCCAAATGCAATAAGGCTCGAACTTCTTGCTGTACGCTCACGAGAACTCCCCCTTTAGTCCGCGGATTTCAGGTCCCAAAAAGCATCGTCGCAGGGTTGAGGGCACTCTCCAAATTCAGTGTCTTGCCATGATGTGACAAGATGATACAGACCGTTGAGTGCTGCCTGATTGCATGACTGACTCCACCTCTGGCTCGATGCCCGCCTATGAAAAACTCAAAGCGCTGCGGCCTCTAATGTTACGTCTTCACAAGGCGCTGCTGGATGCTGAGCAAGATAGCTACCAGCGAGTTCATGGCCCCATCACTTCCAAGATGGAGCTTTTTCAACTCGTGATTGGAGACGAATGGTTTGAGTGGCTGCGGCCCATATCCCAGTTCATTGCCCGCATTGACGAGACTGTTGCGGCTAAAAAGCCGCTGTCGCCTAATGAAATTCACGGCCTGTTAGCGGCAGCCCATGACCTACTGCCGCTAGAGTCTGATGAAGTCAGCGAGGCGGCGGTCCGCTATCAGCGCGCGGTGGAAAACAACCCGAAAATTGCCATGCTCCATGGACAAGTCATGTCCGTATTGCAGCCAGCCTCCCAAGAAATCAACGAGTAAGTATTGCTGATTGAAAATCCATAAATCCTGAACCTGGAAAGTCCGTGAGCGATCGCCTCATGCTTCAGATTTGTGATCTGCTTTAAGCAGTTGACTTAACGTGCTCAGAGTTCGCATCCAAAACAGATAGGTTTTTAAGAGCCAGCGCATATATTATTAGAGCCGGTTTTATATACTCAAAAATTTTCCTTCAAGCAACATTTCAAGCAGCTTTTACGTCTACTCGCCAGCTTAAAGGTCTGTGTTTTTTACCTAGATCTTTCCAACTATTTCTCAGATTACTAATTAGTTTGGCTAATTGATATCTAGAGAATTTGTAGAAAATAGCTGCTGTATTTAATTCAGACCTATAAGCCAGCAGTTCAAATTCTTGCTGGTGATAAGGCTCACTGATAAAAGCACTTTTGACGATTAGCCTCTCCAAACTGGCAGGTCTCATCTTTATATAGAAGATCCGCTCAAGAAGGCTACATAGCAGCTGATTGAAAAACTTGTTCTCGATTTTTTAACTTCACCTGAAGGCTGATGCGGCCTCTCTCATGCTTGCTAGGAGGAAAGATTCAGGGTGATTTTAATGTCTTCTTCATCGTTTCTTTATTATGTGCTTATAACATTAAAAATTGGCTAATAACCTGCGAGTAAAAACTTTCTCTGGGCAGCTTAAATTCGAGTCTTCTGGCAGATATCACAAAAACATCTTGGTGTGATATAGGTATGCGTGGAGTTAATTTTTGGATGACAGTGATTGCTTCTACTAAGGCTAAGCAATCTTGGCTTCTGTCTAATCAGTCATCCGATTCTGAATATTTTTTGAGGTGTTCCCCTTGAGTCGTATATTGCTTACTTAAGGGGTAGCCGAGATCCAGAATAGCTTTAGACCAGTAGAACACAGAGTGGAATTAATTATGCTTCGGAAACTCACTGAACAAATCGATTTGAGAAAGGCTCTTGCTTTAGCCCTGGTGGCTGGTTTGGCGGCTTGTGGTGGTAGTACAACCACCACCGAGACCCCGGAGGAAGGTACTGAGACTGCAGCAGCCGGCGGTGAAGCTGGCGAAAAAATCTTTGACGAAAACGTTTCTTTGACCGGAGCTGGCGCGTCTTTTCCCGCGCCGCTTTACCAAAATTGGTTTACTCAGCTGAACGGCAAAGTGCCTGAGCTGCAGGTTAACTATCAATCGATTGGTAGCGGGGCTGGCGTTGAGCAATTTACTGCTGATACCGTTAACTTTGGGGCTAGCGACGTTGCTATGCAGGATGAAGAGATTGAGGCCATTGAAAAGGGCACTATTCTTCTACCGATGACCGCTGGTGCGATTGTTTTGGCTTACAACTTGCCCGGTGTTGAGGAGCTTAATCTGACTCGCGACGCATACACGAATATTCTGCTGGGTAATATCACCACCTGGAACGATCCGGCGATCGCGGATGCTAATCCAGATGTGGAACTACCGGATACTGACATCACCGTGATTCACCGTTCCGACGGTAGTGGCACCACAGGTGTCTTCACCAAGCACTTGAGCGCCATTAGCTCTGACTTTGCCAGCCAAATCGGCGAAGGTAAGACGGTTGAGTGGCCCGGTACCGGTAACTTCATCGGTGCCAAGGGTAACGAAGGTATTACTGCTCAGCTTCAGCAAACTGAAGGCGCGATCGGCTACATCGAGTATGGCTATGCCGAGAACAATGGCGTGCCCATTGCCGCTCTTGAGAATGCTTCGGGCAACTTTGTGCGGCCTTCGGGGGATTCTGCCGCCAAGACTCTGGAAGCGGTTGAACTCCCTGAAAACCTGCGGGCGTTCATCACTGATCCGGAAGGAGACGAATCCTATCCGGTTGTCACCTACACCTGGATGATGGTTTATGAGCAGTATGACGATCCGCAAGTCGCCAAAGCTATTGAAGTGATGATTGAGTACGGTCTGAACGAAGGTCAAGCAAGCGCTCCGGAGCTCGGCTACATCGCGCTGCCCGACAATGTGCGGGAGCGGGTTGCTGCAGCGGCTGATGTGCTCAGCGATGAGTATGAAATTACCCTTAACTAAGCTCGGGTAACTTAAAGGGGGCTGCGGCCCCCTTTTTGCTGAATCTATTGATCTCGAGGAAACATAATCGTGACTGCATCTGGTACGCCCAATACTCGCAGCCGTTCGGGTAGTGAAAAGTCGTTCGACAAGTTCTTTGTTGGCTTGACAACCGCATTTGCGATCGCCACTGGGGTTTTGCTCCTAATCATTGCCGGTATTGTCTTAAAAGATGCCATTCCGGCGATTCGGGAATTTGGCCTCGGCTTTATTACTAGAAGCACTTGGAATCCAGTACAGAGCGCTTACGGTGCCTGGCCGATGATTTACGGCACTTTGGTCAGCTCCTTTATCGCGCTGCTGATTGCGGTGCCGCTGGGATTAGGCGTCGCTATTTTTCTGAGCGAAGATTTTATTCCCCTGCAGGTTCGCACTGTATTGGTCTTTATGGTGGAGCTGTTAGCGGCAATTCCCAGTGTGGTCTATGGCCTCTGGGGCATTTTTGTATTGATGCCCGCGCTGAAATGGTTTTTTGGCCTCTTCGGCATTGCGTTTACCGGACCGAGTATGCTGACCGCCGCATTGATTTTGGCCATCATGATTTTGCCAATTATCACGGCGATTTCTCGTGACTCCCTGGCTTCTTTGCCGCCCGATTTGCGTCAGGCTTCTTTGGGAATTGGCGCAACCCGCTGGGGCACTATTTTTCGCGTGCTAATCCCAGCCGCTATCTCTGGTATTGTTGGCGGCGTGATGTTGGCCTTAGGCAGAGCTATGGGTGAGACAATGGCCGCCACGATGGTGATTGGGAATGCTAACCAGGTTAACCTTTCGTTGTTGAAGCCGGGCAATACAATCGCCTCTCTGTTGGCCAATCAGTTTGCTGAGGCGAAAGGCCTGCAGGTTTCTTCGCTGATGTATGCCGCTTTCATTCTGGTCATCATGACCTTAGTTGTGAACATCTTGGCTGAGCTGATTGTTAGCAAGATTCAGGCAAAGTACGACTAAATTTTTCTTGGCAGTTGATGAGCAGATGAGCAATTGACATCATGACGACCTATACAAGTTCCTCAACGAGCAATCTTGGCGGTCAGGGGTTGCGCAAAAAGTCTTCCCGACCCCGCGATATTTTTAACTTGGTGATGACCAGCCTAGCGTCGCTGTGCATGGTCATCACTCTGGTGCCGCTGTTCTTAGTTATCGCTTTTGTCGTGGTGCAGGGTATCGGCGCTATTTCCCCTGGGCTGTTGACTCAGCTGCCGCCGCCGCCCGGTTTAGAAGGCGGCGGCATTGGCAATGCCCTGTTGGGCACCATCATTGTGGTGGCCATTGCGACTGCCATTTCTGTGCCATTTGGCGTCATGGCTGCCGTTTATCTTTCCGAATTTAGCAAGGGCAATGCGCTAGCCGAATGGGTACGATTTTTCACTAACGTTTTGAGTGGTGTGCCCTCGATTATCGCCGGCGTGTTTGTCTATGCTTTGCTGGTGGTGACGGGCATAACGGGCTATGCGGCTATGGCTGGGGGGGTAGCTCTGGCGGTATTGATGTTGCCAACAATTATTCGGACCACCGATGAAGCGTTGAACATTATTCCCCAAGACATTCGATGGGCGTCGGTGGGCGTGGGGGCTTCTCGCTATCAGACGGTCTTGCAAATTGTGCTGCCGGCTGCCGTCCCGTCTATTATTACCGGCGTGACTTTAGCGATCGCCCGCGCGGCTGGCGAAACGGCGCCGCTAATTTTTACGGCACTATTTTCTCAGTTTTGGCCCAGTGGCCTGTTTGACCCCATTGCCACGCTGTCTGTACTGGTTTACAACTTTGCGATCGTACCCTTCAAGCCTCAGCAAGAGTTGGCCTGGGCTGGTTCATTGATCTTGGTACTCCTAGTGCTGATTACCAGTATCACGGCCCGAGTTGTCACGCATCAGAAGAAGTTTTAAGCAGTCGAGGGAAAACAGCTATGTCAGATCAGGCAAATCATCAATCCGCCGCCGACAACATCTTTAGGCTGGAAAACTGTGATATCTATTACGGCTCTTACAAGGCCGTAAAAAACGTTTCCATGCAGATTCCCCCTAAGCAGATTACGGCGTTTATCGGTTCCTCGGGATGCGGCAAAAGTACGATTCTGCGCTGCCTTAATCGCTTGAACGACCTGATTGAAGTCTTTCGCTTGGACGGCAAAATTCTGTATCACGGTCAAAACCTGTACGACTCAGATATTGACCCAGTTGAGGTGCGGCGACGGATTGGCATGGTCTTTCAGCGACCCAACCCGTTCCCTAAAACCATTTATGACAATATTGCCTATGGCCCTCGCGTCAACGGCTTCAGGGGTTCCAAAGACGAGATGGATGAAATTGTGGAAAACTCCCTAAAGCGGGCAGTCTTGTGGGATGAAGTGAAGGATAAGCTAGGAGACAGCGGCTTTTCTTTGTCTGGCGGCCAGCAGCAGCGTCTCTGTATTGCGCGGGCGGTGGCAGTGGAGCCCGACGTTGTCCTGATGGATGAGCCCTGTTCCGCCCTCGATCCCATTTCTACTCTCAAGATTGAAGAGTTGATGATGGAGCTGCGGGAAAATTACACCATCGTGATTGTGACTCACAACATGCAGCAGGCCACTCGAGTCGCTGACAAAACCGCTTTTTTCCATGTTGAACCCACCGACACGGGCGGTAAAGTGGGCTATTTGGCAGAATTCAACGAGACAAAAGAGATCTTTGGCAATCCCCAGGAAGAAACAACCCGCAATTACGTGACCGGACGGGCAGGCTAGTTTTATGGCCAAATAGCACTTTGAAGTCCATTTGCTTCATCACTAAGCAACAATTCTAAACTGTTGCTTTTTTGCTGCGCGATCGCGCTAACTCTGATTACCACAACTGGCACGTTGGTACCTGCGATGTGGAAGCGATCGCCAACCATGCTAACTGTAGCGAACCGCAGCTAAGTGCAAGCATCTTCAAGCACTACAGTCTCTGCACGGCAATGTTCAAGTCTTCGACATCTTGGAGAATTTGCCGGGCGCGCCGAGTAGCAATGCTTAAAACGGTAGCTAAGAACTAGCCAAGTCTCGCTTGCCATATTTCTGCGACCTTTTATACCGATTTATATCGAACGTATGATATAAAAAAGCATGCCTAAAATTGTTGATCGCGATCGCTACCGCCGAGAGCTGTTGGCTCAATGCCTATCCCTGTTTGCCGAACAGGGCTTTGGTACGGTGACCATGCGACAAATTGCTCGCAGTCTGCAGGTTTCAACCGGTACTCTTTATCACTATTTCCCTAGCAAAGCAGCCATCTTCGTGCAGTTGGTAGAAGAGTATTGCAGCAAAGACGTCGCGGCGTTTTTTGCCCAAGCTCCCGTTCAGGCAACGTTAAGGGAAAAACTGCTGAATATCATGGCGTTTTGCTTAAAAAATTATGGTTCGTACCAGCAGCAGTTTTTAATCTGGGTGGATTTTTATCAGCACTGCCAGCAGGCGGGCCATCCAGATGTGACAGTGCTACGGCAGTTTTGGCAGCGGACTCAGCAGCAGTTAGTCACTTATTTACAGCTTCCACTCGTACAGGTTGACTGCTTATTAGTCTTCTTAGATGGTCTGTTACTGCAGTGTTTGTATGGCCGTAGTGAAGCGGAAATTGCTCAACAAGCGGCAGCCTTCGTCGAGCTGCTTGCACCTGACCATTAGCAAGGAGGCCTGGATATGAAAATCATTGCTAAACCCTCATCATGCCTATCTCTCAGCTCGGCTCACGAGATAAATGAATGATTCAAGCGAGGTAAGTTCATGCTTTTCTTAGACGAAGTGGTGGCAAATCTGTGGACGGCCACGCAGTCTCTGCGATTTCTCGGGTTCGAAGTTGGTTGTCGCATGACGGTTGTGCGCTTGCCTAGTCAAGCTTTAGTGCTAATTTCGCCGCTGCCCTTAAAGAATGGCGATCGCCTGCGCCTTGATGCCCTGGGAACGGTCTCACACATTATCGCTCCCAATCGATTTCATCACTTACATTTTGGTGCAGCTCAGGCGCTTTATCCTCAAGCACAAACCTGGGGGGCGCTTGGCCTTTTGGAAAAACGCCCAGATTTAGAGTTTGATCATACGCTTGATCAGCCTGGGCAATTTGAAGAGACGCTCCACTATTTGCCCTTTCGAGGCTTTAGCAGTATTTTGCCAACCGGTATCCAAACCGTTAATGAAACTGTCTTTTGGCATCAGCCCAGCGGCACAATGATTCTTACCGATATTGCCTATAACTTTGACGATACCTTTCCGTTTAGTACGCGCTTGGCTGCCCAGGTTTTGGGCACGTATCAGTCTCTCCGCCCTTCATGGTTGGAAAAATGGGGCAGTCGCGATAAGACTGTCGTTGAAAAGTCCATTCGGCAGGTTTTGGCCTGGGATTTTGACCGCGTCCTGCCCGGTCACGGTTCAATTATAGAAACGGGCGGCAAGGCGCAGTTAAAAGCTGGTTACGAGTGGCTGCTAGGACGATCGCTTTGACCGTGCAGTCTATAGTTTTGGACAGCCGCAAACCCACGGTTTGGGAAAAGCCGATTAAATACCCTCAACCAACGCTGGAAAAAGCGGGCAGGGGGCAGGTTGTTGGCATGGGCGGAATCGGGCAGGCGTTGGTGGTTTCGGGCACAGTTTTAATGACTTCCCGCGTGATTTTGGCCTCATAAAACTGGCAGCCGCCGCACGGTCCGCAGGGATTCATGGCGCAGCGAATATGGGGCGATCGCGCATTCATCTCACAGCTAAAATCACCGATGATGTACCCGAGGCCTTCAACATAGTTGAGGTCGCGATCTCGCTGAATAGTGGCTTTAAGTCCTTGATGGGTAGCGGCCTCCATTGCCCGACCAAACTCAGCCTGCGTGCGATTGCGAGCACGTACGCTGATCCAGGTAGCAATCAGGGCTGGCACTAAACTCAGGCCAAAAATCAACAGAACAATCACCATAAAGACTCTTTAGTTTCATCTTGGATATCGATAGGTGACATCCTAACGTGATGCTGAGAGTATCCGGTCTCAGATTTATGTATTTGTAGTAATCTGTATGGCTTCTCGTAAAGTTATGAAAATCTGACGAGAGAAAAAGTCGCGCCTATTTTTTGGTTTTTAACGCTGAAAGCCTTTTGTTTAAGACGTTTAAGGCTCCTCTGAGGCTTTGGGCTGATAGGTGGACGCAACGTGAAGTTCTTTTAACTGGGTAGCGGCAACATTAGAGGGAGCGCCGGTTAGCAGGCAGCGAGCCTGCTGAGTTTTCGGAAAGGCGATCGCGTCGCGAATTGACTCTTCACCGGTAATCAACATCACCAGCCGGTCCAGTCCATAGGCAATGCCGCCGTGGGGGGGCGTGCCGTATTCAAACGCTTCCAGCAAAAAGCCAAACTTTTCTTGGGCTTCCGCCTCAGACAGTCCAATGGTGGCAAATACCTGGCGCTGCACCTCTGGCTGATAGATGCGCAGGCTGCCGCCGCCAATTTCGAACCCATTGAGTACCAGATCATAGGCCACCGCCCGCGCCGTTTTCAGGTCGTTTATGTCATCCGGATGCGGCGCCGTAAACGGGTGATGCAGGGCTTCCAGTCGCTTTTCGTCGGCGTTCCATTCAAACATAGGGAAGTCCGTCACCCACAGCAGGTTAAGCTGGTCGGCTGGAATGAGCTGCATTTCTTTGGCGATTACCTGCCGCACTCGATCCAGCGTGGCATTCACAATGTCGCTAGAGCCGGCGCCAAACAGCAGCAGGGTGCCTGCCTGGGCCTGTGTGCGCCTGAGCAATTCCTGCAGTTGCTCAGGCGCGAGATTGTCTTTAATCGCGCCAATCGTGTCAATTTCACCATTTTCGCGTACGCGAATGTAGGCCAATCCTTTGGCTCCCGCCTCCGCCGCGACGCGGAACAAATCACCCCCTGGCTTAATCCGCACGTTGGAAATCACGTCATTCCCATGGGGAATCGGCAGCACCTTGACCATGCCGCCCGACCTCACCGCGCCCGAGAAAACCTTGAAGCCGGAGTCTGCGACCAAATCAGAAACGTCCACCAGTTCCAGACCATAGCGGGTGTCCGGTTTATCGCTGCCATAGCGGTCCATCGCTTCAGCATAAGTTAACCGGGGAAAAGGTCGCGGCAGATCAATATCCTTCACCGTTTTGAAGATATGGCAGACCAGCCGCTCGTTCAGGTCCAGAATCTCGTCCTGGCTCAGGAAGCTCATTTCCATGTCGAGCTGGGTGAATTCCGGTTGACGGTCGGCCCGCAGGTCTTCGTCGCGAAAGCAGCGGGCAATTTGGTAGTAGCGATCGACCCCAGACACCATCAAAATTTGCTTGAAGAGCTGCGGTGACTGTGGCAAGGCAAACCATTCGCCCTCATTCACCCGCGACGGCAGAATAAAATCACGGGCGCCCTCCGGCGTCGATCGCGTCAGAATTGGCGTTTCCACCTCAATAAACTGCTCTTCGTCTTCCAAGAAGCGCCGAATAGCCTTGATTACCCCATGCCGAGTCTGCAAATTCTTGGCCATGCGATCGCGGCGCAGATCGAGATAGCGATAGCGCAGCCGCAGCTCTTCCTTGACCGACTCAGAATCCGCCGTCGACACTTGGAAGGGCAACTGTTTACGCACCGCACTCAACAGTTCGATTTCGTCGGCATAAATTTCCACTTCTCCCGTCGGCAGTTTGGGATTGAGTGAGGCTGGCGGTCGCTGGCTAACTTTGCCGGTAATGCGGATCACATATTCATTCCGCAGGTCGTTGGCAATGTCAAAGGAGGCCGGCGTCCGTTCGGGATCGCTAACAATCTGCACAACGCCGGTGCGATCGCGCAAATCCACAAAAATGACGCCCCCGTGATCGCGGCGGCGATCGACCCAACCAAATAGGGTGACGGTTTCGCCAATGGAGGAGGCCCGCAGATGGCCGCAATAGTGGGTACGCATAGTAATGCTCGGTGCTGTTTGGGAAGTGAGAAGGACAGATTTGCGCAAATCGGTGGGATTCTAGCAGGCGTAGACCATGCTCCTGTCTTTTTAACTAAAGAACTGATAGCAGTCGCAAGGTTGGTTAAGCCTGAGTTTTGGTTAACCGCGTAAGTCTTAAAGGATTTGCAAAGCCTATCTATTATCTAGGATTGTGCAACCAGTATCACCCCTTAGCAAACGCAATTTGTCCGCCGATCGCCCCTCATCTCGGTCATCGATCTTTAATAGTCACCAAGACTGGATTTTAAGCCATTGAACTTACGAGCGGGCCACCGATCCCCCCACTGTTCCAGCCGCCAGATGGGGCAGTGGACGACGCAGCATGGCGTCAATCATCGATGCGGGCTGGCGCTCGTGGGGCCAGGCAAACGCATGACGGAAAGCTGCTGCCTGACAGGCCTGCAGTTCGTCGAAGCCGATGATGTCCTGAGTTAGCAGGTTTTCATACTCAAAGGGCAAGCGTACATTATGTAGCCCCGCGTTGTCCGTGCAGATGGCGATATCAACGCCGGCGTCAAAGCAGCGCTCAAAGACGGGCTTGAGCTGCTGCATGTCGTCCAGCGTGCCGGTTTTGAAATAAGTTGTGGGGCAGACTTCTAAGCACTGACCGCGAGCTGCTAATTCCGGTAGCAGATCGGGCCGCTGTAGGGGAATCTGAATGCCGTGACCAATGCGCATTAGATAAGGCAGCAGCTCGGGATGGCAGCCGTCACGGGTTTCAAAGACGTGGCCGGTGGTGCTAACGCCGTGGCTGCGAGCTTGGGAATAGAGGGTGGTGTATTCGTCTAGGCGATCGCCATAGTTCGCATCTCCCCCAGCCAAGTCCACCGCACACACATATTCGGGATACTGAATCGCCAAATTAACGATCGCGCGATTCACCTCATAGGGCAGCCGGGAGTGCATACAGAGAATCTGCTTCGTCACCACAGGATATTCTGCTTGCTGACTGGCTCGCCCCACCACCTCAACAATCTCCGCCATCTTGTCGATACGCTCAGTCTGCGACAGATGCTCCGGCGTTCGCAAATAAGGGGTGTAGCGCAGTTCCAGATACGCCAAATGCTCAAAAATGTAAGCGCCGCGAATTAGGCGATAAATAAAGTAGGGCAGCGCCTCATGGGTTTGCACACTTTCTACCAGCGTATGCAGTTCCAGATATTCCGCCAGCGTGTTGCGGGGGCGCGTGTAAAAATCCTCGAAATCTGCATAACCGGCAAAGCGATCGGCCACATCAGGCCGGTTACGCTGAAAATAGCGCCACAAAACCCTAGGGACAACTGAACCGCCTAAGTGGCGGTGAAGTTCAGCATATAAACTCATGAAAACCTCTCGAAAATGCGTGAAGCGAACAGAACAGCAACCAAGGAATAACGTAAAGAATCGTAAAGCAACTCAGAAGTTATTTACTGTTCTACCGTAAAAACGTTGATCTGACTTGGTATTGGCTGAATCTATCTCGCCTTTTCATAATCTGATACGACTGGCGATGAAAGAAGCTCGTATTCTGGGGTTTGGCGAAGACCGCCGCGGTAGGGTCACGCTGGTGGCGGCGCGGTCTGTTGCGATGTTCAGTCAGTTCACAAGTTCACATCGTGTCTTGACACGACTGCAAGAAACTGAAGATAATGGCTATTTGTGTGAACGGAAGATCTTGGGAAATTGGCTAACGTCATTGTGATTGGTGCCCAGTGGGGCGACGAAGGAAAAGGCAAGATAACTGACCTCTTGAGCCGGTCGGCTCACGTCGTCGTGCGTTATCAGGGCGGCGTCAATGCCGGTCACACTGTAGTGGTGCAGGATCAGATATTTAAGCTGCATCTGATTCCTTCTGGAATTTTGTATCCCGAGACCGAGTGCGTGATTGGCAGCGGCACGGTGGTTGATCCCCACGAAATCATCAAAGAGTTGGACATGCTGGAAGAGCTGGGCATTTCCACTCAAAACCTGTTTATCTCTGAATCGGCCCATGTCACCATGCCTTACCATCGCCTGCTTGATCAGGCTTCGGAAGAGCGGCGCGGCAGCAAGAAGATCGGCACCACTCGCCGGGGCATTGGCCCCACTTACGCCGATAAGTCTGAGCGCATTGGCATTCGGATAATCGACCTGATCGAAATGGATGGGCTGGAAGAGCAGCTTGAGTGGACAATTCAGTATAAAAACGTAGTGCTCGAAAAGCTCTACGGTTTGGAGCCTCTAGATCCGCAAGCGGTCATTGAAGAATACAAGGGCTATGCCGATCGCTTAAGCTCTCACGTGGCCGACAGCTCACTACTCATTGATCGCGCCATTCGCCAACGCAAAAACATTTTGTTTGAAGGGGCCCAAGGTACGCTTCTTGATCTCGATCATGGCACCTACCCCTACGTCACCTCATCGAATCCGGTGGCGGGCGGCGCCTGTATCGGCTCTGGCGTTGGCCCCACCATGATTGACCGAGTGATTGGCGTGGCCAAAGCCTACACCACGCGCGTGGGAGAAGGGCCGATGCCCACCGAACTGGTGGGTGGCTTGGGCGATAAGCTGTGCGAGTTGGGTTCCGAATTCGGCACTACCACCGGTCGTCGTCGCCGCTGCGGCTGGTTTGATGGGGTAATTGGGCGCTATGCAGTCCGCATCAACGGCATCGACTGTCTGGCCATTACTAAGCTGGATGTACTGGACGAACTAGATGAGATTCAGGTCTGCACGGCCTACCGCATCAATGGCGAAACCCACAAAGAATTGCCCAGCAGCAGACGGTTGTTTGCGCAGTGCGAACCGATATACACTACTCTTCCGGGTTGGAGACAGTCTACCGCCCACTGTCGGTCACTGGAAGATCTGCCCACTCAGGCGCTGGATTATCTCAAGTTTCTGGCTGAGTTAATGGAGGTCCCGATCGCGATCGTGTCGCTCGGAGCCAGCCGCGATCAGACCATTATTGTGGAAGATCCGATCCATGGTCCGAAGCGAGCGCTGCTGTATGAAAATGGCAGCGCTCCGAAGGTTGCTTAAGCGTTTGTCTATCCTGCTGAAATTTTTCTTGAGTTGTAATTAAGTCCTATGGAACTGTCGATTGAATGTAAAAAACGCGATACTGGCGTCAACCCCAGAGCTTTGCGCCGGGGGGGACAAATTCCTGCAGTCCTGTATGGACATGACGGCGACGCCTCGGTTTCGCTGATGGTGAATCACCGCGAAGCGGAGCGGCTGATTCGGAAGGCCTCGGTCAACAACACGCTGATCACTGTTAGCGTGCCGGAAATGCCGTGGAGTGGTCAGGCACTGCTGCGGGAAGTGCAAACTCATCCCTGGAAAGACAGTATCTACCATCTCAGCTTCTTTTCGATTGCCAGCCAGTCTAGCGTGGATGTGGTGGTGTCGATTAACTATACGGGAGACGCTAAGGGCGTTAAAGATGAAGGGGGAACGCTGGATATCATCGTGTCAGAATTGGCCATTCGCTGTGCCCCAGATGCGATTCCCGAATCCGTTGATATTGATGTCTCCGACCTAGCCGTGGGCGAAAACCTGCACATCAGCGACCTAAAGCTACCCAACAAGGTGGAAGTTATCACTGACACTGACAAAACTTTAGTCAGCGTCGCGGCCCCTCGTACCGTCGCGGCCACTGAAGAAACCACCGTAGTCGAAGTCGGTACACCGCTGGAGACGGCAGCCGAATAGAGCCAATCTATTGCTGAGAACCAGGGACATCCATCCCTGGTTTTTTGTTGTCAAAACTTAGGATTTCCCATGGCCAACGCCTCGCTGCCACCGCTGATTGAGCAGATGCTCCAACCGGAGTTTTATCCCCATGACGTGCAGACGCCCATTCAGCTGATGCAGACTCATGTTTCCTATGTGCTGCTGACGGGAGAGTTTGCCTATAAGGTGAAAAAGCCAGTAGATTTTGGTTTCCTCAATTACTCGACGCTGGAAAAACGGCAGCATTTTTGTGCTGAAGAGCTGCGCCTCAACCAGCGGGCCGCCGCTTCGCTTTATTTAGACGTCTTGCCTATTGGCCAAGCTGGCGATCGCTTTCAACTAGGTGACGTCGATAACGTCGTCGAATATGTCGTCAAGATGCGGCAGTTTCCCCAGTCGGCGCTGCTGAGTCAAATGTTTGAGCAAGGCGACCTGACGGCGGCACTCCTGCAACAGTTGGCCGAAGCGATCGCCGACTTTCACCTCACCGCCAAAACCAACGACTATATCCGTGCCTTTGGCACCGTGGAGAACGTCCGCCAGTCCATTGATGAAAACTATGACCAGACGGCAGGCTTTATCGGCGGACCGCAAACCCAACCGCAGTTTGACGAAACCAAAGCCTACACCGACCAGTTTTTTGCTACCCAGCAGGGGCTCTTACAACAGCGACTAGAGCAGGACAAAATTCGCGCCTGTCATGGTGATCTGCACCTCAACAACATTTGCTATTGGCAAAACCAACTGCTGCTGTTTGACTGCATCGAGTTCAATGAGCCTTTCCGCTTTGTCGATGTCATGTTTGACATTGCCTACATCATCATGGATTTGACCGTGGCGGAGCGGCAGGATTTGGCCGCCAGCTTTCTCAGCCATTACGTTGAATGCACCGGTGATTGGGAGGGCCTGCAGGTGCTGCCCCTGTACGTTAGCCGGCAATCCTACGTACGGGCCAAGGTGACCTCCTTTCTGTTAGGCGATCCTTCCATTGATGCGGCAGTTAAACAAGCGGCCTCAGCTAAAGCGGCGAAATATTACACTCTGGCTTGGTCCTATGTGCAGCCGCAAACGGGCCGTTTGTTGATGATGTGTGGCCTCTCGGGCGCTGGCAAGAGCACCGTGGCGCAGGAGCTGAGCCGCCAACTGGGAGCAATTTACCTGCGGTCAGACGCCGTGCGCAAGCATTTAGCGGGAGTGCCCCTGCGTGATCGCGGCGATGACAGCCTCTACACGCCAGAGATGAACCAAAAAACCTACGAACGTCTGACTGAACTGGGCGGCCTGTTGGCGAGTCAGGGATACACCGTCATTTTGGACGCCAAGTTTGACCGCGAGGCCACTCGACAACTGGCAATCGCCCAAGCGCAAACCCTCAATTTGCCGTTGACCATCGTTCACTGTCAGGCTGCCCCCGAAGACTTGGCCCAGCGGGTCCGCGATCGCCAGGGCGATATCGCCGATGCTACCGTCGCCGTGCTGGCCCAGCAAACCCTGGAACCTTTTACGGCAGCCGAGAGCCCCTATGTGAAATCCATCGACACCACTCAAGCGCTGACCACTCAATTGGCAACTATAGTAGAGGCATAACGACTTGAGCAGACGTTTTAGCGAGCTGATGCCGTTTGATATTCGTGGCCTTGGCGGCTGACCGCCTGTCGATTGTGGGATGAATCGTGACTGACAAGATTTTTCCTTTTGCCCTCAAACTGTGGCTGATCTTTTTGGGCGCATTTTTGCTGCTGGGATATGAAATTTACCTCAGCATTGTGTTGGGGGTGATCGGGGGCTTTGCCGGTGGCACGGTCATGGCCTGGTGGGAGACTCCTGGCGGCGAACCGGCGCCCCCCAGTTCGGAGCCGTCGGCCTTGGACAAACTGGGCAAAAAGCTCAAGCCCCGGCAAGTGCAAAATCGCTTACCATTCTTAAAATTATTTGCCCGCCGCGATCGCCGCTATCCCGGCCCACGGCCCTAAGCTCGCATGATGACGTTTGCCATTCGGGAAATTCGCCCGGCGGACGATGCCGCCATTGCTGCCATCATTCGCCAAGTGCTGACAGAATTTGGCGCTAATTGTGCCGGCTTTGCCTGGGCCGATCCTGAACTCAATCAATTGTCGCAGGCCTACACAGCACCGAATGCTTTCTACTATGTGATTACTGCCGACGGAGAGGTAATCGGCGGCGGCGGGATTGCCCCCTTTGACTGCAAATATGAGGCCATGTGCGAGCTGCAAAAAATGTATCTCTCGCCTGCCCTTCGTGGCCAAGGTCTGGGCCAAGCGCTGATGCAAAAGCTCCTCAGCGCTGCCGTTATCCATCAATACCGGGGCTGCTATTTGGAAACGTTTCACAAGATGCACGCGGCTATACGCCTGTATCAAAAGTCAGGATTTGAGCCCCTAGATACGCCGTTGGGTGACTCTGGGCATGGTAGCTGCGATCGCTTTTTTGTCCGCTGGTTCGCTGATCAAGGCTGAAGACAAAAGTTTCTGTCTAAAATAGCTGACAGTAGTGCCCACAGCATGCGCCGCTGCCATCGCCTATGACCTTCTACTGGCCCCCGGTTGAGCAAACTGACCCGCCGCGATCGCCGCGTGAAACTTTGCCGACGATGTATGATTTGCCCAGCGAGTTTCCAGACGAGCCGGGATTACCAGACGAATTTCATGCCCTGCAGCCGCAATTGCTCAGCGCCACCCTGCGGCTGAGTGATTACAGTTCGGACAATTACTTTACCGGTATGGATTTGAATGTCTACTACGACGTCCGGCATCCGCTCTGGCATAAGCGACCGGATTGGTTTTTGGCGCTTGGAGTGCCGCGTCTGTATGATGGCCATGATATGCGCCTAAGCTACGTGACTTGGCAAGAAGAGGCGAGTCCCACCGTGGTGGTGGAGTTGCTGTCTCCCGGCACCGAGGCTGACGATTTAGGCCAGCGAGTCCGTGAGCCTGACCAACCGCCGACGAAATGGCAGGTCTACCAAGATATTTTGCGCATTCCCTATTACCTGATTTTCGATCGCTATGAAAACCAGTTCCGCGCCTTTGGCCTCAGAGAGAACGGTTATGAAGCTCTGGAAATCGCCAAACAGCGGCTTTGGTTGCCCAACTTAAACGCTGGCATCGGCGTCTGGCAGGGCACCTATCAGGGCATCACGCGCCCCTGGTTACGTTGGTATGACGACCAGGGACACTGGCATCCCACACCGCAGGAAGCGTTTGAGCAGGAACGCCAGCGGGCCGAGCAGGAACGCCAAAGCGCTGAGCAGTCAGTCAGGCAAATTGCCCAAAACCTTTTACAGACTGGGATGGCGGCTGAGCAAGTGGCTACTGTCACCGGCCTGTCGTGGGAAATAGTGCAGAACTTGCCATCCGAGTAGTTGGCAGAGCCAGCGTTAGAACTGCAATTGAGCTGACTGTCGCTGACTTCGGCGATCGCGCTGCCATTTATGCGCCAATTGCCGACCAATGAAATAGCTGGCGATCGCTAGAGGCAGTCCTGTTGCGATGCTGCCGACAGTCAGGGTGATGAGACAATCAAAGCTTCGCTGAGACAATTCTGCGATCGACATGCCCAGATTTAGTGAAAGCCTGGAATCATGAGTGCCTAACAGCCGCTGTCCCACCCGAAAGTTCAGCATATAAAGCGGCACAAACGTTAGCGGATTGCTGACCCAAGTCGTTAACGCGGCGGCAAAAGGATTACCCTTGAGCAGGGTTGCCAGAGCGATCGCAAAAATCGTTTGCACGCCAAACAGGGGCATCATGCCGGTAAAAGTTCCTGCCGCAAACCCCCGGGCAATTTCGGTTGGACTGCTTTTAAGCCGCACCAACCGCAGGTGAATATACCGCAATGTCCGGGATATCTTTGTCCAGTGCGGGAAGAACTCTTGTGGGCGTTCTAGAGAAATAAACAGCATAGGAAAGGCTTCTGAGCGCTGATGCCGTCACTATACCCACGTACTCCCAGTGGAAAAATTTGCAGCAGATAAGAAACGCCTGAGTCATCGGAAGTTTGATCACTCTTCAATAACGCTAAGGCAGAGGAAAGCTTTTGGAGGACTGCATTAGGCCACCTTGAACCTGAATTATGAGCCGAATCAGTAGCTGCAACCCCCGTGTCATCAACGGAAGCGGAAACACTTTCAACTGTAGAAGTGGCTCAAGGTAGAGTTCTTTGGTCAACTCCGCATCAATGGCCCAGCCGATGAGGAATTGCAATGGTCGCTGATGCCGAAAAATATGGCCTCGTTTAGTTTGCCGTATCGGGGGAAGTCATCGGAGGAGGGACGGGGAATAGATGCCCAGGCCGCCCGCAGAAATGCGGAAGTGCCGTAATCTTTAGGGTAGTCAGAGAGTAGACAACAAATTTTGCAAATTTTGATATCAATTGCTGAGGACTGAGTTTGTGAAAGCGACTGAACTGTTGCGACTTTACAAAGCAGGGCAACGAGACTTTCGAGGCGAAAAACTCAGAGGCCAAAACTTTAAAGGTCAAAACCTCGCTGGAGCTGACTTTAGCGGAGCTGATATCCGCAGTACAAACTTCACCAATGCGAATCTGACCAATGCCAACTTTTCTCGCGCTAACGCAGGACTCCAGTGCCGTTGGGCTATTAGCTTAATCCTCCTGACCTTCCTCTTATCGGGACTCTCAGGTCTGTTTGCAGGGGTTGCAGGTGCCTGGGTTGCTCCGATATTTGACGCCAGCAGTGTTGAAAATCAAATTACAGGATGGGTTGCTTTGGCGACTATAGTCACATTTTTGATACTGCTTGTGCGTAAGGGGGTGAGAGCCGTAGCCGTAGCCGTAGCCGTAGCCGTAGCCGGAATTGGAGCAGGAATTGGTGCGTTAGCCTTAGTCGCAGCCGTAGCTAGGTCCGTAGCCGGAATTGGAGCCATAGCTGTGGTTGGTGCCGCAGTCAGACTCACATCCGTAGTCGGAGCCGCAGCTGGAACCTTAGTTCTAATCTTAGCCTTAGCTTTAGCTGTCGCCGGAGCTGTCGCCGGAGCTGTCTCTGTACTCGGAGCTGCAGCTGGAACCTTAGCTTTAATCTTAGCCTTAGCCGTAGCTGTAGCCGTAGCCGTAGTCGGAGCCACAGCCGGAACCGTAGCCATAGCTTTAACTTTGGTGAGCACCTATATCGGTTGGCGGGCGTTGCAAGGGGATGAAAGGTATTCCTGGATTCGATCTATGGCAATTGCCTTTGCTGCGTTCAAAGGAACCAGTTTCCGAGGAGCCACGCTGACCGATGCAGACTTCTCCCAAGCACGGCTGAAAAGTACTGACTTGCGACGGGCGGTTCTACTGCGCACCCGCTGGCGGGATGCCGAAAAACTGGATCGAGTGCGGCCAGGGGAGAGCTATCTGAGCTATGCGTCAGTCCGGCAGTTGGTATTGACGGGGGAGGGGCAGGGACAATCCTATGCCAATCTGCTCAACCTCACGGGTATTAACGTGCAAGGCGCTGATCTGGTTCAGGCCGACTTTACGGGTTCCAACCTCAAAGACAGCAATCTCCAAGGGGCAACCCTAGCAAACGCTAGGCTCATCAGCACCAACCTTAACGGTGCCAACCTGCAAGACACTGATCTCTCCAATGCCAAGCTGGTGCAGGCTCAGCTCGATGAGGCTGACTTAACGGGAGCCGTTCTGACCGGGGCCTGCATTGAAGACTGGGGCATTACCACTCGCACCAAACTCAATGGCATCCGCTGTGACTATGTCTTCATGCGGTTGCTGTCCGATAGAAGGCCGGACCAGAACCCCCATCGCAAGCCCGACGATTGGGCCAAGACTTTTGCTGAAGGAGAATTTGTCGATTTCATTACGCCGATGGTCGAGACTCTTGACCTTTATCACAATCAGGCAGTAGATCCGCGTGCAGTGGCGATCGCCTTCAACGAACTCCGTGACCAAAACCCTGACGCCGGGCTAGAAATTGTCTCGATGGAGAAGCGGGGATGGAATCGAGATAAGTTTCTGTTGCGAGCAGAGACTACTCCAGCGGCTAACCTTTCCGAGTTGCATAGTCAATATTTCGATCTCTATGACCACCTGCTGACTTTACCCCCCGAAGCCATTCAAGCCCTTCTCATCGAGAAAGATAAGCATGCTAAACAATTGGCAGGGCTGATTGGCACCGCGATCGCTCAACCTAAAACTCAAATTGATACCTACAACAGCCAAGGAGATACCACTATGTCTCAGTCTGATTCCGGGGCTCCCAAGTATGACATGCGGGGTTCTCAGTTTGCGGGTGGCTTTGCCGAAACAGTCGAAGGTGACCAAATTGGCGGCCCTCAGCACAACTATGCTGCCCCCGAGAAGCAAGACTTGGCAGCCGCCGCCTTAGAGATACAGCGCCTACTAAAGCAGTTGGAGGAAACTAACCCCACAGCTACCGAAGCCGAGCAAAAAGCCTTTGTTACCGCTGCCATTCCACCGACATTACGACAACGAGCTGTCGGTGCTTTGCAGTCTGGAGGGAAGGCGGCGGTCGAGGAGTTGTTAGAGAACCCCTATATCAACATTGCGATCGCGGTTATTGAAGGCTGGCAAAGTGCTAAGGAGATCTCCAGAAAAGAGTTTACCCACTAAGCTGGGCGGATGAGAATAT
>ERZ1740058.521-NODE-521-length-28519-cov-6.491709_pt1 | contig 28519 bp, 22 predicted proteins | sample MGYA00581745_ERZ1740058 | MGnify/ENA primary metagenome ERZ1740058 (study PRJEB43018, sample SAMN04849742) | marine metagenome | isolation source: floating plastic debris | place: Pacific Ocean | collected 2008-08-30 | study: EMG produced TPA metagenomics assembly... | reverse complement strand
TTGACCTTGGTAGGCTTTTTGCTAGGTATTCTGGTGAGTCGTGTGGGACTATGGCTAGTATCCAATTTGATGGAGGCAAGCTATCACTATTCTTTTTCAGGATGGGGTTGGCTGGCCGAAGAGTGGTGGCTACTGGCGAGTGCCTTAGCTATTGGGCTGCTTGCTTCCCTGCTCCCAGCGATTCGTGTATTTCGAATCAATATTTCTAAAACATTGGCTGATGCGTAGACTGATAATCATACTTGTGCTGTTTATCGCTACTTCGGGGTGGGCGCAAACTGAAATCACCTGGCTAACCCTCACGGATGTAAAATTCTCCCGAAAATACTTTGAGGAGGTAGATGAATATCTGTTTTATCCTGAATTCGGAGCTTCGGTGAAAGCCCTGGAAGGCCAAGAAGTGTATCTGCAGGGTTATATGTTTCCAATTGCCCCGGAAGAAAATATTTTCATTCTTTCCCGCTATCCTTTTGCTTCCTGCTTTTTCTGTGGCGCTAGCGGTCCGGAATCTATCGTAGAGTTGATGCTTAAACCCGGTCATCCAAAATTCCAAATGGATCAGACGGTGACCATTCAGGGTAAATTACGACTCAACCAGGACGATATTGATTATTGTAATTACATCTTGGAAGAGGCCGAGGTTTACGAGGAATAATAACTATCTTTTTTCAAGATCACATTCGATTGGTATTCAACCGGTGTGAATATCCATCGGGTCAGGAATGCTGTTGTATAAAAAGTTCTATCGAATTATTGAACGAGCAAGCACTGCTTAACCTTGTACGATAGGACCTCTTCCGTATGATGATTGTAGGATACGCACATGCTGAGATCGAGAGGTTCAATAGGCTGAATAGTTATCCGAGTACCTACCTGGATTCCCTTATCGGTTAGAAAAAGTATTAACTCTTTTGCGTTAGTACCAACAGTATGAAGTACCACCTATTTACCAGCGTGGAAATCAGATACTTTTTGTTTGTTAGATTAATCTAAATTTTTATTTTTGTAAATAAAAAATATAAATACAGATATACAAAATATCGCTTATGAAGTACCTAACTATACTAACACTATTTTTCTCATGTCTAGCAACGTATACTTACGGACAAACCACGGAAAACAGGGGAACGCTGAGCGGAAAGGTTAGCACGGGTGATGATGGATTACCCTTCGCCTCCATACAACTGATGGGAACCAATATAGGAACCAATGCCGATGAGCAGGGTAATTTTCGTCTTGAGGATGTGCCGGTCGGACAACAAACACTAAAGATCAGCCAGGTAGGTTATCAGTCCTTGACCCGCACAGTAGAAATTAAAGGGGGGCAAACAACCCAACTCGATATTGATCTCAACGAAGATCTACTGAACCTAGAGGGTGTAGTAGTTTCGGGTACGCGCTACGAACAAGACAGAGTGAGCAACCCCGTGGTGGTAGGCGTAATCGGAGAAAAATTATTCAATGCCACCCAGTCTATTGCTATCTCTGAGGGACTTAATTTCCAGCCAGGGGTGCGGGTGGAGACCAACTGCCAAAATTGCGGGTTTACCCAGGTTCGCCTCAATGGCCTGGAAGGTTCGTATTCCCAAATCCTGATCAATAGCCGCCCCATCTTCAGTGCGTTGAACAGCGTTTACGGGCTGGATCAAATCCCTGCCAACATCGTAGAGCGGGTCGAGGTAGTACGGAGCGGAGGGTCTGCCCTCTACGGTTCTAACGCCATTGCCGGCACGATCAACATTATCACCAAAGACCCAGTAGAAAATACCTGGGAAATCAGGTCGAACACCGCATTAATTGGTGGTGAAGCAGTAGACCAAACATTTAACTTTAATGGTTCCGTAGTAAATGAGTCGCTCACCAGCGGGGTCACCTTTTACGGCATGAGCCGCCATCGCGACAGCTACGATGCCAACGGCGATGGTTTTACCGAATTGGTACGGCTAGAAAATACCGTGCTGGGGGCAAAAGCCTTCTTTAAGCCAGGAGAAGACAGTAAAATCACCTTGGATTTTAGCGCATTGGAAGAATACCGAAGAGGAGGTGACCGCCTGGATTTGGCACCACACTTTACAGATATTACCGAGGAGCTTGATCATAATACCTTCATTGGGGGCATTAATTATGAACAATGGAGTAAAAACGACAAGAATAAATTTTCCCTCTATGCCTCGACACAAAGTACGCAACGAGATAGCTACTACGGCGGTTTAGGTGGAGGAAGGACCCCTGAGGATAGCACGCTGGCCATCAACGCATACGGTTTGACGGATGACTTGGCAGTAGTGGCTGGGGTACAGTACAATCATTATTTCAACAACAATGATGTGATTATCCTAGGAATCGAGAATCAGTACTACGATACCCGCGATGAGATTCAAGGATATAACCGCCTGATTGACCAGCAAGTCAATACCACTGGATTCTTTGCGCAATATGAATGGAAACCAAACGAAAAGTTTATGGCTTTGCTGGGTGGTAGATACGATGTCTCTAATGTAGATGGAATTTATACCGTAGGGGGTATCAATAGATCGGCAGATGTCACCGTAGGTGTTTTCAGTCCTCGGGCCACCCTATTGTACCAAGTCAATGAAAATCTAAGGTTCAGAGGCGGCTATGCCCGGGGATTCCGGGCGCCACAGGCTTTCAATGAAGACCTACATATTTCATCCGTAGGGGGAGAACCACTTTTTGTCATCCTTTCAGATGATTTGGACAAAGAAACCTCGAATGCCTTTACTGGTTCGCTGAACTACACCAAAAGTATGGGTTTGGCGCAATTCAATTTATTAATCGAGGGTTTTTATACCCAATTGCAAAACCCTTTTACCCAAGTGAGCACGGGTGTTCAGCTTCCCAACGGATCTATTATAGAAGAAGTGAGAAACGGAGAAGGTGCCACAGTGTCGGGCGTAAACTTTGAAGCGGGTTACTCGCCTTCCGGTAAATTTGCTTTCCAGTTGGGAGGTACCGCTCAGCAATCAAATTATTCAGAGACTCAAGTAATTTTTGAGCCGGAAGAGGGAGATGAGAATGCGATTACAGTAGATGAATTTGTGAGAAACCCCAATCTTTATGGTTACTTCACCTCCTTCTACAATGTAACAGAGGCCTTTAAAATTGACCTAACCGGTACGTACACTGGCTCGATGATCGTACCGCGCGTTGTTGGTGCGAATGGCTCACCCGATTTACTAGACTCCGACCCATTTTTTGATGTAAACTTGAAAGCCAGTTATAATTTTAACATTTCGGATGACCTTAATCTGGAGTTGAGCGTAGGTTTTCGCAATCTCTTCAACAGCTTCCAGCCGGAGTTTGATTCCGGACCAGAGCGGGATTCGGATTTTATCTACGGACCGGCTGCACCTCGTTCGGTATTCTTTTCAGTTAAAATTGGTAACCTGTATTGACTCGAGAGCTATTCATACTAGCAGTTTTCACCATTTTGCTTTTCCTGGGTACTCCTGCGAGTGCCCAGGAGGCGGGATCGGTACGTTGGCTCACTTTTGAGCAACTGGAAGACTCACTGGCGGCACATCCGAAGAGAGTGTTTATTGATTTTTACACCGACTGGTGTACTTACTGCCGCAAAATGGACAAGCGGGTGTTTACCAAACCGGAGGTGATTGACCTGCTAAATGAAGACTACTACGCCGTACGCTTCGACGCAGAGACCGAGGCAAATATAGTCTTCGGTGGACAAACCCTTATCAACGATCAGGTAGGTAAGTCAAGAAGCCCGATTCATCAAATTGCCCAGTTATTGGCATTAAGGGAGGGTCAGTTTGCCCCCCCTACCCTAGTGATTTTAGATGAAGATTTTAAGGTAACCGCCAGGTATTTTGAGTATATGGATAGTAAGAAATTAGTCAGTGCATTAAAGTAGAATTATAAGCCTTAAAAACAGGTCATATGGACGTTCAAATTTACCGACTTAAAGTTATTCCTGGAAAGGAAAATGTAGCGGAAGAATGGTTGAATTTCCTCCAAGCCAATAAAGAAGAGGCTACAAAAATATTGGTCAGTGAACGAGTCTATTTTGAAGCCTACTTTAAAGAAGTAATTGACGGAAACACCTATGTCTATTTATTGATGCTTTGCGAAGATCATCAATTTGCTAACGAAACCGCCCGTAACAGTCCCAACGAATTGGATCGGAAGCATTTCGAATACATGGGAGCCTGCATTGACCGAACGGGCAGCAATATCCTGAATGCCATTGTGTATATGGATAATTTACCGAACAAGCCCAATGGAGACGAACAAGATTTTACTTAGCGCCTTGAAGTATACGCTATGAGTTTTACTGACTTTATGCCTCGTTGGATTTGTCTACGAGCACCTATCCCGCAATTACTACAATCGAGACCGATGACAGAATCAGTGAGTCTAGGAATCGCGATTATCTTGGCTGTAGTGCTTTCCATTATTGGTTTTTATCTAATCAGAAAATACTTAAACAAGCGAAGTCATGCTAAATAAAACACTAAACATCCTGGAGAGAATCTTTCCGGTAACCAAAGTGCAGGCACATTGTGATATCCCCTACGGAATTAACGTATTATTTAAAATCATTCTAAGATAAATAATATGCATTGTTATTCAAAGTGAGTAGTAGATACCAGATTTGATGCGCTCCACTATAAAACCTAGTATTATGCCAAACACTAATATTCTGTCTCTGCTTGGCGGTCAAGCCGACAACCTACTAAGTCATACCTGTCAGACTATCGACCGACAAAGGATTCGTACGCCAACACCTCATTATGTAGACGAGTGTTTTGGGGATTCTAACCGCAATCCGCAAGTGCTATGCAGCTTACAACGCCTGTTTAGCCACGGACGGCTCGGCGATACTGGTTACCTGTCTATCTTTCCGGTAGATCAGGGTATTGAGCACAGTGCCGGGGCCTCATTTGCCAAGAACCCTATATACTTTGATGGTGAAAAGATCATCGAGACAGCACTGGAAGCGGGTTGTAACGGTGTAGCGACTACTTTCGGCGTACTGGCCCAGCACTCTCGTAAGTACGCGCATAAGATTCCGTTTGTCGTCAAGATTAACCATAACCAACTGCTTAGCTATCCCAGTGGCTATGACCAGATTATGTTCGGCTCGGTAAAAGAGGCTTGGAACCTGGGGGCCACGGCAATAGGGGCCACGATCTACTTTGGCTCCGAAGAGTCGGACCGGCAGATTCAGGAAGTGAGCCAGGCCTTTGAACTAGCGCACGAACTGGGCATGGTCACTATCCTGTGGTGCTACCTACGAAATAGTGCGTTTAAAAAGGACATTATCGATTACCACACAGCCACGGATTTGAGCAGCCAGGCATGTCATATCGGGGTGACCTTACAAGCGGATATCATCAAGCAGAAGCTACCTACCACCAATGAGGGCTACCGTGCCCTGAACTTTGGTAAGACGGACGACCGGGTCTACAATGAATTGACTACCGATCACCCTATTGATCTGACGCGCTACATGGTGCTCAACTGCTACGCCGGTAAGATAGGTCTAATCAATTCTGGTGGGGGGTCTCAGGGTGACTCAGATTTACAGGAAGCGGTACGTACTGCTGTGGTCAACAAGCGGGCAGGAGGCATTGGGCTCATTCTCGGCCGCAAAGCTTTTAGCAAACCGCAAAAGGAGGGCATCGCACTCCTTCAAGCTGTGCAGGACGTGTATTTGGATAACTCTATTGGACTTGCATAGGGGCCTTACGCACAGAAAACCAAACTATACGGCTCTTGCACCTAGCTGCACTATTTAAGCTTGGTGCTAATACCGTAAAATGACCAGTAATAATGAAACGCAGGCCTGAAATAGACAAAAGGATATGGATGTAAAAGACGAACAAAAAACACTCTTACTCAAGCAAGACTTAAAAAGTCATTCAATGCTTGGTGTTTAGTGCCTGCGTGCCACGCGGTGGGCGGCCCGGTCCAGTCATTTACATATGATTATCCGGTCTGAATCAGGGTCACTAAGCGCGATACTGTGGGACTATAAACGGTCACCTCTTTTTCTTATCTCACTGGGTGTAACCCCATATTTCCTCTTGAAAGCCGTGCTAAAATGCTGCTGGTGACTGTAGCCTATCATATTAGAAATGTCGGCGATGGTTTTGTCAGTATCCAGCAAAAACTGTCGGGCAAACCCGAGCCGATATTCAGTTGAATACCCGAAAATAGTATTACCAAATAACTCCTTAAACCCTTTCTTGAGCTTAAATTCATTGAGTCCGACCAGCCGTGAAAGTTCATAGATCGTTGGCGGATTTTGAAATCTTGCTTCCAGCAGCTTTTTTGCATAATGAAGCTTTTCATGGTCTTTATTTGAAGAGTGGTTACGTTCATAACAACTTACCATACCTTTAAAAGATTCTAATTGAGCGGCAAAAAGTTCTAGTACCTTAGACTCGACAAATAATCGTCTTACTGACCCCTGAAACGGGTTTTGTAGCAGTTGTCGTATAGTATTTTTCATCAAAGGGTCAATTTTACCATTATACGGCATACGCAATGGCTCTTGCCTTTCTATAGCCTGTGTAAACTGACTAATGATCCGGCACTCCTGGTTGTTGAAACGCGCGAAATAGGCCGGTGTTAAAATTATTTCAAGGTTTTCCGTTACGGTTTCGGCTTCATAGTGTAAACATCCGCCAAGTTCGGGTATATAAGTGAGGAAGTGCTCGTATTCGTTGATAAACAGGTCTGTTTTAAAGCCGTTTACCTGTCCAAATGATCGGCCACTCAGATTGAAAAGCATTTTTAAAATGGGCTGGTCGGTTTCACTACTGATAGACATAGCTTCCCGAAAGCTACATTCCCCGTGTTGTATCCTTACCCCCTCAAAATAATATTCCTGAATTTGCGCTTTTGCGCCTTTGTATCCTGCATCAATCCGTTTCTCTGAAAGACCACAGCTTGAAGCGAAATTCCCCGGATAATGGTGCTCGTAGATGATCTCAGCCAGATCATCTGTAGTTATAGTTGTTCTCATAATTTTTTCAATAGTTAAAAACCATGGCTCGCAACTCTAAACCAATAGCCAGAACCCAAAAACTATCCCAAATTCGTAAAAAGATAATCCATTATGCGTAAGTAGTATTCTTTTTTCATTGATCATTTTTGATCTAAAATATAAATAAGTTTGATAAAACTAATTATGAATTTTACAAACAATCAAATATTTAGAAGAGCTTGGATGGCAGCACTCTTTCCAACTCTAATGTTAGCCGGATGTGATGGTGATGATGAACCAACACCTGCTGAAGGACTTGGCGAATACGCGATGATTACCGCTCCTTTCAATGCAGACGGTCAGACACGTGCCTACTACCTTCAAAGGGCATCTGTTGATAATACGGAAACCTTGGACAACAGTAATGCTACTGAATTAGCTGCTGCGGCCGTTGCCATGATGCACACCTTTGATAGACACTTATATTTTAGTGACTATGGAATTGGTATTATGGAAAGATGGAGCATTGATGAGTCTAATAATGCTACCATGGAGGCCTGTATGAGTATATCTGAGTTGACCTTTCAGGGGAATGCTGCTTTCAGAGATGCAAACACCGCTTTTGTGGGAGGTATCTCAACAGATATCATCATCTTCAATCCAACCACCATGCAGAAAACCGGTACAATTGATATCAGTTCAGTTTCCAACATCGGTACTGTGACGGATTTTCCTCAACCAGGTGCTACGATTGTCGCAGAATCGGTGACTGAAGTTCTGATAAGGGGCAATCTGCTTTTCGCAGCGATCATGCCACTATCCGATCTGGCTACCCAAGTTCCTGGTGATATAGGATGCCCTATTGTTGTCATTGATCTCGACCAAATTGACGTCAATGCGCAGGGCAATTCAGGTGCTATCGTCAAACGTATCTACGATGAGCGTGGTTCGGCTACAGGCGCTTGGGGTACTGGTGGCGGTTCCCCCTACATGCGGGTAGATGAGCGAGGGGATATTTACGTACTATGCCACAACTCATGGGCCGGATGGAGAGCTGCTTTTGATAAACCGGCTTGCATGTTGAAGATTGCAGCGGGCATGACTGATTTTGACCCAAATTATTACTTCGATTTGGAGTCTGCGGCGAGGGGTAATGGCAGTCCTGTTGTAAACTTCGAGTACTATGGTAATGGCAAATTTTTAGGGGCAACTCAGAATCCTTCAGCCCTTGATCCTGATAATCCATTTTCTTACTTCATTGATCCAGTTTTCCAATGGTGGAGCTTCGACTTGTACAACCAAACCGCAGAGATTGTTACGGAGGAATTCACCAGGGCCGCAGTTGCCTCTGTCTCTTACTTTGAGGATGGATTTGGCTATGTGCCTTTCGAGGCAGAAGGAGAGAACTTCGTGATGAAAGTTGACCTGAATACCCTGGAAACGAGCAAACAGTTCAACACGGTAGGAACGCCACACCTATTCAGTCTGGAATAATGCACGATTATCAATTATTGATCGGTAAAGATAGCCATATATCATCCGCTATTTATTAGCATGGTTGTTCTGAATAGCTTAAAAAAACAGAAAAACTACTCTCAAAAGTGCAGATTAGAACAACTATTAAATAACGATAACAATGATTAATGGTCAATCTAAATCAATATTAGACCAAGAATTTGAGATAAAATTCAGTCTGCGCTCTTTAAAGTTTCTTACTTATGTAGGCGTCTTTGCATCTGTAACGGTTATCACATGCAATACAATTATGTTCTCCTTCGGAGATACAGCAAATTGGCCTCAGTGGGCATTAAATCTATCTTATTGGGCAGGCTCGATCGTATTGGCTTTTGCAGCAGTAGGCTTTATTCCTACCTACTTTGCTTTGCGTTTGGCAGGCAGATTTTGGGTGCTTGCATCAGGCGGATTTTTAGCCTATTTTTTGGCTTTAGGTTCATCAGGACATGGCTCGTTTTTTGCAAACTATAGCATCCAGCAAGCTATCCACAACACTCCAAGCATAAAAGAATTGGAAGCTTTAGCGGTACCTCTTCAGACCTATAACAACTTTCTCTTATTTGCTGCCGTAATCTTTTTGTTCTTAGGTTCTGTATTTTACTCCGTCACCGTATTTACAAAAAAAACTATGTATCCTAAATGGATGGCACTATGCAACCCATTTCTTATTGTTGTACTAATCAGTATTCCAGCAATGATAGAAGGCGCACCGAGTATTGTGAAAATAGTATCTAAAGGTATTGGTTTTCATCTGGGGTTTATCCTTCACTATATTCTAACCTATAATTTTATTCGTTCCTATCTCATGAAGTCCTCTGGTGAAAACTAAAATGATTACTAAAAAAGTCTAAAAGCATTTTTTTCTTACTATAAACGCACTGTCTTCTTTAAATACACCTACAAATATGAATCTAGATAGCACAATTCAGTATAGTGAAGCCGCTACCAAATATGGGAGTGTGAGATATATGGTAATTGGACCTAAAAACGGTGAAATAGTTTTATTTTCATCAGGAGGAGCGGTAGGATATAATTCAGTTTTGGGCTTTGAGTGGTTAGCGAAAAAAGGATTTAGGTTGATTTGCATCAACCGTCCAGGATATTACGATTTGCCGATTGATACAACAACGGAACTAAGCGGTCATGTGGATATTTATCAAAAAGTATTATTATCCATTGGAGTGAAACAGCCTGTACATGTCTTTGGCGTCTCGATGGGAGGACTTTTTGCATTATACTATGCTGAAAAATACCCCACTAAATCGTTGGTTGTCTGGTGCGGTGTATCAGGAAAGTACGTTATTAATGAAGAGTCGGCAAACTCTACAATTGGGAAGTTGGTACTATCTAAAAATGGGAAAAAGCTGGTTTCATCGTTGTTGAAATTCTCGGCAAAGTTTTTCCCCAAAAGTTCTATTGAAATCTTTTTGAAAGCAAGTGCAAATCTGGATAAAAAGCAAAGGAAGGCAATTGCCAAGCAAGTAGTTAACAACCCCGAAAGCAAAAAGGAGTTTTTACTTTTTGTTGAATCAATGACTCCAATGGATGCTGTATATGAAGGAACTATGGATGAGGCTTACAAGGCGGCCGAATTGGAAGATGTCGATTGGTCAACTATTGAATGCCCCACTTTTGCGGTGTACTCTACCGTGGATATAGATGTAACCTTAGACCATGCAGAAAGATTAGAAAAAATGATTCCGAATATTCAGATGAAATATGTTGTTGCAGGCGTACACTACGTTTGGTGGGGAAATGAAGGAGAAGAAGTAAAGCAAGCAACAACAGATTTTTTATTGTCTCTTGCTGATGATTAGAGTTTTATCTAAAGTATGATAGCAAAATGACATGACTGAAAAATACACAGAAAGAAATGGTCAAAAAACGCATTATTGGACATCCGGTTCAGGCAAGGCTTGTGTGCTTTTTATTCATGGAGCAACAGCGGACCATTTATTATTTAAAGAGCAGTTTCACTTTTTCGATGAGTTTTTCAAAATTATTGCAGTTGATGTTCCTGCACATGGAAAATCAAGACCTTATCCAGATTTCAACCTTAAAGTTGCAGCAAACGAAATCAAAAAAATCTTGGATGTTGAAAAAATTGAAAAGGCTCATCTAATAGGGCAATCAATGGGTGGATATATCGCACAAATCATTGCAAAATTTTATCCAAATCGAGTTAGAAGCATTATTTCGATTGGTTCTTCACCCATACAGCCTAAGTACTATTCAAGACTAGATAATTGGTTATTAAAAATTACACCGACTATTTTGAAAGCTTACCCTTATCAATGGCTCATAAAATCAATTTCGAGTCAGGTATCATCAACCGAAAAAGGTAAGAGGTATATGTTGGATACTTTAAAAGGGTACTCGAAATATGAAATAGCTGCAATCATGAAAGAAGTGTATGTTGGTGTTCAAGAATATCGAGAAAACAATACTCTTTCTGTTCCCATACTTCTGACTTATGGAGCTAACGAAAGGACGGGAAAAGTACCAGACTATAATGACAAATGGGCTGAAAATGAAAATTTACCATTAGAAATTATACCAAATGCTGCCCATAACGCCAATATGGATAATCCTGACTACTTTAATAGGTTATCAAAGGAATTTATTGATAAAACAGAAAATACCGCACACAGTAATGTATAAGCGATAGCGGTCAGTTTGAAAGGTCAACATTTTGAAAAATTAACAACCAGAAACCATGAATAAAAAAATTACTCCAACACTAATCTTTAGCATAATAATTTTATGTTCATGCAATCTGTCTCCTAAATCTGAAATAACAGATGTACAAAAAGAAATAATCATTAAGGAAATAGAATTAATTTGGAAGGCGAGTATTGAAGGTATTGAGCAACTTGATGTACAAAAAGCATTCAAGGCATTTAGTAGAAAAGAAAACACACGATACCTTAGAGATGGTTATTTGTATGAAAGTATTGAAGTTGCGGAAAAGCAGTATGCGGATTGGTTTGCCAATTCTCCCGGAAAAGCAAGTTTAACTTTTAATCCAGTTGCTCATGATGTTCTTACTGAAGAAATAGTTATAACTACAGCAATTGGTAAACATGTTTTCACAGATTCTTCTGATTCACAGCGTACAACAATAGTTGGATATAGTATAGTTTGGCAAAAAGAAGAAGACACTTGGAAGATGTTAAATATGCATACTTCAATTAAATAATTACTAAATTAAAAACTATCGCCAACAACTTGGTATGCAAGCAGAGAAAAACTCATTTATGCAATTGTAATAATAAACTATTATAATGGCTTGTGAGGCTCATAATAAAACCCACACTCCAACTGTATATAAATCAACCTACTACCAACAAATAATAGGATATTGTATGAAAAAAATCTTGAAATATGCAGGTGAAAACATGAAATATGTTTACTTATCTGCTCTTGTATTATTTATATCAGTAATACTCGGAATAGTGCCGTTCTTTTTACTTAATGAAATAATTATCTCCTTATTAGAAGGGACTTTCGTGCTAGAAACAGCCATAAAAATCATCCTTTTAATATGCCTATCATTAGTATTTAAAGCGATTGCTTTCGGGGGGGGACTTGGCTTATCTCACATAGGAGCTTTTAATATTATTGAAAATATGCGTAACACTTTTCTTAAGGATATGGCTCGGCAACCAATGGGCCATATTTTGGATAAAGGCACAGGTAAATACAAAAAAACATTTGTTGAAGATGTATCACTGCTCGAAAGTACGCTTGCCCACACAATTCCCGAAGGTGTGCCAGCTGTTTTTGGCGTATTAACGACTTTGGTTGTTATATTTTTTATAGACTATCGTATCGGTTTCATTGTCCTTGTAATGATTCCAGTTTCGATGTCGCCAATGGCATATATGATGAAAGTTGGAATGGAAAAAATGCCAAAGTTCTACGAAAAAAGAGATGTTCTTAATCATACATTGATTGAATATGTTTCGGGAATGGAAGTTGTAAAAGTTTTTAATAGGGTTACAAAATCATTCGATAAACTTGCAAAAGCCACTAAGGATAACAAAGACTTCACCATTGAATGGTGCAAGGTTACTTGGAAGTCTATGTCGGTACTTTACTCATTACTCCCGTGCACATTGCTCGTTCCACTGCCTGTCGGAGTCTATTTTTATATAAATGGTAGTTTAACACTCTCGTCACTGACCTTATTAATCATGCTTTGTTTAAGTTTAGGAGAGCCCCTACTTAAGCTTATCAGCTTTATGCCTTCAATTCCTATAGCAGAACAAAATATTAAAAAAATTGAGGCAGTTTTTAAACATGATGATGTTATTAATGGAGCTTTTGAAGCTTTTATTGATAGCACAAAAATCAATTTCGAGAATGTTTCTTTTGCTTATAAAGACAAGAATGTTTTGTCGAATGTGAGTTTCGAAATAGAAGAAAAGAATATCTATGCACTAGTTGGGCCAAGTGGTAGTGGAAAATCAACTATCGCAAAGTTGCTTATGCACTTTTGGGATGTGAATGAAGGATCTATAAAGATTGGCGGAAAAGATATAAGAGAGTTTTCATTTGACAACCTGATGCGACATATCACCTATGTATCGCAAGAAAACACTTTGTTTGAAGGAACAATTTTTGAAAACATTGTACTCGACAATAGAGAAATCACGAAAGTGGATGTTATTCAATTATGCAAAAAAGCGAACTGTCACGAGTTTATTAGCCAACTGCCCCACGGGTATGAAACCAATGTAGGTACACTAGGCAATAAGTTGTCTGGTGGTGAAAGACAAAGAATAACCATTGCGCGAGCTATGGTGAAAGATGCTCCTATTGTGGTGCTCGATGAAGCAACATCGTTTGCCGATACACAAAACGAATTTCTAATCCAAGAGGCTTTATCATCGCTACTTCAAGATAAAACAGTATTGCTGATAGCCCATAAGCTTCATACAATCACCGAGGTCGATAAAATCATTGTTATGAATGATGGCGGGGTTGAAGCTATTGCTCCTCACAACGAACTTTTAAATAATTCAGGTACCTATAAAGTTCTATTTGAGCAAAATGAAAAAAGTATAAACTGGAATTTAGAAGGAATAGCAAATGCTTAAATTATTAAGAAAAATATACAGCTTAGGTCACAAGAATAGACTGCAAATAAATATCTCCATCATTTTACAGTTTATTGACTCATTCTTGATTTTTGTACCAGTAGGTACGGCAATGTTGTTTTTTAAGTTCTATATCGAAGGAACGCTCACGAGTGATACGCCATTAGTCCTTTTTATGATTTTAATATCAGGAGTAATCTTAAGAGTCTTTACTCGATACTACATCGATAAAAATCAATACTCCACACTTTTTACCATCTTTTCAGAAGAAAGGGTAAAAATAGGCGATCATCTTAAGAAGGTAAAAATGGGCTTTTACACGGATGATAATGTCGGTAAGATTACCAACATCTTAACCAACGGCATTGGTTTTATTGAAGAACACGGAATGATGTCAGTAGTCACCTGCCTGACTTCAATCACCAGCATCGTAATGATCTCAATAACGCTTAGTGTCATCAATCTTACAACAGGTCTAATCTTTATTGCCACAGTTTTAGTAAGCTCTATAGTCCTTTATTTCTACCATAAAAGGATGCTTGTTTTCACTGAACTCAACAATGTTTCTAATGAAACATTATCAAGTTCGATTATTGAATACACGAAGAACATTTCAGTAATCAAGGCATTTAACCTACTGGGCAAACATGAAAGAAGCAACGAAACCATTATTGAAAGAAAACGAGTTGACTTACTAGGAGAAAGGATTAACGTCCCATTCTTAGGAGGTGCGCTGATCATTATGGCATTGGGTAGCTCTTTAATGATATATAGTGCCGTAAATTCCTATGTCGATTCAGGTGCCTTGCTATACAATGTAATTATTCTATGCATTTTATCGCTTTACGTCTTTAATGCTTTGCAGACTATTGCATTTAAAATAGCACTCATCAATATTTCCGTTTCTCAACTCGATTTAATCGATAGCTTATACAACGAGGATGTTATGAAAATAAAAGGCGATAAAGTGCCTAAAGACTATTCAATTGAATTTGAACATGTTTCGTTTGCCTATGAGAAAGAAAATATTTTAGATGATATTAGTTTTAAACTTGAAGAAAACTCGATGACCGCTTTGGTAGGTAAATCAGGAAGTGGCAAATCAACGATTGTGAATTTAATTCCTCGATTTTTTGACATTAACAAAGGAAGTATAAAAATTGGTGGTGTCGATATTAGAGAAATGAGTGCTGAAACGTTGTACTCATCCATTTCAATGGTATTTCAAGATGTTTACCTGTTTAAAGACACCATTTATAACAATATAGCTTTCGGTAATGATGCTGTAAGCAGAGAGCAAGTAATTGATGCGTGTAAGAAAGCTCGATGCTACGACTTCATCTCAAATTTAGAAGACGGTCTTGACACAATAGTAGGAGAAGCAGGTATGTCTCTCTCGGGTGGTGAACGCCAACGAATATCTATTGCAAGAGCAATACTCAAAGACTCTCCGATTATTTTATTGGATGAGGCAACAGCATCCATCGATCCTGATAACGAGTATTTAATTCAAGAAGCTATAAATGCTTTAGTAAAAAATAAAACACTTGTTGTTATTGCTCATAAACTATCGTGCGTACAAAATTCTAAAAAAATATTAGTTGTAAACGATGGTAAGATAGTAAACCAAGGTACACACGAAGATTTGATAAAGGAAAGTGAGTTATATTCAAATCTATGGAATAATAGAGTCAATAGTAAATCTTGGAAAATTATGACCTCTTACCAAAAAATAGAACACGGATAATTAGAGAGGTACGGCTTTTTGGTAAACGGTAACCATTCTGGTTAAGTTAAGGCTCAACCAGGACAAAATTGATTATTGCAATTACATCTAGAAGAAGCTGAGGTCTACCAAAAATGATTAGTAGGTTTTACTCTGACTATGGGTACTATTCAGCTTGGCCAGTTAGCCACAATTGCCGGGATTATTTAACAACAAATTTTTGCGACTCTGACCATTCACTCCAGGCTAACCCTTTTGTTCGGTAGCGTACCCGCCAGTAGTAGGTTGTTTTTTCCTTCAGAGTAGTAATCAGTTGTTGGGTTAGATCAATTCCCTCATTTAAATTCTGATTCCCGTACCAGTCTTCGTGGTTCTTCCATATGTCAACATCAGGATTAGCAAAATTATAGGTTCTGCTTACCTGCCATTGTGTTTCTCCGTGTTGACTATTATCTGATGCTTTAAATTCAGAAGCAGTCAATAGTACCTTATCAATGTTAACTTTTGCTTCTTCAATGGGAGAAAGACATTGGGGAGTTTCAGGCGGTACATCATACCGCTTAACCTCAATAATATCGCTTACTTCATTGTCCTTCGGATTAGTCACGTTGCCTCGACTCAATCTAACTAATCTAAACTTGGGATCTTCACCACCAACCACTTCTACTAACACAAATCCGTAATCGCTGTGGCTCACGGAAAATTCATCGTAATTGGTTTGGGCATATTCACCCCACCCATCAATCTTACCTCCGGCCGTAGCCACATTGACCCACAAATGGGTATGATCCTTGGATTGACCTCTTGAATAACCGTGCGTATGACCATAAAAATGAATTGAGGGCTTACCAGATCGGGCCGAAAATTTTTCTAATTGGAAGATTACATCCCCCGTATAATCCCGTTCCCCATCAATCCATAATTCCGACTTATGAGGATGATGTAACTGGGCAAATACAAAATCGATATCGTTATTTTGCTCAGCATCTTCTAGTACCTCCTCCAACCAGTCTAGCTGCTCTTGGATTGTGTAGTTGTCGTTCGAGTTGAGACCAATGATTCTCATATTTCCATAATCCTTATAGTACCAATGTTCAAGGTAACCGGGAGTGCCATTATCCGGCAAGTGAAAATAATTGAAGTAGAAATCGCTGTTATTTTCGTGATTGCCCAGAACCGGGTAGACCGGAACGTAGGGCAATAGCTTTTTTGACTGGCGGAAAAAATCATTCGTCCAATCGGTATATACTAATCCATCTTTAGTTAAATCGCCGGGGATAATGACCATTCCCAGCTTCTGAAACATATCTCCTTCCCCATTTTCTTGGGCGAGGTAGGCTAGTACCCCTTCCTCAACAATCTCCTTGAATTTGTCAGGGCGCTCGTCGTCTCGCTGCATATCACTCAAAGCAACAAGTTGGAAGGTTTTTTCCTCTTCGGGTAACGGTGGAGTAGTGAAATGATAGATGTTAGATTCAGTTTGGCCAGTCCTCACCTGATAGTAATAGGTAGTGGAAGGGGACAGACTGTCTAACTTGACCCGGTGTATTTGTGAAGGGCGTTCGTTGATGATGGAAAAGACTCGTTCGGATTGATTAGCTAATACTTCGGTCGTACCCCATCGTACTTGGCAGGCACCGCCTTCTGTTGTTTCCCACAAAATGTGAATACTGCTAGGAGTAGCATCTTGCAGATAAGGTTCTACAATTATGTCTTGTCCGATAATCTCGGACACTGATAGTAAGATAAAAAGAAATGCTAAGAGGGCGTAGTGAGCTTTATTATTCATTATACGTTTTCAATAGGTTATCATATGAAAACAAAAGTATAGTAACCAGAAGTAAAGCAGAAAGGATAGTAGTTTATATAATTATTAAATTTTGCAATTACATACTAGAAGAAATCGAGGTCTACGAAAAATGACTGGTCATACGTAATACCTATCGGTAATACCACTTTCCAACCTCACAAGTTTCCATTATGTCTCAGCCTACCCTACCAGCCGTAGTAGCCCTTAGGTATTACGCCGTTCAGGCGTAGGTAGACTATGCACTGCCCTCGGTGATGAATGATATGGTTTTCCATAGCGTAAAACAGTCTCCAGACTGGGATTGTATCGCCGGCAAAATTGCACTCGGTGCAGAGTTGTTCGATGGATAATTCTTGAATGGATTGCCGCACAAAGGTATACATATTTTTCAGCTCCTTAATGACATCTTCTTTGGGCATTTGTACCGGTAGCTTTACATCCTGATAAGGGTTTTTGAGACCCGCGCGGCTCGCCAGTTGACCGCAGGTATATACTACACAGTGTCGCCACTGTTCAGAGAAGGTCATGGCTTCTTCAGTGTAGCGAAAGGTAAACAATTCGGGAGGCATCTGCTCCACGTTGGTGAGCGTCATTTTTTCGGATCGCTGCCAAGCGGCTAGTAGCTCCTTTCGCAGTTGTTCAGTTTCACGGAGAGTAGCCGCGTTAGCGACCTGAGATGCCCCAAGAGTGAAAAGCCCTAAGCTGCCTAGTTTCTTTAGAAAGTTAGATCGTTTCATTATGATTTACAGATTACGTTACAGTTTTCCGAGCATACTGCCAGATCATTTTTTTCGAAACTGACCGGTTTGAGATGGCAATCGATAAACACTATGCAGTTTATTTTGTCTTCTTCCGATTTTTGCCATCTTGCTAACTAAGTTGCTGTATCTGTTGAAGTAAGGGGCCCTGAATAGTGACTACGGCTGATCGGGGTATACTACCGGGCTCGCCCGGCCAATGACTGGTGAGTGTTTCCATTGACGTAGACTGTTCGCCAGGATGCTGAACACTTAGCTGAACACTTAAAAACAATGTCTTCCCATCTGGGGAGAAACAGGGTCCAGTAAATTCAGCGTCGACCGGGGCGCTTGCCATTTGAATCACTTCCCCAGCTTGGGGGCCGTCGCGCATCACCAGAAACAAGCCATTATTTTTGAAAGCACTATACGGCGGTTGATTCATCTTAGAACCCGAAATGTCGGAGGTAAACCATAGGTTGCCCGCTCGATCAAACACCATATTATCGGGAGAAGCAAAACCGGTGTCTTCTCCTCCGGTTAGGTAGGTAGTGGCTTTAAATGTTAAGGAGGCATGATCGCCGTTTTCTTCCTCTATTTTGAGAATAGAACCAAAGTAATTTTCCTGAGGAATATTGTTGGTCAAGGCAACCAATACATCACCACTTACCGGATCAATCTCAATATCTTCGGGGCGGTCGAGTGGAGTAGCTCCTAAAATCTTGGCTGATTCTCGTAAATAGACCAAAGCTTCTGTTTGAGTCTTAAACTGATCCATGAGCAGGGGTTGTTGCTCCACATCTACTGGAATCCACTTACCTACGTCTAGGTTAGCCACGTACAGCGTACCCTCCCGCAATGATTCTGGCTGGCTAGAGATAAATTTGTACAGATGCTCATCATTTTTATCGTCTCCGGTGTAGACCACCAGTCGCCCGTCTTCTAGCTCTTTGACTGTGGCACACTCGTGGGCACATCGGCCTAGTGCTACGTGCTTTTGGGCTGCTCCCGTAGCCGGGTCTACCTCTACTACCCAACCGTAATGCTCTGGTGGATTAGCGTAAAATTTTTCCCAGCCCTCGACACTGGGTATCATGCTTCGATCCGTAGATGAACGATCACTGGAACGCCGGTCGCTGTAAAAGAATTGATAGTTTTCTTCGCAGGTAAGCACAGTACCCCAAGGAGTAACTCCCCCTGCACAATTGCCTAGTGTACCCATCGCTGCCTGCTTCCCTTCTATCGGAGTCGCCCAGTTGAAGGGGATTTCAGTAAGCCCGGTAATGCGTTGGTTGTCAGCGTGCGGTACAACTGTCCACTGACCATTTTCTTTTTTCACTCGTACCAACGATCCGCCTACCGCGTACATTTCCTTTTCTATCTGCTCTTGGGTTTTTTCAGTGACTGCTTCCTGATGAATCATCATAGAGTTGATATACTCGTGGTTCACCCACAAAATACCCTCGTCAGCCTTTTCTTGGTTAGGAATAAAAGCAATGAAATCGTTGTTAAACCCAAAAGTATCTTGTTCGTTGATAGAATCACCCCACTGAATTAACAAGTTATAGTCCAGATCTTCGGCCAGTACCAGAGTATCCTCGGAAGAAGGCGCGATTCCTTTAACTTTTTTTGAACTTACTTGTGTGCTAGTATATCCACTAACGGTATACGGTAGCAAAGAAGCGGAGACAGTGCCTTTGGTCAGTATTTCTAGAAATTTACGTCGATTAGGTAGCATCATAAAATAGTTAATACCCTCAGCTTCTTCCTAAAAGATTTGGAAGCCCTCTAATACAAAAATAAAGAAGTCAGTATCAAACGCAACGATGTTGCATGAATTAAGAGAAATGTGACCTAAGCGTTCAACACTTCGTTAATGCAAAAGGCGGTTGTATTTTGGTAATGTACTCAATGTAAGGGTATATTATCAGAATAGTTCGCACTCATGCCATTGAAAATCTCGGAATTTTAGTGACAGTAAGGAAGAGGTTTTCGTTTGCTTTCTAACACTCATATGCTTTGTGTATAACACCTTGTGAACTAGCAATTACTTCGAGTCCGACGTAACTGTATTCATGAATTATTGTTAGTGGTCAGAAAGTTTCAAATCAAGTTCCTCTGAGAGATACTGTATATAAATGCAACTCTTAGAGCTTAATACTCCTAGTGTTTCTTTGGTCAACTGGGTACTTAATGTATTCCACACCCAAGTTTGAGACTCCCTGTCTTAAGACATAATGCACTACCTTTTTCCAATTCCTTTGCCTTGTTGCTCTTTTTTTACCCAAATTCAGAAATGAGGTTTTCTTGGTTGGATCGTATGTATTCTACAGCAAGCTGCAAATTCATTTTCATTCAGAATTACCCAAACTATGTCAGTTCCACTATTTCGTCGTTCAATAGATTGTTCTATAAACTCAGTGGTATCGTCAATTCTTTATGATAAGTTTTCGCTTGAAAGAAACTCGATGATTTCATCATTGAAGCTCTCGTGAATTTCAATTACATAATCTAAACCTATTCGAGCCAACTCTATATTTTCATTTACTTTAAAAATCATTTTACTTATTCTTTTCAAAGTACTACGAATGTGTGCTTATTAGCTTCTCTATCCGATAATTCTTCTATAGATCCCCGAATAGTAAACTGATAGTTTCTAAAGGTCTTTTCAGGTGTAAAAGGGAGTAGCATACAAAGAGTGTCTCAAGGAAAACGGCCTCTCTTCCGCGTAGCCACCTCTTTGGCCTGTGTTGGATATATTAATACTCCGAAAGTATGTAACTTGGCTTTTATTCCATCATATGTAAGAACTCTAACAGTATAGTCCGTTATCCCTCTTAGGGATTGTATAGTTTTACCGTGTAATTTTCTCGACCATTTAGCGAACTGAATTGGCTACTCAATATGTATGTAAACGAGTTTTGTAAATGGGTAAGAAACTGCCTGCTCAGTTATATTTTAATGCGTGGCTATAGAAAGCAACTTATAATTACCTTTGTAGTACTGAAATGTACGTTACCAGTAGAGACAGTTTTAGGGCAGGCTCTTATGGTCGACCAAGCGTATACCCTTCTCAAACAAGGTCAGTTGGATAAAAGCCAACAAGCCATTGATATTGCCGTAGAGCATAGCAGTACTATTAATGACGCGAAAGCCTGGTATCTTCGTGGCTTTATTTATCAGAAGCTAGCCGAACAGGATGCTACCTCAGCACACGAATTGCGCCGGGTAAGTATTGCTTCAGCAGAACACTGTCTTGAATTGGATACCTTGAACCAATTCACAAAAGACTGCCAATCTCTAATATCTCACGCTTATAACAGCTTCCTAAAGGAGGTGATTTCTTTCTTAAATACGCAAGAATACGCTGAAGTATTTACGCCTCTCCAACCTATCATTGATAGTGAACACGTATTAGCCCAGAATTATAAACCAGAAGCTTTATTTTATTATGGCTATGCGGCTTTACAATTAGGACAACGAGACAGTGCCCGTCAATACTTATTTAAAGCCTTACAAGCTGGGTATCAAGATGCCTTAGTTTATGAGATAGAATTTGCTCATCGAGCATCACTACTTCAGTATGATAGTGCCCGATGGTACCTATCTCAAGGAAGAGCCCTGTTTCCGGAAAACGCCAGTTTGCACATTGCCGAACTAAACTTTCTGATGCAACAGGAAAATTACAAGCAAGCTGAGCAGTCGGTAAAGCAATACTTGCAACGTGATCCTGATAATGTTGAAGGGTTACTGCTTGCGGGCACCATCTACGAAAAATTGTTAGCTGCCGGCGAGAACACCCGCCAGTATTTTACCGAGCAGGAAGCAACATATCAGCACATACTACAAATTACTCCTGACCACCTTCAGGCCAATTATAATTTAGGCATTGCTTATTACAACCGAGGTGTTACGCTGATTAATGAAGCAGCTCAAAGCTATGACATGGATCTTATTCAGTTTAATCAGCTATTAGAAGAATGTAGTACGCTATTTCTAACAGCTTTGCCTTACCTAGAGAAAGTGAGCCAGTTAGATCGTAGCCACGTCAATGCACTCAAGGCACTTCAGGGGGTTTATTACAATATTAATGATTACGAACAGTACAATTTGGTAAAAGAAAAGCTTCAGAAGCTATAGACCTTTTGATGTATAGGTAATGAAAATTTGGTTGACGATATTGTTTCTGTTTTGGTTTAAAATCTATGCTGGAGCTCAGTCTTTGGATGAATACCAACGAACCCAAGATCAAATTCATACTTTTTATCTCTACAATTTTACCCGTTATTTTGTCTGGCCTACTCCACCCGAACAAACATTCGTCATCGGGGTCATGGGGGAACATAGTATAGTGAAAGAGTTGACAACAATGGCTAATACGAGAACCGTAGGAGGAAAGCCAATTTCTATTCGTATCTATCAAAACCCTCAAGAAATAGATCCTGAATGTCATATTGTTTTCATTCCACACGAGAACAGTTACTGGCTTAGTGAAATACTGTCAGTAACTCGCGAAAGACCTTCACTTATCGTAAGTAGTAAACCCGGATTAGGTCAATTTGGCAGCTTACTAAATTTTGTTGCCGAGCGAGGTAAAATTATTTTTGAGATTAACGAAGAGGCAATAAAAAGCCGCCAATTAAAATTTATTCAGCAATTGAAAGCCATTGGTCATATTCTTTAAGAGCTTTCTTCGTTATGGCAATCCTCTCCTGCTTTCGTCTCATGGCGTTCTTGAAAGGGAATGGATAATACAAAGTAAGTACTCTCCGACTCTGGCTGATATTCCACAGTAGCCTGTAGACGTTCGGCAGCAAGGCGGGCAATATATAAGTCCTGACCCGTTCCACTCTTTGTTTCGTGGCCGCGGAAAAACATAGTGAATAATTTTTCCTCAAGCTCGGGCAAGATTCCTTCTCCATTATCTTCAACGGCAATTTGAGTGCCCAATTCTTCTGAGTATTCAACTGTTACTCGAACGTGAGGGTCTACAGATGAATCAGCGTATTGAATAGCATTTTTAAGAAGTCCCTGTAGGATAAGTCTTAGAAGTTCAGTATCAGTTTCCAGGTACAAGGCCCTATCACAAGTTAGGAAAAATTGAGGCACCTCTGTCTGGTCAGAAAATAAATTAGCGGTTGATTGATACTGTTCTTCAATAAATTTATACAGGTTTACTAAAGAGTATTGGGGCTCGTGATGTCGAACGTGATAAATCTGGAGAACCTTCTGGAGAGAAGTACGAGCAGTACGACAATTGTCTAGTAATTTATGTAAATAGTCGTCTACTACAGGTTGTTCAGTTACTTCCATAGCAGCCACTTGGCATAGACCTTCAATTCGGGCTACCGGACCGATAATATCATGATAAGCCCGATATACAAATAGATCTAGTTCGTCATTAGATTTACGGAGAGCTTCATTCGTCTCGGCTAGCTCATAAGTTCGCTGCTGAACTCGCTGCTCTAAGTCTTCATTTAGCAAAAGAAGATCTTGATTTTTCTGGTGAATAATAGTTTGTGCTTCTTCTAGCTTTTGGTTTTGAAGTCTAATATTTTGGTGTTGTTGTTCAATAAACTGATTTTTCTTCAAGAGTTCTTGAGTTCGTTTACTCACCTGATCTTCCAGGATTCTATTACGTTTCTTGACAGATGCTATTCGGTAATAGTATAGAAGAACCAATAGAATTATTCCAACAACTATCGTTAGTACCTTGAACCAACCTGTTTGGTACCAAGCTGGGTGGATAACGATCAACAGAGGAGCAGCTTCAACTGCTTCGTTCTGTGAGGAGATTGCTCTTAGTTGAAACTGATAGGTACCTGGATATAAGTTGGTGTAGGTGGCTAATGTACGAGAGCCTACTTTTTTCCATTGCTCATCTAGCCCTAGCAAGCGATACTTGTATTGATGTGATTCTTGAAAAGGAAACTGCTGAAGTGTATAAAATATCTCGAAGGCATTCTCATCATACGGAAGTTCAATGCGCTGGGTAGTACCTTGGTAAGAAGTTAATTGAATTGATTGGCGATTGCTAGTTAGCTGAGTAGTAATAAGCGGAGAACCATTATCTTGACTAGTTTTCGGATCAAGGGAAACCTGTATAACCCCACGTAAAGTGCCAAAAAAGTAAGAATTATTACTGTAGGCGGTACAGTACTGGACAAGTTCTGCTTCCTGCATAAAATCCTTACTGGCGTAATTCTTAATTTGTCTAGTATCTTCGTTGTAACAAGACAAGCCTTTTACTGTACTAATCCACATCTCGTTATTTGAACCCGAAAGGACAGAGGTTACCCGGTTGCTTATTAGCCCCTCGCTTTCTGTAAAGGGTACCCAAGTACCAGTACGAGTATTAAGGCGTCCAGCTCCTTGATCAAAGGTACCTACCCATAAAAAACCCGAATTATCTAGAGATAACCCAGTAATTTGGCTACTTGGTAAGCTGCCTTCTTCCCCCTGCTTCTTATAATGAATAATTTCCCCAGTAGGATAGTGTAATTGTATTAGCCCACTTTTCAGAGTTCCTAACCAAAGATATTGGTCACTTTCGGCGTATATTTTAGGGGTAAATGTAATTGGGATATTCCTGAAGAGCTTAGAAGCTGATTCTATTCGGTCGGTTTCTTTATTCCAGAAGTATAACCCCTTCTCAAGTATCCCAAACCAAAGTGTGCCTTTCTTGTCTTGATAAATAGATTCAATTGCATCCGCAGTTAGGTTATTAAGGCTATTTTTTATCGTATAAGTTTTCCATTTCTGATCAACGAGTTTCCATCGAGCTAAGGTACCATCGGACATCCCAACCCACAGACCTCGTTGATCATCCTCCGCTATAGCAGTAATAATCCTTTGAGAAGGCAGCCAAGCATTATTTGGTAAATCAATGTTATGATCAATCAACTTTTGCTCCTTGCTATTCCATTGATAAAGCAAAGCCTCAGCAGTTCCAAACCAAATGTGCCCCTCGCGAGTAGAGGTGATCGCGGTAATAGGTTGTTGTATGTCAGTTGAGTGGCTAAGAAAAGAAAAATCAAAACCTACCGTCAGGGCCGTACTAATCCCACCTTTACTCGCCACCCACAAGGTTTCAAAAGCGTCTACCGTTACTATAGATACATGATTATCAGCAATGGAATATTGATCATCACGGTGATGAAGGAATTGATGGGTTACCTTCCGCTGCGTATCATAACATAATACTCCCTGACCTCGAGTTGCTATCCATAGTTTGTCCCGGTGGAAACTCATGCTTTGGATGCTTTTCCTCGCTAGTACGGGAATTGGATGTCGGAAGGCTTCGTCTTGACGATCGTACTGAATAACACCATTCCCGTAAGTACCAATCCACAATGTACCGTCACTTTCTTCTTGCAAAGAAGTGAGATCGTTAGAACTCACGGATGAGTTATCGGAAGTAGCAGCGTACTGGCGCACAGTTTTATAGTACGGGTCAAGACGTAGTAATCCGTCTCCAAAAGTAGCTCCCCATAACATACCTTGCCTATCCTCGTGCAAGTCCATCACTACGGAAGTAGCCAGCACGCTGTTGGAGTCAGCCGGATTGACAAAGGGCAAGAACTTGTTATTCAGAGAATCATAGTAAAATAAACCACCCCCGAAGGTGCCTACCCACAAAGTCTGACTTTTACCTTGGCAGTAGCTCAGTACGGAGGGTACGTTCCGCTCAGTCGGAAATAGTGCTCGAAGATCATACTGACGAAAGGTCTTGTCCAGAGAGGAAAAACGGATAGCACCATAATTTTTAGTACCCAGCCAAATATCTCCCTCTGTATCCTCAAATAGCGTTTGAACCACCATACTACTCAGAGAGGTTCCGTCTTGAATGGTATCCTCAATAGTAGTAATGTCTTGTCCATTAAAGTATAGTAATCCGTGCTTCGTTCCGAACCAAGTACTACCTTGCTGATCTCGCAATAGACTAAGAACTCCCTTTTGTACCAGGCTATCTTGTATTGGTGGTTTGAAATGACTAAATCGTATTGTTTTTTCCCATGGATGAGATTCTTGCCCGAACCCAAGCGTACTAATTAGAAAAATGAAGGCTAAGATTATCAGTCTAATTATCATTAATTATACGATTAGTCACTAGTTTAATAATTGTGTAGGAGGGGATAGGTGAGGGTAACCCCGGATTTTGAGCGACTAGCTCTTTTAAAGAAACCTGGTACCGTGAAGCAATCTCTTCTAGATGGGGCGAGGCTGATAATAAGTAGATTTTACGCGTAGGATTATACTTAGTGTTGCTACCAGCAATAACAAACTCAACCCTTCGACTGTAAGATAGCGTCTGTGATGGATCTAAATTTTCTTTACCTTTTGGCACTATCTCAATGGCGTTAGTGTCTACCCCCTGCGCCATCATATACTGGTATACGGCTTCTCCCCTCTGTTGACTCAGCTCGTAATTAAATGTCTCGCTTCCAACCGAATCGGCGTAAGCATGTATTTGAATTGTGACATCAGGGTGTTGGCGGTGAAACTGAACTGCTCGCTCTAGCGCCGGTAATGCTTCTGGAGTAAGATCGTGCTTGTTGGTCTCGAAGTATATATTATCAAATGACGCTACAAACTGAGAGTCTTCTTCAACCACCAATTCCAATTCTTCTAGTGATAAAGTCAGCAAAGCTGGAATGCTGCTTGATGAAGGTTCAACAGACAATTGGGGCGATCCTTGATAAGATACTTTCCGAAAGATAAATGAACCATCAGGCTGAAGAGTAGTGCTTACTTTCTGGTTGGCAGTGCCGAAGGACAAGGTTACCGTATCGTTTTTAGATAGTAGATTTTTCACCTTTCCCTTTATAGTAAATACTTCCGGGTTGGATTGCAGAATAGCGTACAGATTGATTGATTGGATAGATTCCTCTCGGAGAGAAATGTCCGTCGAGCTTTGAGCGGTAAATTGACGATAGCGTGCTGTCCGGCTAATAGAATTCTTAGCTTCGCTAGGTAATTTTTCCCACTGAAATGTATCAGTGTTGACTTCGGTAGCGTACCTTTTCTTCATCTGCGTAGCGCGGTAAACTACTAATTGAGCAATAGCTCGTTGCTCTTCGGGAGAATATTTTTCCAGCTGAAATGAATCTTCGCCAAAAGACAAAGAATCTGAGCTTTTAGTAGAGAATATCAATGTGTGAGCAAGCTGATTAATTTGCGACTGCTCTTCTGGGGAAAGCTGCTCGTACAAATGTTGTAACGCATCGGGTGACTGATCGCTGGCCGTTGCTTGCGCGAAGTAGCGGGTAGCAAATTGATGTTGAAGCTGCTTTTTCTCCTCGGGATCTAAGGTTTGCCACTGATGTAATAGGTCCAGATCTACCATTTCTTGGGTAGCTTCCCTAAATTGTCTTGCCCCTCGTTCGGTAGTTTGGTCAATCCAGCGCTGTTGCTCCGCAGGCAGTAGTTCGTACTCGTAATTCTCCTCATCCGATAGCGAGCTTTCGGTTAGGACTAGTAATTCGCCTTGTACTAAAATCTGTACCGCTTTCTTAATACGGGCTTTTTCTTCAGGAGGCAATTGGCTGTACCACTGCTGAACCTCCTCCGGCCAGGGGGTAATCTCAAAGTCTTGAAGAAACGCAAGCTGGCTTTTTACTAGCCATTTTAGCTTATTGCCGTGTATATTATTTAGTTGATGAGCGTCATCAATGGCGGCAATTGAGAGGTCGTATTCCTCCTGAATTGCCCGGAAAATTCGGCGGGCGGCCGCTTGCTTAAGGGCTTTCTTTTCGTGGCTGGGCAAAACATCGAAGAACAGTCTTGACTCTTCGTCTTTCTCGCTATCTTGCGTTTTAAGTAAGCGTTCTGCCCAGGTTTCCCACAATGATTGGCTATTCAGCGTAAAGAGTTGCTTAGCCTGAGGAACGAACCGATACTGATATATATCAAAGCCAGTTGTGCTGTTGCCCCGGTTAGAAGTAATATACCCCAAACGGTCAGCCGCCCAGATATAAGTATCATCATGGGATGAATTGAGAGGGCGACCCAAATTAACTACGTGCTGAGGTAATCGCAGTGATTGGATTACCGCCATGTAAAGATCGTAACCTCCCCAGCCGGGATGCCCATTAGAAGCAAAAAATAGTACTTGATTCGCACCATCCCAGTAAGGAGAAGTCTCCTGAAACGAAGTATTGACCGATGCACCTAAATTAATAGGGGGCTGCCAGACATTCTGTTGACGTACACTCATCCAAATGTCGCATTCTCCGAAACCACCAGGACGATCAGAGGAAAAATACAACGTATCGCCAGAGTCAGATACAGTGGGGTGTTTGGCAGTATACCCTTTCAGGTTTATTGGCTGAGGCAGTAGTTGAGCCTCGTGCCACTTTTCATTACGGAACTCGCTCACGAATAATTGATAGTAACCTTTCTCAAGGCGGGAGAAATAATAGCGGCGCCCGTCAGGGCTCAAGACTCCAGGCCCCTCATCGGCAGTAGTATTAATGGTAACAAAATTATGTAATGAGGTACGGTCTTGCCACTGACCGGAATCCAGAGAAAAGAGAAAATTATCGCTAAATGATCCTCCGTGCTGTTGGTGATAAAGAAATCCCTTACTCTCATCGCGGGTAGATGTTAGCAGTAGCTGGTTAGTCTCTCGATAAGGAGTAGCGGCAAAGTCATGTT
>ERZ1740058.520-NODE-520-length-28547-cov-12.393444_pt1 | contig 28547 bp, 27 predicted proteins | sample MGYA00581745_ERZ1740058 | MGnify/ENA primary metagenome ERZ1740058 (study PRJEB43018, sample SAMN04849742) | marine metagenome | isolation source: floating plastic debris | place: Pacific Ocean | collected 2008-08-30 | study: EMG produced TPA metagenomics... | reverse complement strand
CCACAACGACGCGCTGCTGCGCTGTTGTAAGGTAGTTGTCATGATGAATAATTCCTTTTTCAAGGTTGTTATGTACAAAACAAGTATTCAAGTTGCATGAACACTTGTAACCAATATATTAACGGGCTTACTGAGTTTTGTAAAGCAAAGTAACATAAAGGTGGTCTTAAGAAGGCTGTTAGCTTGACCTAGCATCCTTGTTTAGAAAATGACTATATTCCCTGCTGGATAAAGATTTAGGGGTATATGGAAAAACCTAATAACAACTTTTTGCACTACCAATCATTCTCTAACGGCAAAAATATCTGTCTTCTTCAATACGCCAAGGATGATTTCATTACGTTTCTTAGAAAAAGGTGAACGATCGCTCACCTTTTAAGAGGTGTCCATATCCATGCTGACTCTCAGCGCCACCAACACAGTTACTTACAGTCCGGCACTGACTATAGTGCCAACTTATGAATGTTTTAATTGCTGCACATACTGCAACTTTCGGGTAGCGCCTCAGCAAGATCAATGGCTCTCATTAGCCGCCCTGCAGCAGCTGATGATGCAGGCGCGATCGCACGGCATAATCGAAATTCTGGTGTTGAGTGGCGAAGTACATCCGGCAAGTCAGCGTCGAACTGTTTGGTTCCAGCATATTTTGCGACTTTGCCAAACTATTTTGCAGCAGGGATTCTTGCCTCATACCAACGTAGGTCTGGTAAGCGAGGCTGAAATGGCTCAGCTCAAGGCGGTTAATGCATCAATGGGACTGATGCTGGAGCAGGTAACGCCTAAATTATTAGAAAGCGTTCATCGCTATGCACCCAGCAAAGTCCCCGAAAAACGGCTTGCCCAACTTGAGCAAGCGGGCAGACTACAGATTCCCTTTACCACTGGACTGTTGTTGGGGATTGGGGAATCAGACAGCGATCGCCTCGACACTCTGCAAACCATTGCCCGCTGCCATGATCGCTGGGGACACATTCAAGAAGTGATTTTGCAGCCCCATCAACCAGGAAGCCGTCAGGCTAGAGCCGCAGCCAGCTTTAGTTCATCTGCACTAGCAAACTTTGTCAAAGTTGCCAGGCAAAACTTACCTAAAGAAATCGCCATTCAGATCCCGCCCAATTTGGTTGGCGATCGCCACTATATATTAGAAGCAATCGCCAATGGCGCCACCGACCTGGGTGGTCTTGGCCCTAAGGACGAAGTTAATCCTGACTATGAGCACCCTACGCCCTCATCTTTGCGTCAGCTATTGGAAACCCACGACCGTAACCTACAGCCTCGTTTGCCGGTATATCCCCAATATGATGATTGGCTATCGCCAAAGGTGCAGTCAGTCGTGAAAGAATGGCGCGATCGCCTCAAAAATTATGTGAAGAATGAAGGCCAAGCATCCTGCCTACGTTCTGGAACTTCGGGTTAATCCATATGTTTAGCAACGCTAGGCTCAGAAAGCTCTTTGATAGGAGCAGAGCTTTGTGGAGAGTGAAATGCAAAGTGCCGAGTTCGAACTTCAAAAACTCGAGAATCTTAAGCTCTGCCTGAATGAAATAGAGTTGTAAGCGAAAAAACAAGCGTTAGAATCTCCAACTTAAAACTATTCGTCCGCCACTCGTACGGGCAAACAACGGGCGAACAGTCGTTTGCCTCGACATCACAGACTCACGGATCGCTCAACAGGCTTAGGATTGCTCGCGGATTATCTAACTCACCAACTAATCGCCGCATCGGCAGTGGGGCGACTCGGACTAAAGTAGGCGTTGCAGCGACCTGATCGGCCTCAGCTTGTTCTGGATGTTTTGAAACATCAATCATCTGCAGCGTGTAGGACTGATGCCGTGAGCCTTCCAGCACGCCCTGCAGTGTAGTCAGAATCGCTTCGGTTATCGCCGAATGGCCAGAGACAAACAATCGAAGAACGGTGCCCGTAGTCTCAGCGATTGCTGAGGCAGAAGATGCTGCTGTTTGAAAAGTCAATCCAGGGCGTGACTCCGATAAATCAAGAACTAAATTATGGTTTTCCCACAACTCAGGAAAGCGTGATCGATGAGTTTCCAGTACTGATAGGTCAATTTGGTCAGGGTTGGGCCGCAAGCAAGTCCATTCGAGATTACCCAAGCCAAACAAAGCATTTAATAACCCCTGATAGCGATAGACAAAAGGGTAGGCTTCAGCGGCAATATGAATTGCAGAGGTGGCAGCATTTTGCCAGCAGTCTACGGTGGCAGTAAAGGCCGGTACCAGAAAATGGGGGGATTCTGGCAGTGCCAACTGCTCTTGCAGGGCGCCACACAGATTGAGATGCCACTGCGATCGCTTTTGCTGGTCACGGCAATAAACTAAATCTCCCCCAGGTGTAAAGACAGCAATGCCTTTAAATACTGGAGGAGATAAAGATAGAGTCGGATTTTCTGTCACGACGATGACTAAACGCGGCCTCTGAGCATCTGCGCCATTTCATTTTGTCGTGGCGACATTTCGAGAGCGGTCTCTTCGGTAATCCGACCGGCTTCGTATAAAGCATACAGTGATTGATTCATCGTACACATGCCGTCGAATCCGCACTTTGGCATCAACGCTTCAATTTCATCCAAATCGCCACGAATGATGTAGTCCTTGATGGCGTCGGTATTAATCATGATGTCATGGAAAGCGGCGCGTTTGCCATCGGTTGTGCGGCAGAGCCCTTGAGCAACCACGGCTACGAGTGATTCCGCCAAAGAAATGCGGACAGGAAACTGCTGCTCCGGTTCATACAAATTCAGAATCCGTTCAACAGTTTTGACGGCGCTGTTGGTGTGCAACGTACCCATCACTAAGTGACCTGTTTGAGCGGCCTTAAGAGCGGTGTTCACCGTTTCCTGGTCGCGCATTTCTCCCACTAAAATGATGTCAGGATCTTCTCGCAGAGAAGCTTTTAATGCATTCTTAAATTCGAGAGTGTGACGTCCCACTTCCCGGTGTTTGATCAAAGATTTGCGACTCTGATGTACAAATTCAATCGGATCTTCAATCGTGATGATGTTTTTGGGCATCTCTTTGTTGATGTAGTCCAGCATCGCCGCTAGCGTTGTGGACTTACCAGAACCCGTGGGTCCCGTAACCAGCACCAACCCTTTGTGATAGTGACAAATATCTCGCAGCACTGTGGGCAGATTGAGCTGCTCAATAGTCAGAATCTTGTTGGGAATTAGACGGATGACCATGGATGGCCCCATCAAGGAATCAAAAATATTGATTCGGATACGGGAGAATTCAAATTGACCGGCACCGTCAAAGTCTAAAGTTTGTTTAAACTGCTGAACTTCCTCTGGCTTCAATACTTCAGTCAGCCAGCCATAAAACATCGGTTCGTCGATGACTGGATAATCGGTGACGGAGATCTGACCGCGATCGCGGAACCGAGGGACTTCTCCTACTCCAAGGTGAATATCAGAAAATCCTTTGTCAAATGCTTCCCGAGCAATTTGTTCGAGACTCAGAGTAGGTTTAGTAGGGGTTGTTGGGGTCGGTGGCGGTGGCGCGCTGCGTCCTGGCGCAGGCGATGCTGGCGCAGATGCCGAGCGCCCAGCAGCCGATCTTCCGGGCGGCGGCGGTGGCGGCATGCGAGATGGAACCGACGATGGACGTTGAGATTCAGCAGACATAGGACGCTTTCCGTGGTGTTACAAACATCGGCGATAGACATCGCGAACGTAGGAGCAGATGCTCTTTATCATCCATAGATTTCCCAATTGTGCAACCTAATTGTCGTTTGTGGTAAGCGACTTGAAACCTTTTTGTCCCTTGCCATAACTTTTCCCATCGACTTTACGCATCATGGTTAACACCTCCAGCTTGACTATGATATCTTTGTAAAGCTGTCAAAAATCGCACACCTGGGCTTTTGGGTGTCTTCTCCGAAGACTTCCAGGTGGAGGTTAAACCCGAAAGGAGTTGAAAATTAAATGCCTGTAGTTTCTTTGCCCCAGCTATTGGAGTCTGGGGTGCATTTTGGTCACCAAACCCGGCGTTGGAATCCCAAGATGTCACCATACATCTTTACGTCGCGTAATGGTGTTCACATCATTGATTTAGTGCAAACCGCTCAGCTGATGGATGAGGCGTTTGGCTTTGTTCGTGATTCGGCGTCTCAGGGGCAAAAATTTTTGTTCATCGGCACGAAGCGGCAGTCGGCGGGCATTATTGCTCAAGAGGCCAATCGCTGTGGCGCTAACTATGTGAATCAGCGCTGGTTGGGGGGCATGTTAACCAACTGGGAGACCATCAAAACTCGTTGCGATCGCCTTAAAGATTTGGAAAAAATGGAAGAGACGGGGGCTTTGGCGCTACGCCCCAAAAAGGAAGCAGCTGTGCTACGTCGCGAGCTGGAAAAGCTGCAAAAATATCTGGGAGGTCTGAAAACGATGCGCCGTCCCCCCGATGTTGCGTTAATTATTGACACCCGTCGGGAATACAACGCCGTTCAGGAATGTAAAAAACTCGACATTCCCATTGTGTCGCTGTTGGATACTAATTGTGATCCAGACGACGTAGATATTCCGATTCCGGCTAACGATGATGCCATTCGCTCCATTAAGCTAATTGTGGGTCGATTGGCAGATGCCATCTATGAAGGCTCCCATGGGCGGGTGGATTCTGGTGATATCTATGAAGACTACGACGGTGCAGTAGATTTCGATGATGAAGGGGATATTCCGTCTGCAGATGGCCAGGAAGACTCGGAAGAGTAATCCTGCGATCGCGCGAAAACATGTAGCGACTTGAGAAGCAACGAGGCAAACATGGCAGAAATTTCGGCAAAACTGGTGAAAGAGCTGCGCGAAAAAACCGGCGCAGGCATGATGGACTGTAAAAAAGCGCTGAAGGAAACTGATGGCGACTTAGAAAAAGCGGTAGAGTGGCTACGTCAAAAGGGGATTTCTTCGGCTGCCAAGAAAGAAGGACGAGTAGCGGCGGAGGGATTAGTTCACAGTTACATTCACGTCGGTGGACGCATTGGCGTGCTGGTTGAGGTCAACTGTGAAACTGATTTTGTCGCCAAAGGCGATGAGTTCAAGAGCTTAGCTCAAGATGTTGCTATGCAAATCGCTGCCTGCCCCAATGTTGAGTATGTGCGAGTCACTGATATTCCTCAGGAGTGGGTAGAGAAGGAAAAGGCGATTGAGATGGGCCGCGACGACCTGGCGAGTAAGCCTGAGAATATTCGCGAAAAGATCGTTCAAGGTCGCATTGACAAACGCTTGAAAGAGTTGTCTTTGGTGGATCAACCTTTCATCAAAGATCAGAACATCACTGTCGATGAGCTAGTAAAAAAGTTTGTCGCTAAGCTGGGCGAAAATATTCGAATTCGGCGCTTTGCTCGCTTTGTTTTGGGCGAAGGCATCGAAAAAGAAGAGGTTGACTTTGCTGCCGAAGTGGCGGCTCAAACCGGCGGCAAGTAATTCGTCTGCTGAGTTTGCCGGCGCTATGCTGACTTGGCCGTCGTGGCGTCAGTAAAAGACTTTGCGGAAGGGCAGGCAGGTAAGTCTGCCCTTCTGATTTGTTTGAGCGACTGCTATCTCGACTGGCTAGGGCTTTGGCCGCCGAGAAAAGCGGGTCTTGGCTGTTTGGATTCAACCTCTGTCAAAATTGGCAGGTATAGAGTCTGATGCATAAGTCCCGTCATGAATTAATCAGGCACCCCGAACGATTGCAACTTTGCCACTTGGTTGCCGCTATTGCTGTAGGGGCTACTGGCGCTTCATGGATTAATCAGATTGATAGTGGGTCCACATCGTTTGTCATCGTAATTTCTACAATGTAGCCACGGTCTTTAGACAGGCGACGATCTGTGACACGCTAACTGAGTTCCGTCTGAAAGGCTTTCTCATACCGCAACTAATCTGTGTAACCCATGGCCCGAAGTCTTGACCAAATTTCCGCCGACCTTACCAAATTGGAGAGTGCCACTGAAGCGATCGACCAAGATTTCCAATCTATTTATCAAGAATATTTGGCAGTCATGGGGCACGCTGTGAAGCGGCAATTGATTTTAGCGGCGTATCATTTGTGTACTCAAGCTTATCCAAAAGAGTTCTTGGCCCTGACGGTTAATCAGCGCGAAAAATTGCAGGCCAGTCTGCGACAGGTGGCTTTGCAAGGGCAGTCACAAATCAAACAGTTGGGACAGGCCACCAACTTGTCTGACCTTGCTAGTCGTTTAGAAGAAATTGTCACGGCTAAATATGGCGCGATCGCGCTAGAAGGTGAAGACTTACCCGAGTCTGAGCCCTCACCTTCGCCGTCATCGGACAGTCCATCGGATATGGCAGCGACCGTCCCCCCTAATGCTGAAACGGTTATTCCGCTCGACTTGACCGCCTCAGAGGCCATGGTTTCAACAGCTGAAACGGGGATATCGTCAGACTCAATTACGCCGGAAGTAACTGATTCAGAAGCAGTCACAATGGCAGAGCCCCCCTTCGTGATGCCTCCTACCCCAGAGAATGGCGACACGTCGGACGAGCCTGATAATGAGTCCGATAACGAGCCCGATAACGAGCCCAAGGAGCCTGACCTGGAAACTAAAATGACGCAAGCTTCCGAGGAAGCCGTCGTCATGCTGAAGCGTCTTAGTGCTTCACTTTCGCTGTTTTCAATTTTGGGCACAGAGCCACTGACTCCGGTCAACTTGGCTAAGCGACATGTTTTGCTGGAGCGCCATCTTAGAGCAATTTTGCGGACGCTATCGGCTTTAGCAAACCACGGTCTAAAACAGGCCAATATTCTGCCCGATTTGCCCGAAATTGTCATTGCTGCAGCAACTGAGGCAGCCGATAGCGGTGAATCGGGGGTAAACAAGCCAAATTTATTGAACGTGATGGTGGAGATGAGCGATCGCTCTGAGGATGACTTTGATGCAGAAGACGCTGATGAAGATAACGAAGATGACGAAGATGACTTTGAAGAAGAAGACACTAATCGCGAAATGACGCATTTAGTCGCGATTAATTTGCGGCTTGCCGATATCGAGTTTGCCGATCATCAAGCAGCACTCTGGCGCGGTCGCCTGCAGGAGACCCTGCAAAAGCTCAAACGATTGGGCAGTCGTTATCAAAAGCTCCAACAGGAAAAAGCTCGTGCTGAGGCAGAGCACGCCTGGCGGGCAATTTGGTTTGAGGAGTAATGGAAACGAATGGGGTGTGAGAGTCGCTAGGTGGTTGGGTGGCTGTGTGTGAGGGTGTAAGAGTGGCTGAGCGGCTGGGCAGGTGGGAGAAGTATGGTGCTGTCAGCGCTGCGGCGCCCCTAATTTTTTCCGTATGTCGCTTATGTTCAGAACCACACGTACGTGCAACCCAATAATTTTTGAGCGCGGCCCAACGAATTTTGCCAGCGGCGCCAGGGTTTCCAAATGCGGCGCCATGATTTTGGAGCTCTAATCCAGAAACCAAAACCTCTCCTTCGTATTCCGCGCTCTGCACTTTACACGTTCAAATCCGATGCCAATTGCTCGTGCCCATGTGATGGTTGTGTTGGCGATGAGCGCTGATGGCAAGATTGCCGATCGCGATCGCACCGCCGCTCGTTTCTCTTCGTCTCAAGATTTGGCTCATTTGGAGCGTTTAGTGGCTCAGGCAGATGCGGTATTGTTTGGAGCAGCAACATTGAGGGCCTATGGCACTTGCCTATCAGTACGCCAGCCAGATTTGCTAGCTCAGCGGGCTGCCGCAGGACAGCCGCTGCAGCCGCTGCAAATCGTTTGTTCGGAGTCGGGGGAGCTGTCGCCAGCGCTGCGTTTTTTTCAACAGCCAGTACCGCGCTGGCTATTGACATCTGCCCATGGAGCGAACCGTTGGGCCACAATAGCCGACAGCAAGGGCCATTTTGAATCGATTTGGTCAGACCTAGCTAATCCGATGGACTGGCTGCTGCTGCTGCTGCGACTTCGTCAGCAGGGAATTTACCGATTGGCGGTGCTTGGTGGCGGCAAATTGGTGGCGGGCTTGGCAGAGCAAGATCTGATTGATGAGCTGCATCTCACGCTCTGTCCGCTGCTGCTGGGAGGTCAGACCGCGCCGACGCCGTTCGACGGTCAGGGATTACCGGTATCGCAGGCGCGATCGCTGCAGCTTGTGCAAGTGCGCCAGCACCAGAATGAGGTGTTTTTGCATTATCGCCGCTGCCATCCTGAAGAGGATTGATTTACCCTAAGGAAGGTTTTGCGAACGTTAGTCGTCATTCCTGGTTTTATGGTTCAGCAACTCAAGCCCCATTACACCCTAACGTGGGTGCGTCAACTTCAAGAAATTCCCCAAGCGGCGTGGGATGCGATGGCGCTACCGCTCCAAACGCCCTTTCTAGAATGGACGTGGCTGCACAATATGGAGCATTCGGGCAGCGCGGTGGCCAATGCGGGCTGGCTGCCGAATCATCTGGTGGTGTGGCGCGACCAAACGCTAGTGGCCGCTGCGCCGCTCTATCTCAAAAGCCACAGCTATGGCGAATTTGTGTTTGATCACCAGTGGGCCGACTTGGCGCAGCGCCTGGGTATTGAATATTATCCCAAGCTGCTGGGCATGTCGCCGTTTACCCCAGCGGAGGGCTATCGCTTTTTGATCGCACCTGGGGAAGACGAGCGGCTATTGACGGAGATGATGGTCGCAGCCATCGATCAGTTTTGCGATCGCAACAATATCTCCGGCTGTCATTTTCTCTATGTTGATCCCGATTGGCGACCCTTGATGGAAGAAATCGGTTTCAAAAAGTGGCTGCACCACAGCTATGTCTGGCAAAACGATGGGTACGCCACCTTTGACGATTATCTGGCGCGGTTCAACGCCAACCAGCGGCGTAATATCAAGCGTGAACGCAAATCGCTAGATAAAGCTGGACTTCGCCTAGAGCCGATAACGACCGACGATATTTACCGTCGCAACTGCTCGCAGATGTATGACTTCTACGCCGATACCTGCGACAAGTTTGGCTGGTGGGGCAGCAAATATCTGACCCGCAAGTTTTTTGAGCAGCTTTACCCTGACTACAGCCAGCGAGTGGCCCTGTTTGCCGCCTACAGCGAAGACATCGACGAGCCAGTAGGCATGTCTTTTTGCTTATATAAGGGCGATCGCCTCTACGGTCGCTATTGGGGTTGCCGCGAAGAGTACAATCATCTCCACTTCAACGCCTGCTACTATCGACCGATTGAGTGGGCTATCGACAAGGGCATTCAGCTGTTTGATCCGGGGGCAGGGGGGCGCCACAAAAAACGACGCGGCTTTCCCGCTCGGCCAAACTACAGCCTGCATCGTTTTTACGCCAGTCGACTGCAGCAAATTCTGGAAGGCTATATTGACGAAATCAATCTAGCTGAACAGCGAGAAATTGACGCCATCAATGCTGACTTACCGCTCAAGGCTGCAAAAGAGTAGCCGCTGTCTCGGAATCACTCTGTACCGTTCAAGGGGCAAACAAGCCTGCCGCTGTTTCTTAGCAGGCGCATTTTTCAAAAATCGAAGTGGTATTAAGCCTGGGAAAGTTCCAAGATATTGCCGTCGCGGTCCTGTGTGAACAAGGCTGGGCGTCCAGAAGCACTCATTTGGATCGGATATTGATATTCCAGTAAACGGGTTTTATAAACTGCCAGGTCATCTACCTGTAGCGCCAGATGCGGGTTGCGCCCCCATTTTTCAGGACGCGGGCAGGGGGCTTGCCAATTTTCAAGCACCATTAGATGAATTTGAAACTCGCCTACCTGAAACCACAGGCCGGGAAAGTTGAGCGATCGCGGGGCGGGCTCCAGCTCCAGAATGTCCTGGTAAAAGGTCTTAGCCTGCGCTAGGCTGCTGACCAACAGCGCCACATGGAGCGATCGTACGACGGTAGCCATAGATCTCTGCCCTCAAGATTCGATGCTTTCTAGCTTAAACCGACTGGTCTATCCTCGAAATTTGATCTGGCCTGCAGAGGCCGGCGATCGCTTAGTTTATGGTCTGTCAGCGGCGCTTAAGATAGGGAACCGACGCTGGTCAAGGCCATTGGTCTAGGAGACGCCGCTGTCAAGTGAGTGCGATCGCGGGTGATTTCCACCGAAACGTTGCCAATAAAGTTGGGCACGGGGGGCGCTAACTTGGTTAATTTGACGGTGATATTAGTTAGGCGATCGTCTGATTGCAGAACCACTTTGGCAACTTCGCTTGCCACCGCTTCAATTAGCTTAAAAGGCTGATGCTGAATAAGCTGCTGTACGGCCTGCACTGCGTCACTGTAGTTATAAGTATCAGGCAGTGAGTCGGTTGAGCCGGCTAGGGTTAAATCAACCGTTAACACTAAGTCAACCTGAAACCATTGACCCAATACATTTTCTTCGGGAAATGCGCCCGTATATCCGAACGCTCGAATGTCGTTGACGTAAATTTTATCCATCATCGTAATTGCTATCCTGATTCCGCGGCTCTCGCCAAAACAAGCTGACTAAAAATTTAAATCTATCGCTTTAGCGATTTGGGCTAAGACACCTAGCGCTATATTGGCGCTTAACGCCTGGCCAAATAACCTGACGTCTCGTCTTGACAGAACGAGTGAATCCATGCAAAGCCGAACATCAGAGTGGCTTTTTTTAGCCCAACCTCTCTAAATATGCCTAAAAAGAATTAGTTACAAACGTTGTTTTGGAAAAAATGAAGGCCGATTATTAACTTTCCAAGCAACATGGTACTGATCAGGAAGATTTTGCTGTTGTCTGTTCATTTTAGGCAGTAGTTTTAAGCGGATCAGGAACATTTGCCTTGCACCGGTGGCTTGATGTTTAAGTGAGATTTTGACCTAATTGAGCTACAGCAAAGCTGGCGATCGCCCATTGCTTTGGCTAAAGCAAATCCTGATGAATAAATGGCTTGGCGGCAGCTCCGGAATAAGTGGCGACAACGTGGCCGTTACCGATTAAATGATATTTGTAGGTTACGAGTCCTTCCAGGCCAACGGGACCGCGCGGCGGCATTGTTTGGGTGCTGATACCCACTTCGGCGCCAAAGCCATAGCGGAATCCATCGGCAAAGCGAGTCGAACAGTTATGATAAACACCCGCTGCGTTCACCTGCTCTTGGAATGCAGCAGCAGCAGATGAATCTTCGGTCACGATCGCCTCAGTATGCCGAGAACCAAAAGTATTGATGTGAGCGATCGCGGCTTCGAGGGAATCAACCACCTTGATTGCCAGCACTAGGTCGCTGTATTCCGTCGCCCAATCTTCAGCAGTGGCTGGTAGGCAAGTGGTCACGATGGTTTGAGTAGCCTCATCGCCTCGCAGTTCAACTCTGTGTTGCTGCAGCGTTTGGGCTATTTGGGGCAAAAACTGCGGTGCAATCGCCCGATGTACCAGCAAGGTTTCAATGGCGTTGCAGGCTGAGGGATAGCCAATCTTGGCATCCACGGCGATAGCAACAGCTTTGGTAAAGTCAGCCGCAGCATCGACATATAGATGGCAAATGCCGTCGGCGTGACCCAGCACAGGAATGCGGGTATGGTCTTGCACAAACCGCACAAACGCATTGGAGCCGCGAGGAATAATCAGGTCAATGTAGCCTTCCAGTGCCAGCATGGCGCGGGTTTCTTCGCGGGTGGTTAATAGTTGCACCACATCGGGATTGATGTCAGCCTGTGCCAACCCTTCACGAATGGCTGTAACTAGCGCTTGACAAGAGCGCACCGCCTCTTTACCGCCTTTCAAAATTACGCCGTTACCCGATTTCACCGCCAGGCTAGAAATTTGCATCACGGCATCGGGGCGCGACTCAAAAATCACCCCCAGCACGCCCAGCGGCGCACTGATGCGTTTAAGTTCTAGCCCTGTATCTAGTTCGCGGTGCAGCTGTACACTACCGACAGGATCAGGCAGTTGGGCGACATCACGAACGCCGGCAATCGCTCCGGCCAACTTCACAGCATCCAATTTGAGACGGCCATACAGGGGTTTAGAAATATTGTCGGCCAGCGCGGCTTCACAGTCGGCCACATTAGCAGCCAAGATGGTTTCGGCGTGGGCCTCTAGGGCGGCGGCAATCGCTAAAATAGCGTGGTTTTTAGCGTTTGTGGACAGAGGGGTAAGCTGTTGTGAGGCGGCCCGTGTTCGCTGCGCAATGGGCAGTAAATTGACTGAGTCGTCAGCGCTGCTGGCGATCGCGACCTGAGATACCGTCATCGTTTCTTTTCCTGAGCCGTGAGCAGAAAATGATTTTAACAAAATAGCCCGAATCAAAGCTGATCCGGGCCATAACAGATGCCAACTTACAGTGGCTAATCGTCAATTAAATCAGCGTCAGCTCAGGGTATTCGGCAATCATTTCATCCGCAGTCAAGGTTTCTCCCGAAGCTTGAGGCGTCCAAAGAATTTCCACGGCTAACAGGCGATCGCTGGAAACTGCCCCCAACGCGCTGAGGGTCTGACGGACATCTTGAGTTGACGAAACTTTTGGTAAATTCAACTTGCCTTGAGTCGCCACAATCACCGACGCCACGAGGTATGAACCGGGCTCGGTAGAAGCTAAGTCACCGCCAGCCTCAGTTGTACTAGATTGGACCTGTTGCAAACGGCTGTTAACGTTACTAACGGTTTCCCCCGTCAACTTACTGCGCTCAGCAAGCACCAGTTGATTAAATTGCTGCTCCGCTGACAATAGCCGCGTCGCTTCCGTTTTCGCTGTGGCGTACTGCCAATATTCCGGATGACGCAGCAGAGACAGCGTCGCCTCTTGCAAAACCTGAGTCAGTCCCTCGGAGGAGGAGGTGTCGGCGGACAGCGCCATGCGGTTGAGATCGTCTTGCAGGTAGCGGGCTTCAGCCAACAGGCCAATCTGCAGTTTGGCGACTGAAACGGTAGGATTTTCTGCCGCCGCCGTGCTAGCGTTGTCGCCCAGTTCACGCACCGTGCGCACGATGAAGTTGGCTAAGCCGATGAAGAGGATAACGGTAAAGAGTCCGCCAAAACCACCGCCAAAGCCAAAGAGCGGAAACAGGAAAGGAAAGCCAAAGCCGCCGCCAGGATAGTATCCACCACCGCTGGGTCCGCGATAGGAGCGACTTGGTGCAATCGTGCGGCTGGGAGCCCGAAAACTGCCGCCACCAATGCGGCCGCCCGCCCGCGCCGCCCAAGCACCATCAGCATGGCCAAAAATGAGGACGGCCACCAGAGCGATCGCCACAATCGGCTTGACGAGAGGTTTGAAAAGCTTAAAGAAGTTTTGAAGCGTGTGACCCATAATGTTATCCAGACAATTTAATTGCAATCGACACATCAACCTGGAAGATAACCCTGCGGTCGATTGGCGCGATCGCGTTTGATAATACTGTAACGTTTCTCGCATAAAGCTTTGGCAGTCTTAACCTGATTTTTGGATGGGCAATTTCCCTACCCAAGGCCGGCAATCTTGGCGATTTGGCCGGTAATCTTGGCGATTTTGCACCGATTGTTCCATGCCCAATCAAAACTGCGATCGCTGAACTGGTGAACTCAGCGATCGCGATCGCAAGACAAAAGCTAGAAACTTGACAAGAGCGGTTGCCTGAAGTCTGTGATTAACCGCTAATTATTCGTAAAGCCAATCCTTAGCTACGGGCGTCCAGTCAGTGAGTTCAGAGCCTTGAAACCACAAAGCAATTTCTTTCTGCGCAGTCTCAACGGCATCAGAACCGTGAATTAGGTTGCGACCCACCGTAATGCCAAAATCGCCACGAATCGTGCCTGGGGCAGACTCAATGGGCTTAGTGGCACCAATCATTTTACGCGCGGCACTCACCACACTTTCACCTTCCCAAACCATGGCCACCACTGGTCCAGAGGTAATGAAGTCAACCAGGCCGGTAAAAAAGGGCTTGCCTTCATGCTCGCCATAGTGCTGCTTCGCCAGCTCGGGAGAAACCGCCATCAGCTTCATGCCAACGAGCGTAAAGCCTTTGCGCTCAAAGCGGCCAATGACCTCGCCGACGAGCCCTCGCTGCACTCCGTCGGGCTTAATCATAATGAACGTACGTTCCACAGATTTGAACTCCTAACATACGGATGATCCCTTCTATGCTGGTTAACAAAGGGACGTTTGTAAAGACTAATTCTGAGAATTCAGAGTCCCCTGCAAGAAGGACAGAGTCTTACACAGTTTAAAGTTCAGAGTTGGAGTTCGGAATTCAGAATTATTTCTTGGTTTTTAGTTCTCGGTTCATAATTTTCTGTTGGGCTCACCCCTAGTCAGCCTGCCACCCTGCTGCTCCATCATCTAGCCACTCAAGCCCTTTGAGCAAGCTCCGTCAACACGCTCTTAATCAAATCTATGGCCTTTAGTTCTGTCCTAAGTCAATTAAAAGGTGGTCTGATTGTGTCTTGTCAGGCCCCTGCAGATTCTCCGCTGCACAATCCAGAAGTGATTGCCGCGATCGCCGAAGCGGCAGTGCTGAGAGGCGCGATCGCCATACGTATCGACAGTCCTGAACACATTGCTGCAGTGCGCCGGCGAGTTTCCGTACCCATCATCGGTTTGTGGAAGCAGATTATTCCCGGTTCCGAAGTGTACATTACGCCGCAGTTCCACCATGCTCGGGCCGTGGCTGAGGCCGGCGCTGATGTCGTTGCGATCGATGCCACCACGCGGCCTCGTCCGGCAGCCGAAAGACTGGCCGAATTGGTTTCTAAAATCCAAGCTGATTTGCAAAAACCAGTAATGGCCGATATTGACACCCTGGCCTCAGCCCAAGCCGCTGTAGATGCCGGAGTTGACCTGCTGGGAACAACGCTTTACGGCTATACCCGAGATACAGAAACCTTGGAACCGCCTGGTTTCGAGCTGCTTAGTAATTTAGCAACTAAATTTTCCGTGCCGACCATTTGTGAAGGGGGAATTGCCTCTCCGCAAGCGGCCCGCAGAGCAATGGAATTAGGTGCTTATTCAGTCGTCGTCGGTACCGCCATTACCGGCATCGACATTCTCGTACAAAGATATTGCGACGCTTTGTCTCATTCTGCTTCAGCAACTTGAATGATGTTGAACGATTGGGCAAGAAATAGGGCTGACCAGGGGGCTGCCGGTTCAAACCATGACAGGGACTGTATGTGAACTAAAAGTTATGCGGCAGAGTGTCGGTGACTTCACGGCCTAAACACGAAAATTTGCAGCAGCTCTTTTAACTTCGCCTGCAAATCTGCCGAAAGCAGCCCGTGCCCATCTTTGTAAGCCTCTTTGGAAAGCAGTGAGCTATTGATTTCAGTCTTCATCACGTGAGCGACAGATAAAGGCTTTACAAGGTCGCCGGAGTTACCTGAATTTGTGAAGGAGTGGCGAAGTTCAACCATCCAGGACTTCAGCATTAGCGCTGTGGTGAGGCTCAGTTGCTGGTGAATAGTATGAGGTCACCGCTAGAGACTTTTTGAATAGATTTAGGACAAGTCACACAATGATGCACTTAAAACCTGCCCACTGGATTCCTTCCGCGATCGCCGCTGGCGCCGTTCTGCTTACTGGCAATGCCCAAGCAGCCCAGATTTACGCGACTGAAGTCGTTTACTACGATATAAATGGCACGAACGTTGCCGAATCTCGTCAAGATTTGACTAATGCGCTGGGCGCGCCTCAGCTGGATAGTAAAAACTTAGATTTTCTGAGTTTAGGCATGGGCGGACGAGCCGTCTTCGATTTTGGGCAAGCGTTCTCTGGTGATGTCTCACTGTGGGAAACAACGTGGGGCAACAAATCAAGCCAGGGTGCCTATGATGAGCAGGTTGACATCTACTACGGTAATTTCGCCACAGAAAGTGTCTGGCAAGAATTGGCACATGACCTGAGTCAATGGGTCTATGCCGGGGAAATCCTCAACATTGCCGATGGGGCCTACAACACTGAAGACGGTGCGACTAATGCGGGTAGTGCGCCTGAGGGAATCTTCAGCCATGTGCTGTTGGTTGATAAGTCCGAGGTTAAAGGTAATCGTGATGGCTTCGATGTCAATGCCATTGCAGTCAACGGTGTTGATCCGCAAGCCGTTCCTGAACCTGCTTCTGCACTAGCCTTAGTGATGGTAGGCGCAGTGGGCGGTACTCGCCTCCTTAAGCGTCGAGCGGCGTAGTCTCACTTTTTGAGTTCTCAAATTCTCCAATCCGCATATTCGCATTAACAGCAGGGACTTTTGTCTCTGCTGTTTTGCGTTCTGTAGCAAATCGCAGTTGGGTTCGGTTATCTCCGGTTATCACGATCATTACACAGCAGTGCTTTTGCTTCTGCCTTTTGTCTTCTGCCTTCATCCTTTAGCTGTAGATTAGCTGCAATAGCATTGTTGCCACGATGAGGCTCGAGGCCTGGCCGCTACTGTATGAAGGGCGCCTAGCCTCCATTTACGAGACAAGCTTTACTCGTTATTAGACGGAGCGATCGCGATCTCTGGCCGCTGAAGGAGCCGCCGCAGAGTCCGCATAGGTGACGTTGATCTGCACCTTTTGCTCATAGAGACGATTCATCCAGCGCGGATCAAGCTTGAGATGATACATCACTTTCAGCATTTGATTGAGCAGCGCCTGTCGGTAAACGCCGCGATCGCGATAGCGACGGGCTGAGGTCACCACAGTTCCTGGCAGAATGACCGGAGCCCCCTGATTGCCCAGACGTTGACTTAAAACAGTGTCTTCAAAAATATCCATATCGGGAACGCCGCCGATGTCGTCGAGCAGCGATCGCCGCACCGCTATGCAGTGATCGAGATATAAAATTTGTCCCCAGCGCGGTCGCACCGTTGACGAATACCATGACGTATAGCGCAGCAGCCAATGGTCCAAGTCAAACTGATGGCGAAAACCGCTCCACATCACATCTGGGTCTTGGAAGGCTTTGTCGATTTGCAGCAGGGCGGTTTTTTCTGGCAGCAGAGTGGCCGGATGATGCAGTAGAACCACCTCACCTTGACCAGCTTGGATGCCGACATTAAGCCGTTGCGCCCGGTTTTGTGCTGAAGACTCAATGACTCGGAACTGGGACGCTGTCTGCAATTGTTCCAGCGTTTGGTCAGAACTGGGACTGGCAACGGCGATTAATTCTTTTTCCCCCTGCTGATGCTGCAAATTATCAATAATTTGGGGCAAGTAGCCGTGGCGCAATTCATTAATACAGGGCAATACAACTGAAATCACGGGGCAAACCTTAAACGAACCATACGCACTCTAGAAGTAAAGCTTAAGCAATCTTGTCAACTAGAGAAAATCGTTTACGCTGCAACCGAACGCCGCATTCACCCGAGGGTTTCTGGCCATGACCACCGTGCAGATTGAAATTCATCCTGATCGCACTGCTTTAGTTGCTCGTTCGTTAGAGCTAGTGCAGGAACGTATTCTAAGCGCGATTGCGGAGCGAGGCACCTGTGCGATCGCCCTAGCCGGGGGCAGTACGCCCAAGCCCCTTTACGAAGGGCTCGCCCAAGCCAATCTGCCCTGGTCAAAACTGCAGGTTTTTTGGGGAGATGAGCGCTATGTCGCTGTTGACCATCCCGACAGTAATGCGGGCATGGCCAAAGCCGCTTGGTTAGACCAGGTGCCTATTCCGGTCACCCAGATTCATATTATGCCGACCCATTTCGATGAGCCGACTGAAGCGGCAGCGGCCTATGAAACCCTACTGAAAGATAGCCTGGGCTTTGAGCCCGCTTTTGATATTGTGCTGCTGGGCATGGGCGATGATGGTCATACCTTGTCACTGTTTCCCCACACGGCAGCAGTAGACGTCAGCGATCGCCTCGTTACAGTCGGCGAAAAAAGCGGCGACGCCCGGATTACGCTAACGGCTCCCTTGGTCAATCAAAGTCGCTGCGTCATGTTTCTGGTATCTGGCAGCAATAAACAAACAGCCCTCAAAGAAGTGTTTTCTCCTGATGCCAGCGATCGCGCTTTTCCTTCGCGCAAAATTCGCCCTCAGGGCGAGCTCTGGTGGCTCCTGGATGCGGCTGCCGGTGAGGCGATCGCAGCACTCCCGGATGTTCGTGTTTACGAGAGCTGAAGATGTGAGAGTGGATGGAAGAGGGGCGAGGCTTTTGTAAATCACTTTCCTACGCAGAGCAATGAATAATGCTGAGGCAAAGGTCGCTTGCTCTCGTTCTTGCCTCCAAATTCTGCTCGGCGAGTCAAAATATCGTTTCTTAAACTAATCCACTAAACTCCGACCGGAATACCGGGGTTTATGGCAAGATAGCAAACGAGGCTAAATTTAGCCATCGAATGATTAACTTTTCAGATTCAGAGAGAGTTGCTTATGACGCTGCAATTAGGCGATACCGTACCTAATTTCACTCAACAATCTTCCGAGGGTGAAATTAATTTTTATGACTGGGCTGGTGACAGTTGGGTAGTTTTCTTCTCTCACCCCGCTGATTACACTCCAGTTTGCACGACTGAATTGGGCTCCGTAGCCAAGCTTAAAGGTGAGTTTGAAAAGCGCAATGCTAAAGTCATCGCCCTGAGTGTCGATGGCGCCGATTCTCACCGGGGTTGGATTTCCGATATCAATGAAACTCAAAGCACTACGGTCAACTATCCCATCATTGCTGACGCTGACAAATCTGTCGCTAACCTGTACGGCATGATTCATCCCAATGCCAATGCCAAGGTTACAGTGCGGACTGTTTTCGTCATTGATGCCAACAAAAAGTTGCGCCTAACGATTACTTATCCCCCTAGCACTGGCCGTAATTTCCAAGAGATTTTGCGTGTGATTGATTCTCTGCAACTGACCGACAACTACAGCGTGGCGACTCCGGTAGATTGGCAAGACGGTGAAGATGTTGTCGTTTCTCCAGCAATTCCGACGGAAGAAGCTAAGCAGAAGTTTTCTAAAGGGGTAACTGAAATCAAGCCTTATTTGCGGATGACCCCCCAGCCCAATAAGTAAGTTTGGGCTAGCGGCATCAATCATCGTTGACTTCAAGGGACTTGTTTACGAATCAAGTCCCTTTTGACTTTGCCCAGATTTGGAGTACGGGTTCAATAATATCTGCTGACCGCTTGACACTGCTGCAGACAGAACTGAATCGTCATCACCGCCGGCCTTAGAAATTTCATCCATTACTACAAACAAAAATTTCTCAACCAGCCAGCCACTTAGGAAAGGCATGACGACTAATTGAGGACTGCAGGTGATAGATTTTACAGGGTAAATTTACTCGGCAAAACCTGTCCAAAGTTCGCCTTCATGGGGCACAACAGAAAGCTGCACGCCATTAGTGTTGGCTGTTTCCGTGGGAATTAGGCTAACCCGGGTAATTGTGTAGCCCACCACAAAGGTAATGCCCGCAGCCATAAGACCTGCCATCCAGCGATCGCCAGCAGACAGATCCGAAATCGAAGACCGATACATAAAACACCTACTTCATAAAAACCTTGCAATTTTTATATTGCCAAAATTTCTGTAGCAGAAATTACTTTTTAAGGTTTTCTTAAGTAAAAGCGGCCTATTGCAAAGAAACGTGTTCGCTTTCCACTACTTGGCCCAACTGCTCCACAAGACCCAAAGGCAGATTTGCCCGATGGGAAATGATGCCGTGGGCTACTCCAGCGATTAACCCAGCTAAAGCCGGCATGATTAAAAAGTCAAAGGATTTCATAGCGCTAGCCACTTGAGAGTCCTGACTAGAATCGCTAGAGTTTCACTAGGAAACGGTAGCTAATATTACGATCGCTGCAACAAAAATTCAAAATCTGCATCAATTCAATGCACTCTCCGCATTCTGCCCCGCTGAATTGATGTGAAAAGATTGGGTCGTGATAGTAGCAGTCGATTGGTGTAGTGGCGATCTCGCCTACCAATCAGAAACTATTTTGTATTACGAGTCACGCAATCACTCAGGCATGAAAGTGGCTCTTAACCTTATTTATGCTGGTGAGCTATTTCCAAAGAAAGTTGCTATGGCTTTGCTAGCTTGAGGTGCAACATTAGGTAGACGGCAAAGCTGCCGATAAAGTTCCCTACAGCAACTTTAATTTCAACTTAACCCCTGCAAAATCTTTCCTTTGGGTTTCATGGGATTGGTTTTAATCTTGAGGCATTACTTTACACGATGGTTTTGAGTTTTGATGACTCTACGGAGTGTGTTGTAATGTTTGCAAACAAGATTAAATTTGCCGGTGCTGGCTTGGCACTGGCGGCTACGGCTAGTCTCGCGGCGGTTTCTCCTTCTCAGGCACAGCAGCTTGAGGGACTAATTCAAATTGATGGTTCAAGTACTGTTTTCCCGATCACCGAAGCGATGGCGGAAGAGTTCATCGGCGAGAATGAAGGGGTTGAAGTTGTCGTTGGCGTCTCTGGTACTGGCGGCGGCTTCCGTAAGTTTTGCGCAGGAGAAACTGATATCTCCAATGCTTCTCGTCCAGTCAAGCAAGAAGAGCTGGATGCCTGTGCTGAAAATGGCATCGTTCCTATTGAAGTATTGGTAGGTACCGATGCGCTGACCGTGGTGACTTCTGTCGAGAATGACTTCATCGATAACATCACGACTGAGGAGCTGAATGCCATTTGGGCTCCTGAGGCTGAAGGTACGATTACTCGCTGGAACCAGGTGAATGCTTCTTGGCCCAATGCGCCAATTGGCCTGTTTGGCCCTGGTACCGACTCTGGGACATTTGACTTCTTCACTGATGAAATCAACGGCGAAGAAGGCGCTAGCCGCGCTGACTATACCGCTAGCGAAGATGACAACATCATTGTGCTGGGGGTTTCTCGTGACCCCAACGCTTTGGGCTACTTTGGTTTGTCCTACTTCTTAGAGAACGATGAAACGCTAAAAGCACTAAGCGTTGATGGTGTTGAGCCCACTCCTGAGAACGCCAAAAGTGGTGACTATTCTTTGGCGCGTCCTCTGTTTATTTACATCAATCCCGCTGCGCTTGATCGCCCTGAAGTAGAGGCTTTCGTTGAGTACTACATCGAAACGGCTCGTGACACCACTTTAGTGACAGAAGTTGGTTATGTGCCGCTGACCGAGGATGAGTATAACGAGGTGTTAGACGATCTCTAAGACTGCCCCTCAAAGCCTTTTGTTTAGGCTAATGATGGCTCCTCAGGATGAATCGAATTTGTCCTGGGGGGTTATTTTGCTAGGCGAAAAAGAGATACGCGGCGAAATCGTTAGGCATCGGCAGTGGTAGCAAATCCGGTTCCGCTAGCCTGTCCCGGAATCAACAGTTAAGGACCAGTTTAGAAATGAACTCCCTAGTCGTGAGGGTGGCAGGGTATGAGGGTGGCAGGGTGAATGGGTTAGTTGGGGCGAAAGGCCGTTAGAGCGTACGGGGCCATGTCACACAATGCCTGGCGGGCTTGGGCGACTTGAGTAGTTTTATTTCGAACGTGCCCCTTAGGCTATGGTCGACTGTGGCCATCTCTGAGACTGCTGATTCAACAAAATATGCTGGGGCTGGCCTGGGCTAATCGATCGCTTTTTGAAAACAAGGGCGACGTTTCGGCAGGGTTTAAGCTGGGTGTAGGTTTCCATCAGTGAGCAGGATATTGTGAAATACCGGCTGCGCGTAGGGAGTGTTTGAGGAACAAGCCCCTGGTCCGCATAAGTTACGCTATCGCTAGTCTGTCTTTTGCATAGCTGATGCGACTTATTTGAAGGGCGTCGTGGAGCGATCTCTAATCATTAATCAGATTCTTTGTTGTGAACATTCTGTTGTAAATATTCTGAGGCAGAGTCGAATTTTCTGAGAGGCATGGCCGACCTAGAAACGCTACAAAAACCAAAGACCGTACCGCCGGCCTCAGCTAGTGGTCGTCAGTGGCGTTGGCAGTGGCTAGTGGCGCCGCTGATGGGCTTCTCAGTTGTTTTGCACATTATCTTATTATTTGTGCCCTTGCCGACTCCGGCGCCGCCAGAAGAAAAGGAAGTTGAGGAAGCGGAAATCAAAGAAGAAGAGGCAATCGATATTCTTAGCCTGTCGGATATTGAGGCGCCAGAGCCGCTCGCAGAGCAACCACCGGAACAACCACAGCAGTCCGCAGCCCCACCAGCGCCACCACCCGATGCAGTGCCCCCTCCTCCTGACCCAACCCAAGTGCCAGAAAGTTCACCAGAACAGTCGTCGGAAGCGCCATTGCCCGTCGATGATGGATTGCAGCAGGTGACTGAAAAGTTTGACTTCACTCGTCGGCAAACTATCCTCAGTCAATCGGACGGAATCAATGCCCAGTTTGATCGAACCGAATATTTTCCTGTCTATGCTTGGAATCCGGGCAGTGCTGACCCAGTAGACGATCCTGGCGAATATGCAGCTTATTTAGCGGGGTGGCAACCCCAACGATATAACTGTTTTTTCAGCTCTATCGATGAATTTAACTATCAGCTAGACCCACGAGCTGATCGGCTCAAATACTTAAGCCGCAACTATGGCTTGGTCGTGAATCAAGATTTACCGAGAACCTTTGCGGGCCAAGAAATTATCCAAGAGCCTGACGGCTATTGTGGCGAAGACTTTTTCACCGTTTATGAAGGCGGTGTTGCTACAGGAATTTATGTTTCCGCGATTGGGGTTGGACCAGGTGACGGCAACGTTATTCTGATTTTTTGGGCGGCAGATCCTCGATAGTAGTCACACTGTGTTTTGTATTGTTTCTGTAGTTCAGCGCCGGGAGTGCGATACAAGGTGACCGTTCAACCGACCAAAAAAAAGCCCCTTTGGTATCTATTCCTGGCTCCTATGCTGCTGGCTTCAATCGGTTTGCATGGTTTAGTGCTGTTTGCGCCGGTGGGGCCGCCGTCGGAAGACGATATTTTACCGGCCCCTGATCCCGAAGAGGATGGCATTGCTGTGACCAAAATTCCGGCTCCTCAACCGCGAACAGCAGCGGCTCCAGCTAACGCCGGCACGGTCAAGACAGCTCCGACGACGGCTTCAGCCCCGCGGGCTGCAGCCCCAGCCCCAGCCGCAAGAGCCAACAATACGGCTCCAGCAGCAGGGTCGAATAATCGTTCTGCCGACAATGCCACTGTTTCAGTACCCAATTTAGATGATTCAGCAGCGGTGACCAATCCCAATACGGATCCGCCTCAAGTTGGCGGGCCATCTACCAGCGGCAATGGCCGAAATCCTCGTCCCGTTGGCCCTGATCCGTTTGATGAATACATCAAGATTTTCGGCAGCTACAACGGGGTCAAGCTTATGCCAGAGGATGCGGCGGAAATACAAACGGATTGGTTGAAGAGCTTTAGCGATAGCGGTCCTGACTTTGTGGGTCTTGATGTGAATCCGATCCAGCTCTCAGAAACTTTACCTTACGAGGCCAAAATCTGCCTGCCGCAGCCGCCTGAAGCGGCACAACTGCTGGTCATGGTAGATGGCGACGGTAACGTTGACGAGTATCAGCCTTTTGTTCAATACACGGGATATCGCGACTTTAATGATGCAGCGGAGGAGCAAGTCAAACAGTATGACTTTCCGGCAGCCACGAGTCCCCAAGCCTATCAGGTGGAAGTTGCCGTGGACTACGACCACGAAAATTGTGACTGGCCACCAATGGTCGACAAGTTACCTGATGACTATTTCACCGTGCTGGACAATTATGTGGGGCCAGAGCTGACTACCCCAAGGGCCGCCAGAGCCGCCCGAGAAGATTGGTTGAAGGCGCTCAGCGAACAGAGCGACATTGCTCTGCCCGCCATGGACGAACTGGCCGCAGAAGACCTTGAGGACTTTACCCCCAAGGTGCCCTATCCGCTAGAGATTTGTTTGCCGATTGAACCGGAAGATGCGGAATTTGGCGTAATTTTGCAGCCTGATGGCAGTCTCGGCACCGAACCCGTGTCTCTGCGATCGACGGGATACCAAAACTTTGACGCCAGCGCTAAAGAGCTGGTCGCAAACTTTGATTTTCCTGCCGCAGACGAGACACGACTTCTAGTGGTTGAGGTGGTAGTTGACTACAACTCAGCTAACTGTCAACCGCTAGACTCTGACTCCTTTGAGGTGCCGGCGGCTGCCAATACTGCAGCCAACTCTGACACTAGCGCTCCTGATGAAAATCGCCAGGATAGTCAGGACGACAGTCCCGCGATCGCGTTTGACCCGGCTCAACAAATGCCGCTGCTGGAAAATGGCCGCCAGCGGGTAGAAGCTGATCCGACGGGAGGGCTGAATACGCAACTCGCGATCGCTGCCGCGTCCCTGGAGGACGACTGGCCAGAGGCGGTTGACCAAAGCTGTTTTCTAACCGATATCACGACTGATAATTTTGTCTCCATTGAAGCCGCGGCAGATGCCGTTATTTTGTCTGAAGATGCTGGATTTGTGCCTTCGACGCTGTCAAAGCTCTATCAGGTTGAGTCCGAAGATGCGGGGGAATATTGCGGTGCGCCCCTGCTGCAAATGGCAGTCAACGGCATCCCACAACTGTTTGCTTCAACCATTCCTTTTGGCAGCGGCGGCGCCAATACGTTAGTCGTGCTTTGGACGGCTGATCCGCGTCAGAACGAATAGGCATTCTCTGAAATTGATATCCCCATAGCCTTCATTAACGGAAAGCAGGATTTACGTTAAGCATTTAATTTCTGCTGATAAGCTTTGGAGCAAGATCACTACCTTTTACGGTGGGGATTACACGGTGAGACGGTGGGGTTAATTGTTTACGATCGCTAGATAGAGATTAAAGGAATATCACCATGACGTCTTCTGCTGGCCGGGATCGATTGGCACTAACTTATTTGCTTTGGATAGGCGGTTTTTTCGGGTTTTCGGGGCTGCACCGACTCTACAATGGCAAAATTACCAGCGGTTTAATTTGGTTTTTCACCCTCGGACTCTTTGGTGTCGGTCAGTTTATCGACGTTTTTCTCGTTCCTGGCATGACGGAAGATCACGAGCTGCGGCGACTGCGATCGCGTTACGGCAATGATATTTACGATTTGCTCAATCAGCCGTTGTCCACGACTCGAGTGGCCCACCCGCCCACCCGCGAAGAAAAAATGGTGAAGCTGCTGCACGCCGCGAAGCAGCATGGCGGTCAGCTATCGGTGACTCAAGCGGTGATGGCAACCGGATTGGGTTTTGAAGAAGCTGAAATGCTTTTAGGTGAGATGGCAAAATCAGGATACGTTGGAGTAGACAATCATCCTCAGTCAGGCGTCGTTATGTATCGTTTTGAAGAGATGGCGGTGTAGTTTCTAGTGATTGGCCGAGGCTTGATTACGGCTTGACTGTCAGCCAATGTTGAAGCGGTCTATGAAAATTTTGCTGGTTGATGACGAAGCCGAACTAACGGAACCGCTGAGTCGAGTATTGACGCGCGAAGGATATACGGTGGATGTCGTGTTCGACGGTGCAGCGGGGGCCCGATTGGCGGCCAGCAACGACTATGCCTTGCTCATTCTGGACTGGATGCTGCCTCACTACAGCGGTTTGGAAATCTGTCAGCAGGTGCGATCGCGGGGCGATGCCACCCCGGTGCTGTTTCTGACTGCTAAAGATACCCTAAACGATCGTGTTGAAGGACTCGATGCGGGCGCTGATGACTATATCGTTAAGCCTTTTGAGCTCAGGGAATTGCTGGCGCGGGTGCGCGCCTTGTTACGGCGGCCACCCATTTTGGAAACAAAAATAAGTGAGCGATCGTCGCGATTGCAGTACGAAGATTTGGCACTTGATGAAGCCAATCAGCTCGCCTATCGCCAGGGTAAAACTGTCGAACTGTCGGAGAAAGAAACCTTACTGCTGGGATATTTGCTGCGGCATCCGGATCAGGTCTTGACCCATAATCAGATTTATCAAACGGTGTGGACTGACGCAGAAGAACCGGCCAGCAATGTGTTGGCGGCTCAAATGCGGCTGCTGCGTCGCAAGATTGAACCCAAGGGCACCATTTCCCTGATTCATACGGTGTACGGTAAGGGGTATCGGTTGGGACGCTGATCCTCGGCTCGGTATACTAAATGTCTGCGTGAATTTGGTATGGCTATGGCTGCTGATATTCCCACTGTCGAGTTTTTTGATGGCATTACTGAAGAAATTAGCAATGTGAGTCTCCGGCGCGATCAAGATACCGGGGCCCGCTCGGTACTGTTGATGTTTGACCAGTTGAAGGCGATCGAGCAGTTCCAAAGTTTTCGTAGTCGGTTTTCTAAGGCCCTGAAGCTGACTGACAGTGAAGGGGTGATTACGATTGAACCCACGGGAGTGAAATTTATTTTTGCTGGTCCAGAGGGCGATGATCTGAGACAGGTGGAATGTACGCTGACGATTGACCGGGAAGATTACTGGGAGCGATTTATGCGCTTTATGCATCGCTATGCCGAAGCCAACGGCATGGCCTATGGCGAATCGGGACAGTAATTTCTTCGCTGAAGTGGACCTGAACCGATTCAAAATCGCCATTTATAGCCCTGAACAGGTCTGTGCGGATTAACTGAATCTCGGCCGAACGACTGCTTCCGGCGCAACAGTGGCAATTTTGAAAACTCCGGGTGGCTGGATGGACGGGATTTATCAATGCCCATCACTGCAAGATTTGAGCGAAACGGTTGCCTAACGGCACAAAATATTTGAATCTGGTAGGTTGAAGGCAGTTATTGCAGAGGTATCGGGGGCTATGAAAGTCGCCATCACAGGGGGCACGGGATTCGTTGGCAGTCGCTTGGTCGCAATGCTGCACGCAGATGGCCATGAGGTGGTTGTGCTGACTCGTGATGTGGCCAAAGCTCGCCGCGTTTTTCCAGCGTCGGCCTTTCCAAACGTTAGCTTAGTATCCTATTCACCACAAGCATCTGGCGATTGGCAGACGGCGATTTCCGGCTGCGATGGAGTCGTTAATTTAGCCGGTGCGCCGGTTGCTGAACGATGGTCGGCGGCGCACAAGCGGGCCATGATGGAGAGCCGTAAAGTAGGCACGACAAAACTAGTCGAAGCGATCGCTCAGGCCGAAGCGAAGCCCCAAGTACTGGTAAGCGCATCAGCGATCGGCTATTACGGCACTAGCGAAACGGCTACTTTTGACGAAACTAGCAGTCCAGTTGACGATGACTTTCTTTCTCAAGTTTGCCAGGCTTGGGAAGCCGAAGCGATGAAGGTCAAGGAAATTGAGGGAGTCCGTTTGGTGATTCCTCGCATCGGCATTGTGCTCGGTGACGGCGGCGCTTTGGAACGTATGCTGACGCCTTTTCGGTTATTTGCCGGCGGGCCGATTGGCAGCGGCAAACAGTGGTTTTCCTGGATTCACCGCGATGATTTGGTAATGCTGCTGATGCGTGCCTTAACGGATGAAACGATGCAAGGAGTTTATAACGCGACCGCGCCGAATCCAGTGCGCATGATGCAAGCCTGTGAAGCTTTGGGGCAAGCGCTCAATCGACCGTCTTGGCTGCCAGTGCCAGACTTTGTCATTGAGGCGCTGCTAGGCGATGGAGCGATCGTGGTGCTGGAAGGTCAACGGGTGTTGCCCAATCGCATGCTGGCAGAGAAGTTTGAGTATCAGTACTCCACCGTAGACAAGGCAATGAAAGCGGTCGTCAGTGCTCTTTAATCAGAGCCCCTTAATTTAGCCTTAAAAGCTAGCGTTCACAGTTTGAGATTTAGTTTGAAAAGGAAAATTGGTGAAGGGTTTTTCGCACTACTTTCATCTATTTACTCACTCTTAAGCATGATGGACGAGGAATTATGACAACTGACAAGATCGAGGTGGCGATCGCGCTGCTGATTCGTGATGGACAGTTCCTGTTACAGTTGCGAGACAATATTCCTACCATCGTGTATCCGGGACATTGGGCTTTTTTTGGCGGCCACATTGAACCGGGCGAAACGCCAGAAGCGGGAGTTTGGCGAGAAATCAAAGAAGAGATTAATTATGTGCCGCCGCGATTAGATTTGTTTGTCCGTTGGGAGCATGACAATATTGTGCGCCACGTATTCTACGGGCCGCTGGTGGTGCCAGTAGAGCAGCTAAAACTGAGTGAGGGCTGGGATTTGGGATTATGGACAGTGGCGGATGTGGAGAGAGGAGAACGCTTTTCCACAGTGGCTAATCAAATCCGACCTTTAGGGCAGCCCCATCGCATTTTGCTAAGACAATTTATTGCACAATATCCCCAGGTGCTCGAGCAATTGTGAACTGCTTTGTCGTCACTGTCACCGCTATAAAAGTAACAATTTCAACAAAAACAGCCCTGTCAAATATTTGACAGAGCTGGAGACGCAGTTAGGAGGTATCTTGTTGCCAAAAGAATAGAGGCAAAACCTGAATACGCGAAATTATTTAAGACCAACTTAAGGACTGAAAAATCAGGGGTTGCAAATATTCATCTTTTGCTTTTCCATAAAGCCACAAGCATGTTGCCATAAGCCCTGATGTGACTGGACTTGGAGACAGCCGTCAGCAGTACAGATGGCAACTCCTGGCGGTCTTGAAACATTTTTAATTGGTTTAAGGACGCAATTTCTTAACCACCGGCCATTGAGCATAAAGCATTTTATCCAATTTGGGTAAGCCTAAAGAAAAGTGTTGTTCGCTAACATTCAGCACGAGTTATACCAATTCAATTTGAGGATGCACTTAATACTGCATTTGTGATGAAGTTCCATC
>ERZ1740058.519-NODE-519-length-28574-cov-5.847751_pt1 | contig 28574 bp, 14 predicted proteins | sample MGYA00581745_ERZ1740058 | MGnify/ENA primary metagenome ERZ1740058 (study PRJEB43018, sample SAMN04849742) | marine metagenome | isolation source: floating plastic debris | place: Pacific Ocean | collected 2008-08-30 | study: EMG produced TPA metagenomics assembly... | reverse complement strand
GGCCTACCCTCACCTGCAGACGTTAGGTGCTATTCAGGACTTGGACTACCTACGGCAAACTGGCGCAGCGGTAGCACGAGAGTGCCGTTCTGCCGGGATTCATCTTAATGTTGCTCCTATCGTGTCGGTTGGGCACAACGGAAAGGAATTTACTGCTGCAAGTGACTTCAGCGATAGGCCTATTGAAGGGTTGCAGCAAGGCTTGGCTTATATGGCGGGGATGAAAGAATATGGGGTAATCCCCTTCTTTCGGCGTATTGATCCGGTAGCCAGTGCTCAGCAAAGCTCGGAAACTACCTCTACCAAGGGAACCTTAATTGCTCATTTAGGCGAAATTGAACTTCAGGATGTGCCTCCGGCCAGTACGTTACGGCCAGAACAGCGCCCTCCGGTTTTGCAGGAGCAGGCATTCCAGTTAGAGGGAATAGTGTTTTCTCAACCGCTGGTTGACCAACCCATTGCAAACAACACCGGAGTAAAGGCTCTGCAAGCGGGTAACGATGTTATTTATGCTCCCGCTAATGTGAAAGAAACGATTCAGCAGGTAAAAGACGCTGTAGCGACAGGAATACTAGACGAGGAAGCAATTGACCGTAGAGCTACCAAAGTCCTGTCGCTCAAATATCAGGTAGGTCTGGATGTAGCAGCTGATACTATCCGCGAAGAATCGCTGTCTTGGCAGCATCACTCTCCTCGCTTGCTTAAGCAACAGCTTTACGAGCAGTCGGTTACACTGGTACGTAATCAAACCGGGCTTCTTCCTTTTCAGGTGCTCGACACAGCTACCTTTGCTTCCCTGACCATTACGGACGATCCTGCTCAAGCAACGTATTTTCAGGAATATCTTGACCGCTACACCTTTTTTACTCACTATACGGTTCCGAAAACATCGGGGAAATTAGATTACGAACAAACGTACGAGCGGCTGCGGCGGTACGATCAGGTAGTGGTGGCTATTCACGAAAAACCAGGGGCGAAAAAGAGAGTAGTTCCTAAAGAAACGTTGGCTTTTCTGAAGTTTCTGCACGAAGAAACCAACGTTACTTTAGTATTTTTTGGTACCCCTAACCGACTCGCCAGCTTTGATCGGTTCAATACGCTGGTTTGTGCTTACGAAACTGATTCCTTAGTTCAGAAGGTATTACCTCAATTGTTATTTGGGGCAATTGGTGCTCAAGGGCGGCTACCAGTTCGGGTATCGGGTAATCTACCGGTTGGTACGGGCGTCGAAACTGAACCCCTGCAGCGGTTGCGCTATTCCTTTCCCGAAGAGGTGTTGGTCCATCCGGATTCTTTACAGCAAATTGATTCTTTGGTTCATTGGGCTATTCAGGATCAAATGACTCCAGGTTGCCAGGTACTGATCGCTCGTCGGGGCTCGGTAATCTATCAGAAAGCCTACGGCTACCAGACCTACGACTCCCTACTGCCGGTCACTAACCAAACGATTTACGATATTGCTTCGGTCACTAAAGTAGCAGCTACAGTGCAGGCTACCATGCTGCTGTATTCGCAGGGTGCTTTCTCACTAGACGATCGGTTTTCGTACTATCTACCCGAACTGAAAAATACCAACAAGGCTCGAATCACGTTACGCGATGCGCTATTACATCGAGCCGGTCTACGATCTTTTGTTCCCTTCTGGATGTTTACCACCGATGAAGAGGGATTAAAACCCGACTTATACCGCTATTATCCCGAGCAGAACTTTACCCAACCCATTACGGTCGGTTTGTACGGAACAGAATCTTTGAAAGATTCAGTGTGGAACTGGACCTTACAATCGGAACTACGCAGACAGCGGGGACGGCGGGCTCCTTCCTGGAAGCCTTCTTACAATTACCGCTACAGCGATCTGGGATTCTATATGCTCCAGCGTCTGATAGAGCAGACCACCGATCAACCAATGGATGAGTTTCTAACGCAAAATATCTACGATCCTCTCGGGCTTCGCACCCTACGCTACCGCCCCCTCTGTCAATTTTCTCAGGACGAGATTGCCCCTACTGAACTGGATACGCATTTTCGCAATACTTTGGTACAGGGAACGGTACACGATGAGGGAGCGGCGTTAAGTGGTGGGGTAGCCGGTCACGCTGGATTGTTTAGCGATGCCAATGATCTGGCCGTTCTGATGCAAATGAATTTACAGGATGGCTACTACGGAGGTCAGCGTTACTTCCCTCCGGGTACCGTAAAAATGTTCAGTCAGCGGCTGTACAATGATAGTAGGCGAGGGTTAGGTTGGGATAAACCAGAACATTTTCGCGACGGAGGGCCTACCGCTCCAGAGGCTTCCTTATCCTCATTCGGCCACTTGGGTTTTACCGGTACGTCGGCCTGGGTAGACCCCAAGTATGATCTGGTTTATATCTTTCTCTCTAACCGGATACACCCCAGTGCCCGCAATACTAAACTTCTTACCGAAGGGATACGTACAAAGATACAATCGGTCGTTTATCAGGCGATGCATGATTATCGGGGCCGCTAAAGAAACGCTGAGAATTTCATTCCGAGGACTTCGTCCCGATAACATTCTTTTAGACTAGACGGTTACTTTTTTATGAAAGTCGGGATTATTTGTTACCCTACCTACGGGGGGAGCGGTGTGGTGGCTACCGAGCTGGGCAAAGCCTTAGCGAAAAAAGGTCATCAAATTCATTTCATCACATACTCACAACCGAGCCGGCTGGATTTCTTCAACGAAAACCTGACCTATCATCAGGTCGACGTTCGAACGTACCCACTGTTTCAGTATCAGCCCTACGAGTCGGCATTGGCCAGTAAGATGGTAGATGTGGTGAAGTACGAGAATTTAGATGTGCTGCATGCCCACTACGCTATTCCGCACGCCTCGGCCGCTTATATGGCCAAACAAATTCTGAAGGTAGAAAATATCAGTGTTCCGGTGGTGACTACTTTGCATGGTACCGATATCACGTTGGTAGGTAAAGACAAATCGTTTGCCCCGGTGGTAGCCTTTAGTATTAATCAGTCGGACGGAGTCACGGCCGTATCACAGAATTTGCGGGATGAAACCTACGAGTATTTTGATGTTACCAAGGAGATTGAAGTGATTCATAACTTCGTGGATCTGAGTCGGTTCCGCCGCCAATCAAAAGAACACTTTAAACGAGCTATCTGCCCCAATGGAGAGTATCTGATCACCCACATGTCTAACTTCCGCCGTGTAAAGCGGGTAGCCGATGCTGTTAGAATATTCTATAAGCTTCGGGAGCATACACCCGCCAAACTGTTGCTGATTGGGGATGGCCCCGAGCGGGGAAATGTGGAGGATTTGTGTCGACAGTTGGGAACCTGCGATGACATTCGGTTTTTGGGAAAAACAGATGCAGTGGAGGAAGTGCTTTCAGTGAGCGACTTGTTTCTGATGCCTTCGGAGAAGGAAAGTTTCGGTCTGGCTGCCCTGGAGGCAATGGCCTGCGAAGTACCGGTTATCTCTAGTGATGCTGGCGGGCTGCCTGAACTTACAGTTAACGGAAAAAGTGGTTTTGTCTGCCCGGTAGGAGATATTGACGCTATGGTAGAAAAAGCCCTATATATTCTTGATCCCAAAAACCTAGAGCGCTTTAAGCAGGGTGCTCTGGCCCGAGCCAAGGAATTTGAAGTTGATCTGATCGAAGCAGAAATTTTCCTGTCCTCAATTTTTTGCCTGACCGATGTTATCTAAGCTTTCCTTTGTCTTTTGGTTTCTGTTCCTCTCCTTCTTTAGTTGGGCTCAGACAATTCCGGACTCACTGACTTATTTGGGCCAATCGTCCCCCGGACTAACTCCTGAGGTATTTGCGCCCGGTATCATTTCCTTAGAGAAGGAATTTGAGTTCGGGTCAGTCTTTTCGGAAGATGGTACTGCATTTTACTACGGGGTAGATGTAAATGGTAAATCTGAAACCCGGTACACTGAATTGAAAAATGGCCAGTGGACCGATCCAACCAAACTATTCTACCACGAACATTACGGGTACAACGACACATTCTTATCGCCGGAAGAGCAAAAGCTCTACTTTATTTCCAGCCAACCGCTGAACGGAACTGGAGCCAAGAAAGATATTGACATTTGGTACGCAAACAAACAAAAAGATGGTTGGTCAAGTCCGATTAACGTAGGAACCACCATAAATTCGGATAGCAACGAATACTATATCTCATTTACCGATGAGGAAACGCTTTATTTCTCCTCCAACATTCGAGCTACCCAGCGCGGAGATTACGATATTTACGCTTCGCGCCTGGTAGACGGAAAATTCCAAACCCCACAACGATTGAGCAACGCCGTTAACACTGCTAATTATGAAGCTGATGTTTTTGTGGCCTACGATGAGTCTTACCTGATCTTTTGTTCCCAACGTCCGGGCAGCTATGGTCGGGGCGATTTATACGTTAGTTTTAGAGAAGAGAATGGCAGTTGGACCCCCGCTAAGAACATGGGCAATACCATCAATACCGAACACTACGAATTTTGCCCCTTCGTAACCAAAGACGGTAAATACTTCTTCTACTCCAGCGACCGGGATATTTACTGGGTCAGTGCTAAGATAATTGATCAACTGCGGGATAATTAAGCAAGTTGCGCAGCTACAGTTGCTGCTAACGCCTGTTTAAGATCCTCCAGTAGGTCTTCGGTATCTTCAATGCCTACCGAAATGCGAAGTAGTTCATCAGATACTCCTACTTGCTGCCGCTCTTCGGGAGATAGCTTAATATGTGATGTTTTGGCCGGAGCACAAATCAGTGATTCAACTCCCCCCAAACTAATAGCGGGGGTAATAATTTTTAGCTGTCGCATGAGTTGCTCGGCTCCATCGCTTCCGTCTACAGCGGGTTCAAACGAGAGCATACCGCCAAACCCCTGCATTTGCTGTTGGGCTATTTCGTGCCCATCGTGATCGGGTAGGCCTGGATAATATACTTTTTCCACCCCAGGATGTTGTTGAAGAAATTCCGCGATGGCCTGCGCATTAGCATTTTGTTGCTTTACCCGCAGCGACAGGGTTTTGAGGCTACGCTCAATCAGCGCGCAGGTAGCTGCATTGACCGAACCGCCTAAATTAATTGCCGTAGCGTGAATACGGTCGCGCAGTTTCTGGGAAGTAATTACCGCTCCAAAGCAAAGGTCGCTATGGCCACCCAGATACTTGGTGCCACTGTGGATTACCACATCAACCCCTAGCGTAATCGGATTCTGATTGATTGGTGAAGCGAAAGTGTTATCAATAATACTGATGATTTGATTCTGCTGCGCCCAATCGCTTACTTCCGTAATATTGGTGATTTTTAGCAGCGGATTAGACGGAGTCTCAATATACACTAGCTTGGTAGATGTCTGTAGCGCAGCTTCCAAATTAGCCACGGTGGGTTCATCTACTAGCGTATAGCTAATACCTGCCCGGCCCAGTTCGGTAGTAACCAAGTGATGGGTACCTCCGTACAAGTCACGTTGAAGAACAACATGGTCGCCCGATTGCAGTAGGGCTAGCATGGTGGTGCTAATAGCAGCCATGCCCGATCCAAATAGCAGACCGGCTTCGCCCTGCTCTAAGGCACAGAGTTTGTTTATCACTACTTCCTGATTGGGAGTATTATAGTAACGAGGGTAGATATTCTCGGCCGTATCCAGATAGCCGAAAGCCGAAGAGGTATATATGGGAGTATTAAGCCCGTGGGCTGGATTATGATTAGCGTTGCCACTGTGGACACAAGCAGTTGCTTTTTTCATTATCTTAAAATGTTATAGTTTTTAAGTCGTCATGGGACGACTCTCGTGAAACGATGTTCAAAGTTATCTATTATTCATGAACACTGGAACACCAGGCATCGTTTGCTTTAACACCTGAATACATTGGAAAGTAATACCATAACACTTGGATTCCCCCATCGCCATATACTATCTGCTAGAGGAAGGTGACGATCGTAATCGTTGTTGGCTTACCCAAGAGTACTTTTTTGTGCAGCAGCGGGGCAAGCTTCGACGGTTTGATCTGAGGCGGATACAGTATCTGGCTGTTGAGCAACGGCGGTGGTGGTTTCCGGTGGTGGCGGGCGGCATATTAGCTCCGCTGAGCTTACTCGCTATTCTACTTAATCTCTACAACCCCTGGTGGCTCATCAGTCTGCTGGTAGGTTCTATGCTGCTATGGTACTGGGGTGCTACCAGGCACGAAGTGTTATCCATTCATCAGTCCCACCATCGGCAGGATATTGCACTCACAATCGTTACCCCCAATCTTCGCGCATTTGTAAATTTCGTGAATCGCTTTCTCCGGCAGGGCCTATTACCCCTCTACGTGAAAGCCGAACCTCAAGCCTGGCAGGAAGCTCAGCAAAGTGGAAGTTATCGTCCGGCAGTGTTACGTGAGAACGGATTCATTACTGCTTACTCAGCTGAGCAGGCTAAATCTTCGGGAATATGGCTATCCATTGATCCACTAAAAGTTACCACACCCATTCGATACGAAAATGAGGGCGATCAATTAGTACCCCGCATTTACGGATCTATTCCGCTAGAAGCTATCATCCTAGTAGAAGATGATGAGTTAGCATAAAAGTAGTTGCAAAAAAAGAAGGCATAATCGCAAATATTTTCTATATATTAGTATATATTTTATGTAATAAATTTGTTATTATTACTGGATTTCGATAGCTTATTACGGAGGTATTCGCGGTTTTGCTGATAAATGATTACTCTTGAAACAACCTATTATCAATGAAGAAATTAGCACTACTTTTACTTTTTAACCTTGCTATCAGTTTCCATTTACTGGCTCAAGTATTCATTGGAGTGAAAGCCGGAGGGGCCTTGACTAACAATGTATATGACGGAGTTGGTATTAGTGGTGGATTTGGTATCGGCTCACTAAAAACTTCTTACTTGGGAGGTTTTTTTGCAGAAGCGCTGCTCTCCGAAAATTTCAGCATTCAGCCGGAGTTATTGTACAACAATAAAGGATACACAGCTATTGATAACGGGCCTCTTTCTTTGCATTATAATCTACATTACGTTAGTGTACCCATTATGCTACAGTATCGCGTATTGGATAGATTGATCGTAGAACTGGGACCTGAAATTGGATATTTGTTAGATGCTACCTCAAATAGAAGTTCCAGAGGCATCTTTATGGGTATACCTTCGTTTGATGAACAGCTGTTATCCTCTTATAAAGATCTAGACTTAGCTCTGAACATGGGGATAGGTTACTTGCTCTCGGATAAGTGGTCGCTTAATCTACGCTATAACATGGGATTGTATGATGTTACAGAAGATTTTTATACTTCAGTCTTCGAGCTTGATGAACCTGTACTGATCTCTTCTCCTGTTTACAATCGCAGCCTGCAGTTATCAATAAGCTACCGGGTCTTTTAATCAAAAGAACGTAGGTAATTACATTTTACAGTAGCTACTTTTAAGCAAAATTTAAGGTAAATGTCCTCTTGAACTATTGATCCTTACAATTTGCTTGTACTTAGCCGCCTAGTAGGCTAACTTTCGGGCAGCATGGATAAAACTGCTAAATGGTGCCCTCACGAAATAACCCTTATCAGTACAGTCGCCTACCCTAATCCGCTCTATGAGGTAGTGGAATTCTTCGCCAAGTTTACCTCTCCCACTGGTAGGACGAGGAGAACCAACGGATTCTGGAATGGTGGTACTGATTGGCGTATCCGCTTTATGCCCGATGAGGTAGGCACCTGGCAATACATTACTACTTGCTCTGATCAATCCAATAGGGGTTTACATAGTCAGCAAGGGCAATTTGTCTGCGAAGAGAATACGGACATGCACTCTATTTTCCAGCACGGGGCTATTATTTACTGTAAGGGCGAATATCATCTCCGTCATGCTGATGGTACCCCTTTTCTATGGGTGGGTTGCACCGCCTGGAACGGCTTACTAAAGTCTACCGATGAAGAGTGGGATACCTATCTTAAACATCGTTCCGAACACCATTATTCAGTTATTCAGTGTGTAGCTACCCAGTGGCGGGGGGCAGATATGAATAGTCACTTGCAGGTAGCTTTTATTGGACAAGAGCCTATTGAGATCAATCCGGCTTTCTTTCAGCACCTAGATCAGAAAATAAATAAGATCAATCAGTATGGTTTAGTAGCAGCTTTGGTATTGTTGTGGGCACTTCCCTACGGTGAAGGGCGATCGTTAAGCCCAGGTTTTCAACTAGCGCAACAGGAGGCCGTTCTGCTAGCGAAGTATCTAGTAGCCCGCTACGGAGCCCATCATGTTATCTGGTTGCCAGGGGGCGATAGTCTGTACACGCATATATACGAGAATCGGTGGAAGAATATTGGCCAGGCCGTATTTGGGGAAGAACATGCGGGAGTTGTCGCTCTGCATCCGATGGGCCGCTCCTGGGTGGGTGATACCTACGCTGAAGAAAACTGGGTAGATGTAATCGGCTATCAGTCGGGGCATAGTGCTGAAAAACCGGTGGTGGAGTACATTACCCGAGGGCCTGCCATTCGAGGGTGGAAAAAACTGCCACCGCGTCCTATTATTAATATGGAGCCCTGCTATGAAGAGATCTTTCACCGAATCACTGCCAAGGAAGTTCGCAACGCTGCTTACTGGAGCTTGTTTAGCACTCCCGTAGCGGGAATTACTTATGGAGCAAATGGCATCTGGCCCTGGATACGCGAAGGGGAAACCATTCTGAACCACGGTGAACTAAGTCGCCAGTCGGTTTCTACCTGGCGAGATAGCCTGGATTTGCCAGGTAGTAAGCAAGTGAGCTATTTGTCAGAATTCATGCAACAATTTGCGTGGTGGAAGTTATTTCCGGATACTTCCCTGCTACTTGATCAGCCTGGTGATCGCGACTATACTCAGTTTATATCAATAGTACGATCCGAGAATTACCAAACAATATTGGCTTACATTCCCAAACCTGATAATGAGGTGAAATTGAAAAACTCTCAGAGGCTCACCTATCGGGCTTGTTGGTACAATCCAGTAACGGGAACGTCCATCGAGGACTTCACATTACCAACAACAGAAACTATCTCCGTTAAGTCTTTAAAGGCAGAAGCATTAATGCTTGTATTACAGTCTATTACTGAGGAATAGTCAATCTTATTTTATTCCTTACACACAACAGGAATAGGATAAATACAACAGTTTCCCCATATACCCTAATGTAGCTTTGTGATGATGTAAATCAACCATATGAGGTTTATGAAATCACAGAGTAAACGAAACATTTTTGTAGCCAGTTTTATTGTACTATTCTCTCAGTCCGTACTGGCTCAAACCACTTACTATAGCCGTCAGAGCGGGTCTTGGAATGATCCTAATACCTGGTCAATATCCACTGCTGATAGACATACCGGAGCTTCTGCCGCACAGATACCTGGCTCAGCTACGACTGATGAAGTAGTGATTGCTGCTGACCATGTAGTGGATTACAACGCTTTTGTTGATGCTGGTAACAGTGCTACCATTGCTACCCTTACTGTTGGTACTGCTGACGGAGCTGGGGATCTAAGATTTCCTTTTAGTAACCACAATCCGGCAGGTACTGAAAATGATCTTCGCCGAAACTTCACATTGATAGTAAGTGGTGACGTATCGGTAGCGGCTAATGGGTCAATACTATCGGTAAATGGAGGAGAAGAAAACCCTACCGGTAATACTATGAATGGTGGGGCAAATAATCGTACCCATACGTTTAGCGTAGGGGGCAATCTAACTAACTTAGGAGAAATTGACTTGCAAGGAAGTACTACTAGTCGGATTGTAAACCTAGTGTTCAACGGTGCAGCTAATCAATTTATTTCGGGAGAAGGTGTTTGGGATACGTACAATGTAACTTATAATAACACCGGAACTTTCCCTAATAATCAGATTACGAATCCATCGGAAAGCTTTACCAACTCCATTGGTGCCGGGCGGTCTAATTTTACGGAGGGTACTTACGTACACAATAATGCCCAGACCTACAATAACCAGAACAATAGCGCCAATGATTATACCAACGTCTCTTTCATTATCCAGGACGGAGTGTTTAATATGGTTGTGAACCGTACTGGAGATGGAGACGTAATTTTGACTAATGGAAACATCACGGTGACTAGCGGACAATTTAATGGCGGAAACGGTGGGGTTGGAAGCGGGAATGCTCCTAATATTATTGTAGATGGTGATGTGTCGGTATCCGGTGGCGGAATACTGAATGTTGGTGATGGTGATCCGGGTACTTCTACTACTCCAACCGACGGTACACTGACCATTGGCGGTAGTAGCTCTTTAGTCAACAACGCTACGCTTTATACCCGTGACTTAACTCTTAATGCCGGAGCGGCCCTAAGTATAGAAAATGGCTCAACCGTATCAGTCGGACGTAACACCGGAGGCAGTATTACCATGAACGGAGCTACCGGCAACGGTTCTTCGTTAAGCATAAATGGGGCCACGACCCAGCTTACCGTATACGATCAAATCGTTATAGGTGAGGACTGTTCGGTTACTATGAACGATGGCAGTGTATCCATTACTCCAGCTTCAACAATCGCTAATAATCCCGAGTCAATTCGGTTAGGCGGAGCAAATGCTTCGTGGACTATGCTGGCTGGTACATTAAATGTAATGGTCAACGTTAACGACCGCAACGATAATGATGACGCACTTCGTTTTCAGGCTGCCAACAATTTATTTGATATTCAGGGAGGTGTGGTAGTTTTGGGCAATACGGCTACCGGGGCAGGAAATATTGATTTCCTGCAGGCAGCTAGCGAAACGGCTAGTCTTTCTATTTCAAACTCAGCTAGTGTTACCGTAGCTAACCGTATTCAGCGAGGGTCGGTTGGTTCAATTTCTAATATTTCAGTATCAGATAATGCTTCCTTGCTGGTAGGAACCGATAATAGTAGTGGTAACGTCGATAATTTCACGCATGAAGGAACCCTGACCGTAAGCAATGACGCAGTAGTCCAGTTCGGCCGAGGCGGCGATCTAGAAAATGTTACTATTACTGAAAATGGCACCTTAGAAGTAGGAGTTAATGGGGGAGGAACGGTAGATATCAACGGCACATTTACCTACGGCAGTGCCACTGCTACCTGTACTTTCTACCGTGGGCTGGATCTTGAAGCTGGTGCCGCCCTAAACATATCAGCAGGAGCAATTAACGTCTTGCCTAATTTTACCTCCGTTGGCGATACCCGGATGCGAATTTACGGTGACCTAACAATGGACGGAGGTACTATAAACTTAGGGGCGAGTGTCACTAGTGTTACCAACGGGAGAATATTACAAGTAGAAGATGGGGGTAGCCTTACTATTAATACCGGCACCTTTAATGTACTGGATAATGCTGGCCTTACGTCTATTCCTACTGCGGGAAATCAAAACCCGTTTAATATTCAGGGAAGTGGTGCGGTAACCGTGGGTGATGGAACTGGTGCAACTTCTTCGGCTCAATTGGTCATTGCACCAAATCTGGCTGAAGACCTACCCACTCCGGCTACCAGTTTCGTACTTGACCTGGACGGTGCATCCAGTATACTGACCGTAAACTCGGATGGTTACCTGGGCGTGGGCGGCGGAAATACCGGAAACCTGCGATTAAATACCGGAGGTGCCCGCTTCGTCATGAATGGTGGTACTTGCGATGTTACTGCTTCGCTAACACTGGACGATGGCACTGCACTAGAAGTAAACGGAGGAACGCTAAATATTGGTACTACCTCCAGTAACGGTACCAACCGGATTATCTATTCTCAGGGAAACCCAACGTCTATCACTAGTTTAATTCTTAACGATGGAACTATTAACGTAGGTGATGGGAATAGCATATTACAAATAGGTAATGATAACGAAAGTCCTGCCTTTGGCGATGCAGCCTATAGCATCTTGGAGATTACTGGGGGAACGTTTAATCTGAACGGAGCTTTTAACCTGGATGATGCTAACGCTCGCTTTGTGATGAGTGGTGGTAATTTTAACCTTAATCCACAGGGCGACCAAGATCTAGATGCTGATGTAAACATCTTTGATCTGGAGCAAGGTATTGTAGATATCAGTGGAGGAATTAACACTAGAATCACAATCGTCAACCCTCATGCCTCTTCAGGAAGCGGTTATGCTATGCGAATTAATGGAACTGGCGGTGCTGGAAACGGTAACGATCAGATCAGTGGGACAACAAATCTGCCCTCCGCCGATAGTCCCATTACTTTCGATGGTATCTTCCGTTTTGGTGATGGTTCTGCTAGCCTAAATGGCTCCACTGATGGTTTTGATCTAAGTTTATCCGATGACCATACCTACGGCTCATTTATTGTAAACAACCTATCAGGCGATAACCGGCAAGTAGAAATCATTAATACCAATAATGCTTACACCATAGGCGGCAATCTTATTGTTACTGCTGGTATCATGGATATTGGAAATAATACGGTAAACAGTAGTGGGGCAGGCATATTTTCTTTAGCGGCTAACGGACATCTAATTATTGGGAATACCAACAGTGCCGATCACTTTCCGGGTAGTACTTCAGGTTTTTCTACCTACTCCGTTGATGCGAGGAGTATCGTAGAGTACGATGGAGCTGGAAACGCTTTGGTTACTCTTCCGGGGGGTGCCCAATTCGGAAATCTCATTACTTCCGGTAGTGGTACTAAAACGCTAAATGCTGCTGAAACCGTGCGAACAACCTTAACCCTCGAGTCCGGTACATTTGCAGCCGGTACTAACTTAACAATGGGGGCTGGTTCTACTGTTCTTCGTACCGATGGCTTCATGACTGGCAGTATTCAAGGTGGTAACGCTTATACTGTTTCTTACGAAGGCACTACTAAAAGTACCCAGTCTCCCGAATGGTCGGGTAGTGGTGACAAATCGTTCATCGTTAATCTGGATGTCAGCGAAACCCTGACATTGCACGATAATCTTACCGCCCAGGGTAGTCTAACTCTAACCGAAGGCACACTAGCCGATGCTGGTTATACGCTCACCGTAGGCGGAAACGTTACTAACTCATCATTACATACCGGAACGGGAAGGATCTATTTAGCGGGCAGTTCTGCCCAACGAACCATCGGTGGAGATGGAGCCGGTCAGTTCGAAAACCTAGAGTTAGATGATACCAACGGTGCGGTATTTTCCGCAGCCCAAACCATTAACGGAACGCTCACGCTCACCAACGGGGTGTTGGATATAGATAATTTCCTGTTAGCATTACCTACCACTGCTACCGTAAGTGCGGCTACTCCTTCAGCCACTACCATGATTCAGGTAAATGCGGGTGTAGGTGCTGCTGGGGTGCAGAAAACCTACGCGGGCGCCGGTACCGAATCTTTTACCTGGCCTATTGGTGCCAACGGAAAATATACCCCTGCAACTATAGAAGTAATTAATGCGACTAGCGGTGGAACCGTCACCCTGAACCCGGTAGATGCCGAAAACCCTTTCACCACTGATGCTTCTAATGTGGCACTAGACTACTATTGGATTGTAAGTAAGTCAGGTTTTGGTTTTGAAACAGCGAACTTGTCATTTACCTACGACCAAACGGATGCCGACGGACGGGGGAACGAGTTAGGCTATGTTCCGGCTCGTTATGCTCCTACTAGCTGGACAAATATTAACAATGTAGCTTTGGTAGACGAAGTGGCTAATACGATCTCGTTCAACAATGTTACCTACATTGAGGGGCAGTTCACTGCCGCCGAACCCTCTGAGTTTGGTATTGTACTCACCTATTACAGTCGTACTGATGGCGATTGGAACACAGCGTCATCCTGGTCTACTGTAGGCTTAGGTGGGGCTGCTGCTACTACTATTCCCGGAAGTAGTACTCCGGTTATCATTGGCAATAACAATACAATTACCATCAGCAATGATAATACGGCTTCCCCCAGCTTAGAACTACAAAGTACCGGAACTCTATTGGTAGGCGATGCTACCACTGGACACAATTTTGGCACCGTGAGCGGTGAGGGAACACTTCGCGTAGAAACTAACGATACAGACGCTACTGAATTTCCGGGAGGTTCTTACACCGATTTTCTGGGAGCCAGCGGAGGAACCGTTGACTACACTGGTACCGGTGATTATACAGTGCTAGACTCACCCACGAATTTCCGTAATCTGACAATCTCCGGTTCAGGAACTGTTACGCTCCCCGATGCAGATATTTCATTGCTAGGAGATTTTACTGTTGATGGTACGGCTACCACTTTAGTAAGTAATACGACTAACGGCAACATCGTAGTTGGTGGCAACCTAATAATTAATAATGCAGGAGCTACTTTGCAATTGCAGTCGGGTACTGACCGCACGGTTACCGTATCCGGAGACGTAACCAATACTGGTACCTTGCAGGTTATAGACGGTGGTTCGGCTACGCATAGTTTGACGATCGACGGATCCTTTACTAACAACGGCACATTGGACTTTGCGAGTACCATCGGTTTGCACCGAGCTAATGTCACCTTTACTGGAGCCGCCAATGCGAGCGTAAGTGGTACTGGTGGAACTACTGAGTTTTATCGCCTAATCGTTGATAAAGGTACCGATTCGTCGGCGGAGTTAGATGTGACATCTATCAATTTTGCGCTGGCCGGGCCTACCAACACCGCCGAGAAGGCGCTCGAGATTCAGAACGGAACATTCAAACTTAGTGCTGCTCACACCATAGTACTCAGTACCGGGGGAGGCAACTTCTCTGTTCCTGCAACCGGTGGCCTATGGATAAACGATGCCGGAGCTGTAGCTGAGATCATTTCTGCTTCTTCCAACATTTCGCTGGCTGGCCTGCTACGGATCACTGACGGTACCATTAACATTGGGGATGATCTTACCGGAGTTCAGGAGAACTCCATTCTGTATACTACAGGTAATGCCGCCATTACTGTGGAAGGTGGGACTTTGACGGTAGGTATGGCCATACGTCCTAATCCCGATGCAGCCACATTGGTTTATACGCAATCAGGTGGCTTAGTACAAGTGGCCGATAATAAACCTACCACTGAAACAAATGCTAGCTCTGTTGCTGACTTTTCTATTGCTACGGCTTCTGGCAGTGAGTTTAATATGTCGGGCGGAACTCTGGAAATTGTTCGAAGGAATAATATTGGCGACGGAAAAGGATTGAGAATTGTTAATGGAATCACCTACAACGTTTCGGGAGGTACCTTACGCATTGTTACTGCCGAAACCGGAGGTGGCTCCGGTCGGGATATTGGTATTGCGTCGGGTGCAAGGTTCTGGGATGTGGAAATTGGTGAAGCCGGAGCTACTTACGGTGGATACGTAGGTGGGAATAGAACAGAATATACGTTTCACGTGCTAAATAATTTTACGCTGAATATCAGCGGAGGCTTTAAACTGCATCGGTTTGATCGTGATTCCCCATCAGGAGATGATGAATTTGACCTTCGCATTGGCGGTAATTTAACCGTTGAACGGGGCACGTTTGGATTTCCTCGCCCACAGGATGGAGAAGGAGAAATTGAATTTAACGGAACGGGAACTCAGGTTATCGCTGATAATGATGACGGGGCTATTGCTTTCTTCTCATTTGAGATTGATAAACCTTCGGGCACACTGCAATTGGCTAGTGGAACCGATATTTCGGTAGAAAAAGACTTTACCTATACTCAAGGTACATTTGACCAAAACAGCCAATTGATCACTTTTAATGGCTCGGTAAATCAAACCATCAGTGGCAATGCTTTCAGCCTGGATGACGTGACTATTAATAATAGTACAGGCGTTACAGTGGGGGTAAGTCAACTGGCTGTTAATGGGAATCTGAACCTGGATGCCGGAGTTCTTAATCTGGGGGCTAACCGATTGGCACTTGGCGAAACAGCCACTATTACCACTACCGGAGCATTTGGCATCGGAACGATGATCCAAACTAACGGACTAATAAGTGACCTGGGAGTACAAAAGGCTTACTCAACTCTAGGAGGTTCATTTACTTTCCCAATTGGTACTGATGTGTATAGTCCGGCAACAATCATTGTGAACGATGCTGATGGGGTTGCCGGAACAGTAGCCATACATCCAGTAAATAGCCGGGATTTTACCGCCCCATCAGGAACCTCTTTGGACTACCAATGGATTGTAGAAACGACTGGCTTCGGTGCTAATCTGGATATTAGTCATACCTATTCATATGATGAGACTGATGTAGCTGGCACAGAAACAGACTACTTAGATGCTTATTTTGATGGAATAAGTTGGACTGAAGGTAGCACCACAAATGTGGATGAGAGTGCTAATATTATTAGTTTAACTACTACTGGAAGTATTAACGAATACCAGTTTACGGCTGGTGAAGGCTTTACTAATCCAACGGTTTACTACAGCCGCATTACTGGCAATTGGGATATTGCTACTACCTGGTCTACTGACCCTTCGGGTACTCCTATTGCCGGGACCCCACCTACCTCAACAAATCCGGTCATTATACAAAACGGGCATACAGTTACTATTCCAGTTACAACTTCTGTAACCGCTGCCAGCACCACCATTGAGGGCACTGGAGAAGTGGTAATTGAAGAAATTGACGGTAACACCTACGTGGCTATCGGAACTGTAGGTGGTACGGGTATGCTGAAGTTTTCGGTAGATAATCAGCCGGATGTTCCCATACTAGATAGTGATTTTATAAGTGCTGGAGGTGGAACCATCGAGTACGAATTCACCTCTACAACTGACGAGGTTTTACCTACTGACCAGACGGAGTACAATAACTTGATTATTGATCATCAGGGTGGAAATGACGAAGCAAGACTTCTAACTAATTATACTATTAATGGTGATGTAAGTGTTGTTTCGGGTAGGTTTGACGTAAATACGTATAATTGCGACCGAGGTACTTCAGGCGGAACTTTTACCATAGTCAATGGGGCAGAGCTTTGGGTAGAAGGTAGCGACAATTTCCCATCTGGATTTGCGACATACAGTCTGGATCCTGGGAGTACAGTTCGCTATGATCGCAATGGTAACCAGACAGTGGACGATTTAGGGGGAGATAGTTACGGAAATATTCGGTTTGTCGATAACGGTGGTAATACAAAAATTAGGACCTTAAGCGGGGATATTATAGTGGCTAGTAATCTTATCATTGAAGATCAAGTAACCCTAAACAGTAATAACCATAATATTTCCATTCAAGGTAATTGGCGAAGAGATCCTAATGCGGGTAGCTCTTTCTTGCCCGGTACTGGCACGGTTACGTTTAACGGAAGCGGTGTGCAGGAGATTAACTTTTTCAATGGTTCAGGTGGCGAGACCTTCTACAACGTAGTTATCAACAACATAAGCGGAGTAAACACAGCTGGAAACTTAACTCAGATCAACGTAAATGGTAATTTAACCTTTACTAACGGTACTCTGAATATGAGCTCTGACATACTAGCCTTGGCTGGTAATCTGATTAATAATACTGCAAGTACCGCACCTATTACCAACGCCAGTACGGTTACTTTTACTAGTACTTCGGCTAACCAGGAAGTAAGCGGTACAACTGGAGTAGATTTTGGTAATGTTACCCTGGCTAAAGCTAGTGGTACAACGTTGTCCCTAAATGTACCTGTAAGCATCAGCGGTACGCTGGATATGCAGAACGATGGTAACATTGTGTTATCGGGTACTACCAATGACCTTACATTTGGTGTAGCCGCTACTACTAGTGGATCATTCAGCAGTAGCCGAATGATTGTGACCGACGGTAGTACTACCGGATCGCAGGTGATTAAAACAGGAAATACTACCGCCAATTCTTACGATTTTACTTTCCCTATTGGAGTAGGAAGCAATTATACTCCGGTATCTATTAATGCCACTGCAGTAACCACTGTTGGAGGAAGTATAGGAATCCGGTCGGTAGATAATCCAGCGGTAAACAGTAGTTTTACAGCACAACTGATAGATCCTACTCGAGCAATTAATCGTTTCTTCACGTTGGATCTTAGCAGTATTACTAGTATCAACGGAAGCTTTGACTTTACCTACGCTGATGGTGATATTCAGGGTAATGAAATTAACTACTTGAGTTGGATTTATAATGGGTCATTTAATGAGGCAAATAATGGGTTTGTGACTCCAGGTACCAATACCTTTGGTTCTACTGACATCACAGTAAGCGATGCTTCCACCGAATGGGTAGCTGGTGAAGCTGGAGCTTTCTTTGCTCGGTTGTACAGTCAGAGGAACGGTCTTTGGAGTAATAATACGAACGTATGGAACACCGCTGCCGATGGCTCAGGAATTTTTATGGCCCCCACGGAGTTCAATGAAGTAGAGATTCAGAGTGATCATACCATTACTACGGATGCTAGCGATCAGGACGCGGCTGCTCTCATTCTAAACGGTACTTTAGACATTAACGGAACCACTGATCACGACTTTGGTATAATTACCGGCACAGACACCCTGATTCTTCAGGGTGGGGCTTTGCCTGGATTTAACGTCTTAGGAACTACTTTCTTTGATAATGGTACAGTTGAGTATACTGGCGCTAGTTCTTACACGCTCCCTACATCGGTGCTTCAGTACTTCAATCTAGTAATTAGCGGAAGTGGAACCAAGACGCTGGGTAGTAATATTACTGTACTGAACGATTTAACTATTGATGCAGCCACACTAGACGCAGATATTACCAATAATTACAATGTGTCTTTGGGGGGAAATATTAACTCGCTTAGCGGCGGAAGTTTCGATCCCCGGAATGGTACCTTCGCACTGGTAGGTGCTTCTACTCAATCGGTGCCATCAGGGATTACATTTAACAACTTGCAGTTTGATAATGTAGGAATCAAAAATATCGCTTCAAGTGGAGCTTTCACTATCAATGATTTCCGAATTCTATCGGCTTCCGGTCCGGTAAATTTCTCGAGCCCTACAAGTGTTACCCTGACTGGTAGCTGGTCTAACGGCAGTAGTAGTGGAGCTAGTATTTACAGTAATGTGCAGAGTTTGACTTTAAACGATGATACAGACCAAAGTATTTCGGGAATAAATGTTTTCCACAATTTGGTTGTTGATAAAATTAATTCTGGTCATACAGTTAACGTTAGTGGTACAATCACTCTGGATAATGGACTTAACGGAGGTAACTTGTTGATTTTTACCGACGATGTAGTAAGTGGCAGTGCCAATTTTAACCTACTCGGAGATTGGTTTAATAGTGGCACCTTTTCTACCAGCGGAGTGGTCAACTTTAATGGTTCCGTAGCTCAGTCTATCAGTGGAGACAATACCTTTGGCTCACTAGTAATTGATAATACGGCCGGATTGACAATTGCTGATAACACAACTACTACTATTGCTGATGATCTAACACTTACTAGTGGAACGCTTAATACTGGTGGTGGTACAGCTACCGTAGTTTTTGATGGAGCCGGTACACAGAGTATTAACGGAGCAGTAACGTTCAATAATTTAACTAAGCAGGCGGGTGATACGCTAACACTAAGTGGTACCAGTACAGTAAATGGTACGTTAACTTTAACTGATGGAATTATCAATACTAGCAGTTCCGATCTATTAGTAATTGGAGTGGATGGTTCTATATCGGGTGGCTCAGGTACCAGCTATATTAACGGCCCACTTCAGCATACAGAGAACTCTACCTCGGCTGATGTAAAACTCTTTCCGTTTGGTAGCGGGACTATCTATCGCCCAATTACGCTGAATTTAACCCAGAATGACGCTGTAACTCGTACGTACACTGGTACTTTAAACGAGAGTGCTCCTGTAGCACGTACCCTTCCGGTAGGATTAGTGAGAGTATCTGGGATTCGCCACTACAATATCACACAAGATCCTTATGTTGCTAGTTCTGTAAATGCTACGGTAACGATAAACTACAATGTAGACGATGAATCTGACGATCAGGCTACCCTTCGTATTGCGAAGAGCGATGACTCTGGAAATTGGGAGAATATCGGAGGAACTGGGTCTGCTTCGGGTTCAGGACCAGGCGATTTTGTCGCTGGTACAATTACGTCAGATCCTTTTGATACTTTTAGCGACTTTGTTTTAGCTTCTTCATCTAATCCACTGAATCCGCTGCCGGTTGAATTACTTGATTTCCAAGCAGTATCTACTGCTGGTGGGGTGAAAGTGTTCTGGACGACGGCCAGCGAAATTAACAATAGTCATTTTATAGTAGAACGATCTTTAGATGGATTAACCTTTGAAGCAGTAAGTAAAGTAGAAGGAGTCGGTAATAGTGTTACTCAGCAGTACTACGAGACGCTGGATACGCAGGCACCCTACGGAACAGTATACTATCGCTTGCAGCAAGTTGACTTTGACGGCACGACTTCATTCTCTCAGGTAATAGCCGTTATGTATACCGCCCGGGAAGTGCAGATAAGTGTTCAGCCCAATCCAGTGGAAAATCATCGAACGACTATTAGTGCTAGTGGATTAGCGGCTGAGCAAAAAGTTACTATCCAACTGGTAGATCTCTCTGGGTTTGAAGTACGAAGGTATAGCAAATCTACCACTTCGGGGGGCGTGCTTATCTTATCACTGCAAGATTTGGAGCAGTTAGCTTCAGGGCTATACACCGTAGTGCTAACGTCTAATGACTTCCGCCACGTAGAAAAGCTCATTATCCGCTAAATGCAGGAAAGGCAGCTCTCGCCGGGGCTGTCTTTCTTGTTTCCGGAAGGGAATTTGGTAGAACAGATAATAATCAAAGCGGAATTGCTCATTGCTTTGCCCAAACCCATATCCAGGCACTTCGTAGGGAATCAGGGCAGGGTTTCCGAAAAAATTACGGGCAAGCTTAAAGCGTAGATTATAGCCCAGAAAGATGTTTCGGTAAAGTTGCACCTTCATTCCAGCCGTCATCTCAAACCAGATCACTCCCAGGTTATCGTTTTGGGCAGTAATGGTTTGCTCCGGCCAGAACGCATTGTTATTGCCATCCACATCGAGAATGTCATCACGGGTTTGAAGCGTCATCCTGTCTGTCACCTGCCCTCGAGCAAATCGTAATCCGAAGAAAATGCCATCCGCATCGGCCCGGAAACTAGTTTTAGCCTGATTAATTAACAGGTTTACGTCGGGCCCAATCCGAAAGTACGACCCCTGACCCTGGTAGCTGTAAGGGTTATTAACAATATCTACTGATTCGGGTAGATTATTGCGGGTAAGTTCACCACTACCGTACTCGGCTACCAGCATATAGCGACCCAACACTAAATCAGCCTGAAAGCCGTAAAAAGTATCATTCGGACGAGCAATAGTGCGTAATACATTGTTTAATGAAAATCCTACCCGCAGGGCGAGAGGATCAAACCGGCCTATTACCACCGTATCGGCATCTTGGGCGAACACCACATTTAGGCTAATTAACCCCGTTAGCAAATTACCGAATAGAAACTGTCGCATTAACCGCGTTATTAATATTAAACACTGTACTTTCTTCTACTTCTGTCGGTTCTTCTAGGCGGCCTGGGTTCTCACCTAAGCGTAGCGAGTCAATCCGGTAACGATCCTGCGGCAGGCACTTTGCTACCTGAAAGGTATCTCTCTGGTAATACGCCAAAACGTCGTAAGTTTCGGGAGTAGCTCCTTCGGTTTCCAGAAAAACCTGCACCTGTTCGTCGCTAAGGGTAACTGGTACTTCCACAATAATGTCTTCACCTTGTTCAATAAGTGTATCCTGCAACAAATTCTCTTTACCAATACTAGAATAAATACGGCGAATAAATAGAGTGTCGTTCGGCTCCTCTTCCACTTCAGGGTAATCAAACTGCAGTCGTAAGATGTTAGTCATCTCGTAACGGCAGGTAAATATTCTTAGATTAACAGTTTCACCAAAACGGGACACTTCAGGATTACGTACCAGTACTGAGTCAAACGTAGTCAGCGCCGTATCGACGCTAATATCCGTAAACTGCTGATCCGGACCGCATTCGGGAGAAATCAGCGTCTGCTCCCGGCGATAGTTGAGCACGATAGTATCCCCAGTAAAGATGCCTTCCTCGGTCTGCCTGAAAACGTAGAAAGTGCTAGTATTACTAGCTGGATTTAAAGGTAGGCCAGTTTGGTTACCACGATCAGTAGGAAGCCTGGCAACTGAGCCTTCAGCAAGAACAATCGTGCTGTCAAGGGCGTCCTCTTCGCTATTGCTACCTTCGTTACTAATGAGCTTGGTAAATTCTACACTGGCGACATTAGTGGAGTCAGTGATACAGTCTGATTCTTCCTCGCAAGCCGAAAGACCAAAAAAAATGAGCGCAATTAGCACGCCCAGGCGACTCTTTTTATACAAAAATGCGTTATGCTCCATAGTTATTTGACCTACCAACGCTTAGCCAGCGTGGTTGTTGTCTTGCTGAGGTACTTGGCAGAAAGCTAAGTGCCTCTAGCGAGTGGCAAATTTTGCTAATTTTGCCGATAATTAAAAAAGTAGATTGCACGTGAAGACCAAAGGACGAAAAAAAGATAAAGTAAATATTGTAACGCTAGGTTGTTCCAAGAATCTGGTAGACTCCGAGGTGATGCTTACCCAACTGAAGGGCAATCAGATAAACGCCACCCACGAGTCGGAGCAGGATGATGCTAATATTGTGATTGTGAACACCTGTGGATTCATTGATAATGCCAAGCAGGAGTCTATCGACACTATCCTGCGCTTTGCCGATGCCAAGCAAGAGGGGCAGATTGAAAAGCTGTACGTCACCGGCTGTCTGTCGCAGCGCTACAAAGATGACTTAGAACAGGAGATTCCGGAGGTAGATGCTTTTTTTGGAACGCTGGAATTACCTCTGTTACTTGAAAAGTTTAAAGCTAACTATAAGCACGAGCTGGTCGGCGAGCGAATTACTACTACGGCCCGCCACTATGCGTATTTGAAAATTGCTGAAGGCTGTGATCGTCCTTGTTCTTTCTGCGCTATTCCGCTGATGCGCGGTAAGCACGTTTCTCAGCCTATTGAGAATTTGGTAAAGCAGGCGGAAGCACTGGCCCGTAATGGTACGAAAGAACTACTCCTCATTGCGCAAGACTTAACCTACTACGGCCTGGATATTTACCGAAAGCGTCGGCTGGCCGACTTGCTGCGCCATTTGTCGGATGTGGAAGGTATTGAGTGGATTCGGCTACACTACGCATTTCCAGCGGGTTTTCCAGTAGAGGTGTTGGAGGTGATGGCCGAACGAGAGAACATTTGCAACTACTTGGATATGCCCTTGCAGCACGGCTCTACCCGTATGCTCAAACTAATGCGGCGTGGCATTACCCGCGAAAAAACCGAACAACTGTTGGATCAAATCCGTAACCAAGTACCGGACATCGCTTTACGCACTACGCTCATTGCGGGGCACCCTGGCGAAACCGAAGAAGACTTTGCCCAAATGTTGGAATTTGTGGAGCAAACCCGCTTCGACCGTCTGGGTATTTTTGCCTATTCGCATGAGGAAGGGACTCATTCGTTCAGCATGGCGGATGATATTCCGGAGGAAATGAAGCAAGAACGAGTAAACCAGGTAATGGAACTACAGGAACGGATTTCGTGGGAGAAAAACCAGCAAAAGATTGGGCGAACCCTGCGAGTGCTGGTAGACCGAAAGGAAGGCGGCTACTTTGTAGGGCGTACCGAAGCTGATTCTCCGGAAGTAGATAATGAAGTATTGATTCCCGCGCAGGAAACTTATTTGCGGCTGGGCGACTTCGCGCATGTAACCATTACCGATGCTTCTGAGTTCGACTTATTTGGAACCGTGGCGCAGCCTGAATTCTTAGACCGACATACCATTTCGCATGATACTAGAGAAACTTCCGCTGACCGAAACCAATCAGTTTGATCCCATCTTTTTAGACTACCTAGCGGGCGAACCTAAACTAAAACCTTTCTACCACCGATCTCCGCACTTAGAGAGTCTTGCTGAGCAAATTGCAGAAAAACAGCTTTCCACCGAACAACGAGCTACTCTGGTAGAGGTGCTTCAGCAGCAATATCAGTCGTTAGAGACTACTTCCGCTGTTGCGGAAAATATTCGAGCTCTGGCGGGTGATAAGACCTTTACGGTGACTACCGGACATCAATTGAATATATTTACCGGGCCACTGTACTTTATTTACAAAATTGTGACGGTAATTAATGCCTGTCGACGCCTGCAGGAAGAATACCCTCACTACCATTTTGTACCGGTGTACTGGATGGCTTCGGAAGATCATGACTTTGAAGAGATTAGTTATTTCAATCTTTTTGGACAAACCTACACCTGGGAAACCCAGCAGCAGGGGGCAGTAGGCCGCTTTCATCCTAATGGTTTAGGAAAAGTACTGGATGCTTTACCGGAATCTACCGCAATTTTTGAGAAAGCCTACCGTCAGCAGGAAACCCTGGCCGACGCAGTGCGCTACTACGTTAACGAGTTATTCGGCGAACAAGGGCTGGTGGTGCTGGATGCTGATAATACCCGCTTAAAATCCTCCTTTGTGTCGGTGATGAAGGATGATTTACTGAACCACACCGCCAAGCAAAAAGTGGAAGAAACCTCAGCGAAGCTGGAAGGACTGGAGTACAAAACTCAGGTATTTCCCCGCGAGATTAATCTGTTTTATTTATGGGAAGAAAGTCGGGAGCGCATCGTGCGCGAAGGCGACACCTTTCAGGTGCTAAATACCGATTATTCATTTACCGAAGAGGAACTTCTTCGAGAACTAAAGGAGTACCCCGAACGCTTTAGCCCCAATGTTATCCTGCGGCCGCTCTATCAGGAGGTGATTTTACCGAATCTGGCCTACGTGGGTGGACCTTCCGAACTATCCTACTGGTTGCAACTCAAACCGGTGTTTGAATATTATAAAACCACTTTTCCCCTGCTGATGCCCCGCAATTTTGCGCTGATCATCAATAAAACCAACGCCAAGAAACTTCGTAAGGTAGATATTCCTGCCGCCGACCTATTTCTGGATACTCAGTCGCTGGTGAAAAAGTTTGTGGAGGATAATGCCGATACCAGCATCTCCCTGAAAGAAGAGAAAGCGGCGCTAGCTCAGCTTTTTGAGAAAATTAAGGAGAAAGCCCGGGTGGTAGACGGTAGCCTGGAAGGCTTTATTGGCTCGGAAGCTAACAATTCATTTAAAAGCCTGAGTAATATTGAGAAGCGGCTGAAGAAAGCCGAGGAGCAAAATCAGGAAACCGCGGTGAAGCAGTTGGAAGGCTTGAAAGAAAAGCTTTTTCCAAATGGATCGTTGCAGGAACGCGCCGAGAACTTTCTTAACTTCTCAATCAATAATCCTGACTTTATTACCGAGTTACTGAACAAACTAGACCCGTTTGATTATCAGATGCATATTCTGAACGAAGGTGAGGAACAATGACAAAGGCTGAGCTACGTCGGGAGTTTCGCGCCAAGCGGAAGGCATTATCCTACCAAGAGTACAATCAGCGCAACGAGCAGATCTTTGAGCTGTTCCGGCAGCACTTCCCAGTTACCCAGCCCACTACCGCACACTGCTACCTGGCTTCGGAAGAGAAGCGGGAAGCAGGTACAACGTTGATCATTATGCATTTGTTGGCTTCGCCCCAGGTAACGGTGGCTACTCCGCGCAGCCACCCAGGTGGCAACCTTACTCACCATCTTTTTACCCGCGACACCTCCTTGGACACCAACCGCTGGAATATTCGTGAGCCGCTAGCTTCCGAACCGCTGGTGCCCACTGAAGAACTAGATTGGGTCATAGTTCCGCTGCTGGCCTTTGACCGGATGGGCTATCGCGTAGGCTACGGTCAAGGTTTCTACGATCGTTTCCTGGCCCAATGCCGCCCAGATGTTCTCAAGATTGGTCTCTCCTTGGAACCACCCGTAGGCCGTATACCCGATATTAATAATCACGACGTTCCTCTCAACTATGTCATTATTCCCCAGCAGGTTTTTACTTTTTCTGAGTGAAGTGAATTGCCTCCTCGGTAAATAAGGTAGGCTTGATTGAGATAAATTCATGCTGGGCCGGGTAGTAGTAAACGATCATCGGCCCTTCAATGTAATTAGCTTAACTAAAAACTGTAATTGCGCCAGAGAAATAAATAGAATAAATATCTGATAATGAAAGGCTTGCTGATTAGTCCCTGCCCATCCTTTCATTCTTTTTATCTACCTTCTTAGGCTTCAGTATGATTATAGTATATTTGTGGCTTCCGCAGCAGCCTTAGTTTTTCACTGCTATGAGAATAATAATTGCCGGAGCCGGCGACGTGGGTAAGCACCTGGCCAAGCTCCTTTCGTACGAGAATCAGGAGATTGTGATTATCGATGTGGATGCTGAGCGGCTGCGCCAGATCGGTAGCCAGATTGATGTAGCCACTATCAAGGGCAACGCTACTTCCTATAAAACCCTGAAGCAGGCCAACGTCAGTCAAGCTGACCTACTTATTTCGGTAACTGAATCGGAAGAAGTAAATCTGGCTACTACCATTATTGCCAAGCAACTAGGCGTCAAGCGAACCATTGCTCGAATCACTAACGAGGAGTTTCTGATGGATAAGCAGACGCTTGATTTACGCAAAGTGGGAATTGACGAGCTCATCTCGCCCGAATCGCTGGCCGCCCGGGAAGTAAAAAGGTTGCTACGCATTGCAGCGGTCACCGACACCTTCGAGTTCGATCAAGGACTGTTATCGCTGATTGGGATTACGCTTGATCATAATAGTAATCTGATCGGTAAGACTTTGTCCGAAACTGCTAAGCTTAACCCCGACGATTCCTATATCATTGTGGCTATTCTACGTGATGGTAAGACGATTATTCCGAAGGGAAGTAACCGCCTACGGGTAAACGATCACGTGTACTTTATTGCTCAGCCCGACGGCATTGACCAGGTACTGAAGCTGACCGGTAAGGTAAATCTGGATATTCAGAGCCTGATGATATTAGGGGGAAGTAAAGCGGGCTACCACACTGCCCGTAAACTAAGCAGTACCCACCGGATTAAACTCGTTGAGCGGGATAAGGAAAAATGCTTCGAGCTGGCTGATCAGTTGCCGAACGTACTGGTAATTAACGGCGACGGGCGCGATGTGGATCTGCTAATGCAGGAAGGACTGGCCGATATGGACGCCTTTATTGCGCTTACCGGCGATTCGGAGACCAACATTATTAGCTGTCTGGTGGCCAAAGATCAGAAGGTGAAGAAGACCATTGCCCTGGTAGAAAATATGGACTACATCCACCTGAGCCAGAATATGGGCGTGGATACTATGATCAACAAAAAACTAATTGCGGCTAACTTTATCTTCCGCTATATCCGCGAAGGCGACGTGGTTTCTATCACTGGTATCCACGGAGTAGAGGCGGAGATACTGGAATACGAGGTGAACAACAACTGTAAAATCGCCAACCGCCGCCTAAAAGACCTGCGGTTTCCGGGCGATGCTATTATCGGGGGCGTAGTGCGGGACGGAAAAGGCTATATCGCTTTGGGCAACTTTGAGTTTGAAAGCGACGACCGGGTAGTAGTGCTTAGTCAAAGGGGCGCTTTATCTGAGGTGGAGAAGTTTTTTAAGTAATAGAAATAAGAATGTTATAGTATTTGGGTGTTACGGTGTTATGGTGCTCTGAGTTAGTGAGTTTAGAGTTCTGAGGTTACTCTAACATAACTCAAAACACTGAACTCAGAACTATGACACTGTAACACAAATACGAAAGTATGTTCTTTAACTGGAAGGTACTGATTAATATACTGGGGCTGATTCTGGTGTTTACTGCCGGGTTTATGCTACTGTGCCTCCCAGTATCGCTCTATTATGGTAGTCAGGATTGGCAGGCACTTCTGTGGTCGGCAGGCATTACCTTACTGGTAGGAGGAGGCACTTGGCTCATCACCCGTGACCAGCAGGACAAAGAGATGCGGCGGCGCGATGGGTATTTGGTAGTAACGTTGAGTTGGGTGCTGATTTCTTACTTCGGATCGATGCACAATCTGTTTAGCGGAGCTATTCAGGAATACCAAGATGCTTACTTTGAGGCAATGTAGAGCTTTACCACCACCGGGGCTACGATCCTCACCGACATTGAGGTAGTTCCCCAGGGAATTCTCTTCTGGCGCAGCCTCACTCAGTGGATTGGTGGTATGGGAATTATCGTGCTAGCCGTAGCCATTTTACCCATTCTCGGTATCGGAGGCATGCAATTGTTTCAATCCGAAGCGCCGGGTATTACCCCCGATAAACTGAAGCCCCGCATTCGCGATACGGCCAAACGGCTGTGGCTTATCTATGTCGGTCTTACCCTCACCGAAACCATTCTACTGTGGGTCGGGGGTATGAGCTTTTTTGATTCGATTAACCATGGTCTTACTACTATGGCTACAGGTGGGTTTTCGCCCAAAAACGCCAGCGTTGCTTTCTACGATTCAGCCTACATTCAGTATGTGATTACCATTTTTATGTTTCTGGCCGGTACCAGTTTCACCCTGACGTATTTTATGCTGAAGGGTAACTTTACCAAAGCCTGGCAAAACGAAGAGTTTCGGAATTACCTCTGGTTTGTGGTCATCGTTACAGTAATCACCACTGTGGGCATCGGTATCTCTACCGAAAATAACTGGGAGCAGTCTTTCC
>ERZ1740058.518-NODE-518-length-28638-cov-27.195361_pt1 | contig 28638 bp, 25 predicted proteins | sample MGYA00581745_ERZ1740058 | MGnify/ENA primary metagenome ERZ1740058 (study PRJEB43018, sample SAMN04849742) | marine metagenome | isolation source: floating plastic debris | place: Pacific Ocean | collected 2008-08-30 | study: EMG produced TPA metagenomics... | reverse complement strand
GGAATGCCAGACCTGGAATACCCCTTTGAGGTTTTGCTAAAGCGAATTCGTGAACTGATAGGACAGAAGCCATGAGCGATATGTTGACCCGCATCAAAAACCGGAATCAACGGCCAGCCGTGCAGCGGGATACCTCGCTGGCCGCCCAAGACTCGGGAGAGTCATCTTCTACTCCCTCTCAGTCATCAGAAGCTGGCCGCGAACCTGAAGCCGTCCAACAGATAGAACCGACTCTGTCACCAGCAGCAGAGCTAGAAGAGCAGCTAGAACAGATGCCCAAAGTGGCTCCTCGCCGCAACATTCGCCTGGAAGAGTCTCTAGATGATGCCCTTCAGGATCTCTGCAACCAAACAGGAGTAACGATCGAAACCTTTTTGGAAGCCTGTTACTTGGCATGCGATCGCAACCCCGACCTTAAGCAAGCAGTTCTTACAGAAGCCAATGAACGCCTAAAGCAACGGAAGGAGGCTGGCAAGCTCAGACGCTTATACAGCCAGCTCCAGAAAATGGGCAAAGCTTAGGTCAATTGGCAAAAAATCTCAAGCAAATGCTGAAAAGGGCGAATTTTAGCTCCCGACAATGCTGTCCAGCAAAGCTTTCAGGAGATGTGGTCCGAAATCGCATGAATCGGTGCCATGATTAGCGGATATGAAATAAAGTCTTTGCCATGTCAACATCTATGCCAGAGCCCCAGCCAGGAATTAGTCTTTCCTGGAAAGAACGGCTGAAGTTGATTGACACACTTAATCGGCTACCAATATCGGATTTTTGCATGGTAGAGATAGCCCTAGCGGTGCCCCAAGGGGTCATGCCGGCCCCTCATGCCGCAACGGGGCAACGATCTGCCGCCTTGATTAGATGGTTGGAGGGGTCAAGTGGGCCAGGGCATCTAGGAACATTGCTCGATATTCTAGTAGAAATGGGAATAAACGTTTTCTCATCCCCTTCTTCCACTACAGAAAGCAATGGCATTCCTGGATATACATTAAACATCCAGCTAGAAGGAGACATCAATGAGCTAGACCGGGAGAAGTTAGACCAGCTAGTCTTTGCTTTTCAAGAGTTAGCCCAGAACTACACAGTAAAGGTAAATCGTGTAAGGCGAGGGAGCATTGAAGTCGAGCTACGGGGACTTGCGGCTTCGCTGAACAGAATAAAAACCTTAATTGACAGTGATGAAGTGAGTCATGTTTCGGGGTTACTCGTAACCAGAATTGGCAATGTAAGACCAGCAGAAGTTCCAGAAGGTTTAGACCTCCGCAATGCTAACCTTAGCGGTGCAGACCTTAGCGATACAGACATTAGTCAAGCTAACTTTAGCCAGGCAAATCTGCGTGAGGCTAACCTTAGTAGAGCCAACCTGCACGATGCAGATCTGAGCCGGGCCGACCTTAGCGGTGCAAACCTCAGCGATGCAGACCTTAGTCAGGCCAACTTCAGCCAGGCAAATCTGCGTGAGGCTAACCTCAGTAAAGCCAACTTGCACGATGCAGATCTGAGCCAGGCTGACCTACGGTGGGCTAGCTTCGATAGGACGAATCTTCATGGAGCTAGTCTGTATAACTCCAAACTGCAGGGGATTAATCTTGACTGGGCAGATTGTAGTAATGCCAATCTTCGAGAGGCAAACCTCCGCAAAGCTGAGCTTCGGAATACAGTTTTGGATGGAGCAAATCTAACCAGTGCAGTTTTCGTTGGGGCCAATATACAAGAAGCTAGTTTCCGCGGTGCTAGCCTCAGAGAAGCCAACTTTCGAGGAGTTGATCTCCGAGCATCAAATTTTGAGGAAGCGTTTCTAACTGGCATTTCTCTAGTTGATGCCAATCTACAAGGTGCAAATTTTCAAGGAGCGAACCTTCGAGATGCCATATTTCAGGGAGCAAAGCTACGTGGAGCAGACTTTAGAGGAGCTAATTTGAGCGATCTGGAGGATCTCCGTCTAAAGCAATTCTTCAGAGCCAATATTGAACAGGCTAATTTTGGCCGTGCTTCTGGGCTTTCTGAATATGAGAAGTTCAGATTAATAAGACGTGGAGGAGTAGTTAGCCCGCCACCTAACTACATCAAAATCTTGATCAAGTTTGTGAGAAATGCAGTTGGCTTAGTTGCTATTGGCTCCCTATTAGTTACGTTATTCAACCCTGACTTTATAGAGTTTTTTATAGCGTCATTTGGTGCGGCGAGTGTAGTGTCTGCGTTAGATCGATTCATGGACGGGGAGTCGCCATCTGATGATAATTTAGCATAGGCAAATCGAGCACAATATCTATCGTTTCTGTTGTCAGGATTCGGATTAAGAGAGAATTCATCTGTTTAATCTCTACCACCTCAACTACCATCATTATCACTTTTCTTAGGAATTACCTCGATTTTCTCCTCCTCCTCCCCACAATACTGACATGTGTAAATTACTAGCCTTTTTCCTTCTTCTTTAGTTGTCGATCTTTTGATAATTCTAGAAGATGTCTTGATCATAGTAATTTCATCGCACTCGGAGCAAATACAAAACTTTTTAGATTCATTTATATAAGCTCTTAGATGTATGGATCCGTAATTGATTATCGGAAAACATCGTGAGCAATACCATGATTCAAAAAAGATACTTTTCAATCGCCAAGCAACTCTCTCTGTCTCAGTTAAGAAATCATCTGAAAGCCGTATTCGCTTAAGTCTTTTCATACATCTATAGCAGTAAAAAGAGCGGATAGAGTTCTTTCTTCTAAATTCAAATAAGATGATTTTTTTGACTAATCTAACAAGTGTTACCAAGAAAAATACCAATACACCTACAAATACAGCGACAAATACAACGATGCTTATAGTAGCAGAAAGAAGGGCACCCAAAAAATCCATTGGGTCAGTAATTTCGGATAGGTCAAAAGGTTTTGGATTGACTAAAAATATAGTAGATAATAGAGTCAATAACCCACATAGTAAAAAAGCAAAGTACACAATTAAATCATGATCATCAATTCCTTTGATTCTCAAACGTTGCACTGGATGAACCCAGACAGGCTTAAACGCTAAGCAGATACCTACAGCAGCGCACATTAAAGCAGGCGTATAAAAAAGAACATATTTCACGCTTTATTACTCAACCCTAAATCACTTGCAATGTATATTTCGCTCCAGAAGTGAGTTAAGACGATCATCAATTAGCTAATCTCGCCAGAGCTTAATTTGGGCCAACCTTTGTTCTAACGAGCACTTCGGCTATGTCATCAAGAGCATTGACATTAATGTTAGATGTAAAGAAGAAATGATGATCATTCACAACTACTCTATTGCCCCCTCTATTAAATAGGTTTGCAGCCGATAGATCAGTAGCGTTATCTCATCCGGCATGAGCTGGTAGAACCGTCTACCTTCAAACTGCTCTGCAATGTACCCAGCAAGCTGCGCGTGTCCCCACTTCAGGCGGAGCAGACACCGGCGTAGGATCTCCTGGTTGCGATAGTGCTCCCACTCCTCTGATGTTGCTGAAGAGGACGGTGGCGGCAGGGAGCGATAGTGTTCATCATGGCTCACATCTTCCTGCTTCAGGGTCTGTGGAAAACTTTCTATCCTCTCCCCCCGCACCCCCCTCTCTAAGAAGTTTTTTTGAGAAGGAGGAAGGGCAGCCCTACACTTCATAAATCTCTCTTGGGTGTGTAACAACCCATCTGACAGGGGTTCTGGCGGATCAGGTGGTGGCGAAGCCTGAGCCGGTTGAGGTAGTTCAACCGGCTCAAACAGGGCTGGATCGCTTTCTGGCTGGACTGTTACACACCTTTCTTCAAGGGTTTGCGTGTGGACAGGGTGCCAAAGCTCCAGGTGTTTATAGAGGGTTTTGAGGCCACAGTGAGCCGTCTCAATTAGTTGTTGGGCCAGGTCGCGGATGGTGGTGGGGAGATCGCCCAAGTGCTTGAGCGTTTCGACTGCCTTGGCAATGCGATCACGCGCATCCTCTGCTCGCTGCTGGTTCACGCTCGGCTTAGGCGGTAGCTCACTGCTGGTATCACGTTTGGGGTCATCACCCAATGGCCAGTAGTATTTCTCGGCAGCTTTGCACCAGGCTTTAACGCGGCGTTCAATATCGTGCTGGTGGTGGCAGTGCTGCTGATAACCAGGAAGGTGGGTAGCAGTTTCGAGACTGTGGGTGATCAGGTCGTCACCGGCTAGCCCTAGAAAGACGTGACCGTAGCAGGCAATGGTTTTGAGCAGGTGGTTGGTCTGGCCAGGGCCACTCCAGCCCTCTTCGAGTTCGGCTTCTAAGTCGTGTCGCCAGATTTCTACGGTGCTGTTGCTGGGATAGAGCGATCGCCTGGGCTTCTTACGGCGGTTGTCTCGTCCGACTTTGAGCGCGTGGCGCAGCTCGTCCATGTCCTGGTGGCTGGCCGCCCCATCCCAGAGCCAGAAGAAGCGATCAAGCTTGTCGCTAATCGGATTCAGGTCGTCGTCCAGCAGGTAGGAGCCTGTGCCTGGTTGCAGGGGTAGCCGGTGGCCGTTGTAGTGGATGATTTTCTCGACGCCGTAGGGCTTGGGATTGGGAAAGATCTCCAGGGTGCCGTTGGCAATTTTGAAGTCCTGGGTGGTCAAACATGCTTCGAGAGCGACGGCCAGGTCGAAGGTTTTGACGGGCTCGGGCAGCGGCAGGTAGAGGTGCAGGCCGTTGCTATGGCTGGAGCGCAATAGCAGGGTGCGGGTGATGCCGATCGTTTCCAGAGCAGCGCGGAGCTGGGCGATCGCCTCGACGTTGCAGTAGGGACTCCCGGCATCGATATCGATCAAGCCATAGAGCGTTTGGCTCTCAAAGCGGACGCCGATTAGGGTGTCCAGGTCTTGCCAGCGCTGCCACAGGATACGGGGCCGCATCTGATAGTTCGTGACGGTACGCCACTGGGGTTTCTCGCCAGTGGCCGGGGCGGGGGCCTCAATGAAGTCCCATAGGTTACGACCAAAGAGTTCGTGCAGGCGTTGACCAAGGGGGTCAGCGGGAATCGGCTTCGGCGGGTGGAAGTCGGCTACCATGCCGTACCTCCTGGCCCTGACTTAACCAACTTGAGGGTTTGATACGTCGTGATCTGATGTACATGTACCAGACCGGATGCATAAATGCTCATCAATTTTGCGTTCCATGTAGGGGGCGCTAGCGAGGTGAGGAGCGCTGAAACGTAGGCTCCACAAGCATTACCCGAGGGCAGGCCATGCTTTCGCTAGAAATTGGTCAAAATTGAGCGCAGTAATCTGTTGCGCCGATCGGTGTCGGTGCTATGATGAAAGCGCATAAAATTCAATTGCCTGATGCAGAGCGATGACGAAACCTTGCCGGGAGAAGTCATCGTTTTTGCGTTTCAGGGCTTATTTCGGTTCACATAAGTCATCACCTCCTTATAGGCGCTGATCGTACAAGCTTTTTCGGATCTGGCGATCGCTTCATTGCCGTCATCCTGCCAACATCTCAGCAGCAGTGGCATCCCAAAGAGTCAGCAACTCTGATTGAACTGGCTGCTCTCCTTTGAATTCACCTTTGAGCGCATAGGCTCTGCCATCGAGCACCCACACCGAAACCGACTCATATCCTGGTAGCGGGTTCACGACCCAATACTCGGGAACCTTGGCATCGGCATATTCGCCAACGTTATCTTGCGTATCTTTCTTGATGGTGCCAGGACTCACAACTTCAATTGTCAGCAGTGGTGGGGTGTCTTTAAGAAATAGCGCTTTAGTGAAACCTGACATCGCTTGCCATTGTGCTTTGTTGCAAATCAGTAGGTCAGGATCACGGCTGTTGTCCGGTCGCCCGACTTGAGGAATCTGCACGCCAGGACCAGACTTCACCACTAAATCGGAGGCATGGGTGCGGATATACGCTTTGAGCAAGTCTGCCAGATTCTCGATGATGTCGATGTGCAGGGGGCTCGGCTCAGTCACCTCAACAATCTCTCCATTGACAAACTCAGTCCGTCGCCCGTCATAAGGCGTCAGCAGATATTGCTCAAAGGTGAGCTTTTGCTTTGGATTAGCTGTTTGCAAACCAGTCATGGCTTCTCGCCTCACTGTTTGTTCTGGTCAGGAGGTGGGATTTCTCCCTTCTCCTTCAGTACCTCTATGCCCATCTCAACGACTAAGGCTGCACATGTGGCCATAGACTGCCCTCTCCACTCAGCCCATTGACTTAATGATTGAGCAACCGGATCAGGCAACGTTACCGTTACACGTTTTGGCATAGCAGCCTCTAGCACTTCAGATCGCTCCAATAGTAACTGATGAGCACTTTATAGCACTGTTTATTCAAAAAATCACTTATTTATGCTTTAAGCTGCTTTTAGTATGCTATAAACACTTCAAAGCACTTTATAGCGCTTGAATGAGTTTGATATATCTTTGGAGCTTATTTATGCAAACTTTGAACGATATTGCTTCCAGTTTGGAAGTCTCCCTTCAAACCGTTTACAACCGCAAAGCCGATGCCGAGAAGCGCTTAGGCCGCAAGATTGAGGGCACGCAGCATCCAACTGATAAGCGCAAAATTATTTACGACGCTGAGGCGATCGCCCTGATCACCGGACAGCCAATAGAGCCTATTCCGGCATTAGAGACAGTCGCGGTGACGGTAGAGACTGGCAACCACTGCCAGGCCATCGCTCAGCCTGAAATGAATGGGTTGGGTTTCAGCCTGGAACAGTTTCGAGCCGACGATATTGAAGCTTTGATTTTCGAGCATCCTGACGAGGTCGCCGACCAGTTTTTAGCAGTCGCTGATCAGCTTGTAGCAGGCATGGGGGCTGATATCAAAGCCCGTGAGCAGCGCCTCAAGGCAACACGCACGGCACAGAACAAAGTTGCTGAAAAAGCCCAGGAACTGAAGCTAGAGCAACGTCTGTATCGCGATCACACCCGTGACTTAGACATGGCTCAAACAGAGCAAACGCAGTCATTACAGGACGCCTTGCAAGCGCTGCAATCGCTGGGAAAGCCCGCTGCCGATGGTGCCACCGTCTAGCGCTGACTGCCCTCACCTTCTTGTTCATTCTGCTGATCGCAGGTTGCCACTTTACCTAGAGCGAGTCCGTGCGAGACGAAATCATTCCAGCCCGCCGCTGCTGAAAAATTAATCCCCCGGTTCAGTTTCCAGACGTCTACCGGGGGCTGTCCCATTCAATCAAACGAGACTTATCAATTATGAAACCGATTGACGAACGAATCGAGCAAATTCTCGACAATATCGCAACCTATCAGGCGGTTGCCCTGGAGGACTACGGGGTTCCGGCCTGGCAGGCGCTACCGCCTGCCAGTGCCCCTCACCTGGCCTTTCGTCCCCACTGCGGCCAACTCACCCATACTCAAGACGACACGGACCATTTCTGGTACTGGGAAGGGGAAGGGGTCTATTGGAAGCCCCACTGGGAAGATTTGCAGGTTTCAGGCGTGTGTGTGTCGGGCTCCCATGCTGTAGACGTGCCCAAAATACCCACTGATGAAGTCTGGGCGAAATTCGACGCTGCCTTGTCTGGTGGCGCTGCGGTGTTGCTAGAGCCCGAGCCCGAATCCACTACCGAAGTTAGGGAGCAGCCGTCAGAGCCGGGACAGGTCACAGCATCAGCCCTGCAATCAGCCCCTATTGAAAACAGTCTTTTGCCTGTCTTGTTATGGGGAGTCGTCGCGATCGCTGCACTTAGTGGGTTGGCTTGGCTGTTGTTCGGACGTGGCCATAAAAAGGCAAATTCAGCCCCACGATCAGCGACCCCAGAAACAGTAAATAATCAGCCCACTTCACCGACTGAAATTACTTATGACTTCGAGCTGTAGCGCTGTGACTGGCTGTGACTGGTCACAGTGACTGGTCATAGTCAGGTTGTGACTGCCTTATGACTGCGTTGATACACCCCTATACCCCCGATCTGGTGAACGCTATGCGATTAGATTTCGATGACCTCAATCAAACCTCCCAAACCGCTCCTAAAGACCTCATTTCTGAGGACAGGATAGGGCAACTGAAAGTTGGGTTTTTCGGCTTAGTCGTGGTCGCTATTTTCGGCTTTGGTTTGAGTCAGGCATTCAGCCCTCAGACTCGACTGATGCGCTCTGAGATTCGCGACCAAGACCAGCAGCAAACCCGTGAGTTGACGCTGCAACAGCAACAGCAGCGACATGGTGAGCAGTCTCGAAAGATTGCTGAAGAGCGCTACCAAGATGGCTGCCTGCTGGTCTACACCCTCGATGCCAACGGCAATGTCGTTTCGCTCTATGAAGGTATGGCGGTGGTCGATCGCACAACTAATCAGCCCTTACCCAATGGCACGACTGTTTGTGATCCAAATGGGGCCACATCGGTCCTTGAGGACGGCGGCAAAGTTGGGGTGATTGCGGTGACCCCTGACACCCAATTGGTCAAACAGCTTATTCAGGAGGGCAAGTTGCAATGAAGCAAAAGCAAGCTTATGGAGACGAACAAACGCTCTACAACCCTGGCAACGGGGGCAGCTATCAGTTCCTATTTTGGTTCCTGCGGTTAATCCTGCTGCTGGTGCTGGTTGGGGTGATTTTCCGCAACATCGAACCCTATGCCCAATGGTCGCAGCAGTGGTTTGGCTCGGATATGCAGGGCTGGTGGACGATGATTCCGGGGGCGACCTGGCTAGCGGATAAGATTTTCCGGTTTCTCGGTATCTGCCTCTGGGCATTGTTCCAAACCCTGGAGACGATTCCGCTATTCCTGCTGGGAACGCGCTTCGGGTTGGGGGTGCTAATTGCCAGCTATGAACAGCAAGACGCCCAGCAGCGCAAAATCGAAACCTATCCCACTGATGACGCGGTGTTGGTGTTCCTCAAGAAGAAGTACAACGCCCTCGGACTGCGGGCTCTGGATTTCTTCAGGATGGCCGCGCCGTTCGCTTATGTGGTTGATCTGGTGGTCTGCTGGCAGATCTTTCCGCCGCTCAAGGACGGTTACACCTGGTCGCAGGTCGTGATGGGCTGGAATTTTGGCGGTATCGCCTGGGGCAACGTGGTCTCTCTCATCGTTACCCTGCTGGCCTTTGAAATGGTGGTGCTGTGTTGGATGCGCACCAGCGAAATGATCTTTCTGATTCGCCGGGGGATTAAGAGCAATGCGTAGAGCCACGAGTCCCGAATTGAAGCAAGCGGCGATCGAAGCGGTACGGACGCAATCACATCTAGCCCTGTCGGATCAGTACCTCGACACCTCGAAAACGCTGCCGTTATGGTTAGGCGCTGGTTTAGCGTCCCTGGTGTTCATTGGCAACTTGGGGGCGATCGGAGTGGGGTTGCTGTTTGTGGGAGAGCGGTTATTCTCCTACCGCACCTACAGCCGTAAACGTGCCCAGCTCGCCACTACACGCAGCGCGAAAGCCATCATTGAGCCCTTGAAGCGAAGGCCCGAAGAATACTGCTACGCCAAAGCCATCATGCAGGCGCGGGGGGATTTGGCGCTGTTGGTGGGTGATGAAGATGAGAGCGATCCTGATTCCCCTACCGTTGATATCAGCAGTGCTACGGTCACGGAGTCGGGCTTGCTGCGCGAGGTGCCGATTACCTGGGTACCCAAAGCACGGGGGCAAGGTGAACACTTAGCGGTGATTGGCCTATCGGGAGCCAGTAAAACCACCACGCTACTCAAAGCCTGTGAAGGTATCAAAGCTCCGATTGTCTATGTGACTATCAAGGACGCAGATACCGCGCCGCCTAACTGGGAGGCCTACAAGCTCAGTAAGACAGCCGGGGCTTATTACCTGGCTCAGCTTGCCTATGTGTGCGATCGCCTGGAGGATTTGTTGACTGGGGGCATTGAACATCACCTCATCGTTGATGAGGCCTTACAGCAAATTGATCAGGCTAAAGACTCGGAAAAGATGCCGGAAGGCAAGCCCTACAAGGGTACGGCCAGCCGATTCGAGTCGTTGATTAAGTGCTACATCCGCAGCGGTCGCAGTGATGGCCAGCTCATTGGCTTAGTGAGTCAATCTCCCAACGGTACCGATCTGTTTGGCAGCGCCAAGACTATGCAGGGACTCAAACTGATTCTGTGCGCGGGTGAGTACAGCTCGAACAAGTTTCAGTTTTTCCCTGCGTGGTCAAAGCAGTTGTTTGGCGCTCTGGTAACCCCTGAGATGGAGGCAGAGTTGAGCCGGGTTAAGTCGGGATTCTGGCATCTCACCAACACTGGTGATGGGCTGGCACTGAATCAGACGATTCAATCCGATGTGGTGATGGTGCCTTGTCAAGACTGTCCCATTGCCGTGACAGAAAACGGTGAGACGCCAGAGAAACCCGCAGGGCCGTCCCCCATGCGGGTCAAAGCTCAGCGGTTCATCTCTGAGCATGAGTTGCCTAGCAAAGCCGCTTGGGAGCAAGGGCAAGAGCGGGGGGCGATCGCCTATGCCTACTGTGCAGTGCTGCAAGATGCGCTGTCGGGTGAGGTATCCTTAGCTGGATTTGGCGGCAACTCGCGGTTTGTGAAACGACTGTACAAGGCTGGCGTGATTGAATCTCGTAGTCGCGAGCAGTGGTGGCCACATCTGGAGGCGTTAATCGAGAAGGGCTATCTGAAAGCTGATGGGGATAAGCTTTGGATTGATTAGGAGTAACTGCAAGGCCTAGTGCAAGCGTAGCTGCGACCAAGTGCAATAAGCCCAAAATCATTGATACACAAGGGTTCTTAGGTGGTTTATTTGTACTTAATTCTTAGGAGGAAGCTAGACTTTAGCCAAATTTCCAACGAGTTCTCCACGTTTCAGGCTTTGCTCAAGTCCTTGTTGCACTTTATGACAGCTACGCTTGCAGCCCCCCTGATAAGGACAATGTGCGGTTTTATTGGATTCCGCCGGGGGCGATGGCTAAAGCCCTTACCATTGGCAGCGAGCCACCGGCACCGCCGCCCCAAGCCTATTTTCTTTAGGAATTTTCTATGGATTTTTTGGTCTGTGGCCTTTACGATGACAGGCAAGTCGTGGTGCTCACCACGGGGAGAGAACTCATGGGACTATTCAAAGGCCAAGTAGAGACCGCACCCTGCACGGTCGAAGTCAGTCACACCTTTGACAGCCTGCACGCCCACGTGCGGCTTAACAACGGGGCGGTGATCAACCCTGGGGACGAAGTGCTGGTGCACGGCCCCCCGGTTATGGCGCCCTATGGTGAAGTGGTCTGCGAGGACCGCACCGCCACGATCCGACGGGCTGGTACGTTGGAGCGGCTTTGGACCAAACTCACCGGCGACTTCGAATTTATGGAGCTTTGCGAGTTTTCCTTCTCTAAGGAGGCCAAGCTATGAACATCCAGCTAAAACACTCCGCCGACGCAACCACCGCCGAAGAGAGCATTGCCCTCCAAGAGGCGCAGGCCGCCGTCTACGACAGCGAAAGCGCCACCAAACTGGCGATGAAAAACACGCTGCTGACGCCGCGGTTTTACACCACCGACTTTGATGAGCTTGACGCCATCGACGTAAGCCCCGTACGCGAGGACTGGGATTACCTGATCAACAAGATGAAGTCCGACCCCAACAAGGGCCACTTCAAGAAGAACGAGGATTGGGACAAGATCGACTGGGACGGGATGGAGCCGGAGCTCCGCAAGGAGTTCACGGACTTCCTGATCTCGTCCTGCACGTCTGAGTTCTCTGGCTGCGTGCTTTACAAAGAGATGAAGCGCCGCGGCAGTAACGAAGACATCACCACGCTCTTCCAGCTTATGGCACGGGATGAGGCGCGGCACGCGGGCTTCATCAACGACGCCTTGCGCGAAGCGGGCATCGCCGTGAACCTGGGCTTTCTGACGAAGTCGAAGAAATACACCTACTTCCGGCCAAAGTTCATCTTCTACGCCACCTACCTCAGCGAAAAGATCGGTTACGCGCGGTACATCACGATCTACCGCCACCTAGAAAACCACCCTGAATGCCGGTTCCACCCGATCTTCAAGTGGTTCAAGGAATGGTGCAACGACGAGTTTGGCCATGGGGAAGCCTTCGCCCTCTTGATGAAAACCGACCCGAAGCTGACCTCCGGCATAAATGTCTGGTGGATCAAGTTCTTCCTGACGGCGGTTTATTCCACCATGTGGGTGCGCGACCACCAGCGCCCGGCCTTCCACGAGGCGCTGCTCGTTGACCCAGCGGAGTACGGCCAGGAAGTGTTCCGCAAAACCTCGGAGATTTCCAAGCAGGTCTTCCCGCTGACGCTGGATATCGACCACAAGAACTGGATCCCGCTGCTGAATACCCTGCAAGACGCGAACGAGACCATCGCGGCCGGGCGCGAACAGGGCGGTTTCATGGGCAAGCTGAAGGTCATGGGCGGCACCGCCAAGGCGGGTTTTGCCTTTGTGCGGCTCATGATGATCCCGTCGATTCCGAATGAAGCACCGATGAGCCCGCGGCTGGAGCCTGCCTACTAATGCTATCAAGCCCCTGGTTCGCCGCGCTGGCAGCGCTTTTCAGAGATTTGCCCGCTCAACATCTCACCCAGCACAACTGCTCGTTAGAGTGCCCAGCGCTAAGCCGTGATCTCTGCCCTTATCCTGGCCAGCTCCACAGCCAACACCTCGACAATCTCAGCGACCAAGCCGCGCCGGTGATACCACTCGCCTGGTACATCGATGCCGCTGGGGACGGACGCCCGGTATTCTGCCAAAGCATCATGCAGTTTCACCTCATCCCAATGGGTGCAACTTTTCAGGCCAATCAGTTGCCAGTTGCCGCCAAGATACCGGTCCGCGCTTAGCTTCACCTGCTGACAACGCCGCCAAGGATACTCCGACCAGCCGAGTTTGACGATATCGGAGCGATCGCCCCCAACCGCGTACAGATACCCGGCCTCATTTTTCTGTGGGTAGGCTTCCCGCTCCCACTGCTGCCAGTCGGGATAATGGGTTTTTTTGCAGGTCCCCCCGAAAAGGTATATTCCACTTTGAGATAGAAAAGTCTTATTGTGAGGGCATCTGAGCTCGTTTCTGCCAAACAGCCCTCGATTCAAGGTTTCTAGTCGTATGACAAGTTGTTTGACAGCCTACTGTGTGATCGCCGCTCCTACAAAAGGCTGTCTCAGAAAGTGTACTTTTCGAGACCATGCGGCAAGCATGTCTCAATTCATGTCTCATTACATCTTTCTCAAAAGGTCTAAGTTTTTTTGAAACACCTAGAAACATTGACAAAGCTTACTCTGACCACATCAAGATGTCGCGATACCAAGTATGTTTCATGATAAGTCTCAAAATTTTCATTCTGAAATATACCTTTTCGGGGGGTTATGCAAAGAGCCCCTACATTGACCCGACTACCGGAGCACTGGACGCGCCAGGGCTGGGCAATTCGATGGTGAATGTGGAGGCCGACCAGCGCCGCCGTACCGATGCCAACCTATCCGCGTTGCAACTGCTGAGGAGGCGATGAGATGAGAGTCACGGTACAGACTGAAGTGGCGATCGTCCTGACTCGCTTCCGCACCTTTGCAATGCTGATGGATGACGGCACCAGTGAGATCGTGCTGGCGCTGTTGGTGCTGGCTTCGTTCCTCGCCGAGGACGACTGAGTCAAGCTAGCGAGGCTGAGCCGCCGATTCGGTGCAAGGCCGGAAAAATAGCCAAGGGACTGGATTTGGTCTAAATCGCTTCGAGTTGTGCTTTGAAACGCCTGATGCGTCGTTCGCTGGATTGAGGGTAACGTTTGCTGTGCCTGGAGAGTGGTTGCCGCAGATCGGACAACTATGCCGGGGACGATGCTTGCACTTTATGTCTCAATGCCTTTACAGCAACATTTCAATGCTCTTTGAAGAAAAATCTAGTAATAGTTGTGCTTCAGATCACAAGTTTTAACCAAATAAATCTGATAGTTTTCACTTGCGTATTTCTACTGAGCGAACTAATTACCGGTGCAACAGAACATTCTCAAAATTTCTAGAGCATTGCTAGCAAGGTTCTCTGAAGTCAGTTTGCAAAAGACTTCATTTCTTGCGTCGTTTGCCTTCTCTATATTGTCAGGTGTAACTAGTGTTGCACATGCTCAAAGCATCACGCCCGCTGCCGACGGAACGGGTACATTGGTCAACATTGACGGCACCACCTACACCATTGAAGGGGGTGCGTTATCGGGAGATGGTCAAAATCTCTTTCATAGCTTTGAGTCCTTTGGGTTAACGCAGCAGGAAATTGCTAACTTTTTGTCGAATCCCGAAATTCGCAACATTTTGGGACGAGTTTCAGGAGGTACCCCGTCTCAAATAAATGGCTTGCTACAGGTCAGTGGTGGAGTTTCTAACCTGTACTTGATGAACCCAGCGGGTATTGTTTTTGGCCCCAATGCTCAGCTCAATGTACCGGGCTCCTTTGCTGCCGTGACCGCCAACAGCGTTGACTTCGCAACCGGAGAGTTTGGAGCTTTCGGAGATGTCGATTATCAGGCTCTTGTAGGAGCACCACAGGGCTTTTCCTTTGCTACTGAGACTTCTGGTGCGATCGTCAATACAGGTGACTTGGCAGTTGCTCCAGGCAGTGACCTTATTTTGCTGGGGGACACCGTCGTCAATACGGGAACGTTAACAGCTCCCGGCGGCACGATTACAGTGGCAGCCATCCCTGAAACGCAACAAATCAGAATCAGTCAGGATGGCATGGTGTTAGGGCTAGCGATGAATGCTGATGCGCTTTCTCAGGTTCCTGCTGATCAGCCCATTGCTGCAAGTTTGCCTGAGTTAGTGACAGGAGGAGATGCTGAAATTGCTTCCACAATTCAGGTGGATGAACAAGGTCGAGTATGGCTGACGGGTTCTCAAATCATGATTCCGGATGAACCTGGAACCGTCATTTCCAGTGGCGAGATAGATGCTGCAAGCGATATGACTCCCGGTGGTACTGTCCAGGTTTTAGGTGAGCAGGTTGCATTGCTGGATGCCACAGTGGATGCTTCTGGCACGAGTGGCGGCGATGTCTTTGTCGGGGGTGACCTGCAAGGGGGCGGTGATTTACCAACTGCTCAGTACACCGTTGTAGATGCAGGTTCTGTGATTCGGACAGATGCGTTGACAAACGGTGATGGTGGTCAGGTGATCGTGTGGGCTGACGATACGACCCAGTTTGCGGGCGAGATTAGCGCTCGTGGTGGCAATACCACTGGCGATGGGGGATTTGTTGAAGTATCTGGTTTAGAAAATTTGAATTTTGCAGGCTCAGTAAATACTGGTGCGCAGAATGGCACCGCTGGAACTTTGCTGATTGATCCTGAAGACATTTCCATCGCACCAGGAGAGATGATTGGTAACGAATTTGATGGGGAAGTCTTGTTTGATGATGCCGAACCTACAGTTATTTTCGAGACTCAGCTTGAAAGTCTAACTGGAAATACAAACGTCATTATTCAAGCTAATAATTCAATCACAATTGAACAGCTTTCAGATTCTACTTTGAATTTCCAACCTGGTTCTGGAACAATTACCTTTGAAACAAATGGAGCATTAGCTGCGAATAGCAGCATTGTTACTCAAGGTCGAGACCTTAGTATTACTGCTGGAAGCATCACCTTTGAATCTAATAGATTGTTTGACATTCTTACATCTGGCGGTTCGATCAGTTTGACGACTACCAATGGCGATTTAAACTTTGGAAACATTGGTACTATTGCCTCGAATAGTCCAGGAGATGTAAATATTTCTGTAAACTCTGGCAATAGCTTGACTTTCCGAAATATAGATGCTCAAGCTCTGTTTGGTCGACCATTCCTTGATCCTCTAGATGGAACTATCACAATTAATGGTGTTGTCCAAAATGAAGGAAACCTTTCTTTTGCAGAGTTTAACAGTGGGACTACTTCTGGTGATACTAGCGGAACCTCTGCAGAAGGCCCTCTAGGAATCGTTAACTTAGGTTCTACGGAATCAGATTTTGGTATAACCATTCCGGGTGTCGGCGGGCTAAGCGGATTTCGGGTTACTGCTAATAACGCGCAGGCTCTAAATGCGTTTGCACAGTCAGAAATTGCATGGAACGAAACCTTCCAAGATGTCCGTGCCTGGGATAGAAAATGGGCGGCCAGGGAAGCTGAATCTGCTGCTGCTCATACCTCTTGGGAAGCTCAGAACCTAATTGACGATGTTGATTCTTTGTTGGACTAATTTTGGTGTTGAGGAACAAAAATGTTTTGGAAATCTGTTTTTTTATCTATTGCACTTATACTGTCGCTTCCTAAAGCGTCAAGTGCATCCCCGGCTTCAGTGAATTCCACGAATGAAGTTGATACTGACCTCAAATCATCATTTCCAGTCTTAGCACAGGCAAATCAAGAAGTAGAGGAAATTATTCTGGTTCTGGGACTTACCGATGAACAGATAGCCCAGCTTGTACAAATTGATAGCCAGTTTAACCCTCAGCTCGACGAGCTTTATCCAGCCTGGGACACCACGCAGGAAGATCTAGAAATGTTGATCCAGAGCGAAACCGCTTTGGAAGATGAAGTTAGAAGTCAATACGAGGCAGTTGAATCGCTACGCCAGCAGATTTCAGAGTTACAGTTCGAGCGGCGAATGGCGATTAGGGAGATTCTCAGGCCTGAGCAGCGAGCACCTTACGAGCAATATCTGGAACAGAGAATTGCAAATAGCGATTCTTGAAGGTGAATTGTTGAATAACTATCAATAAAAAATTCTGAATGTGTGGTCATTATGCTGGCTCGAATCGTTATGGCTGGCTTAGATTGGGCTGTTAAAAATTTCAGTGGTGTGAGTACAAATGAGTGAAAAGTATCGTAAGCTCCTCTATCTGGTTTCTGGCGCTGTTTTGCTGGGACAACTGAATTCTGGAAAAGCACTCTCCGCAGTTATCCCAGGTGCAGAAGATCGATCAAGCGCTGAAGAGGTTCTTGAGAATCCAGAAGGCCAGTCTAAATCAGTTTTGGACATCGCCCAGGTGTCTGATCCGAACCAGGATCGCTTTCCTCAGCCCTTACCAGAGCCTGAGTTTCCGGAACCCGAAGACGAATCTCCCGTTCTACCTCCTCCGGACGCTGAATCTGAGCCCATCAGCCCAGAAATTTCTGAGTCAGAGGTGGCGGTTGAGACCGTAGAGGTTATTGGTAGTACTATCTACGGGCCTGAAGAGTGGTCAGAAATCATAGCCCCTTTGGAAGGGCGGACAGTGACGGTTGCTGAGTTGAGTAGCGCTGCAGATGCAATTACTCAGCTTTATCAAGAAGCAGGATATTTGACGTCGCGAGCGATTTTGCCTCAGCAAGAAGTTGTTGAGGGTGTTGTCCAGATTCAAGTCATTGAAGGCACCTTAGAGGCTATTCAGATTGAGGGAAATCAGCAAGTTAAAACCGGTTACATCAGCAGCCGTGTCAACTTGGGTGTCAGTACTCCGCTGAACGTGTTTGATCTGGAAGATCAGCTCCGCTTACTACGCCAAGATCCTCTATTTGACACCTTGAGTGCTACGCTACAACCCGGCGTAGAATTGGGCCAAAGTGTTTTAGCTATTGAAGTTGATGAGGCCAAACCCTTCTATGGATTTGTAAGTTTTGATAACTACTCACCCCCCAGCGTTGGCTCAGAACGCATTGGCATCGGCGCGGGTTATCGCAACTTGACTGGATATGGTGATAACCTTTTCGCGTCATATTATGTCAGCACAACTGGGGGATCTGATCTGATTGATGCTTTCTATCAGATTCCTGTCAATCCCATGGAAGGTACCATACAGCTTCGTGCCCAGTTTGATTGGACTGAAGTGACAGAAGATCCCTTTGATGATTTTGGTATTGAAGGTAACTCTGACTTTTATGAGCTAAGTTTTCGGCAGCCATTGATGCGCACTTCAGCAGAAGAATTTGCCCTATCGATTGCGTTCAGCTTTGAAGACGGACAGACCTTTACTTTTGACGATATCCCAACACCCTTTGGTATCGGCCCAGATGAAAACGGTGTAAGCCGCACCAGTGTGTTTCGATTTGGGCAGGACTATATTAGCCGGGACGCTAACGGTATCTGGTCATTACGATCGCTGTTCAATTTGGGAACTGAACTTTTCGATGCTACTTCTAATCCAGACCCGATTCCCGATAGCTCCTTCTTTAGCTGGAATGGGCAGGTTCAGAGAGTGCAGCGCTTAAACGATACACACACGCTCATTATTCAAGGAAACATTCAGTTGACCCCCGATCCGTTACTACCGTCTGAGCAATTTGTGATTGGCGGGTTTTATTCTGTCAGAGGCTATCGCGAGAGCAGTCGGATTGGTGACAACGGGATTCGCTTCTCTGTAGAAGACCGGATTACGCTAGCCCGTAATGAGAGGGGGGAGTCTAATCTCCAATTGATTCCATTTTTTGATTTGGGGTATATCTGGAATCAAGAGGACAATCCTAATCCTCTGCCGGATGAAACATTCTTGGCTAGTGTTGGTTCCGGCATTCTTTATGAACCCGTGCAAAATTTGAATCTTAGGTTGGACTACGGCTTGGCTCTTACTGACCTGGATGATGAGGGCGACAACCTTCAAGATTCAGGAGTCCACTTCAGTATCGGATATCGCTTCTAGAAAGCAGTCGCAGGAAATATTAAGAGCATTTACCATCTTGAAATTTTACGATGGGATATTGTGTTTAAGGGAGTAGTTTCCTCTCCCTGCAACCATTCCGACCTGGACAATCAAGGCTTATTCTCGGCTTCAAGCCCTGAGTAGTCCAGTCAAGTGACCGTGGAATAGCGGGCTGAGCGGAGCGAGGGAGCCTATGCCGCGAAAGCACTTGACGGCCAGCCCCCTCGCTACCATTTCGCCTCCACCAGGGGGGTGTCCCAGGCATTGCCAATCACCAACTCTGCCCATTCATCTCCAGCAACCCCGACTATCCGATTCTGCCCCAACACATCCTCCTGGTGATGCCCAGCGGCGAGCGACTTTATTCCAGCTCAAAGCCTCGCTGCGACTGCTTTTGAGAAGGAGGTCTGCGGGGCTGCTGTTGACTGGTTTGGTGATTGACCGCCTCTTCGGTGATTCTCTGAGCATAGGCGGCGCGCTCTGCTGCCGGATACTGTTCAGCATTCAACCCACAAATGATGATGCGAGCAACTCGATTGGGGTCCTGAGTGTCTGCCCAGGCCTGCCGCGCAATAAAGATATCTAGCCACTCACCCGTTAACGTTGCTGGCAACTGATCCCGATACGCCATCCATTGGCGGCGATACTCATTTGCCTGTTGGCGAATCTGTTCGGCACGATTGGGAGATTCACGCGGCGCTGCGGCTGTGACTGGCGCTGGATGAGACGTTGGCGCAGCAGACCGCGAGGATTGAGCACGGGAGAATTCGGGCTCTACTGACTCAGAGGATGGGGCCTCCTGTGGAGGTACCGTCGCCGCCTGCTCGGCATACTGAGTTCTCAAAATACTCAGGTAATCCGTCACATTCGCTTGACTGCGAGAACAGTGCGCTTGCTGCCGCAGGTTTTCCAGGCTATCGGTGTAGAGACTCAGATGGTGCTTCACTCGCGAACAGGCGACATAAAAGGACTCCTGATCAATGTTGTCGTGGGCCAGCACCATGACGCGGTCTGCTGTTTTGCCTTGAGCGCTATGAATCGTGTTGCCCCAGGCGTAGTCGAGATACTGCCAGGTTTGGGCATCAATCTCATAGCGCTGACCTGCCTTATCTACGGTAGTCACTTGCGTCCCGTCGATCGCTTCGACCGTGAGTTCCTGACCATTGCGACGTTTTTGCTGGCGGTCGTTGCGCGTCCACCGGAGGCGATCGCCCACCGCGACATCGAGCCGCGTCGGTTGATACACCAACTTCTTCACGCATTTGGCGGGATCGAAGGTCACCCCCTGACCATCCTCACCGCGCACCGTCAGGGTGTTGGGCTCTCGTTGAATATCGACGACCTCATACCGCTGACGGGGACTGAGGCCCGCTCCTGTTGAGTCAGCCTGAACGCCTTTCTGACGATAGCCATACAGCGGCACGACCACATCACCGATTTCGTAGTGATTGGCATACCCCGCTTCAGCCACCGTCAAGTGTTTGGGGGTCATGCCCGTGATGTGCAGTTGATTGGCCGCCAGTTCACCGTCCTCCTGCAACTGGCTCCGCAGCACTTGCGTCAGTCGTTGCCGCGCCTCGCGAGTGCTCGTCAGGACCAGCGTCTGGTCTCGCTCCGCCGGGGAAAGTTGGCAGTAGGTTTTCACGAGCCGGGCTTCACTGGCGGCGGGCGTCGCCGCGAGGGTGATGTTGCCGTTGGCCATCAGCTCATCAATGCCCAAGTCAATCTCACCTGCGGCTAAATGCCGCACCGCTTGCTGCAGACTGCGGGTCTGCTGGCGGCGGCTCTCATCGAGATAGCTGGTGGCCATCCCGGCGGCTTGCAGAGACTTGAAGGGATGCCCTGCTTCTACCGCCGAGAGCTGGCGGGTATCGCCAACTAAAATGACGCGGGCTTGCTGCTGCTGGGCTTTGGCTAACAAGTCATGGGCGGTCTTCATCCCCAATAAACTCGCCTCATCCACAATCCAGAGTTGGGGGTCGCTCGCCGGTCGTTGCGCCATCAAATGACTGGCAACCGTTGCCGTTTCAATCTGTAAGGAGCGGCCTAATTCGTTCGCCGCTTCAGCACTCGGAGCTAAGCCTTTGACCTGGTAACCCGACTGCTCCGCTTGCCGTTTCACCCAGGACAGCGCGTAGGTTTTACCCGCACCCGCAACCCCTTGCCAACCGATCACGGGGTCGCGGCTCGTCAGTGTCTGCTGCACCGCCAGCCGTTGCCCCGCGTTGAAGTTACCCTCGTTCACCAGGCGGGCCACCTGCCAGGAGAACGCCAACGGGACAGCCTGACCCTGGCCCGTCTGCATGAGTTGAATCGTGTCTTGCTCCAGGGCGATCGCTCGCTGCGTCGTTAAGAGACTGCCTGCCGGTAGCCCCGGCTCGATGCGAATCAGGTCGCTGGAGTTCGTCACGGTTTCGGCAATGTCGGCAAAGGAGCGATCGCCCAAATGATGTTCGAGGGCAAATCGTTCGACGGATTCACGCGGGAAAATTGCCCGCCGTTCTTCGCAGTGCTGAATGCTGTTATCGATGATTGCTTGCGCGGATGGACTCGAAAGGTGCCCTGGTGCGTTCGGCATTTCCGGCAGTTGCCAACCTTCCTGCTGCACCTGCTGCTGCCACGCCTGGGTCAGTTCTGCCCGCCCAATATCGTGACATTTGCGCTGGCGCGATCGCAGATTCGCTGCCTCCCGTCGCGCTGCCGTATGAGTCACGGGTTGTCCCTCGATATCTTGAATTGCCTCACGTTCTTGCCGCCAGCGCTCCATCACCGCCTCAATTTGCTGACGCCGTTGGGAGAATCCGTCGAGCATTTCGGGGTCATAGCCCGCCAGCTCAAACTGACCATTGGCGAGGGGCTGAATATCATAGCCCGCCTGCCGCAGTTCATGGGCCAGTTCATTTTGGTAGACCTCACCCAGCAGTTTTTGCTGCCGAATCACGCTCTCATTGGAGAAAGAAAACCAGCGACCATCCGGCGCTTGAGTCGCGTTAATGGTGACGCAGTGGGTGTGCAACTGGGGGTCGAGTTCGCGGCTCGTCTGGTGCGGGAACAGGGCGCTGATGATATTCCCGGTATTCACCCTTCGGCGATCGCCGGGCGCGATTGTGATGCGCGCTTCGACGTAACGATCTTCGAGCGCAGACAGCGCTGTTTTTACCGCGTGATGGTGGGCTTGGAGGACGCGCTCGTCCTGCTGCACGAGGGCGGCAACGCTGACACTTTTCGGGGCGCTGAACGTGTAGTCGGTGGCCCCGCGACGCTTTTCGACATCGACTTGGCGTTGAAATAAGGCTTGTCCGTCTGGGCCGTAGCCCTGCAACAGGGATTTGAAATCTTCGCCTGCCACATTGCCGTCTAAGCCCAGAGCGGCGGCTCCTTCCCCAAACCACTGCGGATGGAACTCAGCGGCATCATATTCTTCGCTTGTATAATAATCGTCAGCTTGATAATACGTTTCGGCTTGGGCTGCTTTGAGATTGCTTAGGGACAGCATGATGGAGCGAGCTGCCGGAGACGTTGCCTCCATTCTGCCGCGTTTTTCACGCTTTGCGGGGGAATCGCTGAAACGTTTATGTGTCAGTTGGTTACGGATTTTTGCCAGAAATTTGGCGTATTGTGTGAATGGATCGGATTTCGGGATTTTGAGGGCTCCCCTGAGGAGGGCTCGGATTGGCTGCCACGCAGTGGCGTTCCCCTTCTGGTCCGATCAGGTATGGGCGAAACTCAGTCGGGTGTGCCTCGGATTTCGCCCAGCTTTCGGATGTGTTCGACCAGTCTCCGGGTCTCGCCGCCTGCTTGTTCTAATTGGGTCAAATTGCCCACCAAGATGAACAATTCTTGGGCGCGGCTGACCGCAGTATTCAGCAGATTGGGGGCACGATTGAGAAACCAAAAGTCGTCATCGGCGCTGCACTGATAGGCGGAAAATAGAATCACGGCCTTTTCAGCCCCCTGGAAGTTATGCACGGTGGAAATATCGGCGGCGAGAAAGGCTTTCCAGCGTTTCTTCAACCGCTGTTGCAGAGCTTGGACCTGGTGATAGTAGGGCGACAGCACGCCGATGGTGAGCGGCGGCGATTGCGGTTCGGGGTCGAGGGTGTAGCCCTGCTGGAGCAGTTCCGCCACGATAGCTTCAATCGCGGCTACCTCAGCGGGGTTGGTGTTGTGGTCGTAATAGCCTTCCACGTCGTAGGCAATCAGGTTGAGGCCGAGACGGGAAGGTCGCTCGGGGGACTGCACGATCAGTGGTTCGGGATAGGTGGGGGCGCAGAACTGAGCGATCGCGGGGGCCGAGCGGTAGTGATTTTTGAGCACAATGGCACTGCCGCCCTGGCCGGTGGCATCGGTTCCGGCAGCGCGATGGTAGGCCGTGGCAGTATAGCGGGCGGCGGGGGCATGGGTGGCATAGAACTCCTGGAGGTCGCCGGTAAAGACGTCTCGGCGGTATTCCTGGATCGCGCCTTCGCAGAGATTCAGAATTGGCTCGACCTGATAGGGGTCGCCTGCCACGATCGCTTTCTGGGCCATCTGTAGAAGTGGATAGGCTTGATGGACGGGCATTGATCCGGCTTCGTCAATCAGGGCCTGATGGATACTCCCCTGGGTGAGCTGCATGTTGTTGAGGGAGAGCACGGTGCTGGTTATGACGGGAAAGGCCAGACTCAGGTTGCGGTAGAACGGCTGACTGTCTGCTGCCAGCTCGGACAAGGCGGCTTCATCGCCCTGGAGGGCATCGCCGTAGGTTTGCAGGGCGGCCAAGACGGCGGCCTTGCGTTTCAGCAGTTCTTGCTCCAGAAACACCCGACTGCATTGGAACAGGCGCACATGGGCGGCACGATCGACTTGAAAGAAATCTTGCTCGGGGTTCCGTTCTGGAATGCGGTTGAGGATATCCTGGGCAGCGGTGCGCTGCTGCTCCAGGGTGGCTCGTTCCTGCTCAACTGCCGCTAGCTGGTGTTGCTGCCGCTCTCGATGACAGGCCTCGGCGGCGGGTAGATGGGCATGATTGAGGAGGTCATTCACTCGCTGACGGGCCACCGACAGTTCCTCGAAGGTCAGCGGCAGTTGAAAGGGATGCTCAGTGGCCAGGGTGGATAGCACCGCCGGGCGAATGCGGCGTTCCAGGTGACGGATGACGGCGGTTTCGTTGGTAACCATCAGCCAGTTCCAGCCGCGCTTCAGCAGGGGATCACTCGGTCGCGGGATGGCTTGCCATGCTTCCTCTAGGGCGAGTCGAATATCGCGGTAGGCGGCAACGGGAATAGCGGGGGAAACAGGCTGGCCTGCGGGTTCGGCGGTGGGAGTTGGCGGATCTGACCTCAAGGCCGCTAATTCGGTGTCCAGGACTGCGATTTGCTGGGTTAGTGTTTCAAAAGTTTCCTGGGCCTGTTGGCGCTGATGCTGGTTATCTAGGGCTTGGGTCATCAGAGCTTGCACGGCTTGATACTGGCTCACAAATTGCTGTTTCGCCGCTTCCCAGTCCTCGGGCTGAAACGCGGTTTGACGTAGGTCATCGATCCGGTGCTGCAAAGCCTTCAGTGTCGATTGACGAATCGTTTCCCGATTACCCCCAGGCAGGCAGGGGAGTTCATCGCCAAGACGTTGATGAAACCGGGTGAGAACGCTGTTATTCTTGGCAGCCATTACGGTCAGATAGTTGGCGTCATGGTCATTGAAGGCCAGCTCGGCGGCTCGTTCCACCTGGAGCTGAGCAATACGGTGCAAAAAGACAGCGGTCTTGCCAGTGCCCGGTGCTCCACAAATGGCCGTTAGAGGAGACACTTGTGCCTGTTTCAGCGCGATCGCCTGGTCAGCATCGGGGGCCGGGGCGGAAAACAGTCCGTAAAAGAAGGGCGGCGGCTCGGATTGGGTGGGGCTGCCGTATAGGTACTGCTGGGCGGCAGCGGTCTCAGACGCTAGCGTGTCGTCAGTTGCGGTTGAAGACTGGAGCAACTGCCGCAGTTGGGCCTTGAGTTGAGTGTTGTAGGGCTGCCGGTGTGCCCACAGCAGATAGGCGTTGGCGCGGCTCTGGATGCGTCTATCCAGGCGGGGTGGGGGCTGATTGATAACCTCTTGAAGCGTCTGGAATTTCCACTCGAAGATGTCTTCTAGAAAGGGCAGCAGTCCACGACTGACGACCACTCGTTCGGCGGCGGCTTCGCTCAAACCGCACACTCGCACCAGGTTCGGCACAATGGGCTGAAACGGCAGGGAGGTAACGTCCCAGCCGCCTTTGCGATAGGGGCCTTTCAGCAAAGACGTGACGTCAATGGTGAACAGCGGCAAATACTTGATTTTCTGAGCAGCCCCTTTACCCCGGACGAGGTAGAACCGGGGACCAGATAGGGCGAGTTGAGCCTGGTCTTGGGCGGTGGCGGCGGCTTTCAAGGTGCGCCACAGGGCTTGCTCGACCACCAACTTATTGCCGACGATGCTGAGCTGCTCGTCGTAGACACGCTGACTGGGGCCGCGTCCGCGCTCGACTTCAGCGGCGGTCATCTCTTCCAGCTTGATGTAGTCAAGCCAAGCCTCAAGAAAGGCTGGGGTCATCATCTCAGGGGAAGGAAAGGAACACGCGGTAGGCTTAGCCATAACGGTATGGCTAATGGCACGAAATACCCTGATGCCCTCCACCCTATCGAGAATTCCGGGGGCCGTGTTGGCCCTTTCCTGATCGTTTAATCTTTGAGCAATGTTTCTAATTGATCTAATAATTTGATGATGCGCTGTTTCTTTTTCGGATCATCAAAGACAGGGCTCTTTTTGGCGACGCGGGATATCTGCTGCAGCCGCTTGTGCGGGTCGTTGTCTGTAGCAGCGGCAGCAGCGGCGGGCTGCAGGGCCTGAATCTCGGCGCGAATTTGGGTCAGGCTCAGCTCGGCTTTGAGAGCTTTCTTCAGAAGTTGCTGTCTAGCTTTGGCATCTTTGACGCGGGCGATCGCGGTGGCTTTGCTATAAGCCAGTTGCCCGCTTCTCACCGCCTCTAGAATCTTCTCGGGCAGATTGAGTAGGGGCAGGCGGTTCTTCACGAATGACGGCCAGCTCATGCCGCCCATCTCTTGGAATATGACTTCGACGGCGGTGTGCTCTGGGTTAGCCATAACGTTATGGTTAGCGTTGGAGGTGGCTTGGTTCTGGAGGCGGTACAGCAGGCTGGGCACGGTGTCTGGGGAGATCTCTAGCCGCAGGGCTAGCAGATTGAGGATGCCCTCGGTTTCTTCAATCGGGTTCAGGTCTTCCCGCTGCAGGTTCTCCACCAGCGCCAGTTGCGCCGCTTTTTCGCCGCTCACTTCGACGATGACAACAGGCACCTGATCCAGTTTCAGCATCCGAGCGGCGCGGAGTCGGCGTTCCCCGGCAATCAGTTCATAGATGCCCTTCTTCTCCGTGACTCGTACCAGCAGCGGCTGCAGGATGCCGTCGGTCTCGATGGAAGCGGCCAGGGACTTTAGTTTGGCGGGATCGAAGGTGGTGCGGGGCTGATGCGGCGACACCTGGATTTTGTTCACCGGGATTTCTTGGGTCGGAGCAGTGTCCATCCCCAAGAGGTCTTCGACGGGGGAGAAGCGAATGCGACTGTTGTAGGGGGTGTCTCGTTTAGCGGGCATCTGACAGGGCCTCCAAGCCAGCGGCGATTTCTTCTAGCACAGCGATCCCAGGGTGGCGGCGGGCATATTTGGCTAGGGGCTGGCGCTGTTCTGCGGCATCGGCAAAGGCAGTGGAGCGGGGTACGGCGGGGAAAATCTTACCAATCGCCGTCAGCTCTGACTGGATGGCTCCCAGGGTCCGTACGTCTTGGGTATTCCGGGCATCGTAGCGGGTGGGCACAAATCCGGCGATGTGCAGTTCGGGGTTCAACTTGCGGCGGATTTGGCGCACGGTATCCAGCAGCAAGTTGGTGCCCTCAAAGGCTTTGAATTGGGTTTCGATGGGGACCAGCACGGCGGTGGCGGCGGTCAGTGACAGCACGCTCAGCAGGCCCAAGCTCGGGGGGCAGTCGATCAAGATGAAGTCGTATTCTTCGGTGATCGGGTCGATGGCGGCTTCCAATCGATCTTCTCGGGAAAATTCGTTCAGCAGACGGCTCTCTGCTGTACTGAGCTGAATATTAGCGGGGGCGAGATCCACGCCATCAATGTCTTCCTGGATGGGTAGCGGCGTTTGGTTGACGAGGGCGTCGTACACCGTGGCAGCGAGTTCTTCGGGCAGGAAATCCATGAAGGTGGTGAGGGAGGCCTGCGGGTCCATATCAATGGCCAGAACGCGATGGTGGCGCTGGCTCAGGTGATAGCTCAGGTTATGCACCAGGGTCGTTTTGGCCACCCCTCCGGCCTGGTTAAAGACGGCAATCATCTGGGTCACGGCAAGTTACCTCATGCAATTCCGTCGCAGCATCGCTTCGGCAGACTGAATGCGCCCTGTTGCCTTTAGTGTATTGTCTGGCTGGCGAAATGAGGCTGAGGAACTGTCCGGGGTCGCGCGAATCGGTTTGAACCGGATCAACGTTCGCTATCCTAGGGACGATGACGCTGAGATTTGCCGTCATGCCTATCATCAGAGCCCGATATCCCGACGATTGGGACGCCATTGCCTTGCGGATTAAGCACGAGGTTAAATGGTGCTGTCAGCAGTGTCAGCGCCCTTGTCGTCAACCGAGTGAATCCCTGGCTGATTTTCTGGAGCGGGTGCAGCGGTGGCGGCAGGGACAAACGCCGCGTCCCGCCAAGTTTGAGGCAGCGCCTCGGCGCTATCTGCTTACCGTCGCTCACCTCGACCAGCAGCCTGGCAATCAAGCTTCGGACAATCTCAAGGCCCTCTGCACGGTCTGTCACCTGCGGTTCGACAGTCGCTTTCGGGCCAAGCAGCGGCGGCTCAAGGCGGAATTCTTCGGACAACTCTCGATTGATGATGCTTGGCCGGAAGGCTTACAGCTTTCGCTCTTGCCTGCTCAAATCGCTCCCTTTAGCGTGCCGCGTCAGGGTGAGGCTCCCGCAGAAGGGCGATTCATTTCACCCCCTCGACCGCAGTGCCAAAATGAAGATAAGCTGACGCCATATCAGCGCAATTCACACCCGTGACCGCATTTAACCCGACGACAGAGCTCGTGAACCATGACTCAGGCGACCACCCAAACTGCGCTTTTATACCCTGACTCCGATGGTAAGCCGATGGCTGACAACACCCAGCAGTACCGGTGGATTGTGCGTCTCGTGAGCAATCTAAGAGAACTGCTGAAAGACCAGACGGCTTTTGTCGCTGGGGATTTACTCTGGTATCCCATTCAGGTGGATGACCCGCCAGCCCCTTCCCAAGCTCTGGATGCCATGGTGGTGTTGGGCCGTCCTGATGGCGATCGCCGCAGCTATAAACAGTGGGAAGAGGAGAACATTGCCCCGCAAGTCGTCTTTGAGATTATCTCGCCCAGCAACTCCGCAACTGAAATGTCTCAAAAGCAAGCCTTCTATGAGCGGCATGGGGTCTTGGAAATGTTCTTCTATGACCCAGACGATTTTGAGTTCTGGGGGCTGACCCGGCAGTCACCAGATGAGCGGCCCCTCCTCCTCACGCGCCTCAACTTGCCCTGGACATCGCCGACGCTGGGTATCAAATTCGAGATGTATGATGACGGTCTGACTCTGTTTCACTCCGATGGCGAGCGCTTCAAAGACCCAGAGGAGTTGTTTCAAGAGCGCAATCAGGCTCAGCAAAAGTTAGACCGGGCGATTGCTAAGCTGCAAGAGCTGGGCATTGACTCCAATGAGCTGGACGGCGAGTTTTGACCGCTCTGCTCCAGAGGAAAGGCTCTCACCGCCCATGCGATCAGAGCCCCTGGTGCGTTAAAGATGATTGACTCTTGCGGAGTTCGGCACCAAGCCTAAATAAAGCCCCCTCAACGAACAGGCATCAAGGAGGCGGGGAAGTGTGTGAGGAAACGGACGTCGTTGCAGGAAAGGTGGAGAGCTTAAGCGATGGCGTCTTTGTCCAAATTTTCCCGGCGCAGCTCGTCAAAATCAATCGCATCTTTATCGAGGTTTTCACGACGCAGTTCGTCAAAATTGACGCCGCCCGCAACCTGAGTCAGTTGCTCATCCGCAATGGCATCTTTGTCGA
>ERZ1740058.517-NODE-517-length-28652-cov-6.491695_pt1 | contig 28652 bp, 29 predicted proteins | sample MGYA00581745_ERZ1740058 | MGnify/ENA primary metagenome ERZ1740058 (study PRJEB43018, sample SAMN04849742) | marine metagenome | isolation source: floating plastic debris | place: Pacific Ocean | collected 2008-08-30 | study: EMG produced TPA metagenomics assembly... | reverse complement strand
AATTATCCAGTTGTTCAATCACCCAAAACGGTCAACCTATTTCAGGCATAGACATGTCTGTACCTTTCACCATCTACCCTCAACCCTTTACCATCTCGCGTTATCGTCCGTAAAGCTGCTTACCAGCTTCTTCGTACTTGTCGCCCTCTTGCCAGACTGGGGCTTCGCCAAGGTTGGCAATATTTTCGGCGGCCTGTACAAAGGCTTCGCAGTACTTTTCTACATAGTTAAAATTCAGACTCTCGGCTTCGTCCGAAACCTGGTGGTAGTACTTCATAATCTCCGGACCGAAATCGGTAGCTCCGGGGGCGAAGGTAACAGCGGGTACTCCCTGCTTGGCAAAGTTCACATTATCCGAGCGGTCGTACAGGTTCTGCTCTGGCACCGGGTCCATAATAGCTTCTAATCCAGCTGATTCGCTGGCTGAGGTAATAGCCTCCTGGGCTGAGGTACGCTCCAGTCCAATTACCGTAACTTTGGTGGTGTCGTTGTAACCGGCCCCGTCGGTATTCAGGTTGAACACTACCTGTTCTGTCGGAACCAGCGGGTTTTGGGCGTAGTACTGACTGCCGAGTAGTCCTTTTTCTTCAGCGGTGAAAGCTACCAGTAGTAAAGAGCGCTGAGGTGGGTTTTCTGAAAAATACTGGGCAGCACTCAATAGGGCCGTGGTACCCAAGGCATTATCCCGGGCTCCGTTGTAAATAGAGTCCTGAGCACCGGTAGCCTTAGCGTTTACCCCCACATGATCGTAGTGAGCCGATAGCAGTACGTATTCCTCTTTTAGTTCGGGATCGGTACCGGGAATAATGGCTACCACATTCTGAGTGGGTACCTCCTCGCGGTTTTTAGCCCCAATGGAAAGGGAAGCGGCCTCGCCTGAATTCTCCTCAAAAAGACTACCCAGATTGCTCTGCCCATCGTTCAGCCAGAGAAAAGGAATCCCCTGATCGCTTTTTGGCGATTGAACTTTTAGCTGATCGCTATTAAGATAGTTTACTATTAATGACCAAGGCATCTGGGCTGAGCGGTACAGTTCCGCCAACGCTACTCCTCCGGCTTCGGCAATATTCGCCCGTTTCTCGGGACTGTAAAAGAAGGCGGTTTGCGGATTGGTATCACCCGGACGACCCATTAACGCTACCGCAATCTTTCCTTCCAGATCAATCCTTTCCAAATCTTCCGGCATACCGTAGTTCACAAATACGGCGGGTCCCTCCAGCGTAGTGCTGTCGCCAGCGAGGATCAACATATCTTTTTCCTGCAAAAATTCCTGATCTTGAAATGACAGAACCGCTTCGGAGGGTGGGCTTTCTCTAAATAAGGTAACGGACTGAAGGTAGCCATTAGCACTATCAGCCGGTTGTAGTCCGTAACCCTGAAAATAGGAGGCAATATACTGAGCAGCAATTTCTAATCCCGGCGAACCAGTATCTCGCCCTTTTAGCGCATCGGAAGCTAAAAAACGCACATGCGCTTCTACTTGTGATACTTGGATAGTGCTAGAGATAGAGCCGTCAGAAGGCGACTGGGCAAGGACAGTTAGGCATCCCAAGAAGCCAGCAACTGTAAGGGAAAGATTCTTCATAGTAGGTAATTAAAACTACCAAAGTACGCAAAATCTGCTAAACCGGACTAATTCTACCCACTAACTACTAATAATTCATTGCAGCTTTGAAAAGCAAACAGAATTGATAATTTTGTATACCGTATACAAAATAAAAGTTAAATAGAATATCGTAATAGTCTCGCTATCAAAAATTTACACTAATTACCAATGGCTAAACTGAATGTTGATATACTAGAAAAAGTAGCTTATCAAAAGATCAAGCAGATGATCTTATCACGTAAACTGCCCCCCGGGCAGAAAATCGTTCAGGACAAGCTAGCCGATTCACTAGGCATCAGCCGAACGCCTTTGCGTAGTGCGCTGCAAATGTTAGAGGCCGAACATCTGGTAGAATCTATTCCCCGCCGAGGGGTTATCGTGAAAAGCTTTACCGATGAGGAGATTATTGAAATCTACGACTGCCGGATAGCCCTGGAAAGTATGGCGTTCCGTCTTTTTACCCAACGAGCCAAGCCATCAGCCATTGAGAAACTACGAAATCTATTCGCTCCGTTTGCAGATCAGATCGACCCAATCGATCCGCAAGAGTATCGGACCGCTGATATAACATTTCACGATACCGTGGTGCGTCAATGCGGGAATAGTTTTCTGCGTAAGCTCTTCCAGCAAGGTAATTTGCTACTCTATATAGATCGGATTGGGTTGGTGCGCCCTCCCGAAGAGACTCTACCCGAGCACTTGGAAATCATCCGAGCGATAGCCCAGCAGGACGCTGACCAGGCAGAAGCACTCGCTAAAGAGCACCTGATTCGCTCCCAGCAACTAATTATTGCACAAACCCAGCATGGCTCGTAAATCCTCATTTCCGGTACGCTACCAAATGGTGGGTACCACGTTTATTCTAGCTATGATCGTACTGTTCGATCGTATCCTTATCTCAGTGGCCAAAGACCCGGTTAGTGCCGACCTTGCCCTCAACGATAAGCAGATGGGCTGGGTGCTGTCCATTTTTGCTTTAGGTTACGCTCTATTTCAAACTCCGGCCGGACTGCTGGCTGATCGTTTTGGTGCCCGTCGTATTCTCACGCTGGTGGTTAGTATCTGGTCGGTGTTTACGGCCCTAACCGGCGCAGTGTGGAATTTCTTCCTGCTATTGGTAGTACGTTTTCTCTTTGGAGTAGGGGAAGCAGGAGCGTTTCCGGGTATCGCTCGGGCGGTATTCCGCTGGGTGCCGGTAGGGGAGCGAGGTATCGTGAACGGGATTAACTTTTCGGGTGGACGGATTGGGGCGGCTATTGCCCTGCCGGGAGCAGCTTGGCTTATCAGTCAGGTAGGCTGGCGGATGAGTTTCGTCATTCTGGGAGTAGTTGGAGTTTTATGGGCAGTAATCTGGTACGCCTGGTTTCGCGACGACCCGTCGGAGCACCCGGCAGTATCGGAAGAAGAGCGCGAGTTCATTGCAGAGCATACCGGTTCAAAGAATGTGGAGACCGCCCCTATCTCCTTCAATAAGTTATTTAAGTCAAAGGGAATGTGGCTGCTGATGGGCCAGTACTTTTGCAGCAATTTTACATTCTTCTTCTGCCTCACCTGGCTGTTTCCCCACCTAAAAGTGAAGTATAATCTGGAAGCGATTGAAGCCGGATTTTACTCGTCGGCTCCGCTGATCTTCGGGGCATTGGGTAACTGGTTTTCCGGCTGGCTGGTGGATGTGATCTACCGCCGAGGCAAGTGGTCATTATCGCGCAAGCTACCGGCTATTATTGGGTTTGCTTTAGCCGCGGTAGGAGTACTAGTCAGTGTGTATATGAACGAGGTGCAAGGCGCGATTATTTTTATTTCGTTGGCCGTATTCGGAGCGGATATGACATTGAGTCCATCCTGGTCTACCTGCGTGGATGTAGGACGGGAGCACTCGGGAGCGGTATCAGGCACCATGAATATGGCGGGTAATCTGGGATCGTTCGTGACGGCATTAGCCTTTCCCTACCTGATGTCGCTTACCGGTTCGGATGTCACCTTCTTTTACGTAACCGCCATCCTGAACCTGCTAGCCATTCCGATATGGTGGTCTATTCGCTCCGATCAACCTTTAGAACTACACTCATCTAACTGATATGATTACCAAGCAAGAACTTATAAACGCTCAGGAACGCGCTGCTAGCTTAATCGAGCAGGCCGGGCTTTTCATTACCGAAGAAGAAAAGCAGAATATCGCCGCGGCTGACTTCGGCTTGAGCCAACTCGAGCAGGAGGGAATACAAATTCTGACGATGTTTGAGACCGACCGCATCGCCGGAAAAATTCTGGTGCTATTTCCGCATCAGACCGAACCTGAGCACTGGCATCCGTCAGTAGGAGATGATCCGGGTAAAGAAGAAGTGATTCGTGCTCTGTGGGGCGATCTGTACTTCTATATTCCGGGGGATAATACTTTAGACAAAGGATTTATTGTGGAAGGAAAAGACGATTACTACAGCATGCGCCACGAGGTAGATATGAAACCCGGCGATCAACTGATTTTACCGCCGGGCACCAAACACTGGTTTCAAGCCGGAGCAAAGGGAGCGGTGATGTACTCCTTCTCCACCAAAGTGCGCGATACCTTGGACCAATTTTCCGACCCCAACATCGTCCGTGAAACGAAGATCGTTGATTGATCAAACTAAGATTTCTATGAGTACTTTCCAACACGGTGCGCGAGCCCGAAAGTTCAGCGGGGTGTGCGTAAGCTAGTGGGGAGAAGCTTTGAACTTTCTTGAATTTTTCTTTGGTTCTGTTTCTTTTGTTTCAAGGCGGGATCTCCCAGACAAAAGAAATGAACACCTCAACTGACACCCGGCTTAGAATAGGATTTCGATTTAAACAATAAGCTAACTATAATACATTTAAAAGCTCTCTTATGTCTTCAATGAAACAAAGTATTATCACCGCCTTTCTGGGAAAAACCCAGGACCGCTTTTCCGAATATCAGCAACCTACCAACCTAGAAGAACGCCTCCGGATGGTACAGAAAATTCCGGGAGTAACCGGAGTGGAAGTAGTGTATCCCTACGAAACCGGCGAGCCTCAGGAGACCAAAGCCCTCATGGACGAACTGGGACTGTCCTTCGCGGCGATTAACGCCAATATCAAAAAAGAAACCCAGTGGGTGCCGGGCGCGCTCTCCCGTCCGCAAGCTGAACTGCGACAGGGCGCGGTAGAGGTAATTAAGAAAGCGAAAGACTACGCTCAAGCGGTAGGCGCCCCGCTGGTAACCTGCTGTCCCCTGTCCGATGGGTTTGATAACCTCTTCCAGGTAGATTACCCCCGAGCCTGGCGAAACATGATTGAATCGGTAGCTGAAGCGGCGGATTATCTGCCGGAGATTCCGCTGTTTATTGAGTACAAGATTAACGAGACGCGGGTGAACTGCCACGTAGACTCCTGCGCCAAAACTATTGTGCTACTCAAAGAAGTTCAGAACTCCGCCACCGGTGTCACCATCGATTTCGGCCACTCACTATTAGCTAAAGAAAACCCCGCTCAGGTACTAGGCCTCTGCGCTGAGTCGGGCATCGACTTTTACCTGCACACCAACGATAACGACTGGAACTTCGACTGGGATTTGGTAGGCGGGTCCCGTAATTTTCTGCATACGGTAGAGTTTCTGTTCTACGCCCGAGAGTACGAGTACGACAAGTACTTCACTGCCGATGCCTCCCCCCGCATCTTCGATATGGTGGGCTTCTTCACCCAGCACGCCCAAATGAACCAGGCCATCTGGAACCTGGTAGAAAAACTCGACCGGGCTAAATACCGCCGCCTCATGGCCGAAGAAAAATACATGGACCTCATGCAGCTCGTAAAGGACGAGATTTACCGTCTATAGCGGAGGTCTCACACCACATAGAAGTATTATCCCCGGATGAGCGAAAGCGAATTCCGGGGTCTCCTTCCTATGATGCAGGAGATGCCGGAATTCGCCGGGCGCAAAGCCTAATCCGGCAAGAGCATATTTTTACACCGTAGCCCGCACCCGTATACCGTATGCCTCTAAAGCCTGCAGTTGACTACGGAACGCCATACGGGCAATGGTATGAAAATCCTTCACCCACGTGCGTAGCGCTGCCTGCGCCTCCCGTTTATCCTGAGTGCTTTGTTCAGCAGCACTTTTCTTGTCGGCCCGTACTTCTTTTAGTTGGAGCAGTTCGTTTGCTGCACTGCGGTTTTGCTGTATTTCTTTGGTACTAATGCCGTAGGCTTCTAGCGATACTTTTTGATCCTGAAGCTGGCCGTAAAAATGACCTGCCTGCCGCACCAACTCCCAACGGCGCTTAGCCAATCGGTCTACCTTAAGGGAATGCAGCAAGGTGGTATCGTTGCGAAGAGCAACCTCCACAATGCGAACGTGTTCTTTAAACTGCTCAGCCAATGCTTGCAAGCCGGTGTTGATTTACTGAGAAAGCGCCCACTGCTCATTCTATAGCTGGGTCTATATCACACCTCTCTGCTCGTAAGTCTTTAATAAATTCTTACCGGTGTTGAACTGAGGCTCACCCCAGACGAAAGTGACTAATTGCTGTTGCCGGGCCGGATTATTTTGGGTATTGTTAATTGCCAGATTAGCGGCTTCTAACAAATCGTCGTTCTTGTATAAATTCATAACCATTCTGTTTGATGTGAATAAACTAATGGCAAAGAACGTAACGCCTGGCTGAAGTTACTAAACAGGAAGAAACGCGTTCGTACTTCCGTAATTTTTGTAGGCAAATTGACAAATACTTTCTGCTCCGTTAAGTGAAAGATTCGTAGCTCCGCCTAAAAACCCTACGTATTCATTACATCCCTAAGTTGCTCCGGGTAGAAAAGGTACATTGACTGGGCAAAAACATTTTCCTTCGGGCTAAATGTAGTTTGCATTATCCCGGAGGGCTTTCCTCGGCTGAGGTGAGGTACCTTCGTTGTTTAAAAATATATTTTTGCCTAAACTGTGGTAAAGAAGCATCTTAACTTAAGATGTGTATATATACTACTTAAACTGAAGAGTAGAATAAAGTTAGTAGAGCTAGTAGTAGATATATGGGAGATAGACGCAATTGCGTCTATACAAATGTTGTGGTGTATCGAAAAAGATTATTAATTTCTGTTATGGATAGGAAAACTATTGCGATAGCACTGCTAGTAGGAGTAGTGCTTATTTTGGCGATAAGTAGAATTATGGAAATTGATGATCTAGAATCAAATAGCAGTCTAAATAAGGCTGTAGTCAAGGACTACAAATATTTTGAATACATCGATAATGAAGAATCAAATCAAAAAATAAGATCTCATAAAGTGAATTTTAGTTATGAATACAATGGCAACATTTTCTCAAGTACGGACGAATTACAACCTTTCGAATATGAATCGTTATTCGATAAGCCTTTGCGGGTTGGAGACACGATAGAAATAATACATTCAACCATCAATCCGGCAAACTCAAGAATAAAAAGATAGACGCACCACAACAATGTGCAGCCCTCACCCTAGCTCGACCGCAGCCAGAACACTAGTTGCGCTAAGCACGGAAATTGCTACTTGAAAGTGAAATACTAACAAGCCGCCCGATGGCTAGCACTTGGCGTTAATACAAAAAAGCTCGAATGTAGCTAAGAAGGAAAGTCAATGGGAAAAGAAAAATAAGCGTCTTCTATCATTGCCGTAAAATATGAACAGACTACTCACTGAAAATATTGACAAAATTAAAGCATTGTGCACTGTGCATAATGTAAGGTCGTTATTTGCCTTTGTTTCGGTAAAACTATTCACTTTAAACACGAAACCATTCCGAACGTAATACCTTGTATAAGGTACTTTTCCTATGCAGAAGAAAACAGATACTATAAAGGAAACTACTGAGCGTCGGCAAGCTCGCCTTGCAGCAAACAAAGCCACCCAAATCACTCCTATACAGCGGGAGCTACTGGATATGTTCGCGCATAAGGAGCTATCCGATGATGAAATTTCCGAAATAAAGATCTTCTTTCGGACTACTTTTTAACTAAAGCACAAGACGAACTAGAGAGTTTAGCGCAAGAAGAGGGGTGGGATTTGAAGGAAAAAGCAAACCAATGGGGAAAAGAGAAATGAATGAGATAATAATTGATGAAGCGCAAGCAAGAGTATTGGATATTCTTGAGCAAATCAAGAAGTTGAATCAGATGATAGCACTACACGAGGAAGAATCGAAAGATACTGTTATGGTCATTCAGTGCCATGATATGAAAGACCGTTTTCTGGCAGAACTGAACGAACTTCTCGCAGAATATGAAGTAAAAGTATTGCTAAAAGATAATAGGGCCGCTCAGTCCACTACTATCTTCGCGTAGAGCTGGCTATTTTTCACGCATAACAAAAAGACTTACATTAGCTTTTTCTCAGTCACAAACTACCCTGCTAATGTTTTCTACTCTATTACGACCAAACATGGCTTTCTTACTGATCCTCGATCTATGCGGCTGTTCATAACCTACTCAGTACGATATAATTATCCAAAACGGTACTGTCTACGACGGAACGGGTGGTTCCCCACAAGCGACGGACATCGGTATTACTGATCAGCGGATCGATGCTATCGGTGATCTCTCGCAGGCCAAAGCAGAAACGGTGATTGATGCCAGTGAGTTGGCCGTGGCTCCGGGCTTTATCAACATGCTTAGTTGGGCAGCCTACCCACTACTGGAAGACGGTCGTTCTATGAGCGGCATCAAACAGGGCGTTACGCTGGAGGTATTCGGCGAGGGCTCATCGTTGGGTCCGGTCAGTGATGCGGCCAAGCAGCGAGCGTTGGAAGACGGGGATACCATCGCCTGGACAAGTTTTGGGGAAGGACTTCAGCACCTGGTTGATCAGGGGGTAGCGCCTAATGTGGCTTCCTTCGTAGGGGCTACTACTATTCGGGTGCACGAACTAGGCTACGAAGATCGGGCACCCGATGAAGCCGAACTGGCACGGATGCAAGACTTAGTACGACAGGCGATGGAGGAAGGAGCGCTGGGTTTAGGCTCATCCCTTATTTACGCCCCAGCTTTCTACGCCAGCACTGAGGAATTGATTGCCCTGGCGAAAGTGGCTGCCGAATACGACGGTAAATACATCTCGCACCTGCGTAGTGAGGGCGATAACTTCGAGCAGGCAGTAAACGAATTATTCACTATCGCCAAGGAGTCTGACATCGCGGCGGAAATCTACCATCTGAAAGCTGCCGGTGAGCGCAACTGGCCTAAGCTGGACCGGGTATTGGCTAAGATTGATTCCGCTCGCCAGGCCGGAATGGACATCAGCACCAACATGTACAATTACGTGGCGGCCTCTACCGGATTGGATGCCACTATGCCCCCCTGGGTGCAGGAAGGCGGCACCCAAGCCTGGGTAGAACGATTACGAGACCCCACCGTCCGCCAGCAGGTAATCGCTGAGATGGAATCGGATACTAACGAGTGGGAGAACTTTTTGCAACTGGCCGGGGATGCCGATAATATCCTGCTGGTAGAGTTCGATCAGGATTCACTCAAGCAATACGTTGGCCAAACCGTAGCCGACATTGCCGAAAAGCGCGACACTTCCCCGGCCGAAACGATCATTGATTTGGTAGTGCAAAACGAAGGCGATATTGGTACGGTCTACTTTCTGATGAACGAAGAAAACGTAAAGAAGCAGATCAAGCTGCCGTACATGACCTTTGGTTCGGATGCCCGCTCTATTGCGGCCGAAGGCGAGAACCTGGAAAGCAGCACTCATCCCCGTACCTACGGTAACTTCGCCCGCTTACTGGGCAAGTACGTCCGCGAAGAACAGGTGATCTCCCTGGAAGAGGCCATCCATCGGCTCACCTGGTTATCCGCCCAGAAACTCAAAATTCAGGAACGAGGCAAACTAGCCCCCGGCTTCTACGCTGATGTTGTGATCTTCGATCCGACCACTATCCAGGATGAAGCCACCTTTGAAGAACCCCACCAGTACTCCGAAGGAATGATACACGTAATCGTTAATGGCACTCCGGTACTCAAGAATAGCGGGCACACCGGAGCCATGCCTGGCATGTTTGTGAAAGGGCCTGGGTATGTAGGGACTGAAGCCACTCCGGTTAGCCTACGCTGAACTATTCATCTATCTAGCTAGTTCTGAAATCGATCAAAATAGCATGTTATGATTATTGTTGGGAATGCAGTGCTGAGCGATGATGTGAAGGAGCAGTTCTTCGTGTGCAATCTGAAGAAGTGCCAGGGAGCTTGCTGCGTAGAAGGAGATGCGGGTGCACCCTTAGAAAAAGAAGAGCTGCCTATACTGGATGAGATTTACGAAGACGTAAAGCCTTTCCTTACCAAAGTGGGCATCCGTGAAATAGAAAAGCAGGGAAAATACACCACCGACCGCGATAACGATTATGTAACCCCGATCATTAACGGACGCGAGTGCGTCTACGCTACCTGCGATAAAAAAGGCACGCTCAAGTGCGGGATTGAACAAGCCTATCAGGCCGGTAAAACCTCGTTCCGCAAACCCATTTCCTGCCACCTCTACCCACTCCGGATTGACACTTACGATAATTACGACGCGGTAAACTACCACCGCTGGCATATTTGCAACCCCGCCTGCGATCTGGGCCGGGAGCTAGGTGTACCCCTCTATCGCTTCCTGAAAGAACCCCTCATTCGTAAATACGGCGAAGGTTGGTACAACGAATTAGTAGAAAAGATCGAACGGGAATAACTTTACCCTCTCTCAAAAACTTAACATCCAGGTAACTCGCTTAGGTTAAAATCTTCCTACCTTGTAGGAAATACCTACGCCATGAGAACACTTATCTGCCTAATCGCTATCTTCTTCATCGCAATTATACCGTTGCAAGCTCAGGAGGATAGCTCACCTAAGATTATCATCGAATCTATTGAAGGGGCTACTCCCTTTACCAGTCTGGAAGTGAACAATGGAGCGGAGAACTTTCAGTTTGCCATTGTGAGTGATCGTACCGGAGGGCATCGCCCGGGAGTGTTTCTGGATGGGGTGCGGAAGCTCAACTTACTTCAACCGGAGTTTGTGATGAGCGTAGGCGATCTGATTGAGGGTTATACTACCGATAGGGATGAAATTGATCGGCAGTGGACCGAGTTTAATGGCTTTATTGATGAACTGACCGTTCCTTTCTTCTACGTACCCGGCAACCATGATTATACGAACGAAGTGCTGGCTGAGGAATGGAAAGAACGCTTTGGCCGGGACTATTACCACTTTACTTACAATGACGTACTCTTCCTTTGCCTAAATAGTGAAGATATGGTGCGCGGCGCTGGACGAGGCACTATTGACGATGAGCAGTACGAATACATTGAAAAAACATTGGCTGAAAACTCCGATGTGAAGTGGACGCTGGCATTCATGCACCAACCTCTCTGGGATCAGGAGGGCTCTGAACGCTGGGATGATGTGGAAAAGCTTTTAGCCGACCGGAAGCACACCGTTTTTGTCGGTCACCGCCACCGCTACGTAAAGTACGAGCGCGACCACGGTAACAACTACTTTATTCTGGCTACTACCGGAGGAGGTAGCGAGCTGAGAGGACCTCAGTTAGGAGAGTTTGACCACGTGGTATGGATTACCATGACCAACGAAGGGCCAATTATTACCAACCTCGCGCTAGATGGTATCTGGAGTGAGGATGTGATGACTGAAGAGATCGCTAGTTACGTTCGTCCATTATTGCAATCGCAGGCGGTGAGTATTGAACCGCTACTGGTGCAGGATGATACGTTTGAGGCCTACGAAACTGAGGTAAAGCTGACGAATAACAGCGATGTGCCGATGCGGATTGATCTGACCTTACAGGCTAACCCTAAGGTAATTCCCAGCTTTGGAGCGCAATCCTATGAGGTTAGCCCTAACTCAGTAGAAATCGTAAAACTCGGCCTAAAAGCCACTGAAGCTACTCCGCTAGATAGTATTGACCCCCTGGTACTACACAGCATTATTAGCTATCCTAGTGAGGAAATGCCTGAAGTGTCTTTTGAATCAACCTATCGGCTTCGTCCCCAAAAGGTGGCAGTAATCTCGCCTACCGAATCAGCAGTACAGATAGACGGCTCGCTGGAAGATTGGGAAGAGCTAAGCTATCAGGTGGGAGAGAATGGCTACGTGGATAGCGACCCATTCTCTCATAAAGGTGATAGCGATGCCTCCTTCCGCTTTGACCTTACCTACGATGACGAGTATTTATATATTGCCGCTGACGTAACCGACAATCAGTTGGAAACGACTTCTGATAAGATTGCCTACGAGCAAGATGGTATCAACGTGCTCCTAGATGCTCGTCCTGAACGAATCAGCGCGTTAGAAACCGGCGAAAGAATATTCCGGGAGGTGCTGTACCTCGGCATTAGTCCCCTGGAAGCCAAAAGCAATGAACTCTTTCGTGCCGACCGCTTACCGGAAGGGACCAAGGCTGCTATCAACCGTACGGAGCAGGGCTACGTGGCCGAAATGGCGGTTCCGGTTGCCTACCTAAACGAAATGCAGGGCGGAAACTGGGAGAGTATCCGCCTGAACGTAGCCATCCGCGATTTTGATGAAGATGGTCAGTATCAGACCGCGCTATTCTGGAAACCCGACTGGCGCAGTGAGGAAAACTACTTAGGTTCTGGTACTTTTCGTAAGTCGGTAGATATGGCCGCCTCTGGTTCAGAGGAGGAAGAGCAGTAATTTACTCAATGGTAAGCTGATGCTCGAAGGGCGTGAAACCGGTGAGGTATACGCTTTGGGCGTCTAGCTTATCCAGCGCTCCGCGGAGTTGCGTCCAGGTATGTTCAGCCCGGCCCGGCCCGAACCTGATTTTTTGCTTACCACTCTGAAAAGTACCGTAGCCATCCTCCAGTAGGTAGGCATCTTCAGTATTTTCTACATTCTGCACATTTTCCAGGGTGCCTCCCTGCCGAAAGGCTAACTCAATAGCTACCGGCACCCGGTCGGTGCCCAGCACACTAATATCGATTTGAAACCCCTTACCCGCCTCGCGAATGCGTACTTCAGTGAGCAGCTTCTGGATTTCGCTCTGCGGCCGTTCGTCACGGGGCATTTTCTCCCAGTCGCCGTCTACGGTAAGGTCTTCTTCTTCCGTAAACGGTTGGTAATAGGGGCCTTCCAGCCACTGCCGAATCACAAACTCGTCTCCATCCCGCTCCAAAGATTCTCCCTCAAACTGCCCTTTGCCAAAGAAAGCCGAAGCTAAACGAATTCCTTCGAGGGCGGCTTCGCCGTTGAAAAAGGTGAAAAAGACCGGATTCTTCGCTAGAATGGTAGCATCCCGCTCTCCCCGCCGGATACGTATCAGATCAGAACCGGTAAAGATCTTCACGTAGTCAGAAGGGAGCGAACCTGCTGAGGGTAGAGGTTTTTTTAGTTCGGTATCTTCCAGAAAGTAAGCGAGGTTATAGTTCAGCCGATCCGTATCCTGTTCTTCCAGTAGTTGTACCATGGCTGCAAACCTAGGATTTCGATCAAGCAGAGCCATGTAACGGTAAGGGTAGTAGTAGCGGATCATGGTTCCTTTCTGATATTTATCCTGTCGTCCCGAACCTTCGGTTACCCCTTCGCCATTAGCATGGAGGTAGTACAGGCTCATCTCTAAGTTCCTCCGCACTGGCTCCAGCAGTTCAGGTTTATTCATGAGTCGGGCTACAGTAATGAGGGCTTTATCCACGATGGGGCTATATACTAGGGTACTTTGTTCGGTATACTGTCCGTCCTCGTCAATATCAATTTTCTCCCGCAGCCACTCGTTCACCCGCATTTCGTAAGCCGGATCAGGAAAGAGATGATTTACTCTCGCCAACGCCATACATACCACCCAACGGTGATTAGGAGTATGAATTCCCCCTACGCTCAATGCCTTCCCAGCATTCTCCAGGTAGCTTTGTATGTTAGTTTGAATAGCTTCGGTAGTAGTAGAAGCATAGATATTGAGTATCGTATAGGCCAAACTCATTGGTTCCACCACGAAGGCCACGTCAGGCGTAGAGTGGAAGTTGGTAGTGTGTAAATCGATCGTTCCGTCAGGGTGCTGCACCTCAAGCAGATATTCACTAGCGTGAAGCATAGGCTCCAGCAGCGAGTTGCTTTGGTAAAACTGGGAACCTTCAGATACAAACCCACAGCTAAGCCGCTGCAAAAAACCTCCGGTGCTCTGGGGATTATGAATGCCGTAGCCATTAACTATACCACCGTACTCTGGATGCCTGGAATCGCTCTCCTGCCGCACCAGCAGATTATCAATAACCGTATCGTTACTGGTTACAAAAGCCTGAAGAAGCTGATTAATATCAGCCAGTACAGTTTTTGAAAAAAAAGGAAAATGACTAGTGGCTAGTGGGGTCAGGCTGGCCGTGGTACTTAAACGTTGTAAAAACGTTCTTCTTTTCATTTCAGTGAAGGTTGTAGTAGTAGAATTCGTTCAGCAGCCCTCAAAATAGTTAAAGCACCAAATCTTCGCAACTAGCCATTAAAAGAAATATATATCGATACTATTTAGCTCAGCCTTTACGGATTTTCTACGAAAAAGGTCCCGTTACCAAGAAAGAAGTTGCACCGTTGAGTCAACAATACCTAATACTTGATAAGCTTCTGTCTAAAAAACTGCTTTGCTGTTTCTACCTGAAGATGATAAATTCCGTTGGGTTGATCATTAATATCCAGTGAGAACTGCTTTGCAGTGGAAGAAGTGCTGGGATACACTTTCAGCAAACGTCCCGTTACCCCATACAGTCGTATTTCTCTGATTGGTTGCTCAGCTTTGACCTGATACAAACCGGTACCTGGGTTAGGGTATAGTAGAGCAGGTAAAGCGTGATCCGGTTCACCAATGGCCGTGACTCTGGCTAATGTTAAAGTAAAAGTAGCTCCATCTATACAGGCTTGTTCTGAAGATACTGTAATCTCAGTATCTCCTTCTACTTGCAATGGAGATGTTATTTCTAGAATATTTTCTGAGATTGTCATGTTTTGGTCGGGTAGTATTTCCTGATTACTTGATGTAACCTGATACGCTATTTCGCTAATATCTGGGTTATCTAGCTCAATGGGAATCCGCAGGACCTCTCCTTCAACCAGCATTGTATCGGGAATAGAGGTTATTTTTCCGATGCTACATACAATGACATTATCAATTGCGACCCCCTCACCTGAGTCATCAGAACCTGATTCTAGTCCAAATCGAAATACTACAGATTCCTGTCCGGCAGCACCTTTTATGATATGGGATACTGTTGACCACCCATTGCTGTCTTGACTCATAGTATCTTCTATCGTAAGACTATACTCCTCCCAAGTTACTCCGTTATTATAGGTCAAACTTAAGTAGGTACTATCGCCTGTATTAGTATCTATCCAAATATCATAACTGATAACCGGATCATTAGTCAACGCACTAAAATCAAAGATCGGACTTAATAAAAAAGAGGACTCATTCTCTTGGTAGTCGCCAACCAGATTGGTGCCCCATACCTTCTCTCCGTCAGATGCTTGATTAATTACAGCACCTTCGGGTTTTCCCTGTGCCCAAGAGCTAACAGCACCATAATCCCTCCAACCTGCTTCAATGCTTTCTTCAAAACTCTCAATATGGGGGAGCGTTTGCACTACTACTGCTGGCGAAGGTATAACACGAATTCTAACTGTTTTTGCAGAAGTACTATCATATTCATCTGTGGCACTTAATCGGAAAGTATATACTCCTTGCTGGATGTTCCTTACTACTAAATACGTAGTGTCTACCTGACCACTATCGAATTGTAACAATGTTCCTTCTGGACCTTCCTCTTGCTCCCATTTTATTGTAAAATCATCACTCTCAGGATCTTCCACAAAACCTAATAAGGCAACACTATCAATAGGAAGAATGTATGCCTGCTCTGCCCCTACAAAAACTGAAGGAGCCTCGTTTGGTGGTCGTACTCGGACATTGACTGTGTCAGAGTTAGATTTTCCTTGTTTATCTTCGACAGTTACCTGAAAAACATATTCGCCAATAGGTATTTCATCTACTGTTAAAGTCGGAAGTGTCTGATCCTGAATAGTGATTTCTGGCCCAGAGATCTGAGTCCACAAATAGTCATGCTGTCCGTCATCAGAGGCACTATAAGTATCAATTTCAAGGGTTGTCTGAGGCCTAAAAATTACCTGGTCTTCACCAGCGTCAACGATAATAGTATCTTTAGCAAAATGTAATAACCAATCGAAGATATTTTCATCGAAAGCATCGTAGGTAGGGTCTTCTGTACCCATACCACTTCCATCATATGTTTTGGTCCAGGCATCATGCCCTCCTTCAGAATATACGGTAATCTTTGCTTTGGGAATAGGGTTCGGGGTACACTGATTAAGATTATTTATCGGAATAGTTGAAAATCTAAAGCTAAACGAAGGATCGTCTATATTATGAAAAGCCCATACTGGTACATCTGCCATTTCACAAATATCTAGATTATCGCCCCGGCCGGATATTGGAATAATAGCAGTAATTTTATCCGGAAATGCTACTGCGTATTCAAATGCCCCAGCACCACCCGCACTAAACCCGGTAATATACACTCTACTGCGATCTATTCGATAATTTTCATGGAGGTAATCGAGATAGGCATCTACATTACTACTACTCCACCATCCACTCCACGATTGTGGAATCATAATTGGAAAAGGAAAGTCTTCACCCTCGCTTATTAGCCTCCCTAGTCCTTCTTTAAGCACAGCATCTAAATCAGAGACTCCGTTTCCTTTAGACCCTAGCCCCGATAAATAGATCAGTATTGGAAATTTTGCTGTACTATCGTCATGATAGATTGGAGGTAAATACTCATAATAACCAAAGATTGATGTTTCACCCTTTACGTATGGTTGCAACGGTTTAGAAACAAGTGTTCTTTGCGCATATGTATGGCTATTACATAGCCAAAAGATAATAATAATCCATAGTGAAACTCTTACCGGAGAAAGCGACATTGGTTAGGTAAACTTTAAGTATTGATTATGTGCAGCGTGCTAATGTTTTTAGATATTGGTTACGCAAATACTGATAGTTTAACTAAAGTAAGAAAATGTTTTGATTAATACGATCTTAACTACGAAATTTTGGCATTTAGACATCAATAAGTTTTAAAAGCTTATTGGTGCGATACGTGATCATATTATACGTAAAATTGCATAGGCGAAGAAATTAAAATGTATTTAACCGTTTGATATCGTCATACTCGAAGGCAAAGTCAATTTCAAAACAATCGACGAAGCGTTTTTTCATGGCTCGCTTCAGTTCCAGCGGGTCTTCGCAGTAGAAGATGAAAGCACCGCCGCCGCCAGCTCCACATATCTTTCCTCCCAAAGCACCGTTCTCCTTGGCAAATGCGTACATAGCGTCCAGATTTTCGTTAGAACTGGCACTAGCCAGTTGCTTTTGCGCATTCCAATTGCGCTCCATAATCTGGGCACATTCGGCAAAATCTTCCTTCGCCAATGCCGGGTAAAAGTCTTTTCCGCACTGCCCAATAATCTGTAAGGCTTCCCGACCCGATGGAGTCTGATGGTTTTTGTATACCTGTTCTACTGCCGACTGAGCATTACGCGACACTCCGGTATGCAGCAGCAAAAGATGTTTTTTGAAGCGCTCCAGCGTTTCGGGTTGCACTCCGGTTTCCAGTGGCTTGGCATAATCCGTTCCGCACTCGAAGCAGTTGAATCCACCAAAAACAATAGCGTATTGATCCTGTCGGCCAATGGCCCAGTTCAGTTCTTTATTTTCTAGATTGAACAAATCTTCGGCGATCATCTCTAGCGTTTTGGGCTCGGCATTGTAGCTTTTCGCCCGAATCATCTCCAGCAGTTTTACCGCTGTTGATGTACTTAATCCGCTACCGCGGGGGTAACCCGAAAAATTAAATTGCTTATTCCGACTTTCAATCAATGGCTTAATGGCTACATTAGACACATAGCCTATCTCGCCGTTCATGATGTAGGGCACATCGGTCCAGCCCCCAGCAAAATCAATACGCAGAGGCGCACGGAAGGCGTAGTTAATTTTGTTGATGATATTAGTGGTAGATGTGGGGTAAAGTTCCGGTGGCACCTCCCGGTTCACAAAAGCCATCTTTACTCCCAACCGGTCGCACAGTTGCTTTTTGTGCTCAATAGCCGAATCATCCTCGTTTAGTACGAATACATCGGGACGAAGCTGGGTCATCACTTCTTTAAAATCTATTTTTCCCTCGCCAATCTCAAAGTCATTTAACACAGCGTAATCCACGTCTTGCAAAGCGGCAACCAGGTAAATACGGTTGTTTTCAGGATTCACTGGGCGACCCGGGCCTTTTAAGGCCTCCAGCGTCTGGTCGCGACCGACACCTACCACTAGCGCATCGCCAAACTGCTCGCATTGGTTAAAAAATACCGCGTGGCCTGACTGTAAAATATCGTAGCAGCCGGTGCAGAATACAATGGTTTTGTCTTGCAATTGCTCTCGCAATGCGGCCAGTTGATCTACCGAAACGACCTTTTCCTTGATGGATTCAAACATACAATGAAGTTGAAAATTGACAATGGGATAAAAATAATGATTGATGATGAATGAATACTAATTGGTAATAAATCATTAGTCATCAATCATCCCGCCAGTAATCATTAGCCTCCAATGGTAGACATGGATTCGCTCACCGATTGCTCACCTCGCCGTTGTTCAGCCTCATAGCCGTCTTTCGCCCGGTTGCGAAAAGCTTTCTCAAACGCCTGCCGGATAGCCTTATCCGATGCACCGCTTCTTACAATCTGCTTAATATCCAGCACCCCTTGGTCGTACAGGCAGGTCTTCAACGTGCCTTGGGCGGTTAAGCGGATGCGGTTGCAAGTACCACAGAAGGTACGGCTAAAAGCAGCAATAATACCCACTGTACCCTGGTGGCCGGGAATGCGGTAATTGTAAGAAGTAGAGGCGGGTGGGTCGGGCAGCTTCTCAATCGTTGGGTACTGCTGCTTCAGTACTTCCAGTATCTTGCGGTGAGTCCAGACCAGCACCGGATAGTGGCTGCCTTCGCCGTTGAAGGGCATTTCTTCAATAAAGCGTACCGATACCGGATACTGCCGAGTGAGTTCGGTAAGGGGAATAATATCCTGGGTATTCTTTCCCTCCATTACCACTGCATTGATTTTGGTCGGAATCTGATGTTTTAGTAACGCGTGGAAACAGTCTAGCACGCGGTTAAACTCATCGCGGCGGGTAATCTCCAAAAAGCGCTGACGGTCAAAGGTATCTAGGCTAAGATTAACCGAGGCAATACCCATTGCCTTCAGTTCGGCAATATAGGGTGTAGAGAGTCCACCGATCGTAGTTATATTTACATCCTCAATCCCCGGTCTCTCATGCAATCGCCATAGGAAAGAAACCAGGTCGCGACGGACGAATGGTTCGCCTCCAGTAATCCGGATTTTGCTAATTCCCATTCTGGCCAGAATACGTACTAACCGCTCCATTTCTTCGTAGGAAAGTAATTCCTTTTTCGGCACATACATGATGCCCTCAGCCGGCATGCAGTAAAAGCAACGCAGGTTGCAACGATCGGTCACGGCTAAGCGCAGGTAGTTAATCGGTCGTCCGTGATTATCAAATAAGGCCATAGGGTGGGGTGTGTATTTATCAGCAATAACAAATATACAAACGCTTTTCCAGTAAGTGAATTGTTGAATGAGTAATGATTAATGAGCGATAAATAATGACCAGATAAGTTATATTAATTATTGGTCATCAATCCTGCTTATTTCCATTTTCAATTATACCCTATCACCTTTCAACTGGAATACTTATCTTGCGAACTATGGAACTGAATATTCTGCTGTTTGGCATTACGAAGGACATTGTAGGGCAACAGAAGCTTCGCTACGAGATGCCCGAAGGGGCTACCGTACCTGATTTGGTGGATGACCTGAAAAAAAGCTATCCTAAACTGCACGACCTGGACTCGGTGCTAGTCGCCGTAAATAATGAGTACGGCCAAAAACAACAAGTACTGCACGAAAGCGACGAGATTGCGCTTATTCCCCCGGTAAGTGGTGGATGAAAATACGAAGACCGACTTCGCTAGACTACGTTTATGAATTCAGACGAAAAAATATCAATTCTGCTTACTGATGACCCCTTATCAGTTGATACGGCACTAAAGGTGACGCAATCGAACCGAGCTGGGGCTATCGATATATTCGTCGGCACGGTGCGGAATAATACCCAGCAAAGAAGCGTCGAACGACTGGACTTTGAAGCCTACCATACCATGGCGGTGAAGGAAATGGAAAAGTTAGCTAACCAAGCCTGCGAGCGCTGGCCGGTAGAAAAGATAGCCATCTACCACCGAAACGGCACCTTGCAGATTGGCGATATTGCCGTGGTTATTGCAGTATCTACCCCACACCGGCAAGCGGCTTTCGAGGCCTGTAAGTTTGTTATTGATACCTTGAAGCAAACGGTTCCTATCTGGAAAAAAGAAATATTTGATGATGGAGAGGTGTGGGTCTCAGCTCATCCTTAGCCCTATGAAACGTATTCACCTGATCTCCAATCCCAGAAACCTGTCTACCGCGCTGATGTATTCCTTCGCTCAGCGCTCTGATACTCAAGTGGTAGATGAACCTTTTTACGGATTCTACCTTACCCAACGGCCCGACGTTGATCATCCAGGAAAAAAAGAAGTGCTGGCCAGTATGGAAACCGATAGTCAGACTATTCTGGAGAAGGTAATTTTTGGTGAGTACGCCTGTCCGGTGTTGTTTATCAAGAATATGGCTCATCATTTCGTAGGCCTGAGCCAGCAGTTTATTACCCAGCTTAGTAACCTTATTCTCATTCGCGACCCCAGGCAACTCATCAGTTCTATTGCCCAGCAAATGCAGGAGCCTACCGTGGAAGATATTGGCTCCCAAAAGCAGTACGAACTATATAATTATCTACTAACCAACGGTAACCGTCCGGTAGTACTAGACTCGGGTGAACTACTAAAAGATCCGCTCAGGGTTTTGCGCAAAGTATGCGGGGCGCTGGATATTCCGTTCGAGGAAGGTATGCTATCCTGGCCGGCCGGACCCCGACCCGAAGATGGCGTTTGGGCGAAGTACTGGTACCATAATGTGCATCAGTCAACCAGCTTCGCTAGGCAGCCTACCAGCGACCGTCCACTTCCGGGGCATCTGGAGGAGCTATACCAAACGGCGCAACCTTTCTATGCCGCCCTTTACGAAAATTCTATTAAAGCCTAACCACTATGTTGCAACAGTACGATCCCCGAAATAAAGATATCCAGGTATACGTAGGCGATCGGCTATTTCCGCGGGCCGAGGCCAAAGTATCGGTATTCGACAGTACTGTGCAGGGTGGCGATGCGGTGTGGGAAGGACTGAGAGTGTACAACAGAGGCATCTTTTGTCTGGACCGGCACTTGCAACGGCTAAGAGACTCCGCCAAGGCACTCCATTTTGCCGATATTCCCTCACTAGAAACAATCAAGCAGGCAATTTTCCGGACATTGGAAGCCAACGGTATGCGCAGCGATACGCATGTTCGGCTCACCCTTAGCCGGGGGGAGAAGATTACGTCAGGTATGGACCCCCGCCTCAATCAGCAAGGAGCTTGTTTGATTGTACTGGCGGAGTGGAAACCGCCGGTATATGACAATAGTCAGGGTATTCGGGTAATTACGTCCAGCATTGCCCGAAACTCGCCTCAACACCTCGATTCTAAAATTCACCATAACAATCTGCTAAATAATATTTTGGCTAAAATTCAGGCGAATGTAGCTGGTGCAGATGCGGCCATTATGCTGGATGCTTACGGGTTTGTGTCGGAGCTGAACGATACCAACCTGTTTATGGTAAAGCGCGGAAAGTTGTTCACCCCTCACGCCGATGCCTGCTTGCCCGGTATTACCCGAGGGCTAGTGCTAGAGATGGCGAAATCTTTAGGAATAGTTACGAAAGAGAAGAATCTATCTCTTACCGAGTTCTATACTGCCGATGAGGTTTTTGCTACCGGAACGATGGGAGAACTCACTCCGGTAAAAGAAATTGACGGGAGAATCATTGAAAAGGGGCAAACCGAGGCTGTGCTCCCCCAGATTAGAGAACAGTTTCAACAGCTTACCCAAGAGCTATGCGAACCCCTAACGTTCTAGACCTTCCGTGAGGTTATTTTGATGCTTCGCTATGATGCGCTCGAAACCATCTTTGCTAACCGGTTTGGACATATAGCCAGTTACCATTGGGTAAGTTCTAACCCGCTCAATATCAGCGTCGTCAATAGAGGAAGAAAGCACATATAGCAGCGTATTCGGGTAATCGAATTGTCGGTAGTGATCCAGAAAATCGTAGCCGCTAATTTCGGGCATGAAGAGGTCTAGAAAAATCAACTGAGGCGGCTCCTCTCCATTATCCAGTTTGTCTAGCGCAACTTGAGCATTGGTAAATTCCTGGATGGATAAAGTAGGCTCCCAGTTTTTAATTAGCTTTCGGGTAATTAACAAGTCAATCTCATTGTCATCAATAAGCCAGCACGTCATCATACGATAATAGTAATTGTAAAAAAATCTATATAGGGTATTACTTTAAATGTTAAACGACCGAAAATAACCAAGCAGCACTCCATGCGGCTATCATCAGGTCTAAAATAGGTGAGTCGTGCAAGTGCGTAAGTATAATTACTTACCTAAATATAAGTAAAGATTCGTAAATCAAAAATATTTGTAAAAATAATTAAATCTCATTGAACTCCAATAGCCGATTCTGGCAAATTATTTTAGCCAGATGAAAGAAGTTCTTTCCCCCGGTTTTTCGTAAAATATTGGCCCGGTGATTTTCTACCGTACGTATACTAATTGAAATTTCATCGGCAATCTCCGCGTTGGTGGAGCCATCAACCACTAACGATAAAACTTCTTTCTCACGGGCAGTTAAACTGTTAATACTTTTTACAGCACTTTCTTCCCGGTAATTAGCTTTTACCGAAGTCACAATAGTTTTGGTAGCTGCTGTGCTAAAGTAAGTCTCACCGCGGGCAATTTGGATTAAGGCTGATTTCAGTTCAGTAAGCAAGGTATTTTCGTAGAGTAAGCCGCTCACTCCGTAACGAACAACATCACTTACATAGCTATTTCCTACCAATCGGGCTAACACTAGTATTTTCGTCTGCAACTGTTTTTGATGAAGCCACTTTAGTAGTAACAATCCGGTGTTATTATTAAACAACATATCTACAATAACAATGTCCACTACCTGGTTTCGCAGCCTTTCCTGGGCCTGCGCCAAAGTAGAAACAGAGGCAACCACTTTATACCCAACTTCGCCTTGAAGAAAGTTTTGAATTAAATCGGCAATAATAGGACGGTCGTCCAGGATGAGAATATGAGGGGAATTCATGGAGCGGTAGCAATATGGTATAATCAAAAGCGACTTACTGTCGTTCAACTTAGCCAAACGAAAGTTAGACAAAGTAGTCTTTTTATTTTCTAAAAACAAAATTCCACTCTCACCATCGCTAGTACCGTGCTAATGTTTAAACACTTTCCGCGTTAAAGTCGCTTTTGCCACCGGTCTTTTCAATCAGTTGAGTACTACCAATAACGATTGCGTGCGAGAGAGCTTTACACATATCGTAGATAGTGAGGGCGGCTACACTGACACCCGTTAGGGCTTCCATTTCTACTCCGGTTTTGCCGCTTACCCCTACGGTACACTCAATGCGTATTTCATAATTTTCGGCAGGCTGTATGTTGATCTTACACTTTTCAATGGTCAGGGGATGGCAGAAGGGTATAAGCTCGCTGGTCTTTTTTACCGCCATGGTACCCGCAATGATAGCAGTTTGAAAGACGGGACCCTTTTTGGTGTAGATATCGGTAGCCTCTGAGTTATCTAGACCAAGCTGCTCCCAGAGGTTTTGATCCAAAACTACTACACTCTGAGCAGTGGCATTACGCTGGGTTATAGCTTTCTGACTTACATCCACCATCGTAGGGTTATTCTTCTCATCTACGTGCGATAGCTTCTCTTCTTTCATGGCAAACTTTTTTTACAAGTATACAAAAGAAAAAGCCCGATTTCTCGGGCTCAATAGGTATTCGGAATGTAATTGAATAAACTATCCTTCTACTTCCAAGTCACCGCGCTTAGCTGCTTTTTTCATTTTGTCGTTAGCGTAAATAGCTACTTCAACCCGTCGGTTCTGCTGGCGTCCGGCTTGAGTATCATTTTCGGCTACGGGTTGCTCTTCGCCGTAACCTTCGGTGATTAGTCGGTTGTTAGCTACTCCTAATGATGATAAGTAACTTGCTACGGAAGAAGCCCGCTTTTCTGAGAGGTTTTGATTGTACTCTTCTGAACCAGTAGAATCAGTATGTCCCTCAATCAGAATATTAGTATCATCGTACTTTTTTAACGTTTCCGCCATTTCCGATAAGTCTTCTTTCGTGGCTGAGCGCAATTCGTCAGAGTTCACGTCAAACAGCAATCCGGAATCAAAAGTAATTTTGATTCCTTCGCCCACCCGCTCTACGGTTGCATTTTCCAAGTCTTTTTGCAGCTCTTCGGCTTGCTTATCCATCTGCCTTCCGATAAGGGCTCCGGCAGTACCACCCACAGCAGCCCCAATAATAGCGCCTACTGCGGTATTACCCGATGCGTTGCCAATAACTGCCCCTAAGGCTCCACCGGCCCCAGCTCCTATAGCCCCGCCTTTGGTGGTATTATTCATAGATGCACAACCGCTCAGGAATTGAACATTAGCAATAATGCCTATAATCAGCGCCCACTGGGTGAGCGAATACGGTAGTCTTTCTATTACTTTTCTCATTATTTTCTTCCGTTAAATATTATATCCATTGAGCAAATGACCCAACAGGTTATTTCTATTAAATATGACTGAGAGTCTTATAGATAAGACACACGAAATCATTGCACTATGGTTCTACACATTAGGTAGAAAATTCCACACAACTGTTGAGTGAAACGATGGTAAGTCTTGATTAGAACCCTTTGAAGCAATTCTCAGGGGAGTGGCACAGATTTTTCATTTTCAGTAGGTGAGAATGTTTCGCAAACTTTTTAAACTCATGAAATCAGGATATAATAAAATCGTAGCAGGAATCATTGCGCTGGTGCTTAGTGCGCTAGTCATTCCAATCAGCCTACTTGCCCAGGATACCCGTACCAGTATTGAGAAGCGACTTAACGTAAGTAACCTACACATTAATAATGTTTCAGATGAGAGTTTGCAACCTGGCTGCCACATCAGTGAAACTCTGGTAATCCAGCCTGAGGTAACGTATTCTACTACGGGCGTCCGCGCCACCTACGAAACTGACATAATCAACCTAGCAGGAGAATAGTTTTAATCTGAACTACGTGTGGGTACCCACTGTAATTACAGGCTCAACCAAGTAGCTGATTCCGAAGAAGCCGAACTAACATTAGGGGATGCTAAAAATTCATTAGCTCAGAGATACGTAGCTCTAAACTTATTGTACTAAACTAACCAATCCGTTTTTTTGAATTGAAAAGGCACTGTGCGGTGCCTTTTCGTGCTTCTGACTATCTTGTTTTCCCAGTCTTATTGCTATTCGCACTAAAAAATAGACTTTGAGCTTGGGGCTAGCAATGAGTTGCCATTTCCAGTCCATCCCCTCTACACTAAGCTGGTTCTGAGCTTTTTCAAAAATATGATTATTACAATATTTATTTATATTTTTATTCGCTTACCAATGGATTGAGTGAAGTCCTGACTTACTCATCCATCTTACTTAAAGTATTACGTAAACGCTAACAAACCCTACGGGGAATTATTCTCACAGTCTTTTAACAATGAATCCAAGAAATGAATCTGCCACTCTGTCGTCTTTGTAGTAGCTAGGATTCCCGCACAAGTCAACAAGCGATCCATCACAAACAAAGGAAAAACTAAGGTCAGTACCTCCTGCAAATGCTTCCATTCTATTGGATTTACTTAGGCTATTGAAAAAAATGGGTAGATTTCAGCCTTTCTCCGAAAAATTTCTTGAATTTTTTTCTTCCTTCTAAAACTGTCCTTATCAGCAAGTTATGAGTTGGATTCAAGATAATAATCCAAGCCAAAAACAATAGTCCAAGTAGTAAAAACAATAGTCCAAGAGGTCTTTCACGAGAAGCTGCACCTTTGCTAACGTCGCCAGTAGATAAGTCAGTGGATGTAGATCTTATTAACCATTTTCACCATGTACGTTCAACCAAAAAGCAACTATCAACCTGTGTGGGAACAGTATCCCCTGAAGGTAAATGTAAATCGCCGAAGTAATAATAGAGCTCGAGTCGTCAGCCTCGATCAAGCCCAACGGTCCGATCACCCATCGGGCGAATCCGGCGAGCACTTTAACGAAAAATTATTCCCTAATTATTTAGGAGTACACAGTCACTTTGTAGAACGGATCATTCATTTGGTAGAAAGCAACCTGAGCGACGAGAACTACGGTATACTACAACTGTGTCAGGATGCCGGAACCAGCCGTTCGCAGTTGCACAATAAACTGAAGCAGCTTACTGGTTTTTCTACGTCTATCTTCATCCGCATGGTGCGATTGCGTAAAGCCCAGTCATTGCTACGCATGACTGACCTCAACATTACCCAGGTGGCCTTTGAAGTAGGGTTTGACGATGCCCAATATTTCTCCCGAGTGTTTTCCCAAATGTTTCGTCAGTCGCCTAAAGCATTTCGGAAGTATGCTGCTGCTCTTAGTCAATAGTATTTATCAACCAATACAAATTATTCACTACTATACTGATTCACCCCATGAAAACTTCTTATGAAGCACTACCAGCATTATGCCTTTGGATTAACCAGGGAGAAGGTAACTCTTTAGAGAAGAAATCACTAGGAACAAATCCCCCTTAGTCCCCCTTTTTGAAAGGGGGAAATGAACAAACGCCTGTCTCAAACCAACCTATAGTGAAGTGGAAAAACACTATCCTTTCCCCCTTTGAAAAAGCCGACCTCTGGTCAAGCCTGAGGCAAGCAGCGGCGCGGGGGGTGCAGGGGGATTTTAGCTTAGGAGGGTTTTCACCACTGATGCCCCAAACATATCAAAGTAGCCATTATCAATGCTGCACTGTGCAGTAAACCAACCAAAACTTGCGTGAGGGAAGCAAAATGGAGAGGTAAACTACATGGTTGACAAGCCAACACCTCATCCTTACTAAGGGTGAGGTGTTTTGTTTATCCTAAGTAAACAATAATCACCTCCCCGGATGAGTGATAACGAATTCCGGGGAGATAGTTCTGGATATTATAAGTATACAAGCGAAAATAAATAAAGCTTCAAGACGTCATTCCGGATAATTTGCCGCGCGGCGTCCGCTTCGCTACTCTACACAAATTTCCGGAATGACGGGGTCGCTTAAATGTTTCTTATACTTTATTCTGATTGGGTACTTATCCGTCACTTAATACTAGAGAAGATAGCCATCTCCTACCCAGCCGGAGTAGTCTCAGACTCGGCAGTGGTGTCCGCTTCCGCTTCGCTACTGCTCTTTCGGCGCTCTACCAACTGGTTGTAATGCTCTATATTTTCGTTGATGAGATTGATTAAAGAACTGTACTTATCCGAAGGAGTCAGTAGGGCGTGGGCACTGATATACTGCACTAGGATGCGGTAAGCTTCCGTGGTGAGTTGGGTAAGCTCCTTGGTGGTTTTGCCATCGTACTGCACCGACTCTTCCAAACGCTCAATAAACAAGTCTTCAAACTTCAGGTTGGTGGCGTTCATTTGCTGTACCAGGGCCTCCAGGCGCAGTGCCTTTAGGGCAGCAACGCATTCGGCATCCGTTTGCAGATCGCGGGCTAGGTTCTTCAGGGTAGCAGTTTCGGCGCCGTAGTTCAGGCTGTACAGCTTGTTACCGTATTTATCAATACACTCCATAACCTTCTTTCCGGCGGCACTAAGGGTTTCGTCGGGGTAGTAGGTGTAGCCTTCGCTCAGCTTACGCAAGCATACAATGGCCTGGTCGCGCTCATCGTCTAACTGGGTCAGTTGAGGGGTAATATCACTGAAGGTATCTTGTTTAAAAGCCGCCTCTAGCTGGCCATGCTGCTGGGTAAGTTCGCTAACCCAGGCTTCTATCTTAAGCTTGGCTGGGTCGTGCCGTTGCACAATTTTAAGGGTGTTACTAATAAACTGGATGAACTCCTGAATGCGGTAATTTTTAAACGATGCGGCTTTTATCATTTTCTTACTATTTGAAATTAAACATGCCAGTGCTACGACCAAATATGCCGCCAGGGTGTGAGAGAAAATAATCGTAATTTTAACAAATCTTACCTGGCACTACAGTTTATAAGCGAGTAGTTGGCGGACGGTTTGCTGACCGGGTCACGCTGACTCAGTCAGGAACCCGTCCGCACTTGCGGACACCTTGCTGACTCCGTCAGGACGCTTGCCGCAGCGGTGGACAGCTCGCTGACCGCGTCAGGAAGCTTACCGCAGTGGTGGACAGCCTGCTGACTCCGTCAGGACGCTTACCGCAGCGGTGGATGCCTTGCTGACCCAGTGAGCTTCCCTACTTCTTCAGGAATAGACAAAGAGTACGTCATTGCGAGGACGTTAGGACGAAGCTATCTGACGACGACCGTCTCCCTAATAGTAGGAGATTGTTGGGTACCGAGCGCTTCACATTCGTTCGCAATGACGACAAAGTAATATTGTCTTGTTGCATAAATAATAATTAAAGCTGTAGCATCCGTGATGAAAATCCCCCTGCGCCCCCTTTAAGAAAGGGGGAGAAGCGGTTGCTCTTCCATTTCACTATGGATTGTTCGAGAAAGGTGTTTGTTCATTTCCCCCTTTGGAAAAGGGGGCTAGGGGGATTTATTCCTGAAGAGTTTCTTCTAAACATCTACTTCCCCCACCTGCACAGGCATTATTAAACAATAGTCCACATTTTCAACACAATAGTGCAAGCTTGAAAAAGCTAGGTGAGCCACCTTTGTACCAGGCTACCGAGCCAATCCATCTTGTCACACGCTAAATACTTTACT
>ERZ1740058.516-NODE-516-length-28698-cov-5.949063_pt1 | contig 28698 bp, 20 predicted proteins | sample MGYA00581745_ERZ1740058 | MGnify/ENA primary metagenome ERZ1740058 (study PRJEB43018, sample SAMN04849742) | marine metagenome | isolation source: floating plastic debris | place: Pacific Ocean | collected 2008-08-30 | study: EMG produced TPA metagenomics assembly... | reverse complement strand
CCGGGTTTCCGTTGCGGCCTTTTGCAACCTTATTGGAAACTACTCCGATGGAGGCGATGTACTATGTAGTTTCAACCCCGACGATATTGAAAGTATGACTGTGCTAAAGGGAGCTGCCGCGGCGGCTCTTTACGGAGCCCGGGCTAAAGATGGGGTTATCATGATCACCACCAAAAACCGCGGGGAGGGTAATGGCCTGGGTGTGCAATGGAATACTAACTTTACGGCAGAAACTCCCTTAGACTATACTGACTATCAGTACGAGTACGGTCAGGGCGAAGGCGGGGTACGGCCTACGGCGGCTAATCCTACCTCAGGCGTTTGGAGCTTCGGAGAAAGGTTCGAGCCGGGCATGACCCAGATTTTATTCGACGGAATAGAAGTGCCCTACGAGCCGGTGCGGGATCGCATCAGCAAATTTTACCGCACCGGTACCAGCATTACTAATACACTGACCCTTTCGGCTGGCAGCGATAAGGGTGGTTTTAACCTATCGTTGGCCAACTTGTCTAACGAAAGCTTTGTACCCAACTCGGAGTTCGCCCGACGAACGGTCAATCTAGGCTTTGTGTACGATATTACTCCCAAGCTGAACGTATCGGGTAATATCAATTATTCTATTGAGGATAATCAGAACCCACCCATTGTGGTGCAGCAAAATATTAGTACTCCGGTAGTGCTCTACACACTATCTAATTCTATGCCGCTAGATGTGCTGGAGGCTAACCGGCTGAACGAAAACGGCGATGAGTTTATCTGGTCGCGCTTCAGAAACCGGACCAACCCCTACTTCTCTATCAATGAACGGTTCGAGAATGTTCGGCGTGACCGTATCTTCGGTAACGTTACGCTCCGGTACAACTTCACCGACTGGCTATATCTGCAAGGCCGTATCGGGCAGGACTACTGGTCGCGCGATCAGGAATATAATTTCCCTACCGGGCAGGCTTCTATCCCTCCGGCTCCGCAGGGATTTGTGAACGGAACCTATGTACAGGAATCTCGTCGCTTTCGCGAAATTAATGCCGACTTTCTGATTGGGGCTACCCAAGAATTTGGAGCTTTGGGAGTAAACCTTACGCTAGGAGGTAACCAGATGTACCGTCGCTCCGACCGCAATAGCGTGAGGGTAACTGACTTTGTGATTCGTGATTTGTACACAGTGCAGAATGGCCGGGTAAAAGACCCACTGTATACATTGGCCGAAAGACAGGTGAATTCGCTGTACGGTGCGCTTGAGCTTTCTTATAAAGACTATCTCTTCCTGAACATGACCGCCCGTAACGACTGGTTTTCTACCCTGGCCCCGGAGAACCGCAGTATACTATATCCTTCAGTAACGGGTAGCTTCGTCTTTTCTCAGGTATTTACCAACTTTCCGGAGTGGATTAATTTTGGCAAGGTACGGGCCGGTTACGCCGAGGTGGGCAGCGATACTGACGTAGCGCCTTACTCTGACAACTTATTCTACTCAGTTAACAACAACCTTTTTCCTAATTCCGACGGACAGTTACTTCCGTTGGGGGTAATCAATACGAATACAGTGCCCAATGCCAATTTACGCCCTATGCGCGTAGCGGAAACTGAAGTAGGCCTTGAAATGAGGATGTTTGAAAGCCGGGTTAACTTCGATTTAACGTACTACAACAAACTAACAACCGATCAGATTCTGGCCGCGCAAATCTCAGATGTTTCCGGTTACACTAGTAATCTGATTAACGTAGGCGAGAGCCGTACCTATGGAGTAGAATTGATGCTGAACGTGGTGCCCGTTCAAACCAATAATTTCCGCTGGGACGTTACTTTTAACGGGGCATACAATAACTCCGAAGTACTCAAACTTGGGTCAGATCCTGAGGATACCGTAATCACGGTGGGTCGGGGCATTGGTGGGGTGAACGTACGGCAGGTAGTAGGCAAGCCTATGGGCCAGATTTACGGATTCCGCTACCGGCGAGACGATCAGGGTCGGATTGTGTACAGTGGAAACAACGGTCGTCCGCTGCGTACCACCGAGCAAACTTCTTTCGGCACAGCTATACCCCTTTGGTTCGGAGGAATTACCAATGGATTCCAGTACAAGAACCTGAGTTTCTCCTTCCTGATTGACTTCAAACTGGGGCACAAAATGGCATCGGGCACTAACTTTAATGTGTGGCGCCACGGGCTACATAGAGCTACACTGGAAGGCCGGGAACAGGGTTTTGTAGTGGGCGATGGCGTGAACGAGAACGGAGAGGTTAATACAGTTCAGACTCCTATTCAGACCTTCTACGAGAGTATTGGAGCCAATAACATACACGAAATCTACATCTATAACGCGGGGTTCTGGCAGCTTCGTCAGGTTACTTTGGGGTACGACTTTACCTCTATGCTTCCCGATGATTTCTTTATCAAAGGTTTACGGTTGAACGCTATCGCCAACAACGTGCTGCTCCTGAAAAAATGGGTGCCTAACATCCACCCTGAACAGTTACCTTCTGCTTCGGATAACCTGGTGGGTATGGAGCAAAGCAGTTTGCCGCTTACCCGAAGCATTGGATTTAACCTGAATGTTAAGTTTTAAACCAACCACCTAAATTAATAGACATGAAAAATATAATTATTCGCACATTCAGTCTCGTACTGTTGCTCACGCTATTTACCCGTTGCGATGAAGGGTTCGATGAGCTTAATACCAACCAAGTTTTTCCTACTTCTATTGATCCTTCGTTTGTGATGAACGACGCCATCCGAAGGTCATCTATCCCTACCTCTATCTTCGTGTTTGAATTAGCCATTGTACAGCAGGTGGTAACTCCCAACGGAGTTTCGTTGGCGGGAGCTAACTTTAACCAGGATAACCGTAACCGGGGTGGTATCTGGCAGAATCATTATCTCAATGTAATGAAGTCCATTATTGACGTAATGGACAAAACCCAAAATGACGAAAGTATGCATAATCTATATCAGATGGCTCGCATCTGGCGGGCATATACCGGTATGGTTATTACTGATACGTTTGGGGATGTTCCGTACTTTGGAGCGGGTCAAGCTTTTCTGGAAGGATTAACTACCCCGGAGTATGACCAGCAGCAAGATATCTACACTGATATTCTAACGGAGCTGGACGAAGCATCGGCCGCACTGGATGCCAATCGGCCTATGGTGAATGAAGTGCTATACAGTGGTAACATTGATCAGTGGAAACGCCTGGGGTATTCGCTGCTGCTTCGGGCCGCCATGCGCCTAACCGAGGTAGATCCGGCTACGGCTCAGGAATATACTGCCCGGGCATTTGCCGGAGGGGTAATGCAATCTAACGACGATAATGCGGCTATCCGCCATACTGATCTGTACCGCAGTCCGATTGGTAACTGGTTAAATGGCTCAGAGGCCAATAACTACTTTCTGGTATCGGCCTTCGTAGATTACTTACAACAAAACAACGATCCGCGGCTGGAATCTATCGCGGTGCGCTACATTGGCGCTGAAAATGGAGCTCAGCAAACTCCCGACCGGGCTGACACTGACCCGTCCGTACAAATCGGTATGCCGATGGGATTCGATAACACCACGATTACTCCTGTTGCCGAAGAACTGGGACTAGCCAGCTTCTACGATTTCTCCCAACTAGATCGTACTCGCTTGGGCGGTCAGACCGCTTCTAGCTTTTTAGTTACCTACGGTCAAACCCAGTTGCTACTGGCCGAGGCCGCGGTGAGAGGATGGGTAGAAGGTGATGCTGCTACTTATTACACAAATGGTATTCGGGCGCATATGGAACAGATGGCTTCCTACGATGCTGCTTCCGCGATTGAGGATGCTGCGATTGATGCCTACATCGTTTCCCAACCATTGGAAGCCGGGAGAGAAATGGAGCTGATCAGTACCCAGTACTGGGTAGCCACCTTTTTGAATGGCCCCGAGACCTTTGCTAACTTCCGCCGAACCGGCTATCCGGTACTGGCACCGAACCCGTATCCGGGTAGCGAGATTGACGGTGATTTTATTCTGCGACTCACCTATCCCGATACCGAATACGCAGTAAACAGCGGTAATCTGAACACCGCTGTTGGTCGGCAGGGACCGGATGTGCTGGATACTCCGGTGTGGTGGGATGTGGATTAACAATCTCTCACAGAAAGAAAAAATTTTAGTAGCTTACCGGACGTCGAAGTGACCTTGACTTTACGTCCGGTAAATTTTGAGATGATATTAAACACAGTTTTCTAAATACTACTAACTAAATGAACCGAAGAAACCTACTAAAAGGATTGGGACTAGGCTTAGCTGGGGGAGCTATTAACCTGGCACAGGCTGCACCTAACGAAAAATATCGTCAAGCAACCAATGGCCTTCCACCCTTGAAAATTACCAATGTAAAAGCTATCGCTACCGCCCCGCTCGGTACCGAGTTGATTGTAGTAAAAGTAGAAACCAACGAACCGGGTTTGTACGGTCTAGGCTGTGCTACGTTCCGGCAGCGGGCTCGCCCAGTAGTATCGGCTGTAGATGATTACCTGAACGATTTCTGCCAGGGGAAAGACCCGGCTAATATTGAAGACATCTGGCAAACGGCCTACGTAAGCTCTTACTGGCGTAACGGCCCGGTGCTCAACAATGCTTTGAGTGGACTCGATCAGGCGTTATGGGATATTAAAGGCAAGCGAGCCGGGCTCCCCGTGTATGAACTACTAGGTGGGAAGTGCCGTTTCGCCATTCCCTGCTACGCCCACGCTAGCGGTCGGAATAACGAGGAAGTAATAGAGAGTGCTCAGGGACTCATTAACGAAGGCTACCGCTACATGCGTATTCAGCTAGGGGGCTACGGAGCGGCCGGGGTATCAGATGAGCCGGACTTCAAAGCAGCGGGCTTCGGTACCGACAAGGATAATTACATGAATCCTTACCTCTACCTGAGCAGCATTCCCAAGATGTTTGAAGCGGTGCGTAAAGCCTGTGGGGAAGAAATCGAACTGCTGCACGACATCCACGAGCGGGTGCAGCCCAACGAGGCGATTAATATGATTAAGGCGCTGGAGGAATACCGTCCGTTTTTCATTGAAGATCCGTTTTCTCCCGAGAACATGGGTTACTTCCCACTACTACGCCAGCAAACCGCCGTTCCTATTGCCATGGGCGAGCTATTCAACAGTCCACACGAGTGGCTGGAACCCATGACCGAACGCTTGTTCGAGTTTATCCGCATCCATATCTCGCAGATCGGGGGTATTACCCCGGCTATGAAGGTAGCTCGCTTGGGTGAGTGGTTCAATGTACGAACTGCCTGGCACGGTCCCGGTGACGTTTCTCCGGTGGGGCACGCCGCTAACGCCCATATTGACTACGCCATCTGGAACTTTGGTATTCAGGAGCGAGCCAGAATGCTGCTTTCGGAAGTGATGCAGGAAGTCTTTCCAGGCACACCTACCGTGAAAGACGGTTATATGTACGTGAACGAAGCTCCGGGACTGGGAGTAGATATTGACGAAAAGCTAGCCGCCAAGTACCCGATTCCTGATAAGCAACTCAATAGCTGGACCCAACTGCGCAAGCGCGACGGAACCGCCGTTCGTCCGTAGCCAAAGCCCAGCTATCGTGATGGATTTGATTATATTTAGCAACTTCATCAAGTTGGTTTACTAACGAAGCTATGCCTAACCCTACCAAATCTATTATCTCCAGTTTGCTTATCGCTTTGTTTTGTGGCGTAGGCCTTCCCGGATTTAGCCAGTCATCTCCTAATCCTAACATCATTTTTATTCTGGCCGACGATCTGGGCTACGGCGATCTGCAATCGTACAACCCGGCCTCCTTAGTACCTACTCCTAACCTGGATAGGCTGGCCGAGGAGGGTACTCGCTTGACCAATGCCTACTGTCCGGTGGCGGTGTGTTCGCCTACCCGCTACTCGCTGATGACGGGCCGTTACTCCTTTCGCAGTTGGAAGCCCAACGGAGTGATGTCCAACTATGAGCCATCGCTGATAGAGGCTGAACTGCTGACGTTGCCCGAAATGCTAAGGGAGTCCGGATACACCACCGCCGGGTTTGGCAAGTGGCATTTGGGCACTACCTTTCCGACCTTGGATGGCAAAAAACCAGCGGGCTACGGACATTTTCGGGCCGATGATAACGGCACCAACCTGGATTTGAGTAAACCGGTGAGCGATGGGCCGCTCGACCACGGATTTGATCACTGGTTGGGATTTAGTTGTGCCAGCGAGTGCTGGATACTGGAGGATAATCGGATTGCCGCCATTATCGATCACGACCTCTACACTACCGAGGCCACGCCCAACGCTGAAAAGCTACCTAAGTACACCTTGGAAGAATATCTGCCCTACATCACCAACCAAACGCTGGGTTTTCTGAAGAAACAGCCATCAGCTAATCAGCCTTTTTTTCTGTACTATGCTCCCTATGTGCCCCATATCCCACTGGCGGTGAGCGAGCGCTTTCGGGGTACTACCGAAGCGGGACTCTACGGCGACTACGTGCACGAACTAGACCATTACATCGGGCAAATTCTGACTGCGCTAGATAGTCTCAACCTTACTAACAATACCATTGTACTTTTTGCTAGCGATAACGGATCTCAATTTGAGGCTACCGCCCGGGGAATGGATCTGGAAAACGCTCAGAATAGTCCTGGAAGTAGTGTAGATGGCGAGCCGACTGGTGAAGTTCACCAACCTAATGGTAAACTGCGGGGCACTAAATGGACGGTGTGGGAAGGTGGGGTACGAACGCCTTTCGTGGCCCGCTGGCCCAATTACTTTCCGGCCGGTGCGGCAAAGGAAGACCTATTTGCACTGACTGACGTGCTGGCCACCCTGGCGGCGGTAGTAGATTACCAATTGCCCAATAGCGCAGCGCAGGACAGCTATAACCTGCTTCCGGTACTGCAAGGCGATGCCGTGGGCGAGCGTGAGGCGGTAGTAGTCAAAGCCAGCAATAATACTTTCGGCTTGCGCTGGAAAAACTGGAAGTACGTTCAAGGGAAGGAAGGTGAAACTGCCCAATTGTACGATTTATCTACTGACGAGTCAGAAACTACCGATGTGCACTCCAAACACCCGCAGGTAGCCAAGGAGATGGAACAAATGCTCGCGAAACTGCTGAACAGCCAGCGAACCATCCCGTCTCGTTAGTTTTCTCGATCCGAATTACTATTTTAGAATCCTAACATTCACAATCTATCACCTACTGATGAAAAGCATTTTTCTTCTCACAATTTTTGTTCTCCTTTTCGCTTGTACTTCCCAACCTACCGAGCAGCCCGATGATGCGTACGACATCGTAATCTACGGCGGCACCTCGGGGGGGATCGCCGCGGCGATCCAGGCTTCTCGCATGGATAAGTCGGTGGTGTTGATCGAGCCTTCCACCCGTCTGGGCGGGTTGACTACCGGGGGGCTGGGACAGACCGATATTGGCAATAAGCAAGCCATCGGCGGCATCTCCCGCGAGTTTTACCAAAACATTCGGGCCTACTACGGCAATGACGAAAACTGGAAGTGGCAAGCACAGCAAGACTACATGGATGGCGGACAAACCCGTACCAAAGCGGGGGAAGATGCCATGTGGACCTTCGAGCCTTCGGTGGCTTTGCAGGTGTACCGGCAGATGCTAGGCGATGCTGGTGTTGAGGTGGTGATAAACGAACGATTAGATCGGGAAAGTGGTATTACCAAGCAGGGTAGCCAGATTACGGAGATTACCATGGAGAGCGGGACCACCTACGCGGGAAAGATGTTTATTGACGCTACCTACGAAGGTGATTTGCTAGCCACCGCTGGGGTAGACTACTTCGTGGGCCGTGAGGCTAATGAGATGTACAACGAAACCTACAACGGAGTGCAACTGTTGGAAGGCCATCAGTTTCCCGACGGGGTAGATCCCTACGTGGTGCCCGGCGATAGTAGCAGCGGTTTGCTGTGGGGCATCAGTACTGCTAGCTTAGATGAACAGGGTAGTGGCGATACGCTGGTACAGGCCTACAACTTCCGCATCTGCCTAACCGACGTGGCGGAGAATCAAGTACCTATCAGCCGTCCCGACAACTACGACTCTTCGCGCTACGAACTGCTGGCTCGTTTATTTCCTGCCCAGCCCGACATGCGCCGAATTAACCAGTACTTCATCTGGAGCCGCATGCCCAATGCCAAAACCGATATCAACAACCGTGGCGGCTTCTCTACCGACATGATTAACTGGAGCCACAACTATCCTGAAGCCAGCTACGCCGAGCGGTCCGAAATCATTAAAGCCCATCGGGATTACACCCAAGGCTTACTGTATTTTTACACTACTGACCCGCGGGTGCCGACGGAGTTGCAGGAAGAAGTTAAAAGGTGGGGTTATCCCAAAGACGAGTATACTGACAACGGAGACTGGTCACCCCAACTCTACGTACGCGAAGCCCGTAGGCTGATCGGCGAGTACGTGATGACTCAGGCCAACTGTCAGGGGCGTGAGGTAGTAGATGACCCCATTGGGCTAGCCGCCTATACGATGGACTCCCATAATTGCCAGCGGATAGTTGTGGATGGACAAGTGAAAAATGAAGGTAATGTAGAGATCGGTGGCTTTCCGCCCTATCCCATCGCCTATCGATCTATTCTACCCAAGCAAGAACAAGCTAGCAATCTGCTGGTACCGGTCTGTTTATCGGCCAGTCATATTGCGTTTGGCTCTATCCGTATGGAACCAGTCTTTATGGTATTGGGACAATCAGCGGCCACAGCCGCGGCAATGGCTATTGAGGCTGAGCAAGCTGTTCACCAGCTAGATTACACTCAGCTACGCGACCGCCTGCTGGCTGATAAACAGATTTTAGAGAATGTCGTAGAAGAATAGAATGTTAAGATCACTCTTTTTAATAATATTGTAAACGAGAGCGATATTTTTGGGCAAGCAATAACAATTCAGTAATTGTACTTTGTGTTTACAAGAAATTTAAGTTTATTCAGTAAACTTCACGGTACAATCAAATGCGCTCTCACCACGGAAATAGTAGCGTTTATAAGCGAAAAGAAGAAGTTGGTATAGCTAACTCTACTAGTTATTCTAATGCGCAGTTGTGGGATGAATTTAAAGCGGGAAGTAAAGAAGCATTTGATGAAATCTACGAGAGGTTTTTTCAACCATTATGTTCGTACGGTGATAGAATTTGTCCGGATAAATCGTTAGTTGAAGACGTTGTTCAGGATGTTTTTATTCATCTGTGGACGAAGAAAGAGCATCTGGGAAGCACGAGTACAATCAAGTTTTACCTTTTTCTTTGCCTCAAGCGACGTTTACTGAGAGTGATCTCGCAAGAAAAAAAGAGACCTTATATTATCTCCGATAAGTACCGCTTCAATCTCATACTAAAGGCATCACCTGATGTGTCTCCCGAGGCAGAAGAAATGCAAATGAGATTGGCTGAGGCATTAAAGCAATTGACTGATCGGCAACAAGAAGCAATCTATCTTAAGTTTTATAATAGCCTCTCTTTCCAGGAGGTTGCTTCTATCATGGACATAGAGGTTAGGTCGGTTTACAACTTGATCTCCAGAACAATCGACATTTTAAGAACGGAACTTCGGCATAACGAATTATCCACTCCCTCATTATTGAGTTTCACATTACTTCTCCTCCCAGAGCTTATACAATAATTTTAATAATACTAAGTGCTAGCTATCAAATTGATAGAAAAGTAAGGCTATTATTAATCATGTCGTATAAATTAAAAAATACTCAAAAGCTATAGTGTAAAATTAGGCATCCCGGTCTTTACCTTCTGAAAGACAATTTTTACTAGCCGATGCCTAACCAAAATTACACAGTCAAAAGCTTGCTGCTGAATGAGTATTTTCAACAGTGGGTCAAAGCTCCCGATCCTGAAAACGAAGCTTATTGGCAAAATTTTATCCATCAACACCCTGATGCTAAAGAAAATATCGCTGAAGCTCGTCAACTGATTGAGCAGCTTGATTTTAGTGAAGAAGTACGCAGCTTAGCTACAAAAGCCTCGGTTAAGAAGAATATTGATGACGCCATCAGCCAGCAAACCAAACTGCGTGAAATACCTCTACATTCAGAAACGCGTCAGGTTAATCGTAGTAGAAACAGGTTTTATAGTAAAGTAGGAATAGGTATAGCGGCTAGCCTTAGCAGCTTAGTCTTACTATTAAGCATCTACTTTGTAGTCTCTTCCAATAACCACAGTGAATACACTACTGTTTACGGTGAAACAAAGACCATCGTACTACCCGACCAATCTACCGTTACGCTAAACGCGAACTCTTCTCTTCGACTAGCCAAAGATAACTGGAGCAATACATTAGAACGGGAAGTCTGGCTAGATGGTGAGGCTTTCTTTGAGGTGAAGAGACAGAAAACCCCAGCAAAGGAAGCAATTAAGTTTGTGGTACATAGTGGGAACGTCAGTGTGGAGGTGTTGGGGACTAAGTTTAATGTAAATAACCGGCACCGGGCAACTCAAGTGGTACTGAGTTCGGGCGAAGTCAAACTGAGTATTCAAAGAGATACAAAGGTCTCTGAAGAGCCGATTCTGATGAAGCCCGGAGAACTGGTGGCGGTTGATATCGATCAGCGCGAAGTAGAAAGAAAGATGGTAGATCCGGCTAAGTACACATCCTGGACTGAGAACAAACTGGTTTTTGATAATACTTCTCTCGCTAAGATTGGGCAGTTAATCGAGGACAACTATGGTCTTCACGTAACTGTCAAAACTCCTGCACTATTGGATAAAGAATTTACCGGCGCCGCTCCGGCAGATGACCTTGATGTGCTACTAGAAAAGTTAGCCTTAGTCTACAACTTAAATATTGCTAGAAATGACAACGAATTGATTATTCAGGAAAAGTAACGAAGCCTTTTGGATTAGGGATAGCTACCAAACCAAGAGCGCTAAGAATATCAACGAAACATTAAACAACAACCGCTTATGAAGTTATTTTCACTACCTCCGCAATTTTTTCTACTAGCCATGCTAGTACTTAGTCTATTCAGTTATCCTGTTTGGTCGCAGACGGTAGCTTCTAATCTACCTTTGTTCCCGACCAACGCTCAGCAGGATCAAACGCAGGATTTGGCTACGGTGCTTTTCACCCTATCCGAAAAGTTTGGGGTTGAATTCAACTACGATAAGGAGACGCTCTTTCATAAAAAGGTAAAAAACCAACTACTGCGAGAAGTTAAGAGTAATAATGATCTGGAGAAGGCCTTAGAACATATACTGTCTCCTCTGGGGTTGAACTACAAGAAGTTTGAAGACAACTCCTACGCCATTTACCCCCGTACTGAAACCAGAGAAGTGAAGAAGGTAGAAAGAGAAGTCACCAACCCCGGTGCAACGCAGGGAGAGGAAGAAGAAAGTTACCCAGGAGACTTGTTAACATCTTTAGAGAAACTAACTAATACAGGCTATACGAGGCTAGTGGAACAGACTATCACCGGCAAGGTAGCTGATAGCGAATCAGGAGAGCCTTTGCCTGGAGTTAATGTGCTAGGCAAAGGAACCACTGCTGGAACTGTTACTGATGTTGAGGGAAATTATCGGCTTAACCTGGCTGATGAGGTTACGACAATTGTTTTTTCCTCTATAGGATATGTATCACAGGAAGTGGCTATCAATGGCCGAAGTACGATTGACGTAACCATGACGCCCGACGTGCAGTCACTCTCGGAAGTGGTGGTGATCGGGTACGGCACTGTGGAAAAGAGCGATTTAACCGGGGCGGTATCCTCACTTCGTTCCGTAGATTTTAATACTGGAGCGAATGTTTCGGTAGACCAGATGATGCTAGGGAGAGCGGCGGGCGTACAGATAACCCAAACTAGTTCGGAACCGGGTGGAGGACTGTCTATCCGGATTAGGGGAGCTAGTTCTATCAACGCGGGTAATGAGCCGTTGTACGTCATTGACGGCTTTCCAATTGACAATAGTACTTTACTATCGGGAGGCGGAGCGGCTGGCTTAGGTAGCAATCAGAACCCGCGTAACCCTTTAAATTCACTAAACCCAAACGATATTGAGTCCATTGAAATTTTGAAAGATGCTTCGGCTACGGCCATTTACGGCTCCCGGGGAGCTAATGGCGTAATTTTAGTGACTACTAAAAAGGGAAGTCGGGGCGGAGTTGCCATAAACTACGATTTTTACATGGGTACCCAGTCGGTAGCCGAAAAAATGAATCTGCTAACCGCTCCCCAGTATATTGAAGGTATTAACGCTATATCTGAAGCAATGGGAGACGGAACCGTGTTTACGGATGCTGACATCAACCGGATTGGCAACGGAACTGACTGGCAAGACCAAATCTATCAGACCGCCCCTTTATTCAACCATAACTTATCAGCGTCTGGAGGTGATGAAAATACCACATTTTACGCGTCACTTAATTACTTCGATCAAGACGGAGTGATCAAGAACTCGGGCATTAAAAAGTATATTGGTCGACTGAACCTGGAGCAGAGTATTGGGGAAAGAGCCAAAGTCGGAATCAACCTTAATACTAGCCTGGTTAAAGATAATAATAACGTAGATGGTCTGAACATTAACGAAGCCGCCGGACCCATTTATACCGCTTTGCTGTATGATCCTACTGAGCCAGTGTTCGAGGAAGACGGGACCTTTCGGCAGTCGCCCAACCTTACGATTAATAATCCCTTAAGTTTAGTAGAGGGAGTTTCCAGTGAAAACGAGACGAACCGAACGATAGGAAACATTTTCGCACAGTACGATATTACCGAAGACTTACAGGCCAAAATCAACTTTGGCTCCGATCGGCAAACCTCCCGTCGCGATATTTACAATTCAACGCTGACCTTTAGAGGAGAGGCGGCTAACGGAATAGCCAATATATCCACCCTTGAGCGTTCCAATGTGCTTCTGGAGTATACCATGACGTACAATAAGTCACTCAATGAGAATCATTCTATTAACCTGTTGGGCGGAGTTACTTATCAGTATTTTCTGAGCCGCTCGTTTAATGGCAACATCACTACTTTCCCTACAGATGCTCTGGGAACTGATAATCTATCTTTGGGTGATACCGGTAATGATAATCTAGGTAGTAATCAGCAGGAGAACACGCTACTGTCGTATTTGGGGCGCATCAATTACGATCTTTACAACAAGTATTTATTTACTTTTTCTATGCGGGCCGATGGTTCTTCCCGTTTCGGTGAGAACAATAAGTTTGGGTACTTCCCCTCAGTTGCATTGGGTTGGAAACTAGGGGAAGAGGAATTTGTACCCGAGTTTTTTGATGATCTGAAACTACGGGGCAGTTGGGGGCAAACCGGTAATCAGGAAATAGGCAACTATGCTTCTTTGTTGACTTTCGGTACCGGACCACTCGTAGTATTTGATAACCAGGTGGCTACTAGTACTGATCCTTCGCGGATTGCCAACCCGGATCTGAAGTGGGAAACTACCGAGCAACTCAACGTAGGAATAGACGCTAGTATCATTGACGGTAGAATCAGTACTACTCTGGATTACTTTGTCAAGAATACCAAAGACATGCTGATCAGAGTACCGTTACCTCGCGCTACCGGATATAATTTCATCTTGTCAAATATCGGGGAGATGGAGAACCGAGGGTTTGAATTCTTGATCAATTCTACTAACATGATCACCCCTAACTTTACCTGGAATACTTCTTTCAACTTCTCTGCCATCAGGAACAAGATCAAAGATCTAGGCAGTGTAGGGGATATCGTTACCGGAAATATTCAGGATGTGGGTAATACGGCCATTTTTCGTGAGGGAGATCCGTTGGCGGCCTACTACGGATACGAAGTGATCGGGCTTTTTCAGGAGGGAGACAATATAGCTGAGTCAGCGCAACCTAACGCCCAGCCGGGTTACCCTATATTTCGTGACGTGAACGGGGACAATGCTATCACGCCCGCTGATCAGGTAATACTAGGTAATCCTTTTCCAGACTTTACCTACGGAATTCAGAACAGCTTTTCTTACAAAAACTTCCAGGTTGACATCTTCTTTCAGGGGCAGAGTGGAGCAGATCTACTCAATATCAACATGATTGAAAGTATGTATCCGGCTAATTTTCGCCGAAACCGCCTGGCCGAACAGATACTAGACCGCTGGACTCCGCAAAATACTGATGCTACCTGGCCCTCGGGGGTAAACCCGTTTGCTTACGGTGGGGGAAAGGTAAATTCCCTGGTACTGCAAGATGCCTCCTACCTGCGGCTCAGAACCCTGCGATTGAATTATAATATTCCAGTGGGTGATGTTCGCTTCCTTCGGTCGGCCAATGTGTACGTTACCGGGCAAAATCTTTTTACTTGGACCAATTATAACGGGTTCGATCCCGAAGCTAACTCCTTTGGTCGCAGCAATGTTCGGGTTGACTACAGTAGCTATCCCCTGGCCCGGACCTGGATGATTGGCGTAAACATCGGACTCTAATTCAATAAACCTAAAAACTGAAACCATGAATCCCTATATCTTATATTTCATTCTAATTACGTTTGCTGCCAGCTTATTTAGCTGTGAAGATACCCTGGAAGAGCGGGTGTTTTCGGAACTTACTCCCGGTACGTTTCTGACTACGGAAAACGGTATACAATCGCTTCTCAACTCAGCTTACGCTAACGCTCATTTGCACAGCTTCGACGGGCACGTAGCCTACCATTACCTACCGGCCATGACATCCGGTGAAGCCTGGAACCGCGGTGGTAGTATTGAAGTCTGGTTCACTGCCTTGTCTGACTTTGCGTGGGATAGTAATCACCGGTATGTGCTGGGACTTTGGAACGACGGCTTTCAAGCGATACGGGATGCGAACATTGTGTTGGATAATATAGAGAACGAGAATTTTAGTACGGAATTTAAAAGTTTGGTAACAGCCGAGGCTCGTTTCATTCGCGGTTGGAGCTACGCTTTACTCTACAATAATTTCGGTCCAGTTCCTTTGTATACTTCATCTGGTACAGACTCCCTACTAATACCTCGAGCTTCTGAGGAACAAATGCGAACGTTCATAGAAACCGAACTCACTACAGCTGCTGCTAACCTACCCGATAAACCATCGGCCTTTGGTAAGGCATCGAAGGGTTCAGCCTTAGGAGTGCTAAGTAAACATCTCTTGAATACTCAGCAGTGGCAAGAGTGCCTGAATGTAACGCAGCAGATCATAGATTTAGGAGTTTATGGGTTAGTACCGGAATACAGCGAAGTATTTAGCTTGGAGAATGAAGGCAATATTGAAATGTTATGGGCACTGCCCCGTACAGCACCCGAAGCCACGCAAAGCATCAACGCACTTACCTTTCCGACTGATTACCCGCTACCGCTACCCAGCCAGAATGTGTTTGCTGCCCGAACCTATCTTTTTGATGATTTTGTTAACTCTTTTGAGGCGAGCGATACCCGGACAGAATTGATCGTGACGGAGTATGTTAATAAGTCTGGTGAACCTATACAATTACTGGGAAATGATCAGTCGCTATCGCTCAAGTACGAATTCGATCCGAATGCTACGGGAGCAGGTATGGGTAACGACATACCGGTAGTTCGCTACGCCGACATTCTATTATCCCGAGCTGAAGCACTCAATGAAGTGAATGGACCAACCCAAGAGGCTATTGATTTGATCAACCAGGTAAGAGCACGAGCTAACGCCTCATTGCTCTCGTTAGGCGATTTCACCCAAGAGTCGATACGCGACCAAATCTTTCAGGAAAGAAGGTGGGAGTTTTATTTAGAAGGTAAAAGCCGGGAGGATCAAATTCGTCAGGGTACCTTTATTTCGGGGGGGCAAGCTAGAGGAAAGAATGCCCAACCTTTCCATGTTCGCTTCGCCATTCCGCAACTGGATGTAGATGCTAACCCGGATATTGAGCAGAATGATGGTTATTAATTTGAAAATGCCAAATAATTCGGTTGATTAAAGTATGAAAGAGAATTGTAATATAAAGTATTCACTGAGCCTTGTTTTCCTAAGCCTGCTGTTTGCCATAAGCTGTAACACTAGTCAGGAGCAGGAACAAGAACAAACTAGCTCTGAGCGTTCCCCAAACTTTGTAATTGTTTTTGCCGATGACCTGGGCTACGGCGATCTGGGAACTTTTGGGCACCCCACCATTAAAACTCCTAACCTGGATCGCATGGCCGTAGAAGGGCAGAAGTGGACTAACTTTTACGTGGCGGCCAGCGTCTGCACTCCCAGTCGGGCAGCTCTGCTCACCGGCCGGCTACCGGTAAGAAGCGGCATGACCAGTAATAAAAGCCGGGTGCTTTTTCCTAACTCGATAAAGGGGCTGCCCGCCATCGAGGTTACTTTGGCTGAACAACTGGAAAAAGTAGGTTACGCTACGGCGGCTATCGGTAAATGGCACCTAGGCCATAAAGAGCAGTACTTGCCTACCAACAATGGTTTCGATTATTATTTCGGTATTCCCTATTCTAACGATATGGACCTGAAAACTGACAAGGGATATATGGAATACTGGCAGGATCGGGAAGCCATTAAAACTGAAGATTTTAATGTTCCCTTAATCCGCAATACCGAAATTATTGAACGCCCAGCCAATCAGAATACTATTACGAAGCGCTACTCAGAAGAGGCGGTAAAATTTATTCAGGAGCACAAAAATGAACCATTCTTCGTCTATCTAGCCCACAACCTACCTCACATCCCACTGTTTGCTTCTCAAGAATTTATTGGGACTAGCCAGCGGGGTTTGTACGGCGATGTAGTCGAAGAAATTGATTACGGGGTAGGTCAGATTCTGACTGCCCTCGAGGAAGAAGGTATTGCCGAGAATACTGTCGTTGTCTTTACTTCTGATAACGGCCCCTGGCTTCCATTTGGCACTCACGGGGGTAGTGCCGGACTGCTGTATGCTGGTAAGGGAACTACCTGGGAGGGAGGCATGCGCGAGCCTACCGTATTCTGGTCGCCAGGCTACGTAAAACCTGCGATAATTTCCAGTTTGGGTTCTACTATGGATTTATTCACCACCTTTAGCGTGATGGCCGGCGTACCGCTACCGGATGACCGGATTATAGACGGGGTAGACCTAAGCACTACACTACAAAACGGCACCGAAAGTCCGCGCGAAAGCATACTATACTACCGTGGGCCGGAGCTGTATGCGGTACGGCTCGGTGATTACAAAGCCCACTACATTACCCAAGGGGAGTACGGCCAATTTGGTGAACGGGAAGAGCACGATCCGCCCCTGCTATACAATCTTAGCCACGATCCATCGGAACAACATGATATCGCCGAGGATCATCCGGAAGTGATTCAGCAGATTGAGGCGTTAGTGAGGGAACATCAGAGCAAGTTGGTAGTGGGCGAAGACCAACTAGCTGAGCGAGAATAAGAAATTCTCCCAATCGGTGTAGTAACTAGCTACATCTACGACCTGAGGGAATGACTATCCAGTAAAGGCTTGTGCGAACTGACCCAGTGCCAGCGCATCTTATACGATTCTAACAACCAGCGCTGTAGCGTCTGGACTAACGTGGAGTTGTTTTTTCGGATGATAGTTTTCATGACCGAAAATTAAGTGTAGTGTTAAAAGTGCCCAATCAGATTCTGCCGAAAAACTTACCTGCGTGGGCTATCTCCAGCATTGATAACTTCATGAACGGAACACTATTAAGTTAAAAAATTTATACAAAAAAATCAATAGAAATTTATACTAATTTTGACTTGAATATATAAGTTACTTAATGCTTTTGTCTACAGACTACTTTTAATAATAAAACCTTAGCTCGGCTTACCAATAATTGTTTCATCAGACGTCTGTTTTGCAAGCTGATTTATCGCCCATAATTACAGTAGGCTATTTTAAAGTATAAATCACAGCAGAATTCTATTGTACTAATCATATAACTGAAAAAACAGTTATAAAACTGAATATATAGTTGTGTAACTGAAAAATCAGTTATATATTTGAGCATATTCTAAATTTTACTCTCATGAATAGCTTGTTATCTTATCTGCTTGCAGCCTCTGTTTACCTGGCAGCCTTTTCTCTAACGTACTATCTACTACTGGCAGGCCTAACGCACTTCCAGTGGATGCGATGGCATCTCATTATCGGAGTTTTTTTGAGCTTATGTCTTCCGTTAATACCGGTGCCCGCTTTGTTGTACGCTTGGTTTGCTGAAGAAGCGAATGGACCAGCTGCTTTTTTGCCATTCTCATGGCAAGGTGAGGCATTTGTCACCAGCGGAACTACCAACGAAGTAGCTGAGCCTGCAATAGATTGGTTTACGGCGGTGAGCAACGGATTACTGATTATTTATGGGTTCGGGTTGCTGTATCAAACTGGAAAATTAGGCCTTCGTCTGAGAAAGATTTATCGTCTGATTGCTCGCCATCCCCAAGAGAAGAAAGAATGCTGTTACTTTGTTAGCCTGCCCTACGAGGGACCTACATTTTCGTTTATGCGGTATGTGTTTTTGAGTGCTGATATAGCTCAGCTTACCCCCGATGAACTGGATCAGGTAAAAGATCATGAAGCGGTGCACGTGCGACAAGGTCATACCTACGACCGCTTATTTTTCGAGCTAGCCGGAATTATTCTGTGGTTTAATCCACTAATCTATTACTTGAGGAATCAACTACAGGAGGTGCAGGAATATCTGGCAGACCAGGCGGTGGGCGGGTGGTCCGACAAGCGAAAAAAATACGCCTATCTACTGTTGAAACTAGCTACTAAGGAGCATTCCTTTTCGTTGGGAACTGGTTTTTCTGATCGGCAGATTACCCGGAGGATTATGAAATTAAACCAATCCCGATCATCGTCGCGGCAGAAGCTCTTTTTTGCCAGTGTTATCCCTGTCGTTGCCGCCTTATTTTTTCTTAGTGCCTGCGTAGATGAAACAGCTGAACGTGAACAACTTACTAGTCAACAGGAAAGCACTGCCGAGATATCTACTCCAGTCAGAACTAAAATCGGAAAAATTAGCTGGCAAGGTAATACGGTATACGATGATCAAACACTGACTAATGCTCTAGGATTGCAATCTGGTGATCCCTATGACTCGGTGGGGCTGAACGGGCGCTTGTCATTTTCTTTTACCAATCCCGACCAGCCCACCGTCGCGTCACTATACATGGATCAGGGTTATCCATTTTTTAATATGAAAATTAAGTCGCAGAAAAGGGGAGAAGTGGTTGATTTAATGCTGGAGATTTACGAGGGCGAAGTAATGAAGATCGGTCAAGTCATAATCAATGGAAATGGTGAGGTAGCTCGTGAGAAAATTATGGCCGAAATTCAGGTGAAGAGTGGAGAGCTGTTCAATCGGGCTCAACTGATTGCCTCCCAACAGGCTATTGTTGAGATGGGTTATTTTGATCCGCAGCAGGTAGGTATCAAACCGCTGCCTCATCCGGAACAAGGTACGGTAGATATTGAGTTTAGTCTGAAACCCGTCGCTAACCCCTAAAACATACTATGGAAGAGTTAACCAAAACTGAGGAACGTATTATGCAGCTGTTCTGGAAGCTGAAGAAGGGTTTTGTCAAAGACATCATTGAGCAATTGCCGGACAACCCTAAGCCGCCCTACAACACTATTTCGTCGGTGGTAAGAGTATTGGAAAAGAAAGGCTACTTAGCCTACCGGGCCTACGGAAAAACGCACGAATACTATCCGGTTATTTCCAAAGCAACCTACCGAAAAATGTATACCAAGAAACTACTGTCAGCTTACTTTGACGATTCTCCCGTTTCGCTGTTGTCGTTTATTGTAAAGGAAGAAAAACTGAGTGCCGAAGAAATTGAAGCTCTGAAACAGCTTATCGACCGAGCAGATTGAGTAATGATAATCTCTCAGCCCGAGCGGCTTAGTATCTAGCCTTGCACGTTTTGCCGCTAATTTAAACACCAAAAGTCCGTTAACACTAACCTGATAGTTATACTAATACAGATTTAGAATTGCGTATTACTGTAAAAATAAACTACTGATAGTCAAATAGTTAATAATTATCCATTTTGAATTAGTATTAGTAGTCCTTCTCACCTGTCTCTATTATCGTTGTCTGAACTCTTTAGACCTACACTTTTTGCCCATTCAAAAACAGTTATTTCCAACCAGCATCCCCAACTAAGTGCCGGTACTTGCTGCACCCGTTCTGTTTCGCTACTTTAGCAACCTTCTAACGCTACGTTTTCAGCCAATGGTTTTTCTTCCTGTCATTCTGGGCATTATCATGCTCGTTCTTCTGGTCACCGTAGTCAAACTGGACACCTTTATTTCCTTTATGCTGGTCTGCCTCTTTGTGGGCGTAACCGGTGGGCTGACGGTGGGGGAGGCGGTGGACGCCATTCAGCACGGGATTGGCGATACGCTGGGGTCGCTGGTCATTATTTTGGGCTTTGGGGCTATGCTGGGTAAACTGGTGGCCGAAAGCGGAGCAGCCAATAAAATTACTAACCGGTTGGTAGCGGCCTTCGGTATCAAGAATATCCAATTGGCCCTTATTGTTACCGGGTTTATTGTGGGGATTCCCATGTTCTACACCGTGGGTTTTGTTATTCTGGTGCCGCTGGTCATTGCCATTGCCTCCAATACTAAATTACCTTTGCTGTACGTCGGCTTACCGATGCTGGCTTCCCTCTCGGTGACCCATGGTTTTCTGCCACCCCATCCGGCACCTACCGCTATTGCCGAGATGTACGGAGCCGACCTGGGCCTTACGTTGATCTACGGCATCATCACCGGAATTCCGGCCATACTAGCGGCTAAGTTTCTGCTGCGAAAGACTATGCAGCGCATTCAGCCGACGTTGCTCAAAGAGTATGTGGTGGAAACTGATGACCGCTACCCGGTTCCTTCCTTGACTATTTGCCTGCTGGTGGCCCTGCTACCCGTCGTGCTGATTGGTGGGGCCTCGTTAGTCGGTACTTTTGCCCCTCATCCGGTTATTACGGCGCTGGGTAATCCGGCTATCGCTATGCTGCTATCGGTGCTGGCCGCCATCTATTTTCTGGGAGTACGGACGGGGCGTGATATTACTACAGTGACGGGCACGTTGGCCTCCGCCGTTTCCAGTATTGCGGTCGTACTACTGATTATTGCCGGGGCTGGGGCATTTAAAGCTATTATGGTGGCTACGGAGGTGAGCGAGCAGATTGGGGAAGTACTGGGTGGTCTGGGGATGTCTCCGCTGATCCTGGCCTGGATTATCGCCGCTTTGATTCGGGTGAGTGTAGGGTCGGCTACGGTTTCAGCCCTGACTGCGGCTAGTATCATGCTACCCATGGTGGGTGCCAAAGGGGTGTCGCCCGAACTGTTAGTGCTGGCCACCGGAGCCGGAAGCATTACTTTTTCGCACATCAACGATGGGGGATTCTGGCTGTTTAAAGAGTATTTTAATGTAAGCATTCGAGAAACCCTGATGTCGTGGACGGTGATGGAAACCACCGTATCCATCGTCGGGCTTATCGGCGTACTTATTCTAGACCAAATTATTTAACCTATGACTAACGTAGAAGAGCGAATCAAGGAACTAGGGTTACAGCTTCCCCCGGCACCTCCAGCGGGGGGAGTCTATAAGCCGGTGATCATCGTAGATAACATGCTGTATGTTTCCGGACAGGGTCCTGTGAGAAGCGACCAATCGCTGATCAAAGGAAAGCTGGGGCTAGATCTGACTACCGAAGAGGGCTATCAGGCCGCCCGGCAGGTGGGGCTGACGATGCTATCCACTATCAAGGATCAGTTAGGAGAGCTAAGCACCATAAAGCGGTTGGTTAAAACCTTAGGAATGGTAAACAGTCAGCCCGATTTTTACGAACACCCCCAGGTTATCAACGGCTTTAGCGACCTGATGGTGGAAGTGCTGGGGGAGGATTTTGGGAAGGGTGCCCGCAGTGCGGTGGGCATGATCTTACCGGGAAATATTGCCGTAGAAGTAGAAGCTATCTTTGAACTATACTAGCCTATGAATCAGTGGTTTGAAATTTCCAATGCGGACGACTTATTATCGCCAGCTCTGCTGTTTTATCCCGACCGCATCAGTGCGAATATCGACCGGATGATCAGTATTGCCGGATCGGCGGAGCGGCTTCGCCCCCACACCAAAACCTACAAATGCCGCGAGATTATTGAGATGCAGCTCGCCCAGGGCATCCGCAAATTTAAATGCGCCACCCTAGCCGAAGCCCAACTGCTAGCGGAAAGCGGAGCGGCGGACATCTTGATAGCTTACCCGATGGTAGGGCCCGCTCAAACTCGATTAATAGAGCTTACCGAGCAGTATCCTCAAACCAAGTTTGCGGTACTGGTTGATCATGAAGAACAAGTTGCGCAGTGGAACCAGCACGAGGTTGCTATGTCGGTTTATATTGATTTGGATGTGGGTATGCACCGCACAGGCATTGGTATAGAAACGGCTGCCGAGCTTTTTCAGCGGGTACAGCAAAGCAATCTCACGTTCCGAGGCTGGCACGTTTACGATGGTCATCTACGCCAAATTGATGTGGAAGAAAGAACCGAGGTGGCTCAGGCAGGAACAGTTGGGCTGGATACTCTACTGGAACAAACCCAGACGCAGTCGGTAGAGATTGTTTGCGGGGGTAGTATTTCCTTTCCCATTCATGCTCGCTACCCCGATCGTCAGTTATCGCCGGGCACTACTCTGCTGTGGGACTACGGCTACTCTCGCTTTACGGATCTTCCGTTTGAGATGGCCGCCTGCCTCTTTACCCGCGTGATTAGTAAACCTGATCAGGGTCTGCTTTGTCTGGATTTAGGTCATAAGGCGGTAGCTTCTGAGACGAAAGGAGCACCGGTATTTTTAACCCAAATAGAGGATGCCGAGATCACAAACCACAGCGAAGAACATATGGTGATCAGAACGGCTCAGGCGAATCAGTGGAATATCGGAGATGTTGTGTACGGCTATCCCTGGCACATCTGCCCTACAGTAGCCCTGCACCAACAGGCCGGAGTCGTTACCGACCATCGCCTCAGTAGCTTCTGGAATATTGCTGCCCGCCACCGAATCTACCAATAATGAAAACTGACTCCTCTCGCCCTCTTATCTTCGACGCTCACCTCGATCTGTCAATGAACGCTATGGAGTGGAACCGGGACCTGCGGTGGACCGTGTCCGAAATTCGTGAATCGGAGCGAGGCATGACCGATAAACCCGACCGAGCTAAGGGCACTGTGACCTTTCTCAGTCTGCGCGAGGGAAACATTGGGGTAGTGGTGGGCACGCAGATTGCTCGCTACGCTAAGAAAAACAATGTGATGCCGGGCGCCAGCTGGAATTCGCCCGAACAGGCCTGGGCGCAGACGCAGGCTCAGTTAGCCTGGTATCAGGCCATGGAAGAAGGCGGACATATCACTACCATCACCGATAAGGAGTCGTTAGACACTCACTTGGCCAACTGGCGGGAGAACCCGCAGAAAACTCCTATCGGCATGATCCGAAGCCTGGAAGGAGCAGATTCTATTGTTAGCTTTCGGCATCTGGAGCAAGCTTACGAAAGTGGCCTTCGAGCCATTGGCCCAGCTCACTACGGCCCCGGCACCTACGCCCAGGGCACGGATGCCAGCGGAGGTATTGGTCAGAAGGGTCGTGATTTACTACGGGAGATGGAGCGGCTTAACATGGTGCTCGATACCACTCACCTCTGCGACGAAAGCTTTTGGGAAGCGCTAGATCACTTTCGGGGTCCGGTTTGTGCCAGCCATAATAACTGCCGGGCCTTGGTGCCGCACCATCGGCAATTTTCCGATGAGCAACTTCAGGCACTTATCGGGCGAGGAGCCGTTATCGGGGCTGCGCTGGATACCTGGATGCTAACCTCCACCTGGGTTCGAGGTAAGTCTACCCCCCAAAGCGAGAATATTAGCTTAGAAACCGTGGTTGACCATATCGACCACATATGTCAACTGGCGGGCAACTCCCGGCACGCCGGTATCGGCTCCGACCTGGACGGAGCCTTTGGTAAAGAACAGTCGCCTCAGGATATTGATACTATCGCTGACCTTCAGAAGGTCCCGAACATATTAGCCACCCGAGGCTATTCCGAGCAGGATATTACCAATATCTGTTCCGAAAACTGGATTCGTTTCTACCGGGAAGCCTGGAGCTAAGCGACCGCTTAGGTGTAATTAAACCAGATAATCGCTTTGGAAAAAAACTCTCTTTGGTTAAGCCCGATCTGTCTGTCGGAAGTGCTTATAAAGTTTGAAGGCCAACCAAGCCACAGCTAACGGAGCTACCACAAATTGCAAAAAGGGCAGCAAGCCATGTACATAGTCCTGATGGGCGTGGGGCACTGGTACATCGTGCGCGAAGGTGAGGGTGACCATCAGACAAAATGTGAATAACAAGGCAATTCTTTTCATAATTTTTTAATAATTGGTTGAAGTAATTCTTGTGTTTCTAAAATTGATGTATTGAGTTTTTTACTGATCTCTCGCAGGCTATCGTACTCGATTTTGCGCTGCCGCCGCCCAGAGGGCTTGATCGATTCTTTCACTTTCACCGTTCCGTATTCTGTTTCAATCTCCAGCGCATTTCGTCCCAGCATTCGCTTGCCTACTTTGTAGTAGCGCAGCCCGATGGTGGGAGTATGCTCCAGGATAAATTCGCAGGCTTTTTCCAGCGAAGATGGACTCGCCAGTACCGAAATTTTTAGGCCGGGCCGTCCTTTTTTCATCTGTATGGGCGTGTAGTAAAAGTCCGAGGCCCCCAGCGCAAATAGTTGCTGCTGAAAATCGGAGCCGAGGATTTCACTGGAGGCATCGTCTAACTGGGTTTCTATCACGTACATCTCAGCCTGTTGCCTGGCTGAGGTAGCTAAGCGGGAGACGCGTACTACGTTGGCTACCGCAAAATCTTTAGTGCCCGGACCGTAGGACGATTGTTCTACCTGTAGGGTAGGAACCGAAAATTCGGGGTTGAGGTAACGGAGAATAGCCGCCCCGGTGGGAGTGGTTCTCTCGCCCATTTCATTTCCCTTGAAGGTGGGAAACCCGCGGAGAATATCGGAGGTGGCCGGAGCCGGTACCGGCAAAATACCGTGCTGGGTTTTTACGGTGCCGCTGCCCACGCATACTGGGTCGGAATAGGTCTTTTCTACCTTCAGTTTGTCCAGCATCACGGCGCATCCGACAATATCCAGAATAGAATCTACCGCACTCACCTCGTGGAAATGAATAGTCTCTAGCGGAATATCGTGCACTTTTGATTCGGACTTGCCGATGATCAGAAAGATACTTTTAGCAATTTCCTTGGCCTTATCGCTAATCTCGGCCTGATCAATAATCTCATTGATATGGGACAGATGACGATGGGCGTGATGCCCATGGTCGTGGGAATGCGAGTGTTCGTGAGAATGGGAGTGTGTATGCTCATGAGAATGCGAGTGGGAGTGGCTATGACTGTGTTCGTGGGAATGGCTATGATCATGTGAGTGATCGTGCGAATGCCCATGCTCGTGAGAATGATCGTGCTGATGCGCGTCCTGGTTTTCCGATTGAGTAGCATCGTTCAGGTCAATAATCTTGACGTGCTTACAGACGATACCGTTTTTGTTTACTGTGTTTACTTCTACTTTTCCGTCGGGTAAGTTTAGCTTGTCCGGTAGTTCCACAATCTCATCGTACCCATCTGCGAGGCCGCAAAGCGCGCTTAGCAGCATGTCTCCAGCTAAGCCGGCAAAGGGTTCAATATATAGTACGCTCATCGTTCAGTCTCTTTTGAGGTTAGGGTATACAGCATGCGAAAGGTAGCAATAGCCGCCCCGTAGCCATTGTCAATATTCACCACCATGATGCCATTGGCGCAACTGGCTAGCAAGCTGTGCAGGGCCACTTGTCCTTCTGAAGCTACTCCGTAGCCCACGCTGGTAGGAACCGCAATGATCGGCTGCGGCACCAGTCCCCCTAGCACCGTAGGCAGTGCTGCCTCGAAGCCAGCCACGGCAATAATGATTTTGTACTTTCGCAGGTCCTCCAGACGGCTTAGAATTCTATGCAGCCCGGAAACCCCAACATCCTGAATTCGCTCGGCGCCCACGCCCAGATAACGCAGGGTGTAATAGATCTCATTCACCACGTAGGCGTCCGAGGTGCCGCCCGAAACAATGACTACTTCGGGATTGGTGCTTTCCTTCGCATCCAGGTTAAACCCAAACACCCCCGATTCTTCGTCGTAAAATGCTTTTGGAAATACTTCTAGCAACGGCCGGGCTTTCTCCGGCTGTACCTTAGTGGCCATAGCGGGTACGCCCTGCTGCTGATAATGCGCGAATATCTGTTGCAACTGAGGAATCGACTTAGACTGGCCGAAAATAACTTCGGGAAAGCCCAAACGATTCTTCCTATCAAAATCAATGTGAAAGTTCTGGTTATCCATGCAAAACCCGGTTTAGTTTACCCGACACTAAGCCCTCCCGATCGATGGTACACCGGGTAAAGCCTATGTTCTTTATCGCTTCCGAAATGACCGGAAATAGCTCTTGTAACTTCGCCACTTCCTGGGGAGGTACTTCTATGCGGGCCTCCGGACCAAAATGACGGACCCGCACATCGCGGAAGCCGTGTTGGTTCAGAATGGCTTCGGCGGCTTCTATCTCTTTCAGCTTTTGGGTATTGATACTGTCGCCGTAGGGCACCCGTGAGCTGAGGCAAGGACTAGCTGGTTTGTCCCAGTGCTCTAAACCCAGATATTTGGCAATAGCTCGTACTGTTTCTTTGTTGATGCCGCAGTCCACTAACGGTGACGCTATACGGTGTTCGTTGGCCGCTTGCAATCCAGGACGATAATCGCCCAGATCGTCGGTGTTGGAGCCATTGAGTAAGGTATAGCCGGGATACTTTTCCTTTAGGGAGGTTAATGCGATATACAGGTGGTTTTTACAGAAGTAGCAGCGGTTGGCCGGATTCTGCAAGTAGTTCTCGTCGTTTAGCTCGTCGGTATAGATAATTTCCAGCTTAATACCGTACTTCTCACAAAAAGCAATCGCCAGGTCTAAGTCTTTTTGCTTCAGGCTGGCGGAAGCCGAAATACAGCCAACCCCCTTATTCCCCAGAAAGTGATGCGACAGGTAAAGTACCAGGCTGGAATCAATGCCACCCGAGAAAGCCGTGATAGTTTGGCCTCTTTTCTTATACCATCTTTCCAGCTTATTCAAATAATCTTGTACCATTCTATTCAGGTTGTGAACCTTAAACTATCCAATCTTCCTGAGACTAGCAAGAGGGTAGCCCAACGCTTTCGCAGGTATTTGATATTTATCTGTCAGACACTCGATAGAATGATGCAGTTTAAGGCTGCCAACAGATTATTTTATTGCGAAGAAGCGCGTTTTTTTCCGGAATACTTCTCATATTAAGTTTTAATCGATCAACTACCATTTTTTCCTGGCATTGCGCTCATCTAGCCAATAAGCCAACATTTGTTACTTCAATAGCATACCTATGGAAAACCGAAGAGAATTTTTCAAGAAAGCAGGAGCACTGACTTCACTTAGCTTACTCACTAAATGGGCATCGGCCGCTCCGGCTACCGACAAAATAGGCGAGCTCCTGCCCCAACGGCAACTTATCAGAAACGGCGAAAAGGTGACCGCTTTCTGTTTGGGAGGCTACCATCTGGGCACCACCGAAAGTCTCAAGCGGGCCGAAAACATGGTGGAACGATCAATAGAGTTAGGGGTTCGCTTCTTCGATAACGCCCGGGGTTATCACAGCGGTCGATCGGAAGAATATATGGGGCGCTTCTTAACACCCAAGTACCGCGATCAAATCTTTCTGATGTCTAAAGCCCCGGCTAAAACGGGCAAAGGAGTGCAGGAGCAGCTAGACCAATCGCTGAAAGCTCTCAAAACCGATTACCTCGACCTCTGGCAGATACACACGTTTACCACTCCCGAAGATGTAGATAACCGAATCCGCGATGGTGTGCTGGATGTTTTTTTAGAAGCCAAGGAGAAAGGCAAGACCCGCTACATTGGCTTCACTGGTCACCAAAGCCCCAAAACTCATCTGTACTTCCTGAAAAAACTGGATGAAATGGGCTTAGAGTTTGATACCTGCCAGATGCCCCTCAATGTCTGCGACCCCTCCTTTGAATCCTTTGAGAAGCACGTGCTACCGGTACTGTTGGAAAAGGAGTACGGCATCATTGCCATGAAGACGATGGCTGGAGGCAGCATGATGGGCGGACGGATCGATACCACGCCTCAGGATATACAAACTGAGGATATTCCTGACGTAGTAGGTAACACTGATCTTACGCTGGCGAACCTGCATCAGTACGTGTACCAATTACCAATTTCGTCACTATGTAGCGGTTGCCGCTTTACCTACGAACTCGACCAGAATGTACGAGTACTGAAAGAGTTGAAAAAACTGTCTAAGAGTGATAAAGAAAAGCTAATCGCCCTAGCCAAGCCCTACGCTGGACAAATTGTGGAAAACTACAAGCGGGTGTTTAGCTAAGATGGATTAGTTTCGTATCGTAACTTCATGTCTGATGATCTTAACCCCTATATTTTGACAGACCCATGGCGCCAAAGAGCGAATACTAACAGAAAGTTTACCCGACACAGAGTTTTCTAGAATAGAAAAAGCCCTGTAAAGATTTAATTTACAGAGCTTTATAAATTAATGTGATCCATTCAGGACTCGAACCTGAAACCTACTGCTTAGAAGGCAGTTGCTCTATCCAGTTGAGCTA
>ERZ1740058.515-NODE-515-length-28708-cov-6.854919_pt1 | contig 28708 bp, 33 predicted proteins | sample MGYA00581745_ERZ1740058 | MGnify/ENA primary metagenome ERZ1740058 (study PRJEB43018, sample SAMN04849742) | marine metagenome | isolation source: floating plastic debris | place: Pacific Ocean | collected 2008-08-30 | study: EMG produced TPA metagenomics assembly... | reverse complement strand
CTAGGCCACCGACAAACCCAAAAAAGATACTAAAGGGCACGTTGTAGCCTAAAAAGATAAAAACGAGTAGGAATATCAGCCAAATTCTAACGGCTGCCGGAATTAGTAAATCAGCCACAGCAATGCAGTTCGCTCTCAGATAAGGATGACAGTGAGTCTGCGTACAGGCGCACGCATACCTTTGTATACACTAAGTTCCCTAAATATATAGCGAAAAATATATAGCGAAATGAACAGAGCAGAGACGCCACCTGACACACGTCCCCCCAAAATTTAAGCATCAAACACGCTAGCCAGCTGCTGCTGAATGGCTTCAGCTGACTGAGTGGTATCTATCACCATCACTGGATCGGTCTCTTCAAAGGGTTCCATTGTTTGCTTAGCCAAAATAGCAGCGGTCGCATCAGCAATATCGCCACTACGCTTTTCTACGCGGGCTTCGAGAACGTCTGCGGGTGCCGTGCAGTATAGAAAAGTGAGGGGAATGTTTTGTTTTTTAGCAGCGGTAAGGGCTTCTTTTCGTTTGGCGAGGCGGTCAAACTTTGCATCTAGAATAATGCGATCGCCCCGCTTTGCCAGCTGCACGCCCAGTTCAATTAATCGTGAATACGTCTTATCTGTCATTGTGGGGGTATAAATCTCGTCTCCCCCTTTTTCATACAGATCAATCCCTGCCAAATGCTTTCTCACCGCATCTGAGCGGAGGCGAATTGCCTTGGCCTGCCGCGCTAACTGCTGGGCTGTGGTACTTTTTCCCGAGCCCGACAGCCCCGCCATTACCGCTACGCTACCTTTTTTTTTTGCACGTAAGACCAGGCCAGTCGGTAATACTTAGCGGCTTTTTCACTCGCTGCCTTTTTATCTGCTTCTGAAACCGACGCATCGCTCAGCATAAACGAGGTCACCTTTGCCCTCACGTAAGCCTGACGGCTAACATACAGCGGCAAAATCTCTAACCCTTCGTAGTCACCCGTTTCCTCAACATACTGATTCAAGAAGATTTTGCTGAGGTCTTCACGACCAGCAACCTCTAAATCCATCACGATGTAGGCAATATCGAACATGGTATCGACAAAGCGGAAGGGTTCGTTGAACTCAATGCAGTCAAAGAGCAGAATGCTGCCTTCCCACTCGCAGATATTACCTAGATGCAGATCACCATGGCAGGCGCGAATCTTATCTTGGTCCAGGCGCTTTTGAAACAGGGCTTGCTCAGTGGCAAAGAAATTATCCGTGTAGGCTTTGGTTTCATCAAACTGCTTTTGGGTTTGAGGATGCTCTATGCCACCGTCACCAGTGAATACAACCGTTTGGTCATAGTTTTCGTCAATAGACTGGCGGATAGCCGGAATGGTGCCATAGGTGCGCACATGATCGTTGGTTTGAGTCGATTTGTGAAAGTTGGCGACGGTAGTGGCGAGCGATCGCACTTTCTCTTCATCCAGCAGCCCTTGAGCAAACTGCTCACTCAACAGCGCTGACTGAGGAAACTGCCGCATTTTCACGGCATACTCTACAGGCGCGCCATTGCCTTTAAGCTCTACCCCATCCGCTGCCGCTGTAATCGGCACAACGCCCAGATACAAACTACCTGCCCCGGTTTGATTGAGCCGGATTTCTTCTTCGCAAAAGTGCTTGCGCTTATCGAGCGTAGAGTAGTCTAAAAAGCCAAAATCAACTGCCTTCTTTAGCTTGTATACGTAGTCACCGGTTAGCAGCACAGACGAAACATGCGTCTGCATCAGGCGAATCGGCTCAACTACAGGATGAGGATAAAACTCAGGCTGCAACATCTGTTGCACAAGGTTCGGAAGCGCAGAATCAGTCATAGCAGTCATCAAACCAGTGTCAGTAGCTCAGCTATTATGCCAGCTTAGCGAATGCTCCTCTTATTGATGGGTTTTATAGATTGCTATCAGAGACCCAGCAAATAAATGACCTGTAGCAACCCGCAGCACAAACAAACACAATTGGACAAGCATAAGCAAGTGAACAAGCGCAATTGTAATAGAGACTATGCAGTTCTAGACTATCTGGGCTGTAGTCCACGCCTGCTTATGCTCAAATACAAGTAGCCGATGCCGTTTGCGCTATCGGCTGACCGAATATTTGACCGAATAGAAGTTTAACTACCTCACACCTGAAAACAATCACTACGTCAAAAGCTTACGAAACGCAGTACTGACAGCAGGATTTACCCTATGGACGCTTTCATCAAAGCTAGAACGAACCTACTCTACACTCACTGGCGCGATCGCACAGCTTCACTTCTTATTTTGATTTCTCTACTGTGGGTAGCGGCAACCATCGTCCTGGCCTCAACGCTCAGCCACCCAGGCACATCCGGTCAGCCCGTCACCTCCAAGACCTACACTTCTGAGAAAGTGACTCGCCAACAGCTTGCTAATCGATACAGAGATCCCTCACTGAGCTATTTCTTTGACCAGTAGATGCGACTGGCTTGCTTAGAAGATACTGTTTGCTGGTTCTAACCAAACAATATTTACACATAAGAAAAAAGGCTAAAACCTCTAGCTCTTGGAGGTTTCAGCCAATATATAATTTGTTTCCCTTTAATAATTCGAGTGCTCAAAAAGAGCAAAAACAGAGCAATAAGAAAGTCCCTGTGAGCCGACAGGTTAGCAATCGTAGACTCGACATTCGAGCGCACACGGCGTTTCGATACAGTAGCGGTTAAACGCTGACTCGCACGAAAAGACAGGATTACGCTTAAGCTGACGCGATTGAGCTGTTTGTAGATCTTCGACAGTTTCCCATGCGATCGCGACTTCAACACGCTGAGAACCGTACATTTCCGTCAGACGGCGCGCGTGTTCTAGTGCAGCTTTCAACCGATTTTCGGAAGCAGCCTCAGGCGGCTGTGGTCGGGAATCGACAGTGGAGAGTGTTGTTCTTTGGGCAACAGCAATGTTAGTCATAGCGAGTACCTAACCATGTGGTGTGAGCTATTAATAGGCTATCTATAACTCAAGCAGATGACAACTGAAAACTAATATAAGTTTCAGCTATAACTCATTAGCTTTACTTAACTACGCTGATGCTAGCTACGCATGGAGCTAGTGTTCTTAGGCTGAGCGATGCGATCGCTCAGCCTAAGCCGAAACCAAATCTATTCAGCCGAGAGCACATCACTAAGAGTAGTCTCTCTTTTCAAGGAAGCTGAGCGAACTAGGAACAGACAACACAACTACTGAAAACAACAACTGCCTTCGATCACTTGTTGTAGTTTCGATAGTCAGCCCTAAAACAGTGTCTTTATCGTCTACATGCATACTTCTTTTCTTAGCACCAGTAATAGCCTATCTCATGCGCCATAACAGTACTCATACGGGTACTGTCTTTCAAGATGTCATTAGATTAACTGGGTATGTACTTAAGAAAAGAGAGATACAAAAATGCCTATTGTTTCTACATTTGAAGTACTGCTCAAACCCCAACTACCTACGGATTTACCGCCGACGCTAAACACTGTTCAAAACTTGGGTCGAAACGTTATTCAAGGGTATTTTCTCACCGTTTCCAACGTAAATACTTTCGATCTTGTTTTATCTTTAGTATTTACAACCCGCCTTCCTGCAGGCGTATCCATAGACGAAATCATCACGTTTGCTGATACTTCAGGCATCAATATCGGTGGCGCTTTAGAGCCTGACGAGAGTGGCAATAAGTTCAGGTTTTCACCTCTCTTCTTGCCCGCTGATGCCACAACACTCTTTATCTTGCAACCTAATCCTACTGACACAGCAATCAGTGACCTAGATATAGAAGCTCGTGGCTTTGTAGAGATTCAGCTTTCCTCACTAGCCGGTTCTGTTCCACCAGGCGCACAGATTCAGGTGACCGCTGAACAGCGTGGCACTTTCTTTGCTGACGCTACAGCTGTAAACCTTGCTGATAGAGGTCTTGATCAGATCGCCTATGGACTAACGGTTCAAAATGGAGGACTCCTGACGCTCAACTAGTGCTTTATCGCACAGTACACTTGCTTGATCGCCATAGCCCATTGCAAAGGTGCGCAATTTTGCAACGGGCTCGTTCAGCACATACTGATTGGATGTGTACTTATGAACAACCCTATTCGACAGATTTCAACATTGCCGCTGGGTATCGAAGAGCTAAGTGATATCGCAGCCCTCGAAGGATTTGGAATGGTTCAGACACTTATCTCAAACTTCAGATCGGGCAACAACTGTTTCGACAGGCAGGGAGAGGCGCTTTACGTAGTGCATCAAGCAAAAACGCAACAAATTCTCGCGCATTAATTCAAAAACGCAGAAGAGGCTAGAGAACAATATCTCTAACCTCTTCTGCACTCTCTAAGCTCTTTCACGTCACGCGGTTGCAATAAAATCTATTCAATATTTTCTTCGACATTGATAGCCTCTGTAGGCGTTGCTTCAGGCACATCACCCGATGCCTCTTCAACCGCAGCCACCGTACGAGGTGCTAGCACAGACACAACAAGCAACTTATCATCAGCGGCAATCGAACTACCTTTAGGCAGCTTAATTTCACCTACATGTAGGGCATCGCCAATTTCTAACTCAGAAACGTCCACATCCAAAGATTGAGGAATCGCGTCGGGTGGGCACTTCAGCTGCACCTCAGTCATTACAGTATCCAAAGTGCCGCCATTGTTCACCACGCCAACAGCGTCGCCAACAAAGTTAATTGGCATGCTCACTTCAATAAAGTCTTGAGAGGCAATGGAGAAAAAGCTGAGGTGATGAATCTTATTTTTCCAGGGATGCTTTTGCACTTCACGCAAAATCACCTTGCCACTCCACCCGCCATCAGTCACGTTTACAGTAATGACCGACTTGTTAACGGTCGCCTTTCTCAAAAGCGCTTCAGCATCGTAGTTGCTAAGCTTCAATGACATTGAGTTAGAACCATCGTGTCCGTAGAGTACGGCAGGCAAAGTGCCCTCGCGGCGCAGTCTTTTGGGCTTGTCTTCCGCTGCACGCTTAGTGCAGTCAATTTTTAAATCCATGAGAGTTCAGTGTGTTCAGTCTGTAGTGAATATCGAAAAATAAAGTATTGCCAAAAAGCTTAGGCTAAGCCCAGCGAGGCGGCAAAAAAGGCCAGACAAGCCCGAGGATCTATAGTACCTGATCAAGGAGCGATGAGGTAGTGGCTCCCTGGTACGCTTTTATATCCTCTTTGAGTGCTGGAAATCGAAGTGAGTTGGCTCTACACCGCGACCTTAAAGGCGCTAGTGTTCTCTTCTAAGAGCGCTCGCTTGGGTCCATGAATCGGATCTTCCACAATAATGGTCTGATCTCGGCTGGGTCCTAGCGATACAATCGCAATTGGCGCTTCCGTCAGCTTAGCCAAAAACTCCAGATAGTCTAGAGCGGTCTTGGGCAAGTCGTCTAGCGTGCGGCAGTGCTCTGTAGACTGCTTCCAACCCGGCAGCGTTTCAAAAATCGGCTTGCACCTAGCAAACTGCTCGGCGCTACTGGGCAAATCGGTACAGCGCTGACCATCTAGCTCATAGGCCACGCATACCTTTATTTCATCCAAGCCATCAAGCACGTCTAGCTTTGTGATGGCCAGGCAGTCCAAGCCATTGATGCGTACGGCATAGCGGCCCACCACACCGTCAAACCAGCCGCAGCGACGACGACGACCCGTGGTCGTGCCAAACTCCGCACCGATTTCACAAATCATTGCACCGACTTCGTCGTCTAACTCGGTCGGAAAAGGGCCTTCACCTACACGCGTAGTGTAGGCTTTGGCGACGCCAATGACCCGGTCAATCGTGGTAGGCCCCACGCCAGAACCAATACAGGCACCGCCCGCAACCGGATTAGAAGAGGTCACATAGGGGTAAGTGCCATGGTCAAGGTCTAGAAGTGTGCCTTGCGCACCTTCAAAGAGGATGTTCTTTTTGCGCTGAGCAGCGTTGTAGATTTGCAAAGAGCTGTCTGTAATGTGCGATCGCAACCGATCCGCATACACCAAGTATTCTTGCAGCACCTCATCCGCATCTAGCGGTTCTAGGTCGTATAGCTTTTCTAGCACGATGTTCTTCGCATCAATAGTCCATCGCAGCTGCTCGGCAAAAGCCGCCTTATCCATCAGGTCAATAACCCGGATGCCGGTACGCTCCGACTTATCGGCATAGGTTGGGCCAATGCCTCGTTTAGTCGTGCCGATTTTCTTGCTGCCCCGCCGCTCTTCAGCGGCCTGATCAATCAAGCGGTGATATGGCATCGTCACGTGAGCCGTCTGAGAGATAAATAGGTTTTCAGATGAGACGCCTAGCGCCTCTACCTTGTCTAACTCGGCGATCAATTCTTTGGGGTCAATTACCGTACCGCTACCAATAATGCACTCGGTATCGGGGTAAAGAATACCCGACGGAATCAGATGTAGCTTGAAGGTCTGGTCTTTGACGACAACGGTGTGGCCAGCGTTCACGCCGCCCTGATAGCGCACAACCACATCGGCTGACTTGCTTAGCAAGTCGGTGATTTTGCCTTTACCTTCATCGCCCCATTGAGCGCCGATAACAATAACGTTAGCCAAGGGAATACATTTGCTAGAGTTCAATCAAACAATAATTATCGCCAAGCTGTGAGCGTAGTGTCAACAACAAAAGTTGACCGATAATGGCTGCTCGTAAGTACTGACAGCTCTACTGAGTTACTTGAGAGTAAAATTCAGCAGTACTTTCGCAGTACATATGATGAGGTGATTTTGTAAGGTGATTTCGTGAGCGTGCTGACACCCCCCTCCTCAAACTCCTTCGTTATGATGTAGAAAAGAGGTATCAAGCCTCCGTATTTATCCCTATCTAATTAACCGCTGCTGCCCCTTTGAAGTTCATCTTCGCGGTTAATTTTCTATCTCACTGGTCACAAAAGTTACTTAACAAACTAATTTTCTCGCACTTATAGCCGTAGGGAGCATCCCACACGGCGTTATTAACGTACCTAAGTACAGGATCAGCAATATGAGCTTATATGCAGAACTTCACCGCCATTTGGGCGGCTCTGTCGTTCCTCGGGTATTGTGGCGCTATTTCGAACGGAACCGCCCCGATATTTCAAACGAATTTGACGATTACTCAGCTTTCGAGCAGTTTTACACACAGCCCAAAGAAACTTTAGAGGAATACTTACAGCTGCACACGCTCGTCGAAAGTGTTCAAACCCGAGAAGCGCTGCCCTATTTCATTTACAGGTTGATTCGAGGTGCTTATATTTTTGAGAATCTAGCGTACTTAGAGCTGCGCTATACCCCTTTTTATCGAACACCTGACCGATTAAGTCAGGTAGAAAGAATCGATGCGATGGCCGAAATTATTGAGATTGTCGGCAGAGCCAGTCAGCAAAGTGAGTATCCAGTCGTCACTAAGCAAATTCTTTGTATGCACTCGCGCTTGCCTTACGAGGTCAATCGGGCCACGTTAGAACTAGCAGCTCAATATCCTGAATATGTCTGCGGTATTGATGTAGCAGGCGGAGATGCTGCTTACAACATAGAAGAATTAAAACGGCTGTATACCCACGCTCAAGCACTGGGGATAAAAACAACGGGCCATTTGTATGAAACGAAAGACGGCTGCTATCCAGAGCTGTTGCCCTACCTGATGCGCATCGGTCACGGGATTCAAATTCCCCTGCACTATCCGGAGCTACTCAAGGAAGTCGCCGCTCGTGGTCAGTGCTTAGAAGTCTGCCCGACAACTTATTTGCAAACTGGCACTTTGGACGAAATCAGTCAGCTAAAAACGGTCTTCAACCGCTGTTTTGATGCGGGTGTTGATATTGCCATTTGTACCGACAACGCAGGATTGCACAACGTGCGGCTACCGTTTGAGTATGAAAATCTGCTCACGCACGACGTCATTGGCTTTGATGGGTTGAGAGCCTGTCAGGCAGCGGCATTTAAGCATTCCTTTGCCTGGCCGCATCCTCAGCAGCCGGCTTCTTTGCTGTCTAACTTACTCAGTGAGAAGTCGGGGCAGGTGGGCCAATATGTCGAAAGCAGTCGGCAAGCGGTTGAGCGATCGCGACGATAACCCTATCGGACTCATAATAAGGCTCGTCTGGGCAATAGTCTGAGCAATAGATAAAGCATCCCATCTAGATGATTCTTGCAAATCTACTGCTCAGACTTATCAGATCAGACACATCAGACAGTCACTCGTCCGCATCTACTTCATCCAATCGACCCAACACCTTGTCTTGAAAGGTGGCGTCTTGACTGGCCAGTCCCAAAATTTGCATGTATTCCGGCATCGTCAGGCCGCTATCTTGAATAATTTGCACGGCAGCTGATTCAATAGACTGCTCAATTTTGAGCGCTTCAGCGGTAGTTTCGGCAGCTGGAATTTCTGACTCGCGATCGCTCAGCAGCGTCAGCACCTGAAGATATGCCTGTGCAAACTGATCAATTTTCTCAGCGGCAATATCAGCAACGTCTACAACTGGCGAGGTTTCCACGGCAGAGACCGCGGGCGCTGCGATACTCATTCTGGGGAAACTCGTGAGTGCGATCGCTAAACAAACAAGCATCGTCAGCAAGATCGTCCATAGTCTTTTCAAATTAAGCGTAAAGCCAGCAAGCGGTGAAATTAGACGGTTAGACAAGAAAATCATAGCCATATCGAACGAGCAGGACTGAGGTAAGGGATATCAACATCGTTTTTCTTTAAACGTTTTTTCTCTATATAGAGAAACATTCTGTTAAGACTGCCGATATTCAACATAGGGCTGTCTAGACTGATTACAATTATTACTGAGCATAATTACAGATTAAACGCCCATGTCAGCTAGCCAAGCTTCCGAACAGAAGAGTCAACAGACAGGGTCCGACGCTGATGACCTACAGCACGAGCTGTCTAAACGGGAGCTTCAGATTGTAGAACTTGTGGCTGCCGGCATGACCAACCAAGAAATTTCCGAGAACTTACAGATCAGTAAGCGCACGGTCGATAACCATGTGAGCAATGTGCTTAATAAAACAGCTACCGGTAACCGTGTCGCCCTAGTACGCTGGGCATTACAGTCTGGCAAGGTCTGTATTGATGAGCTGAACTGCTGCCATCTACCCAAAGGCCCGAGCGAGAATTAAAGAGACTCTTTTCCCAACCTTCAGGTAAACTTCTCTAGCACCTGAACCTATCTCTGTCCCATGAGCAGCATTCAAGCTATTCGCGGCACCCGCGACATTTTGCCGTCCGAATCTCCCCTGTGGGCAAAGATCGAGGAAGTTGCCCGAAACGCGCTGGCGAGCTACGCCTACCGAGAAATTCGCACGCCTGTATTTGAAAAAACTGAACTATTTGCCCGTGGGATTGGAGAAGCCACCGACGCGGTGGGCAAAGAAATGTACAGCTTTGAAGATAGAGGCGGCCGGTCGATTGCGCTGAGGCCAGAAATTACAGCGGGTCTGGTGCGAGCATTTATTCAAAATAAGCTGTTTGCACTAGGCGGTGTGCAAAGGCTATGGCACCTGGGTCCGGCTTTTCGCTACGAGCGGCCTCAGGCAGGCAGGCAGCGTCAGTTTCATCAGCTAGACGTGGAAATTCTAGGGAGTCGTGATGCCAGAGCCGATGTAGAAATTATTGCGATCGCCACTCAAATCCTCAATACGCTCGGCCTCAAGGCACTTAGCCTAGACCTCAACTCTGTCGGCAGCAGCGCAGATCGCCAAGCCTACCGCGATGCCCTCGTCGCCTACTTCACACCCTACAAAGACGAGCTAGACACCGATTCTCAAGACCGGCTAACGCGCAATCCCCTGCGAATACTAGATAGCAAAGACAAACGCACTCAAGAAATCGTAGTCGATGCACCCAGCCTGCTGGACTATCTCAGCGACGATTCACAGCGCCACTTCGACGCGGTACAGCGGCTGCTCACCAATATTGGGATCGACTTCAGCATCAATCCCCGACTGGTACGTGGGCTAGACTACTACACGCACACAGCTTTCGAAATTCAATCATCCGACCTGGGCGCGCAGGCAACCGTATGCGGCGGCGGTCGCTACGATGGTTTGGTCAATCAGCTCGGCGGTCCCCAGACGCCTGCTATTGGCTTTGGGATGGGCATTGAGCGCCTGATCATTTTGCTAGAGCAAATGGGCCGCTACAGTACAACGCCTGAGCTGGATATCTACCTTATTTCTCGTGGGGAAAAAGCTGAGCTAGCATCCGCCAAACTCGCCAATACGCTGCGCCAAAGCGGCTATTCGGTAGAAGTAGATCTAAGCGGCAGCGCATTTGGCAAGCAGTTTAAGCGCGCCGGCCGAAGCGGTGCGGTTGTTGGACTCATACTGGGCGATGCGGAGGCCGACGCAGAAAAAGTACAGCTAAAATGGCTCGCTTCTGGAGAGCAATCTGAACTATCACAAGCAGACTTGCTCAGCCAAGCTGCCGATCTGCAAGCCAAAATTGCGCAGGTCCGCAATCAAACATCGGTAGCTTGAGCACAGCAGTTGGACCAGTGCCTAATCATCGAAATCTGGCAGCGGTGGAAGTTCTTCAGCAGCATTCAGCTGACGGCGCATTTTGTTCGCCGCCTGCGCAAAGGCAGACGCTTCATCATCACTATCGGCCAATTTACGGCAGTCTTCCTCAGTGAGTTTTTCTAATAGACGCTGTAGGGCTTCTGCTTCTTCAGCGGAGAAAAGGGCATTGATTTTTACTCTGGAGACCGAGTTAGTCGCTGGAGAAATTCTCATAGGAGTAGATCTAGAGGTATCGTCTGTTCAAAATAAGCCGGGGATTTCTATTTTCTCAGGCAAAAGCAGCCCTGTGTGCGTTCTCTGAAATTCCGTAATATTAGCCGCGCGTCCAATCAACACTCTTCTAGATAGAGCAGAAAGCTCATCAGCTCTTCATCGGTAAGCTGCTGGCGCGATCGCTTGCCATAGGTTTTCTCCAGATATTCACGGCCCTGTACATTCGTCCAGCCCAGCCGAGCTAGCTCCACATCAGTCTGTGCAATCACATCAGACAAATCAACGGGTGTGGCACTGGTATTGAAATTTTCCAATGCGATCGTCGCTGCCGAGGGTCTTGCTTCTGTTGGCGGTAAGGCTTCTTCTTGAACCGAATCGATCGGCGGCCCCAAATCCTCTTCTGCTTCTAAGCTCGCTATATTATCTTCTGGTTCCGCTTCCAGGTTCTCCATCAAAGGAGGGACTTCATCAATCTCAGATAGCTGTTGCGCTGATGGCTGTTGGGCTACAGGCTCAGATTGACTGGGTTTACTCGGCGGCGGCGTACTCTCAGCTCCAATACCTAAGATAGCTAATGCGCGATCGCGGGCCTTATCTTCAGCCACCTGCACATCGACGCTAGCCGCTAGCCCCGTGGCGATCTCCTGTCCATGTCGAGTTACAGCCGCGCGAACAACATACTGACCCTCATTGACAGAAACGAGCGTAGCGGTCAGCGAGCCGTCTGGAAATTGCGTTCTAAATTGAGCCAGCAGTTGAGCCGGAGATGGGTCGAAAGAAGTGGTCACAAAGAAGCTCTAAGAATTAATAAGGGCAGTGCTGTTAAGTAAAGGCGGCAATCCGAAACAAGGTATACCCATGCTTTCGATCTATTCTAAAGAGAGGCGGGCATTCGTGCGTGTTCTTGATAAGCTTGCCTCGACTACGGGGATAATAGCCATTATTTTTCATTCCAATTCCTTTTCCTTTCGAGGAGTTTTTCCTCAGTGACTACATGCTAGACCGCCTGCTTGAAATGTCTCCAACGCTTGGGGGAGACACCTTACTACTGCTACCCGTCTTGATTTTGCTAGAGCTGGTACTCTCGGCAGATAATGCGATTGCTTTAGCTGCGATCGCCCAAGGACTGGACACCGAAGCGCTGCAAAAAAAGGCACTCGATATCGGCCTAGTTGCCGCTTTTGCCCTTCGCATACTGCTGATCCTAGCTGCAGGCTGGGTGCTGAAATACTGGCAGTTCGAAGTGGCAGGTGCCATCTACCTGCTGTGGCTGGTTTACGATCATTTTTTAGGCGGAGAAGATGACGAGGAAGGCGGCAAACGTCATAGGTTCAAGGGCCTGTGGCAGGCAATTCCAACCATTGCGCTAACCGATCTGGCATTTTCGCTCGACAGTGTAACAACTGCGATCGCCCTTTCCAAAGACATCTTGATCGTCTTACTGGGCGGCACTATCGGCATTATCGCCCTCCGCTTCATGGCAGGGCTTTTCATCCGCTGGCTAGAGATCTACGTTCATCTAGAAGACGCCGGTTTTGTGACCGTTGCCTTCGTCGGCATCCGCCTCATCGTCCGAGTTATCGACCCTGAGCTAGTTCCCCCTGAGTGGGTCATGGTGACGCTAATTTTCAGCCTGTTTGCCTGGGGCTTCTCCAAAAAAGTCGACCTACCTACCGTTGCCAAATCAGAAGTGTCTGTCACCATCCCCAACCTTTCTAGTGCGGTTTCAGATACAGAAAGCACCGACAATTTAGAGGATTTAGTCGCGGCCGGTGAAGATAAGCAGTCAGAAGCAACTTAGCCTTAGCTAGACATCAGACGGCCTTCCAGCTCTAAATATCGCGGAAATAGACGATCTACGCTTGCCAGATTGGCGTTGTGCACTATTGCTGTAGCAATGATCAATCGATCAAAAGGATCTTTGTGTATAGGCGACAGTTCGACTGCTCTACAAGCTATCGCTGAAGTGATCGGTAGCAGTTCAATACCTGCTGAATTGATAGCTTTGTCAAACCACGCATCAATTCCCACATTCCCAATCCTCTTCTTCAACGATTGGACTGATAATGTCGCCCAAGATTTGAACTGACCCAACCAGCTCTGGAGGTGCCGTTCGACGACGCTTTTTGGCCTGAGATATCGACTTTAGAGTATCAGGATGGCGAGTGCGTAGAAATTCAACGAAGTCTATAACCTGTTGCTGCTCGTTAGCAGGTAAGTTACGCCAGCTATTTACGAGTAACTGTTCAGCTGTCATACTTTTCGCCTTTTGACTTCTTCTAAACTCTAGCTCGATTGCCAATTAGCAAGACTGCCCTTACAACTGTCCGCAGTACTGTTTTAGATTGGCTTTTTATGATTACGACAGCGATCGCACGCCCCGCATTTCATGCCTTTAGCTTCTCGTTCGAATCCAAATTCTTTTAACAGCCCCTGCCAGCGACACTGCTTGGTAAACAGATAGCGTTTCATAATCTTTACCGCAGACGTCTGCTTATCTCGTCGAATTTTGCGATTTTTTTGCAGGCGATAGGTAAACGGGTCGATCCAGTACAGCTGTCCATTTCGATGCAGCAAAGCCAGCGCCTGAGCACCTGCTTTGTACTGTTTTGTCACCTCGTCAATTGAGCCCTCTGTCGGGATTTTTTGAATCAGCTGAATGGCAGTGCGCTCCATCAGCTGAGCCTTCTGTTCAAAGAACTGCCAGCGCTGCTTGTCTTCTGGAGAAAAGAAACCTGTAGGTTCACTAACTAAGGAAAGGGCGATCGCAGCTTTTCCATCGCGCCCGCCGCGCCCCACTTCTTGCACATATTCCGAAATCAGACTCGGCACCTCGTAATGCGCCACAAACCGACAGTCTGGCTTGTTAATGCCCATACCAAACGCTGAGGTACACACCACAAACTGACAGTCGCCCGCAATCCACTCCGCTTCTATCTGGCGGCGTTGAGCAGCACCAAGCCCACCATGGTAGGCCTTCACGGCATACCCCATACTAGCGAACCATTGCGCCAGCGTTTCTGTACCCCGACGGGTCCGTGCGTAAATCAAACCAGACTGCGGTCCCTGCTGCTGTACAAACTTCAGCAGGGCGTTCCGTCTCCCTCTAGGCGACCAGACAGGCTGAACAGCTAAATGCAGGTTGTTGCGATAAGGATTGAGACGAATGACTTGAGGCGATCGCAGCCTTAGCACACGGCAAAGGGTTTCCTGCGTATGAGGATCGGCTGTGGCAGTAAACGCAGCGATCACAATTCGAGTCCCCTCTGGTTTGTACGCTAACAGCGCCGAACGAACCGGACCGAGCCGCCGATAGGTCGGCCTAAAGCTATCTCCCCACTGGGTCAGACAATGAGCCTCGTCCAGCACCAGCGCATTGACTTTGATCTGGGGCCGAATGAGAATTTCCCAAACCGGTTTACTCAGCAGCGTCTCGGGTGACAAATAGAGCAATCGCAGCTGATTGTTCTCTAGCGCTTTCAGCGTTTGTCTTCGCTGTTTTTTGCCTAGCTCGCTGTGTAGTGCCGCTGCGGGTAAGTTTTTCTCAACCAGCTCCTGCACCTGATTTTCCATCAGTGCAACCAGGGGTGACACAATCAGCGTCACCCCTGCTCTCATCAAAGCCGGCAGTTGAAAGCAAATCGACTTCCCACCGCCAGTTGGCATAATTGTCAGCGTATCTTGCCCCTGCAAAATCGCCCTAGCAATTTCCCCTTGAGGCGCACGGAAATCTTCGTAACCCCATAGGGTCCGAAAGGCCTGTCGTAGCGACGCTAGATCATCTTTCTGGCTTTTAACTACGACAGAACCCATCATTTCTTACCCTTGGAGTACTAGAAGGTGCTAAGAGCCCCTAGTGTCCCCAGGTATAAGTGACGATTTCCTACCGGCCTTGGAAAAGGTTGCCTAAGTTGTAGCCCACACCAACCGTAGCCCCAAAGTCAGAATCGTCTAAAACGCCCCAATTAATTTGGCCATTGAGGGTGAACCGTCGGGAGATGGGAACATCTACGCCTGCAACTAGAAGCAGGTTGATATCAGAATCATCATCGTCGCCGTCATCATCATCGTCGTCGCTATCCACATAAGAAGCACCCGCACCAACATAGGGACGAACCGGGAAACCGCCCAACTCAGAACCAGGAAGACTGAAGTCGTAAGTCACTGGCAGTAACACGCCAAAGTCGTTGCCAAACAGAACAGCAGGCCGAATAGACCATGTATTTGTAAAGGCGAACTTGCTAATAGCCACAAAGCTAGTATCGCCGGTATAGCCAAAGTCGGCCCCCAGTCCGATATAGCTTCCCCCCAGAACCGTACCGCGCGTCCGACGCCGGGCTTGAGCTAGCTCTACAGGGTCTTCAGCTGGCAGAGCCAGCTCTGCGGCCTCCGTTGCAGGCTGTTCATTAGGCTGCGAGGTCACAGCAGCAGATAATTGCGCCTCAGGCACGATTGCCGCCACAGTAGAGCCATCGGTTGAGGTCACTTCTGATGTTGCGACATTATCGGGTGCGCTTTTTTCAGAGACCAGACTTTCAGCAACCGTACTCTCAGCAACCGTACTCTCAGCTGCAAGGTCCTCAGACACCAACGTCTCAGGGACAAATGCTTCAGGCATAGATGCTTCAGGCATAGATGCTTCAGACACACTTGCCTCAGACACACTTGCCTCAGGGACAAATGTCTCGGTCACAAGCGCCTCAGGGACAAATGCCTCAGAGGTAAGCGTGGCGTCGTCAGGAACGAAACTTTCAGCTTGTAGCACAGGCTGTAGAGTTGAGGCTTCAATGGATGTCTGAGCGACTGGCGCTTCAAAAAGTTCCAGGTTAGCAGCGGTTATCTCTGAGGCGTTCGCATCGTTGACCCACTGCCTGACGCTATCCATGTCTAAAGGCTCAGAAGAAACCGCCACCTGTGCTGCTGCGGGTAGCTGTGCGCCCATCGCCAGTAGGCTAAGCCCCAAAGCGCCGATTAATCCCTTGCAAGTAGACATATCGAAAGTACTCCTATAAAAATCGCACGATAAAAACGTGCAGCCTGAAAAATGTGCAACTTAGTTTTGCAACTACAGGCTACCCGTAATTACATCAACTTATTTCTACCTAATTAAAGAACTCTCTGCACGCTTGCGATCACACAGATTGCCAAGTTTGCAACAATCAAGCGTTAACCGAAGGAGTGCGATACCTTACTGCATACGGTCAATCGTTCTGTATTGAATTGCTTCCGCCACATGGTGCGTTTCAATTGCGATCGCACCGCTCAAATCAGCAATCGTACGCGCAACCTTCAAAATCCGGTCGGTCGCCCGAGCAGAAAGCCCTAGCTTACGCACCGCGCCTTCAATCAGCGTCCGCGTGGTTTCATCAAACTGGCACCACTCGCGAATATGACGACTCTCCATATCCGCATTGCACTGTAAAGCAGGCGACTGTTCAAACCTAGTCTGTGCAAGCGTGCGTGCAGCTTCAACCCGCCCTCTAACCGCCGCTGAGTCTTCTCCATCGGGCTGACGAGTCACTTCTTCTGGCTTTAAACGACCCACCACTACCTGCAAATCAATGCGATCCATCAAAGGGCCAGACAGTTTGGCCCAGTATTGCTCGCGGTTTCGAGGCGTACAGGTACAGGGCTGCACAGTATCGCCAAAGTAGCCACAAGGGCAGGGATTGGTACTAGAGACCAGCGTGAACTGCGCAGGAAACTCAACCGACTGACGCGTACGGGTAATCGTGACTTTGCCGTCTTCTAGCGGCTGGCGAAGAAATTCTAGGACACTGCGTTTGAATTCTGTTAACTCATCGAGAAAGAGCACGCCACGGTGAGCAAGCGATATTTCGCCAGGTTTAGGAAAACTGCCGCCGCCAACGAGGGAAGGGCCTGAAGCAGAATGATGCGGCGTACGAAAAGGCCGCTGGTTGACAAGGTGGCCTTTTTCTTTGAGTAATCCGGCAACCGAGTGAATTTGAGTGACTTCGAGCGCTTCTGAAAAGGTAAGCGGTGGTAAAATACCGGGAAGCCGTTGAGCCAGCATGGTTTTACCGCTCCCTGGCGGCCCAATCAAGCACAAATTGTGTCCGCCCGCAGCCGCAATTTCCAGCGCCCGGCGAGCCTGCACCTGGCCTTTAATATCTCGTAAGTCTAGGGTAGGGACAGCAGAGCGGAGCAGCGATTCAGGCTCTTTTACCGTAACTGGTGAGTGTTCATCAGGGCTGTTGAGGAAATCGACTACGTCGCTTAAATGATTGAATCCATAAACTTCTAAGTCCGGGACAACAGCCGCTTCGTAGGCATTGTTCGCAGGAAGAACAACGCCTTTAAGGCCGAGTTGTTTGGCAGCAGCTGCGATCGCAACCACCCCCGCCACTGGACGCAGCGTCCCATCTAGAGACATCTCGCCCAAGAACAAATAGTCGTCTAAACAGGTCTGCGCCACCGTCTCGGAGGCCGCCAAAATTCCAATCGCAATCGGCAGATCATAAATCGGTCCTTCTTTGCGCACATCTGCTGGGGTAAGGTTAATCACCACTTTGCGCATAGGAAAGGCAAACCCCGCATTCTTAAGTGCGGCTCGCACCCGCTCTCTCGATTCTTGAACGGCGGTGTCTGGTAGCCCCACGATCACAACACCCGGCAAGCCGCCAGAAAGGTCCACTTCAACACCGACTTTCAGCGCATCAATTCCAATGAGTGAGGCACTCCAAATTCTTGCTAGCATTGTGTGCCTTCACTCCAGTTGCGCTTATCTTTGAGGCCGTTTAACCTGCTCTCTAGCGTGCCCTTGGTCTAGCATCAATCACTTTATTCATCCGTAGAGATAGTTCAAGCAGGCTCAGCAAGGGTTAAGTTGTATGGAATAGAGCTGCCTGTTCCACGTTTCTCCAGCTTCTATCGGTCCTCTGTTTTCTATCGGTCCTATGTTTAGTCTTTCAAAGCGATCGCCCAAAAATAATGTCGTTATTCGTGAGCGGCAAATTGAAGAGGATCGGATGCGCGATGTGGAGCTGCTGCTAGAAAGCTTATTTTTGCGAGAAGAGGTGACGCTCCGGCTAGTGTTGGACTGCCTGTACGACGTGGGCTCAGTTAATTTGGTAAATCGGAGAGTGCGATCGCGCCCGCTAAACCATCTCATGAAAACCATTGCCCGGCTGTCAAAACCTGCTTTTCGCCCATTCATGATGCGCTGGAGCCGAAAAAACTGCCCACACCTGATTGCCAGCTGGCTTCACTCTCAAGTACGCTTTGGTCCGAAAGATGTGCTCTTACCAAAGGTTCAAGGAACAGTCAGTGACCCTACGGTTCAGTAGCTGTCTACCGTTTGAGCCCGTCGTTTGAACCCATCGTTTGAGCCCGTCAGACGTGATAGAGTTTGACGTGGACCGTGCGACTTCGTGACCCTTTTCTCGCGAAGTTTTAAGCAGATATTCACCCCAAAAGTGAGAACACTGACGTGAGTGCAATCAAGATTCCGATCTTAGACCTCAAACCCCAGTATCACGCTATCAAGACAGAGGTAAAGGCTGCGCTTGACGAGGTATTGGAATCTGGACAGTTCATACTAGGCGCGACGGTTAAACAGTTTGAAACCGACGTAGCCCGCTACCTGGGGGTGAAGCATGCGATTGGTGTAAACTCGGGAACCGATGCGCTGGTGATTGCCTTGCGGGCGCTGGGCATTGGCCCAGGCGATGAGGTGATTACAACCTCTTTTAGCTTTTTTGCCACCGCAGAATCGATCAGCTTGCTGGGCGCAAAACCGGTCTTTGTTGATATTGAGCGCGATAGCTTCAACATCGATCCCAGCTTGATCAAAGCAGCGATTACGCCCAAAACTAAGGCAATCATGCCGGTTCACCTATATGGGAATCCAGCTGCGATCGCTCAAATAAAAGACATTGCAACAGAGCACAACCTCAAGATTGTCGAAGACTGTGCACAGTCATTTGGCGCGGTATATAAAGGAGCTTGCCCAGGCTGTCAGCAGACCTGCCAGGACACCACTCGCAACGCCCTCATTGGGAAAAAAGCGGGCGCACTCGGTGACATGGGCGCTTTTTCGTTTTTCCCAACCAAAAACTTGGGCGCCTATGGAGACGGTGGCCTCATTACTACGGACGACGACCAGCTAGCAGACCTTGCTCGCATGCTGCGCGTACATGGTGCAAAGGAAAAATACTGCAATGAAATGCTGGGCTACAATTCCCGGCTAGATGCCATGCAAGCGGCTATTTTGCAGGTAAAGCTAGCCTATATCGACAGGTGGAATCAACAGCGGAGACAGGTTGCTAAAACCTACAGTGAGCTGCTGGCTGGCACTGTAGGGATCATCACCCCCAAACTCAGCGATGGTCACGTTTTTCACCAGTACACGGTTCGTATTTTGGATGGAAAACGTGATCGGGTGAAGCAGGCTTTAGCAGACGCCGGGATTGGCGCCATGATTTACTATCCGTTCCCTCAAGATCGTCTGCCAGTGTACAAGGGTCAATATGCAGCTAATCCGGTGAGTGATGAGCTTGGCGAGGAGGTTTTAAGCCTACCGATGTGGCCAGAGCTTTCAGCAGAAACCAGTCAGCAAGTTGTGAACGCACTTAAGTCCAGTCTGGCAAAGCTGTAAGGACGTCGTCAAAGATATCCCACCATGAGGGTGTCTCACTTTATACCCATAAATATTAAGTATTGTGTCTTGAATTGAGCGTACGTATTGTAACGGTGGGGTGTTATCAGTGAAAGCCGCTTGCCACTAGGTTTACAGCCTTTGAGATTGAGCTTTAACCGCAAACTTATTACAAAAGTTCACGATAAAGAGTCCGTAAATCTAGCCTTACGACTATACGGAGAACATAGGATACGCTGTGCCTGTTGCTTAGCTGAGTGCTTGTTACATGCTTCAAAAAGCGTTGGTTCGTCGTTGGTTGCGAGGTGTCATTGGAGCTTCCGGTGCCTGCATAACCGCTGTCATGATTAGTACCAGCGTCGCTTACGCACAGGCAGCACCCGCTCAAAGCTTGAGCTTACTACCGCTAGAACCGACAAGCTTTGCAGTAGACGGTGAGACGCTTCCGTTGGATGCGATCGCATCTAACATCAACAACCAAGTGGCGACAGATATCGCCGAAAGCGAAGAAGTCGTAGGCATAACCTTAGAAGACATTCCTATCGTCCGTGACTTTGTTGACGAAGAGGGAGACATGGATATGACAGGCGGAGGCCTACCTGTTTCTGTGGGAGTTTCAAGCTTCATGGATGCCTATGGTGTTGTTGTTAGCACAGACTTTAAGGTGCCGTAAAAGAGATCCTGATAAACTTGGGTTGCCCTATAGTTTCTGTCGAGTTGCTTAGGACACGTCTAAAGGCTACAGCCCGTAGCAGATAAAGCAACTCAACTAGCAAATGTCCTATTGCAATAGGACATTTGCTATATCAAAAGCTATTGATACTCAATTAATACTCAGTGTTGAGCAAAACCCATGGCTAACGAAGATACCGGAGATACGCTATTTGGGAAAATTATCCGTCGGGAAATTCCGGCAGATATTGTCTACGAAGACGACCTATGTCTAGCCTTTAAAGACATCACGCCCCAGGCCCCAACCCATATTCTTGTTATCCCCAAAAAGCCTATTCCCAAACTCTCAGAAGCCGAAGCTGAAGACAAAGCTCTACTCGGACATTTACTGTTTGCGGTCAGTGAGATAGCCAGAGAACAACAGCTAGAAAAGGGCTATCGTGTCGTTATTAATACAGGTGATGACGGCGGCCAAACAGTGTTTCACCTACACCTGCATTTGTTAGGCGGAAGAGCTTTAGGCTGGCCACCCGGCTAAAGCTTATATATTGGCTCTCACTTATATATTGGCTCTCACTTATATATTGGTATATGTGAGATCATTCATCGATCCGTTCTAGTTGCCAGAGAATTTGATTGCCCTCCCGGCGGATCCGAGACACCGTCCAGTTGCGCCAAGCCCAGTAATCTCCTCGGCTGGTCACGGCGCTGGCATTCACATCCATCAAGTCTGCCAGTTCTGCACTGGTAATCAGGTAGCCCTGTTTTGCGAGCTCATCGGTTACCTGTAGTGTTTCTAGCGTATTCTTCAGTCGTTCAATTCTACCGACTTCTGGCACATTATTATTTTTGGAACTGGAGGGGGCAGCCATTGAATTCTCTGTTGCTTGTTCTACGGACGATGGGGTCTCGTAGAATCTTAACGCTGGTCTCTCGGATGGTTGCTGAGTAGGGACAGTATTTGTTTCTGGCTTATCTATTGAGTTCTCTCTGGGGTCCTTTCTGGGATTCTGGGCTTTTTTGACACCTTGAGACACAGAATCGTCAGAAAGCGCCTGGGTTTCCACCGACTCAGAAGAGGTTGCTTTTGATTTTGCACCTGGCCGTCGCTTCTTGTTAGTCGGGTTGTATTGACTCAATGAAATGGTCTGAGAATGTGAGTAGGCACGGGCAATCTCATCGCAGCGCTCGTTCCCAGGATTACCAGCATGACCACGCACATAGCGCCAGTCAATCGTGAGGTTGTCGCTTGTTAGGCTTTGGCTGAGCTGATCGAGCTGCTGCCATAGGTCTTTGTTGAGCACAGGCTTTCCAGCAGAGGTCTTCCAACCCTTTCGCTTCCAGCCTTTAATCCATTTAGTAATGCCGTTTTTGAGATATTCACTGTCGGTGTGGAGAACAACAGGCTGATTATTATTTTTTTCGATATCGGATTCATTCAGAAATTCCAGGGCTGCGATCGCAGACTGCATCTCCATTCGATTGTTTGTCGTGGCAGTATCTTTTACGCCTAGCTCGTGCGCCTGACCATCTGCGAATTCTATGCGAGTGCCCCAGCCACCGGGTCCAGGGTTACCAGAACAGGCACCGTCTGTGTAGATCTCTTTGACTTGTCCACTGGCATTAGCGACGGCTGGCATATTTTGAGAATCCTCTGAAATTTGTTAGCTCAAATTTGTTAGCTAATCTAATACTTATTAACTGTTGATTGACCAAGTATATTAGTTAGCCAAAAGGTAGCTTAGCGCGGAAAACCCTACAGCAACGCCTAGCCGAAAGGTAATTTAGTCCGAATGTATTCTCGGCGCATCTGGGCGATCGCATCAATCGAAATCCCTTTTGGACACACCGCCTGACATTCTCCATGGTTAGAGCAATCCCCGAAACCCTCGGCGGTCATTTGCTGCGTCATTTTAACCACCCTTTGTTTGCGCTCAGGGTTTCCTTGAGCCAGCAGGGCAAGGTGAGAGATTTTAGCCGCTGTAAACAGCGAAGCAGAGGCATTAGGACAGGCCGCGACACAAGCGCCGCAGCTAATGCAGGTCGCGTAGTCAAAGGCCTGATCGGCATCAGTTTTTTTCACCAGTACCGCATTGGCATCGGGGGCTGAGCCGGTTTTAACTGAAACGTATCCGCCTGCCGCCACAATGCGATCAAAAGCAGAACGGTCCACCACCAGATCTTTTATTACCGGAAAGGCTGTCGCTCGCCAGGGCTCTAGTGTGACCGTATCGCCGTCTTTAAAGTTGCGCATATACAGCTGACAGACAGCTGTCTTTTTCTGCGGCCCGTGAGCTTGACCATTCACCATCATGCCGCAAGAACCACAAATCCCTTCGCGGCAGTCATGATCAAACTCAACCGGAATTTCGCCCTTAGCCATCAGCTGCTCGTTGAGCATATCGAGCAGCTCTAAGAACGACAGATCGCTTTGAACATTCTCTATGGTGTAGTTGTAAAAGCTACCATCACTCTGCGAATTTTCCTGTCGCCAAACGCTTAAATTGATTTTCATGGATTCTATGGGTGGGCCGGCTCAAAAAAGCGCTACTTACTACTTATAAGAACGCTGAGTAAGTTTGACGTTTTCAAAGGTGAGGGGTTCGCTAAAGCGCTCCGGCGGCTGTTCGTCGCCAGTATATTTCCAGGCGGCAGCAGTAGAATACTGCTCATCGATCCGTTGCGCTTCGTTATCAGCCGTCTGATATTCACTGCGAAAATGACTGCCGCAAGATTCTTCACGCGCGAGCGCATCGCGGGCCATGAGCTCGCCAAGCTCCATAAAATCAGCGACCCGTCCAGCAAATTCTAAGTTTTTGTTGAGCGTATTTGCCTCGCCTGGGACCAGCAGGTTTTGCCAAAATTCTGCACGCAGCGATCGCACATCCGCAATCGTTTGCTCTAGCTGCTTGCGACTACGACTCATACCCACACCGTTCCAAATTAACTGTCCTAAATCCTGATGGAATCTAAGAACCGTTTTATCGCCCTGGATACTCAACAGTTTGAGCGTCCGTGCCCGGGCTGAGGCTTCGGCTTCGCCAAACGCATCGTGATCGGTTTCAACCGGTTCCATATCGCTGGTCGCAATGTAGTCGCCAAGCGTGTAAGGAATAATAAAATAACCATCGGCCAGACCCTGCATCAGCGCGCTAGCCCCTAGCCTGTTAGCACCGTGGTCAGAAAAATTCGCTTCACCCAAAACGAACAGCCCCGGCACCGTGCTCATCAGGTGATAGTCCACCCAGAGGCCGCCCATGGTGTAGTGCACAGCTGGGTAAATGCGCATAGGAACCTCATAGGGATCTTCACCGGTAATGCGCTGATACATATCGAACAAATTGCCGTAGCGGGCGGCGATCGCATCCTTACCTTGAGACGCGATCGCATCTCGAAAGTCCAAATACACCGCCAGCCCAGTTTTTCCTACCCCGCGACCTTCATCAATCACCTGCTTGGCATTGCGAGAAGCCACATCTCGCGGCACCAAATTGCCAAACGTGGGATCGCGCGTTTCTAAGTAATAGTCGCGATCGCCCTCTGGAATATCGTTGGCTTTACGTTTATCGCCCGCTTTCTTCGGTACCCAAACGCGCCCATCATTGCGCAAGCTCTCACTCATCAACGTCAGCTTCGACTGAAACTCACTGGCTACCGGAATACAGGTCGGATGAATTTGAGTAAAGCAAGGATTAGCAAACAGCGCGCCTCGCTTATAGGCCCGCCACGCTGCGGTCACATTAGAGTTCTTGCCATTCGTCGATAGATAGTACACATTGCTGTAGCCGCCCGTCGCCAGTATCACCGCATCTCCGGCATAGCGTTCAAACGCGCCAGTGAGCAAATTACGCACCACAATGCCTCTGGCTTGCCCTTCGATTACCGCAAAGTCAAGCAGCTCTCGCCGAGGAAACAGTTCGATTCGCCCGGCTGCTACCTGTCGCATCATTGCACCGTAAGCACCCAGTAGCAGCTGCTGACCGGTCTGACCTCTGGCATAAAAGGTCCGAGAGACCTGCGCACCGCCGAAAGAGCGGTTGGTCAGCAGCCCGCTGTATTCGCGCGCAAAAGGCACCCCTTGAGCAACACAGTGATCAATAATTTGGTTGCTGATTTGGGCCAGACGGTAAACGTTGGCTTCTCGCGAACGATAGTCTCCGCCTTTGATCGTGTCGTAAAACAGTCGCCAAACGCTGTCCCCATCATTGGGATAGTTTTTAGCCGCGTTAATGCCACCTTGCGCAGCAATACTATGGGCCCGACGCGGCGAGTCTTGAATACAAAAGCTTTTAACCTGATAGCCTTGCTCTGCCAATGTCGCAGCAGCTGAGGCTCCGGCCAATCCGGTACCTACAACTAGAATGGTGTGCTTCGCCTTGTTGGTTGGATTCACCAGCTTGCAGTGGTCTTTGAACTTGTCCCACTTTTCGGTCAGCGGACCATCGGGAATGCGAGCATTTAAGGTCATGGGAGCGCCAGGTTCAAAAGCTAAGGTTCAAGGGCTAACGGTTTAAGGGCTAGGATTCAAAAGATAGGATTCAAAAGTAGAGCAAAGAAACTTGGGCCAAGATTGAGCGGTCTTGAAGAGATGACTTATCTAGCCAAGCAGGCCGAAGTAAATGGCTATAGGCAATCCCTTAATTGCTATGGAGATCGCTCTGCCCAAATCATCACTACCCATAAATACGCTCGGCTTCGTCGCGACCCCAAGCGAGTGCAATGCGCTCCAAAAGCCATGCCGCAAGTGCAATCCTAAAAAGCCTAGAACAATCACATAGCTAGCGGTATAAATCGGCTGCTGAAACGTCTCAAACACCAACCGGGCCATATCGCGGTCTGTAGAGCCCGGAACCCTATAGACCGGACCAAATTTAAAGGTCGCCAGATGCCATATCAAAAACACGCCCAGCAGCAGCCCAGAAAATATCATTGTCCGTGAAGCCAATGTCTGCCGACTGGGCGCTCCCGCACTCTCGTAAGCAGTGTAAGCAATCCGCCTAGCGCTCCGCTTACCGACATAGAGCCGAATGCCAATTGCGATATGAATCAGCAGCAGCCCCAGCAGACTAAACTCCACCAAGTAAAGGAGCGGCCTCAAGCGCTCGATAACATAGGCCAGATAGTTGAAGGTGGGCGCGCTAAAAAATAGCGTTAGATTCCCTAGCGCATGAATTACGACGAACGTGACCAGCCCTAGTCCGGTAACACCTGTAAGAATCTTTTTACCAATCGATGATTGCCACATTTCAGCTGGTGGAGCGACGTGATCTGATTTTCTTGACTCTGATTTTCTTGGCTTTGATTTTTCTGAATTAGAGATCGAAGAAAAAGCCATTGCGGATTGTTCCTAGATATTCTGATGCACCACGCTCTCTTGGATCATTCATTTTTAGCGCCTCCCTATATTTAAACGTAAAACGCCTGAAGATGCTGCCATTGAAAATCTTCAGGCGTTTTAGATGAGGGCGAGGCGTTTAGTCTTCGATAGTGACAGACTTGATTTTGTCGCCTTTTGCGATCGCATTTACGACATCCATATCTTCAGTCTTACCAAAGACCGTGTGGATGCCGTCGAGGTGAGGCTGAGATTCATGGCAGATGAAGAACTGACTGCCGCCCGTATTTTTGCCTGCATGCGCCATCGATAGGCTGCCAGCCTCATGCTTGTTGGGGTTAATTTCGCAGTTGATTTTGTAGCCTGGGCCGCCGGTGCCGGTGCCGTGAGGGCAACCACCTTGAACCATAAAGTTAGGAATGACCCGATGAAAGTTGAGATCGTCGTAGAAACCGTCTTTAGAGAGCTTTACAAAGTTAGCAACGGTGTTAGGAGCATCTTGATCGAACAGCTCAAGGTTGATGGTTCCCTTGTCTGTTTCCATAATTGCACGGGTCATATAATCGTCCTTTTCGGTATCACCAGTTGCCATTCTATAGCGTTGTTTCCTAGAAAACCATGCAGTAGCAGACTACGAAAGTGGCCTCTACCAACCTCGATCCGCGCATTTGCCTGTGAGAGTAATAGAAGCCAAGTGGATTTATCGTATGCCAGTCATCTCACGTTGGCCATGACTCCAAGTGAAAGATGACTGAAACATAGGTGATTGAAATATAGGTGATTGAGCTAAAGCTGCCTCAGCTGAAGCGAGAGTCGCTATGGCGCATTCTGCAAATCCAGTTCACGGCTGTAGGCAGCCTCAAGTACCTGCAATCGAGTTTCAAACTCCAGCTCTTGCAGGTCACACTGCAAGAGCTGTTCATCTTGATAAAACTCTATTTTCTCAGCAAGCTGCTTTTCGTAATCAGCCTGTAGCTGATCGGTCGCGGCTCGCAGCCTAATTTCATGCTCATTTTCGAGCTGCTGCAGCTGTCTTTTGCTGTTTTGTAACGCACTCAGCAGCTGATTCACGCGCTGCTTGAGCAGCCAGTAAACCAGTGCGGCTGCGAGCACACCGATGCACAGCCCAATAAAAAGTCCAATAATCAAAGCTCAACCGCTCCGTCTACGAAGGATTAGATGGTGAAAGATCCCATCTCTGTAGCCACAGCTTACGCCATCATTGAAGCTTTAATAGCGACAATCCAGACCAGAAAACTGCTGCTGCAAGCATGAGGAATTGTTAATTGCGTTGCGTATTATACAGAGCCATAGCATAAAAATGACCCCTTTCAGTAAGATAAGAGGGTCAGTAAGATAAAAGTAACCCCCAAGCTGTCATTTTGAGGACATGAGCTTTTGAGTGATTCCCCCCGGAAAGTAACCAGCGTGATGAGCGACAAATCTATGGGCAATGACCCAGAAACAGCGATCGCCGAGAATACTGGACAAAGCAACCAGGACGGGCAAATAGATACCGACACGGTCATACTCCCCACGGCTGGCGACGAGTTTAAGCCACCGGTCGATGAAGACGCAAAAGCATTAGCGCTGGCGATCGCAGCCGCCGCAGACGATAGAAAGGCCGGAGATATTACTGTTTTGCAGACCGGCGATGTCTCTTACCTCGCAGATTACTTTGTCATTGTCACCGGATTTTCCAACGTTCAGGTGCGGGCCATCTCAAACTCAATTGAAGGCGCAGTCGAAGAAAAGTTTGAGCGCCAGCCCATTAGAACAGAAGGCATGAGCGAAGGCCGCTGGGTGTTGAAAGACTATGGAGATGTGATTGTTCATATCTTTATGCCGACAGACCGTGAGTTTTACGATTTAGAAGCCTTTTGGGGACATGCTGAGCGCATTGAATTTACGCCTAGCTCGTTGAATACATCTATCAACAGTTGACCCTATCTGATCTATAGCTTCTGTCGAGTTGCGTAGGATACTTTCATCGGCTGAAACCATTGCATAGCAACGGGCAACTCGACTAGCAAAATAAGAATGCATCCTTACTTTGCGATAGCTCTGTCAGTCAGATAGGCAGTCAGATAGGGTCAGAGATAGTCGAACCCAGAGCATCAACCCAGAACATCAACTCAAAACACCCAGTAAGATAAACGAAGCAAACACTCCTGCGACCATTCCGTAAAAAGGAACTCGATCATAACTTCGATGAACGGCGATATCAAAAAAAGCTCTATCAGCGCCCGATGCCCTGTCCCTAGCGATCAGATTCCAATCAAGGAATATGAAAGCATGAGTGAGTCTTGGTTCTACAGCTGGGGAGCGCGCGATCTACACGGATACTTGGTGCCAGTGATCGGACTCTGGCTGCTGAGCTGGCTCGTGGTTGGTCCGATGGCTGCGGTCAGTTTTATGCCAGCTAAAATGCCGCCGCAGTTTTTAATTAGCGCCTCTTTAGGCGCGCTATTGCTACCAACACTAGCGCTGGTACAGCTGTACACAGGCTGGCGACATGTTTGCGACCGGCTGGGGCAACAGGCTGTGCCCTACGAAGAATCTGGCTGGTATGACGGACAAATATGGGAGAAGCCAGAAGATGTATACAACCGCGATCGCCTGATCGCTGATTACCAGGTAAAGCCTGTACTCCATCGGCTTCAAAAAACGTTCGCCGTGATCTGCGGAATTTGCGCCTTTAGCCTTGTGACCTGGCAATTCATTTAGCCATTCACGGTCTAACCATTTGCTGTTTAACTATCTATTATCTAGTCGTTTTTTGGCTATCTGTTTTATTGGCTATCTACCGCTTGGCCGTTTGGCTAGTCGCTAGCGCAGACCATCTATCTCAATACAGTTCGGCTCGTCATCTGCTAGTCCGGCCGGCCGCTGCGGGCGTTGAGCCAAAGTATCAATTAGCCAAACTATCAACCTGAAATATTTAACAACGGAATGTTGAATCTATGAATAGGGTGAGTCGTCATTCCTCGTCGCTGCTAAAAATCCAACTCTTAAGAGAGGGCATTGTAGAGTCTACGCATACGGCTCACGCGGTCATTTGTGACGAGCGCGGGCGAGTCTTGACCAGTGCAGGCGATCCAGAGTTTGGTAGCTTTATTCGTTCATCGCTTAAGCCGTTTCAAGCGATGGCGGTTACAACAACTGGCACGCTCGACCATTTCCAGCTAACCGACCGCGATCTGGCCATTATTTGCAGCTCACACCATGGAAATATTGAGCAGACCCGTCAGGCATTCAACGTTCTATGGCGCTGCGATGTCGAACCTACGGCGTTGCAATGCCCTATTCCTAAAGGGAAAAATACCCAGCTAGCGCACACCTGATCTGGCAGACATGCTGGC
>ERZ1740058.514-NODE-514-length-28788-cov-7.160095_pt1 | contig 28788 bp, 21 predicted proteins | sample MGYA00581745_ERZ1740058 | MGnify/ENA primary metagenome ERZ1740058 (study PRJEB43018, sample SAMN04849742) | marine metagenome | isolation source: floating plastic debris | place: Pacific Ocean | collected 2008-08-30 | study: EMG produced TPA metagenomics assembly... | reverse complement strand
CTCAAAGCACTGCCTGACGTGGCTTATCAAGAATGGTGCAAGATCTGAGATAAGCTGCCTATTTTTCAGCTACCTTTACGTGAAGGTGATTCAGAACCTGTTGTAGATTTACAGGTTTTGCTCGGTCATGTTTATCAGCAGTCTGGTTACGATTTAAAACTTGACTATCAATAGGATCCAGTTCCATTTTTTCTTGAGAAAGAGACTGCTTGGCTAGAGAATTTATTACAAGAAAAAGGCCTGCGATCGCAATAATATCAAACGCTTTCAATTCAAACGCTTTCAATTCCCGAGAAAATCTTCAAAAATGACAGAACGTGACGAACGTAGGTCGCAGGTGCTTCTAAATGAATATTGTGTCCACAGTTTTCAACGATCTTCCGACTAGATTGTCGCCTAGCAGCCATCTCTTTGTGTATCTCACGGTTGATTACTACGAACTTAGTATCTAAGTCCCCTACGAGCAGCACTATGGGTTGCTTGATCTGTTGTAAGATTTCCCAAAACGAGGGCTGCTGCCCAGTCCCCAGTCCTCTTAGCGCCTGGGATAGTTCTGCTGGCGCGTTTTTTCTTCGCCGCTGGAGCATGGCTGCGTACTTGTCAGGATGCTGTTTTAAGCTATTAAATAGCGGATTTTGATACCATTGATCGAGAAAAATCGGGAAAGGAGTCGTTTGTAGGCGATGCGCGATCGCCTCATCGTGTTCTCTCCTTTGCTGTCGCTCCTCAGCTGTTTTTAATCCAGGGGAAGTCGATTCTAATATCACTCGAACAAAGTAATCTGGAAACTTACAGGTTAGATACAGCGCAAGCCGTCCGCCCATGGAATAGCCCAATAAATGAGTTTGAGAGATATTTAAAGAACGCAATAGTAATAAAAGCGAATCCGCTGTTCTGGGAAAGGTGTAGCTGCTCGGCTGCGTTAAGGTTTGGCCGTGGCCGGGTAGGTCAGGCACGATGCAATAGAAATGGTGAGAGAGGGTAGAAACTATGGGTGCAAAATCGAGATGACTACCGAGAAAACCGTGGAGCAGTAGAAGCGGCGGGTTTGCTGATTCTCCGGCGGTGACATAATGAAGATTGTGATAGCTGGTCGATAGGATAGGCATGCTAGACAAAATTAAACAGCGCTGTGATCAAACAGCATTAATAAGATGTTTTCTTTGCTGGGCGCTTTGTCTGCGATCGCAAACCACTTCCAACACCCGCATGCCTTGAGCTGGTAGTATTTTCACACAATCTACAAACTCTTTCGTATTGCTAATTAGCCGATGCTCTACGCCATAGGCTTTGCAGAGAGAAAAGAGATCGACTTGCTGCGGCGTCGCAAAGTATTTCTCGAAGTAATCTTCGGGGGCGGTATTAAACTGAGCAATGGGCAACATTTCAAAAATGCCGCCGCCATTGTTGTTAATGACAATAATGGTAAGGTGGCCCGAGAGCTGAGACGCATTCAGTAGCCCGTTTGTATCGTGTAGGAAGGCGAGGTCTCCTGTCAGTAGCACGGTCGGAAAGTTGTGGTGTGCTAAACCCATGGCGGTAGAGAGGGTGCCGTCAATGCCATTAGCCCCGCGACTAAACACAGGCTGAATTTTGCGATCGCCCGGTGGCCAAAAATATTCAACATCTCGCACTGGCATGCTGTTTGCAACAAACAGCGGCGTATCATCTGGTAGGCATTGGGCCAGTAGCCAGACGACCTTACTTTCTAGTAAGTTGTTTTCAGTCGCTAGCTGATTATCCAGGCTTTGACGTATGGCGGTCTCTTGGGTGAGCCATTGCTGGGCATAGCTGCTGTTAACGGGCACGTTTTCTACTTTTAGAACAGAAATAATCTGTTCTAAATCTGTTGTGAGTCCTTGTACAGGCCCGTGTAGCGGGTCTAGATTGCGCGACGGGCCAACAATCCACCGCAACGGCTGATGGGTTTGCAGCCACTGGCGGAGCACTTTGCTAATGGGCAGTGGTCCTAGCTGAATGACCTGTTCAGGAATGAGCGTATCGGCTCTTTGACGATTTCTCAAAATCAGATCGTAGGTGCTGATAAGCGAAGGGGTAAGGCACTGATAGTTGCGTAATGGGGAGAGTCCTTCTGCTAGTACGGGCCAGCCTAGCTGCTGCGATAGCTGGCTGATCGCTTGGCAGTAGCCCTGCGGATAGTGAGGACTGCTGGGTCCGGCGATGATGAGCCCTTTTTGAGTCTGTTGCCAGGTTGTGATTGGCAGTGAGGGCGATCGCCCTCCAATAGATGAAGCGGTCGAAACTAGAGGCGTTGAAACGCTAGCAAAAAATGACTCAAACTCAAACGTCGCCTGTAGCGCCTGCGTGCTGCTGTCGGGCAGTGGAGGAAGCGGATCGCGAAAAGGACAGTTGAAGTGGATGGGACCTGGAATCGGTGCGATCGCCCGTCGCCAGCCATTCAGTAAAGTCTGTCGGAGGTACGCCAGCATGCGAGCGCTTGCTATTGGTACCGCAAGCTCACTGTAGTGCTTGGTAAAACTGCCGTAGAGCTTTTGCTGGGCGATGGTTTGCCCAGAGGCGCAGTCGCGCAGTTCTGGAGGACGGTCGGCGGTGAACACCAGCAGAGGAATGCCACTTTCGTAGGCTTCGATGACGGCTGGATAGAAGTTTGCGCCTGCGGTGCCAGACGTACAGACCAGAGCAATTGGGCGATGCTGGCGTTTGGCGCAGCCCAGGGCAAAGAAAGCCGCCGATCGTTCGTCTAGAATAGGTAGCCCTTCGATGTCAGGGTGGGCCGCGAAGGCAAACGTCAGCGGTGTAGAACGAGAGCCAGGGCAAAGAATTGCGGTTTGCAGGCCCAAGCGAGCGAGGGTTTCAACGGCAACAGAGGCCCAGAGACTGTTGGTGTTGCGAAAATCTAAGGGCATAGAACTAAAGGAATCAAGCTAGAGGCGTCGAGCTAGAGACGTCGATCCCAGCGCATCAAAACGCTGCTTAAACCAGTGCGTTGAGTAGCGTCTGCAATTTTAGCCTGATTTCTGCTAGCTCCTTGTCAGGCTCTGAGCCAGAAACAATACCTGCACCTGCATAGAGTCTTGCCTTGCAGCCGTCGATTAGGGCTGAGCGAATGCCTACGATAAATTCACTGTTACCATTGGTGTCGATCCAGCCGAGGGGAGCGGTATATAGGCTGCGGTCGAAGGTTTCGTGCTGACGGATGAGCTGACAGGCTAGCGATCGCGGTAGCCCGGCAACCGCTGGTGTGGGGTGAAGCTTGGCTAATACCTTTAGCGGAGAGACGGCGTGTTGGTCAATCTGGGCGGTAATGGGCGTGTGTAAATGTTGAATGTTAGAGAGTGGAAGGATATGGGGTTTGCTGGTGTAGTCGGGAGAAAGACCGAGCGATCGCAGCTGACGCACAATGAATTCGACGACGACCTGATGCTCATACCGCTCTTTTTCACTGTTTAGGAGCGCTTGAGCGATATCGCGGTCGGCTTCGGGTGTCTGTCCTCTAGACGCTGAACCGGCTAGCGCGTCTGTGGTCAGTCTGCCTTCGTTAAGGCTGAGCAAACGTTCGGGGCTCGCACCAATAAAAGATTGGCCTTGGCCATTGCCGACCGAGAAGACGGTGCAGTCAGGGTGATTTTTTCGAAGGGTTTGGAGCGATCGCACCACATCGATAGCCTGTGGTGCCACCACATCCATCACGTCGGCGAGAACAACTTTATGCAGTCGCCCCTGATTGAGTTGGCCTAGAGCCTCTGTTACAGCGCCCTCAAAACTCGCGACGTCTTTGGAAACAGTTTTGTGAGACGCCTGCCGGGCACCGCCGAGGTCATCAGCTATGTTGATCTGACGCAGCTGTTCATAAATGTGCGCTGTCGTCTGCTTCGCCTCAGATGTTGCCGTAATTAGATAGTTAAACGTGACGGTAGATCCTTCCGTCAGGGTCATGACCTGCACTTGTGGAACAAATAGATAGGTCGGCTCGAAATAGCTAGGTGCTACTGTAAAGGGCTGTGATTGAGGAATAGAAGAAGAAGAGGTCGTAGACGCTTTAGTCGGGTGGTCAAAAAAGGTCGCGCTACAAAAGAAGCGACCCGCTAAATCTGCTTTAGAGTTGTTTTTGGCGTAGATGAACTGCGTCTTCCAGGTTTGGGTGAAAGCCTGCGCCTGTTCAAACCGTAAGGGGCCAGCAGCGCTACAGCCCACCGCTACGCCTAGCCCTACAATGGCCCACTGCTGAGGAGAATCGTAGTAAAAGTGGCGCTGGCTTGACTGTCCCAATGCAGAAAGGACCACCCATGGCGCGGTAGGTGCAATCGGAAAGGTAATGCTGGCAATTTTAGGATGATTTGTTTGAATCGCCTGCTGTTGGCAGTGAGTTAAAAAACGAAAGGTCTCTGCCTTCTCGGGCGTTATCTTACCCGCTGTCTTCTGATCTAATGCCTCAGAAGGCTGTGGTGCTTCAAAAGGCGCTTCAGAAAAGTCAGTTCCGTAAAAGGCAGCTGGCATCAAGGTTGCAGTAACAGGCGATCCATCCATTTTCTCATGCTACTCACCGATATCAAAACGGCTTTTGCAGTGGCAGCATTAAATAATATTGCGGCTGCTACTCTGAATCGGGCCTTTATGAAAAAGCGTTGAGGCACCTTTATGTCCTATACCTCGTCTTCTCTCAATAACCTGTCAGCCGTTATTGAGAAGTCTGGGAAGGCAACTGACTGAATTACACTATTCTCTCGGTAGCCAACTTCCTGGTACTGCCCATCTTTCAGAATTAAAACAGTCACGACTTCCTGGTGGCGATCTATAATCCAATACTCTGGAATGCCTCTTGCTTCATATTGTGCTTTCTTGTCTGTGTAGTCTTCATCAGAATTAGATTCGCTGACAACTTCTACAACTAGAAGAGGATTCTCTTGATCCATGGCGATGCCGCTATAGTCGCCGCGAATCTGTTCAAATCCCCTTTGTGTCAGGACCATTAGGTCCGGAATGCGAGCCTTTCTACGTACCTGCCGCGTTCTTCCATTGGGCAAACGCACCGACATAGGCGTGACTTCTATTGCCGTTGAGTTCATCCGAATGAGCCGACGGCTCACAAATGCCTTGAGATACTCATATAAATCCATTGCCAAATTGATATTGATATCGTTTTCATTTGGCAATTCAAAGAGTTCTCCGTTGTCTAGCAACTCATAACGTCCTTCAGCCCCGTTGTCATATGCAAGGTATGCCTTGAAATCAAGCGGCTTAACTAGAGGATAGGCAGCGGTCATAACACTTCCTCAATGCGCCCTCAATGCGCGTTAGCGGTCTCTTCATTATAAGCAGCGCTTAGTAATGCGTTCCTGTCTTACGGTGATGAATAGCAGTTTTGGCATCCATATCTATCACTTCGCCGCCGTTGACAGTGGCATATATCACCCAGTGATCGCCGCAGTCCATTCGGCCAGCGACTTCGCATTCTAGATAGGCGATCGCCTCTTCCAAAATAATTTGTCCGTCTTCAGTTTCCTTTGTATCCACACCTTCAAATCGATTTTCTCCGGGGCCAAAGGGCTTGAGAAAATGCTTCATTGGCCCTAGGTGCTTGCCCTCAGCCAAAATATTTAGCACGAAGCTGCTGCCCGTATGCATCAAGTTCTCGATGGCCCGTTCCTTGGCGACAGCGACCGTAAATCCAGGTGGGGTAAACGTTGCCTGCGCCACCCAAGATGCGAGCATAGCACTGCTAATATTGTCTTGCTTGGCTGTGACAATACACATTGAGCCCACTAATCGCCCAATGGCTTTTTCGACAGAAGAGGCCGCAACTTTGGGAACGACTTTTTTCTTCTTCGCTGCTTTTTTGAGCTGTTGGGCGAAGTCGGTGCCTGCCTGCTCACACATTTGCAGGGTGCTAGCGTCGGGGGTGAATTTGACGCGGATGGGCTCAAAGCCAAAGCTGTAGCCAGCGTCTTTGAACTTACTTTCGAGCAAGTCAATGGCTTCTCCACTCCAGCCAAAGGAGCCAAAGACGCCTGCTAGCTTAGTTTTACTGGCGGCGCTAAGGACTACGCCCAAAGCGGTTTGAATCTGTGTGGGTGCGTGGCCGCCCAGGGTTGGCGAGCCCATGATGAATCCGGCAGAGTTTTCAGCGGCGTCTTTTACTTCGGCAGTGGTCGCCTGCTCGGCGTTGATGGAGTTGACCGAGACGCCTGCTTTGGTGATGCCACGTGCGATCGCCTGCGCAATTGTGGCCGTATTGCCGTATGCCGAGGCGTAAATAAGGGCGACCGATTCGGTTTGACTTTTTTGCTTAGCGGCCCAGCCTTTGTAGTGGTCGGTGAGCTCTACTACGCCGTAGCGAACCAGAGGGCCTTGGCCGACGGCGTACAGGCGAGGTGCATAGTCGGAAAGTTTTTCTAGCGCGGTTTCGACCTGCCGGGCGTTGGGTGCCATTAGGCAGTCGAAATAGTATTGCTGATCTTCTAACAGCTGCTCCCGGTTCAGGTCGTAGGCATCTTCACCGCAGATGTGAGCACCGAAGAATTTGTCGCTGTAGAGTACTTCGGTGTAGCTATCGTAGGTGCACATGCCACCGGGCCAGCGTGGGGTTGGCGTGGGAATAAATTCTAGGTGGTGGCCCTGGCCAAGGTCTAAGTCACTGCCGCCTTTGACGATCTGAACCGGATGAGTGACCTCAGCGGCTTCGAGTGCTAGCTTGGCGGGTAAAGAGCAGACAATGGTTGCCTGAGGCGTTAGCGCTAGCAGCACCTTGAGTGTCTTGATGCGGTTGGGATTGATGTGACCCAAGATGATGTAGTCAACGTCATGCGGGTCGATCTCGCCTTTGAGAGCTTCTATAAATTTTTGGGTGAAGGAGCCGCCCGGCGGATCGATTAGGGCGACTTGGTTGCCACGAATCAGGTAGCTGTTGGCAGTGGTGCCTTTCTCAAGCGCGTATTCGATTTCGAAGCGAAGTCGTTCCCAGGAGCGTGAGCGGAGGACGGTGGTGTCGGCGGCGATAGGTAGGATTTGAACGTCGCGGCGACCTGTTGGTTCCGCAGGAACGTCGGTAGGAGTCTGTGGCGTGGGGATTTGTGCAGTCATAGGGAGGAGCCTGTTTGTCTGAGGAGCTTAGATGCGTGAGACCCCCATCCAGACGACGACTGACTGTAAAAGGGGGAAATTTTTGTCTATATCTAAGCCTGAAGCAGATCCCCTCCAGAGGGGACTGACTTCAGGCGGGATTAGAGAGGTTTGTCTCGCGGTTTAGTAGTAGTTGCCGACTCTTCTGTGGTGGATGGCGGTGAGGGCTTCTTCTTTGGACACTTTGCCGTCATCTACTGTGCAGTACACTAACCAGTGGTCGTTTAGCTCCATGCGGCTAGCGACTTTACATTCTAGGTAGGCTAGGGCATCGGCCAAAATTGGAGACTGGTTGTTTGCCGGGCGGGTGCGGATGCCAGCAAACCGATCTGCGCCAGGTGGGAAACGCTTGAGGAAGTGCTTCATGAGCGGCAGGTGATTGCCTTCTTCCAAGATATTTAGCACGAAGGTATCGCCAACCTGCATGAGCGATTCGATGGCACGGTCTTTGGCGACGGCGACGGTGAAACCTAGCGGCTCGAAGCTGGCCTGGGTAATCCAGGAGGCGAGCATGGCTGATTGAACATCTCCCTTAGTTGCGGTGATGATATACAGGCCACTGCTAATTCGACCTAGCGCCTTTTGCAGGTCTGCATCTAGGGCCTTAATTTTTTTGATTTTCTTGGTTTTAGCTAGGTCTTGACCTAGGTCGGTTCCGGTCTCTTCGCAGAGCTGGTAAGTGGCTTCGCTAGGGGTGTCTTTGATTCGAATCGGGTCAAAGGCGACTTTCAGATCGAGATCTTGTAGGTTGGTTTGTAGCGTGTCGATGGGTTCGTCGTCGCCGCCGTAAGACTCGAATAGGCCAAAGGTTTTCTTTTTGTTGACGCCTGCCAGGATCGTACCCAGGGCAGCGCGAGTTTCTTCGGAGCCTTTGCCAGTCGAGGGCGGCATGCCGATGATGATACCGGTAGCACGGCTGACGATTTCGTTGACTTCTTGGGCATCGGCGGAGCGTAGGTCAATCATTTCGACGCCGACGCCGGTTTTGCTAATGCCGCGGGCGATCGCCTGAGAGATGCGATCACTAAACCCGTAGTCAGATATGTAAAAGATCGCCACTAAAGTTTCAGCGTCATTTTTCTGCTGACTCCACTCACGATATCGACCGGTGAGTTCTTCTAAGTTGTGGCGCAATAAGGGACCGTGGCCAGTGGCAATAGTTGTGATATCTCCGTCGAGCTTATCCATTCGCTTCATCGCAGAGACGACGGAGCGGGCATTGGGGCCCATCAGACACTCGTAGTAAAAGTGGAAGTCGGGGGAGAGTGCCGCTAGATCTTCGTCGAAGGTGTCGCCTGTGCAATAGTGGGCTCCGAAGGCATCGCAGGTGTAGAGAATGCCGGTTTTGTGGTCGAAGGTGAAGATGGTATCGGGCCAATGGAGGTTGGGTGCGTTGATGAATTCGAGCACGTGGCCGTTGCCTAAATCGAGCGTTTGACCGCTTTTGACGATTTGGCGCTCAAAAGGCTGATGGATCAAGTCTTCTAGGAATGCGATCGCTACTTTTGCACCCACGACGACAGCGTTTGGGGCTAGGGCTAGGACATCTTTTATTAGACCGCTGTGGTCGGGCTCGGTGTGGCTTACCACAATGTAGTCAATCTCAGCTGGATCGATTTCGCCTTTGAGCGCTGCGATGTACTGCTCGCGAAACTTAGCGTGAGAGGTATCCACTAGGGCTGTTTTTTCACCGCGAATGAGAAAAGAATTGTAGGTGGTGCCATTTTGCAGGCCGAATTCGATATCGAATCGGTCGCGGTCCCAGTCTTGCGATCGCAGCGTCGTTGTATTTTCTGCAATCCCTTCCACCTGCATAGACAGGCGCTTCTGAACGGGCTCTTTAGTTTGAACAGCAGCAACCATCGTCAAATCTCCTATTTCTGCAATCACTAGCGGTGGCGTCATAAACGCCCACTGCCCCTCTCACCTAGCCGGTTTATCTAGCGTGTGAGTTTAGCAACATAAATGTTTCTTAATTCATATTGTGCCGCAAATTGGCTCATCTTGGCATCCAAAAACGAGAATAAATACTTATTAAAGGTATTAAGTGCTTTTGTTCTCCGCTAAAGTTGCCGTTGAAAGAATACTAAATTCGTACTGCCATAGCGCTTCTCTCGCACGACTTTCAGCTTCGTTGAGACCGCCTCAGGTACCTGCTCAGGCGTCCAGTGTCCGCCGCCATATTCGACTGCTGCTTCTCCTCCGGCGGTCAGACAATTTACTAGCTGAGCGAGCACAGATGGGTACAAACCACCTGCATAAGGCGGATCAAAATAGATTAGATCGAACGCCGCCAGTCGTTTTATCTGCCGGACGACATCGCCTCTGACCACGCGATACGTCTGCTCTGGCTTAGCTACCTTTTGCCAGTTTTTGGCAATGACCTGGCAGGCGGCCGCCGATTTTTCAATACCCACAACTTCGGCGGCTCCCCGGCACAGCGCTTCTGCCCCCATCGCGCCGCTACCCGCACATAGATCGAGCCATTTGGCACCTAGAACTCGACCTTGCCAAATATTAAATAGGGCCTCTCTCACTTTCGAGGATGTCGGGCGCGTGGCATCGCCTGGCAATGTTTGAATTGCTCGGTTCCCGTAGATACGGATAGTCATGCACTCAATCAGTTGTTTGACGGATCGCCTGGTTGAATTGGCGGCTGGTTCGTTTCTGTCTTGTCTGATGTCAGGCTGGTTAAGCAGCTTTTAAGCTCATCTATGGTTTCTATTTCGAAGAAGCGATCGCTCAATTTGTCTAACTGCTTGCCCGATAGCGCTTGAATACTGTTCGTTATCTGCTCTGACAGCTCGCCTAGTCTACGGGTTAAAAGCTTGAGTATCAGTTCGCTCTGTCCTTCTTGGCGGCCTTCTTGTAGGGCATCTTGGTAAACGCGCGTTTCTTTTAGTACATCAATCCCAAGCATTTTCGCAATGACCTCTCGTTCAAGGACTGGAAACTTGTATACGACTATTGTCTCAATTAATCCCAGAATTTGCGAATCGGATAAGCTGGAATCATTGTTTACCTTGACGCGCTCTATCAGTGATTTAGCCCGTTGAATAGCAGCTTTTGGTTTGGTGACTATTAGCTGGAGGATAGTAGCATTTAGAGAGTCAGTAGAAAGTTCCTGAAAATCCTCCAGGTAAATGCGATGGACTTGATCGCTGTTCAGTAAGGATTGATAAGGTAATCGCTGCTGTTCGGCTGGCTCGCGGCTACGGCGCGCAAAGATTACGATAGCGCGCCAGTGAATCACATTCGGATTGTGACTTAAAAAGACAAAGATCTCAGCAAATAAGCGTCGATAAAATTGAATGTCCTTTTGAAACTGAACTTCTACAAAGACGGTGGGCTGGCTGGCGCTCTCAATTTTAGGCACCAACACGCCATCGAAACGGAAAGCGGTTTCCTTTACTTCCACTGATGAAAATTTATAGGGTACGGTCGGCTGCTGCCCAATGAGTTCTAGGACGATTTCAGGCGCAATTCTAAAAAGAACGTGGAAAATATGGTCAGTTTTCATCTGTGTAGTTACTTGCTGTGCAAGTTCTTGGTCCTACAGGTAGCTACACCAGTCGCTCCAGCCACCAGGATACAGCTTGTGCATGGGATGTCCGGCCATGACGAGCGAGAAAAGGTTGACGCAGGCCGTGACGCCTGAGCCGCAGTAGACAATGATTTCGTCGTCAGGCTTGAGCTGAGCCCAGTGTTTTGACAGCTCGTCAGCGCTTTTGAGCTGTCCGTCTTCGGTGCTGACGTTTTTCCAGAATGAATTAATTGAACCGGGGACGCTGCCTGCAACTGGGTCGATGGGTTCGACTTCACCGCGCCACCGTTCAGGCGATCGCGAATCAATGACCGTAACCTCCGGTAAGTCCTTTCGCTGTCGTACGGTTTCAATATCTACTAACCAATCTGGCTGAGGGGTCGGGTGAAAATCGCCAGTTTGCTCTGCGGTTTGCTCTGTGGTTTGCTTTGCGGTTGTCGCTGTGGGCGCGTCTGTAGTGAGAGCGTAGCCTGCTGATTTCCATGCCTGAATGCCGCCATCTAAGAGGGCGACCTGTTCATGTCCTAGATAGCGCAGCATCCACCATAGTCGGGCGGCGAAGGCAAACCGTGAATCGTCGTAGATGACGACCTGAGTGGGGCCATCAGCAGAGCTGGAGCGAATGCCGAGCTGATTGAGCTTGGTGACGAGGGTATTCCAGTCTGGCAGTGGGTGGCGGCCTCCGTGTGCTTGGATTGAACTAGAGAGGTCCTTGTTAAGGTCCAGGTAGTAAGCGCCGGGAATGTGGCCCTGTTGATATTCAGTTTGGCCCTGCTGCGGGTCGGCGAGTGAGAAGCGGGTGTCGAGAATGACAAGGTTAGGATCTTCGAGGTGCTGTGCTAGCCACGATGCGGTGATGAGGGGTGTGTTTTTTTCCATAGTCGGTATTTATCAGCGTGTCTGGGCGAGCGAAGTGATCCGGCTTGATAGTGAAAGGATCCGGCTTAACAAGTGTGATCGAAATAATGCCTAAGTAGACCTACTTAGGCTACGGTAATTACGACTTCATAAATAGGGCCTTAAAAATACGGCTTCAAAGTGGCGAGCGTTTCGTTGAACGACCGTTTCTTTAGCCGGTATTGCTTGAAAGAGGACTTTTTAAGATTACTTTTGTTAAGTATTTGAAACTATGCAGGATACCTTGCGATCGCAAAGCTTTTTTCTAGTCGATGACCATACGGCTATCTTGAATGGAACAGCGATGTCGCTCAAGCAAGAATTTCCTGAGGCTGAAATTGCCATGGCTCAGACGGCTCAAGAGGCCCGGCAAAAGCTAGCAACCCTGCATCCAGATTTGATCATTGTCGATTTGTCGCTGCCAGAAACCAAGGGGGCGACCTGTCGTACTGAGACGGGCATTAACCTGCTACGAGAGTTTTTGGAAATCTACGAGACCTATAACTTCGTGGTGCAAAGTGCGAACGTGATGTCGCTGGTACGCATAAAGCCAAGTATTGATGCGCACCAGGGTGGATTTGCTTTGGTGGATAAGGGTGAGCCGACCGAGGAGATGCTGAAGCGGGTGAAGTGGGCGCTAGATGGGCTGGTGTATACGCCGCCGACGATGCGCAAGCATTTAGAGATTAAGCCGCAGTGGATGCAGGTGCTAGAGCTGGCAGTGAATGAAGGGTTCAACGATAAAGCGATCGCTAAAGAAATGAACGTGGCGGAGCGCACGGTTCGTAACTACTGGGCTAAGCTACAAGATGTTCTGGGGGTGTATCAGGAAGAAGGTAAGATTTTACGAATTCAAACGGAACTGAGAGCCAGAGAAGAGGGCTTGATTGACTAAACAACAATAAACAGAACGGATGAACAGAGCGGGCTGGAGTAAAAAGGCACTGAGCCTATTGAGCTTGTTGGGAGGCGGATCGTCTAGCCTCTTTGTGGGAAGCGTAAGTGCTGTTGTTCTGGTGTGTGTAGCTCGGCTGCTCGGCCTTTGGGAAGGCATTGAGCTACAAACTTTGGATCTTTTCTTGCGCCATCGCCCGATTGAAGCGGTTGATGAGCGCATTACGGTTTTAGAGATTACTGACGCTGATTTGCAGGCGCTAGGAACCTATCCTGTGCCTGATGATGAAATGCTGGCGCTGTTAGAAAAGCTAGAGACCTATGAGCCTAGAGTAATTGGGCTGGATATTTTTAGAGATTTGCCAGTTATCAATCCGCTGCGGACAGCGTCTGATCTCTCACGTGAGTATGCCGGTAACTATGCTGAGCGATCGCACGATGCACTGCTAACGCTGCTCAGTACCTCACCTAAAATCGTCACGATTGAAAAAATCTTAGCGCCGCCCGTGCAAGCACCGCCAGGCGTTCCCTGGGAAAATATCGGATTTGCTGATGCGCTGCTAGATAGCGATGGCTTTTTGCGCAGAAGCCTGCTGGCGAGCCCTAGCGATGCCAATCCAGATGATTATCATCTCTCTTTTACTATTCAGCTGGCAGCAAAGTATCTGGCGGCTGAAGGCCTTGAGCTAGAAAACGGCATAGACGATCCGGTTGCGATGCGCTTTGGCGAGACAGAACTGTTTCGAATGACGCCGAATTCAGGCGGCTACAGGTCGCAAGACACAGGCGAGAATCCGGTCGTTTTGATCAACTTTCGCCATCATCCAGAGCCTTTTCATCGGATTTCTCTGTCGCAGTTTATGGCGGATGACTTTTCAGCTGACTGGATTGAAGATCGAATTGTGCTAATTGGTATGACAGCGGTCAGTACCAAGGACTATATCAATTCCGCAGCGCTAATTGAGCCCAGAAACGACGAAACTAACCGGATTAAAAGTCAAAATCCAGGGTTAGTCCCAGGGGTAGACTTGCAAGCCCACGCTATCAGCCAGATTCTAAGTGCTACGCTGGATGGACGGCCCATTTTTAGGACCTGGGTACCCCATTGGGAATATCTGTGGATTGTTGGCAACGGGCTAGTTGGCCTGAGTTTGGTTTATATCAAGCGAAGGATTTCTACGGTAGCGGTGATCTTCATTGTCATTGGCAGCGTGCCGTTTGTGTTGTCTTATAGTTTGCTGATGGCGGGCGTTTGGATTCCGCTATTTCCAGCTTGGGTAGCCTATGCGGTCAGCGGCAGTGGGATGCTGGTGTATCGACTGCACCTGTACGAGCAGGGCCGCAAAATTCGATTTAATGAACGCCAGAGGGTCCTAGAGCGCAGCTACAACGCAATTCACAATGGGCCTTTGCAAACGTTAAAAAGTCTGATCCGACAGGTCTCATCGCAGTCTTTACAGGCCAGTGCGCTCGGTCAAAGTCAGCTCACCCCCAGCCAACTACCGCCAGATCAGCTAGAAACCTGGCTATCGTCTTTGCACACGGTGGACTCGGAGCTAAGAAATATCTACGAATTTATGCAGCGAGAGTATCTACAGACCGGGTATTCACCGTCCGCATCGCAGATTTATCTGACAAAGAACTATGTCATTGACTTGACTGAGCCGCTACATGAGCTGTTGCATCAGGTGTATCAGAACAGATTGCAAGAGTCAGGGGCTTACTTTGGAACGATTCGGATCAAAATCTCTGACTTTTGTCCGATGGATGCTGAGCATTTGACGGTCGCGCACAAGGAGAGCCTGCTGCGGTTTTTTGAGGAGGCGCTGTGCAACGTAGAGCAGCATGCGGTAGGTGCGACGCGGCTAAAAGTCGTGTGTAAGCAAACCGGCGAAAACAATGTGATTCGAGTGGCGGACAATGGCCGTCATGAAAACCTGTCGGGGCCTGAGGCAGCAGTAAGAAAAGGGGACGGCAGCAGACAGGCTGAGCAGCTAGCGAAACGGTTGAAAGGCCACTTTGCTAGAAGGTTCGATCCGTCTAAAGGGACGGTTTGTGAGCTGATCTGGCCGATTCAGCCGCCCTCTTTCTGGGCGAAGCAAAGTAGCTGAGTGTTACGGTTCTCGCCCCTCAAGCGCAGACTTCTGTACAATCGGGCGTAGAACGCCGCATGTTTGCTTGCAAAAAACTATCGTTTTTTCTTAGGTATTGCAAACGTCCTGATGCATTAGGATGTTTGCACAAAAGCATTGCTTGCTAAGGATTGCAGCCTCTAGTAAGTGCCTCAAGCAATGCTTCGAAAGCTATAGTATTTCACGATCAGCAGAGTGCAGGTCAAAAAGGTTGCTTTTGTCTTCTTTTGTGAGGCCTATGCATATGACGAGACATCATCTATCAGAGACCCAAGCTCAAGGTACGTTCGGCTTGCTGTTTGGCCGACTAATTGGCCGACTAAGCCGACCGGTTTGTTCACTCGTTGCTCTGTCTGTCGCCCTTTCTACTGTTGTCGTTTCTACAGCCGTGCCCGGTGAGGCAGCGTATCGGCGGCCTCGCAACGCCCGCCCACCCAGCACAGCGACCAGCACCTCGGGTGGTAGAACCGGAGGAACGGTGAGCCAAAACGGGCTGAATTTAACCTTGCTTGCGCCTCAACAGCATGTTGGTCAGTCAGCGCGATCGCACCCAACCTTTACCTGGTTTGTGCCGGTAGATCGCACTTTACCCGGCGAATTTCAGCTGTACGAAGTTACTGAAGATGGCAGCTTCAGGCGCGTACTAGAAGCGCCCTACGAGTTTGTGAGCGAGCAGGGGTTTATGTCTTTTACGTTGCCAGATGAGGTAGAAGGTCTCCAGACAGACACTCAATATATTTGGCAGGTGCTGCTGCGCTATGGTGAGCGGCCCAGCGAAATTGGGAAAGTGCGATCGCAAATAGAAATTGTCGAGGCTGCTCGTCTAGAGCCGCTTTCTGCAGACATTGCAACCGAAATAGACCAGCTCGCTGAAGCCGGGCTGTGGTACGACGCGCTCGCGTTAGCCGCAGAACTACCCGCTGCCCAGGCCAATGAAAAAAGAGACGCGCTGCTGTTAGAACTCGCGGAGATAGAAGCTGCGGTCCAGATGAACAGTGACCCAGTAGAACAGGAACAGAGTCCTACAGAAGGAGCAGCGCCCGATGAGCTTTCTGATGAGCTGTCTGAAGGCACAGACTGTAGCTCTCACAGCCAGGCGCTCAGAAAGATTGCTAACTGGGAGGCTAAGAAGCTCTTTTCCTTTCTGTCTTCGCTGTAATGGATCTGCTTTGACGGCCTGCTTTTAACGGCCTTATTGCCAATCGCCCACTAGCATAAAGGCCGACCAGTAGGCCGGATGCTGAAAGTATTTCGGGTCTTTCATAACGGCTATCTGAGCTTGTCTTAACGCCTCAGATTTTGACAGTCCGCTGTCCCAATTTTGATAGAAGTAGGTCACCAAATCAGCCGTCGATTCATCATCGACAGACCACAGCGAAGCCAGGGCCGTTCTAGCGCCGGCTCGAATGGTCACACCGGCTAGCCCCAAAGAAGCTCGTTCATCGCCAGTGGCGGTTTCGCAAGCGCTTAAAACAATCAGGTCAAGCAAGTCGGTGGGTGCACTGGCCGTTGGGGTGGCACCCCCGCGAACCAGCGTATCGAGTTCGCCTAGCCGCAGCAGCTGGTTTTCACCAGCACCTGTTTCTTGATTGCCTGCTTTGTCGCCAGTGACTAAAAATGTTTTGTTAGGGGCCGTATCAAACTTGCCATGGGTGGCAATGTGTAAGACCGGATAGGTGCGATCGCTCAAATTTTGCTCCAGATTCGTCTTCGTAAAGGCTGCGTCCAGCAAAAGATCGCTGTTGGGAAACACCGAGAGAACTTCTTGAACCTCTCGCCTGACGGCAGGTAAAGAGCCCAGCTGCTGCCCGTTCACCGTCGGGTTTTGACTGAGGCCCAGAATGAGCGCTCTAGAGGGAAGTGAGCCGCGAGGAGAGGCGTCTGACCTCTGCAAGGAAGGCGCTAGCGCTAGCGCGTACTGTTCTACCAAATACTGCTGACCGTCGTAGAGCGCGCCCATGGGAATGTTTCGCAAGATGCCATCGTTGACGAAAACGAGCGTTTTAATATCGTTTTGAGACAGCATCGGTAAAAATGGCGCGATAATTTGGCTGTAAAGTCGCTCTGCGCCTGTTGTATCAAAGCCCTCTAGCTCATTGGCCGTATCTTCTAGGCTGTTGCGCAAGGTGATCACGGACTGACGCAGGTATTCTTCTGGCTGATCGATCCAGTGCAGTAGCGGCGCTTGCCCTGGCAGGGTCAAGATAGCCGCTGTTCTATCGGGGAAGATGACAGTGTTGATCAGCGCGGCATCTGAAACTGTAGAAGTGCGCGCTTCTGTTGAACTCAGCAGATCATCTAACCGCAGATCTGCAACAGGCACCAGGCAATCACTCCCGAAATAGTTCTGCAGCTCTGCCAGCTGCAAACTATCGATATCGCCGAGAGCGGCTCTGATGTTTTGGTTGCTGGTTTGACTATTGGACTTATTCGCTAAATTTGTATGCTCTAGGCTGGATGCTGACTCTGCCGATGACACCTGGGTTAATCGAATCTCGGCTAGCTCTCGGTACACCGGGGCAACCGCGTCTCTAAAGTCGAACTGTAGATTGCGATCGCTCGACAAAATCTCTTCTCTTACCCGGTCGAGATTGCCTACGGCTTTGGCGTAGTACTCTATTGCCTGGTCAGTTTGTCCCTGATGTTGATAAATGCGGCCGGTTTGCCACTGCCAAAGGTAGAGCGTATCGAGCGCTAGAACGCGATCTCCACTCGCAGCTAAGCGAGCCTGCTGGGTCCACTGTAGGGCGCTGGAATAGTCGCCTGTGCACTCATAATAGTGGCCAATTTCTCCTTGAGAAAACGCCACTAGGCGATTGTTGTTTAAGCGGGTGGCCAGCGTATGGGCCTGCTGTAGCAGGCTGCGCGTGCGATCGTCCAAAAAGATATCGGTGCACTGGCTGCGAGACGCCCGAGAGCTGCCTGCCACGCCCAGCTCTCGGGGACGTTTGGTCAGCTGTAGGGCCAAATAAACCTGCGCCTGATTGGGTGGCAGCTGGCCGAGGCGTGCGATCGCCTGCTCACGTAAAGACGCGGTGGACTCTAGCTTGTTGGATTGAAACGAAACTGCCAGGCGACCCAGCAGCGCTTTGACTTCTGTGGCTGCGTCGTCGCTGTTGCGGGCAAGCGTCTCGCTCTGGATAAACTGTGCGATCGCCGCTTGACGATAGCGCTCAGCGGCAGCTCGTAAATCTTGTTCACCGCCCGTCAGACCGCGCTGGGCAGCGATTGCCTGCTGATAGCCGAGTTCCGCCTGTTCTTTATGCACATTGCCCAAACTGTTGTGCAAAGGGGCCCGCTGCTGAGCGCGACTGACGCCCTCAGCTAACGCTGAATTGCCTGCAAGGTTTCGAGACATTTCAAGCCCAGCTTCTAAAACCTGTACGGCTAGCTCATAGCGCTGAATAACCCTGTACGTTTCTCCTAGGCTGCCAAGCGCAGCGATTTCTCCAGCGCGATCTGCGGCTTGCCGGCTCTGGGCGATCGCACTTTCAGGACGGCAAAACTGTGGCCCATACACCTCATAATCCACTTCATCGGTCACAGGCCGACACAGTATGCCTGCCGCCTGATAAGGCTGACCTAGCTGGCGATAGGCAGCAGCCTGCGCAGCCAGCGTGCGCCCTATTTTTGCCCCATTTTGCCTGGCCACATAAACATCTGTTGCCAGCTGCCAGTGCTCTAGCGCCAGCGCCAGCTGCCCTTGCTGCTGATACGCCCGAGCCAAATTTTCTAAAATAATGGCTCGCTCCAGGCTGTTTTCAGCGCTATTCTCACGGTCGCCGTACTGACTCAGCGCCGAGCGCCAGTTCTCAATTGCGTCTGAGTACCGATGATTTCGGTAGGCAGCCGCGCCTTGCTCTACTTGCTGCGCGGCAGTATTAGCATAGGCAGGGGCTAAGCCACCCAAGGCATGAGTCAGGCGAGTAGACACTAGCTGTGAACACAAACAGCAGGCGAGGACAAAAAGTGATAATCCAACCAGGCGAAGTCTACGAACGGCACGGGAAGTTCTCATCGCTGTTTCCAGGAACCCTGAGGGCAATTGCGCTCAAACTCGCGCATCGGCCTTTCACAGCGTATCAGACTCTCTTTCACTGCAGTCTGCTAACCCAAATCTTGTTTTGAGCCTTTCTCGTACAACCCGAGGAGTCTGGTCGCGGTAATGATACCCAACAGGCTGTTTTCTACTTGAGAGCTGAATGCTTGGGTCGTGTCGAGAGGCGGCACCCGCAATCGAATGCAGCCTGACTTACTCGCAGTTTCAAAGCTCATGTCTTCATCTGCAAAGCTTCCAAACTGCTGCCGTAGCTGATCTAGCTGCTGACCCTTTCCATGAAACTGTAGGTCAACGTTGCCATGTGGCAGCTTATGAATAAGCTCTACACCGGGCGGTAAGCTGCTAGCTTTGAACGGGATAAAGCCTGCACCTGCTGGTTTTGAAATAGGTTTTTTCATATTCAATGCGGGCGCGACCTTTTGTGAGAGCTGCCAGTACTGACGCCAAAAGCTAGTCGCAGCGTTATCTCCTACAGGCTGGTAGTCGAACCAAAAGCGTTTGCACTGCAACTGCTTCCGCCTTGTCTACTCACTCTGTAGAAACAAGACAATCAAGAAATTCTTTATAAAATCCTGCTGAGTGCACGTGATAGTGTGCAAGGAGCTGTCACTCCTGGGCCTTTGCCTCATACGGCATTATGATTCACGCTCGCAAGGCAACGATTCATTGGCAGAAAATGGATCCCCAGGGTTATGGTCAACCGCAGCTTGATAGAACTCAGAGCGAGACATCTCAAAAGGCTGCTGCGTATGACAGCAAACGCAATATGACAGCTTGCTTTCGGTGGAGATACCTATCGTTCGCTAGGCATTTTTTAATTCTCTTTGCGGTAAGTATTGCTACGCCCAGCTGGGCACAAACCGCAGACATTGTTCCTGATGAAACACTTTTACCGGCAGAAACGTCTACGGTTAGAGCGGGCAATGGCGGGCGCATTCAAATCGAAGGCGGTGCGCGGCGTGGCAGCAATCTCTTTCACAGCTTTGAAGCATTTAATGTCGATATGGATCAGCGGGTTTATTTCAACCCAGATATGGCCGTTGAAAATGTGTTATCGCGCGTCACTGGACGAAATCCATCCAACATCTTAGGCACGTTGGGCGTGAACGGCAGCGCCGACTTATGGCTAGTCAATCCAAACGGTATTGTGTTTGGAGAAGCCTCTCGGTTAGATATGAGCGGCGCTTTTCGAGCGACAACTGGTACGGGTATTCCTTTGGGCGCGTCTACGTTTAGCGCCACCGAGCCAGCAGCAGAGCAGCTATTGGTGATCGCACCTAACACCTCTTTTTCTGAATACATAAATTCTGAATATATTGACGAAAGCTCAGGCGACATTACAATTCGCGATCTCTCTATCGTTCGGCGCGCCCAGCAAAATGGTCCGCTTGCTTTTACCGGGCGCAATGTCAGCATAGATGATGTCTTGAGAACCAACGGCGATCTATCGATTTTTGCCTATGACTCGATTATTGCGAACAACACGATCAACACATCGCGCCAGTCGGGCGGCGGCAACGTTGAGCTAGTAGCCAGAGGTGATATTACGACCAACGGCATTAACTCAAGTGCGGCTGTCGGCTCGCTCAACGCTGGCAACGGAGGCAGCCTCTCTTTGACAACGCTAGCAGGCGGACACATCTTGAACCGTGGCGATTTGAATTCGCGCACTAATTCAGATGGGGGCGGGCCACCTGGCGACGCGGCAGCCATGGGCGACGGCGGGGTGATCGCACTGATTACCGAGCAGGGTGGCAACATCGTCAATAGAGGCGTGGTGCGATCGCAGTCTCGATCAACCGGCGGAGAAGCTGGAAACGGAGGCAGCGTTACCATGGCGGCCAACGGAGGTGGCGACATTGTCAATGAGCGAGCCGTGCGATCGCAGTCCGATGCACTGGTCGGCGATTCAGGCAATGCGGGTGCGATTGCGATGAGCACCGCTAATGGCAGCATCAGAAATCGCGATGATGTCAACACACAGTCTTCTTCTCAGACGGGCGCAGCGGGCAATGGCGGCTCCGTCAGCATCCGGGCCACGGGCGATATTGAGAACGCGGGTACGTTCAACACCTATTCATTTTCGCGAGACGCTCAGGCTACCAATGGCGGTGCCGTTTCGATGGCCGCGACAGCGGGCGGCAGCATTACCAATCAAGACGATATTCGCTCGATTTCGGCCTCTAATGGCGGCGACAGTGGCAACGGCGGAGACATCACCCTGACGGCTGTCGGTCGGGGCAGCATTGCCAACTATGGCGCTTTGAATGCGCAGTCTTTGGCCAACGGCAGCGGTGAGAACGGCGGTAGTGCGATGGGCGGCGGCAATATTACGATGACGACAGAGCAAGGTGATATTACTAACCGCTCTCTGTCTGCGGAAGCTAGCCCTGATAATAATGACGGCTCTTTAAACACGCGGTCTGTGGCCAGAGAAAGCCGGACTGGAAATGCGGGCGATATTGAGGTGCGATCGCTCACCGGCAACATTGTTTTGAATGCGTATCTCGATGCTAAGTCGTACTCTTTGAGCGGGGTGGCAGCAAACGGTGGCGGCGTTACGCTGGTCACAGCAGGCGGAAGTATTACGAGCGATCGCGATCGCACAAATATCATCACATCCGCTGTTTCTAGCGGTTCAGCCGATCCAGTAGAGCGCTTTTCAATCACAGAAGGCGGCAATGGGGGGAACGTGCGTCTCAGGTCGGGGCAAACAATCTCTGGCTTTAGCCTTTTTACGCTGTCTAACGTTGGCCAGTCGGGTGATGTCACCTTTGAAGGCACAGGTAATCTACAAATTGAAGACACTCAAATCGTCACCAATGAAGAGATTGTTGCAGGCAGCTTTAGTTTTGACGAGAATCCGCTTTTTCCTTCAAATCTGTCCACCGCTGATACAGATCGTGAGGGTATTCCAATTACCATCACCACGCCCACAACTGGCCAGCCGGGAGACGTGTTGATCTCCAGCAATGGAGACTTGAGCGCGGTTAATCTTCAAGTGTCTAACGATGCCAGCAGCCCAGCCGACGAGAGCAACGCTGATGCTGGAGACATCACGCGTCGCGGTCCTGCCGCTATTCGCCTGACTAATAGCCGCCTAGCGACCAATACAATCAACACCGGCACAAGCGGCGACATTACGCTTGCAGATGCTAATACTGTTGTTTTAAGCAATACAGTACTGATCACCAACACCGCTGGACTAGCCCCAGCAGGCAGTATTGAAATCGATGGGTTTAACTACCTGTTGATGACCAACGGCAGCTTACTGCTAGCAGATGCTCAAGGCGCAGCCGACGGTGGCACTATTGAAATTAATTCGAACTTAGTGGTCGCTAGTCCCGATGGCAACAACGACATTATTGTGAATGCGAGCGCTGGGGATGGCGGCGCGATTTTCTCTCCTGAAGCGACGCTCTACGGCTTTGAACAACCACAAGGGCTAACGACTTCGGATCTGCGCTCTAGACGCTCTAACGACATCAGCGCTAGCTCTGAATCTGGCCAAGATGGTGTCGTGACGCTTAACGCGCTAACCAACGCACCGATCAGAGCTGAACTAGAAGAGCTCAGTGAAGACTTTGCCACCCCCGATCAGCTAATTTCCAACAGCTGCATTTCTCGCAATCAGCTAGCCGAAGGGAGCTTTGTTATTCCTGGCGCAGGGGCGCTACCCTCATCACCCGATGATGCAACCGCCTCTGAGTACAGTCTTGGAGATATTGAACTGTTGCCTTCTGAGGGAAATGAAACTGCCCTGAATGAAAGCCCGAATGAAGGTCCGAACGAAAGCCGTTTGAGGGGACAGAGAGAACCCTGGAAACTAGGCGATCCGGTTGTTGAACCAGAGCGCGTTGCCAGAGCTGCCAACGGACGCATCGTGTTTGGCCGAACCTGTAGCGCGTCATGAGTTTAACAACCGACTTTGCCAAACTGGTCTCTTTTTCAGGGCTGTTGTCACTGTCTTCACTATCTCCACAGGCAATCCTTGCTCAGAGCGCCCCACCTGAAGCAACAGAACTTGAGAACACGGTGCCTAGACCCACCACGCCAGCGCTACCCTCTTCTTTCCCGCCGGCAGACGTCCCAGACTTAGATCTTCTTCTTCCAGAAGAAACACCTGAAGAAACGCCAGAAGAAACGCCAGAGCCTTCTGATTTTGGGCTGCCGCAGGTGCCTGCCACCGAGCAGTTTTTAGTCGGTGAAGTGACGCTGCTAGGAATGACGGTAAGCCCTGAACGACTGACGATTACCGTGGATCAGCAGCGGGTTTCAGTCGCCGATTTAGTTACTGAGATAGAAGGCAAGACTGTAACGCTAGAAGATTTGCTTCGGCTGCGGTCTTTGATTACGGAGGCTTATGTCGCAGCAGGCTATATCACATCTGGTGCGTTTATCCCAGAACAAGACTTTGTGGATGGTGGTGCGGTCAGTATTCAAATCGTAGAAGGCGATTTGGAGCAAATAGACGTTGAAGGACTCACTCGGCTGCGCACTGGGTATGTGGAAGATCGGATTCAGGTGCGCACGCCTAGACCGCTGCGGCAGTCTGATATAGAAACTGCGCTTAAGCTGCTCCAGCAAGATCCGCTGATTGAGACGGTAGACGCTCAGCTGCTAGCGGGCTCTGGCCCGGGCCAAAGCATTCTGTTGCTAAACGTCGAGGAAGCGCCGCCCTTGAGTGCAAGTGTGAGCGCGAATAACTATCGTGCGCCGATTGTGGGCTCGGTGCAGCTCAGTCCTTCTGTTGGGTATACCAATCTGTTGGGGTTGGGCGATCGCATTGATTTAACCTACAGCCTGACCGAAGGGCTAGATAGCTATGCGCTTCGATACGCGGTGCCAGTCAACGCCAGGGAGGGAACCGTGACGCTAAATGTTGCTAGCGGCAGTAACGAGATTGTTGAAAGTGAGTTTAGAGATTTAGATATTGAGGGCAACAGCCGTAACTATTCAATCGGCTTCAGGCAGCCTGTAATGCGCTCTGCTAATAGTGAGCTGGCGTTAGGGCTGGCGCTTGACGTTAGGCGAAGCCGTTCAACCGTTTTCGGCGGCGAGCCGTTGTCTCGGGCCAATGTAAGCGCCCTGCGATTTTCTCAAGACTGGGTCGATAGAACGCCTAGCCGGGTGTTAGCCGCGCGATCGCAGTTCAGCTTGGGTTTAGATATATTCGATGCAACTCGCAGCGACAGCGTGCCAGATAGTCAGTTTTTTAGCTGGCAGGGACAGTTTCAGTGGGTCCAGCAGCTGCCCAGAAATCAGCTATTGATTACACGGCTCTCTTCTCAGCTCACCCCCGACGAGCTGCTGTCATTAGAGCAGCTCAGCTTGGGCGGTGTTAATACGGTGCGTGGCTACCGGGATACTCAGTTCTTGCGAGACAACGGTTTTACCAGCTCGGTTGAGCTGCGCCTGCCTTTGTCTAATCCACCCAAGGTGCTACAGCTGACGCCGTTTGTTGAAGGCGGCATCGGCTGGAATACTGGCGAGCCGGACTCTGTAGAAGGCTTAGCAAGTACGGGGCTAGGGTTGCTCTGGCAGCTGAACGATCAGACAAAGGTTCGATTAGACTATGGCTATTCGTTAATAGATGTGGAGGCTAGCGGCGATTCACTGCAAGAAAATGGCTTCTACTTTTCTTTAGATTGGGCGCTATAGATGGATATATCAGATGTGGATGACTTTTATATTGATTCAGTTGCCGAGCTTAGTTGCCGAAATTGGCAACTAAGCATGCAGGGTACAGGAATGCATTTATTAGAGAATTTACTTAGGCTGTAGTTATGAACTCCCTCCTCTACCACCTCAGCCAAAGAAGTGCCAATACGCCGACCTTCAAGGCGCTTAGCCCCTGTGCTAAGGGACCTGCTGTCAGGCATCTGCAACATGCACTTAACCGTCGCCTGAACGCCCTTGGCGTCGGCGATACGATGTCTGTACGGGTAGACGGTTGGTTTGGCAACGCAACGGTTGCTGCTGTGAAGTATTTGCAGTGTGTTGCTGGGCTGCCGGTAAACGGTCAGGTAACGGCTAGAACTCAGGGTTTTATTGAACAAGGAACGGCTGCGCTAGAGCCCTTATCCCTCGGAAGCACTGGGATTGGCGTGCTGGCGCTGAAGCAAGTGCTAACCGCAGAGACGGAGATCATGGTGGCGCACGATGGACGCTTTTGCCAGTTCACTGAGCGAGCGGTGATGGCCTATCAGCGGCAGCTAGATCTGAGATGTGATGGACTGGTAGGTGCTAAGACTTGGGAGCACGTGGTGCGATCGCGCCTCGGCGGGCTTCCGTGCGCTGTGCTGCTACCCCATGTTCATCTAGCTCATGCCAGTGCGCTGAACTGATTAACTGAACTGATTAACTGAGCGGGCCATCGGTAGCTACAGTCTTTCAAAAACCTTTCAAATGAAATTAATTAAAAATGTTGACGGGGAGCTTTGCCAAATCTGGCAAGGCTCTTTTCTTCGTTACGACTGTTGTTGTTTCATAGCTTGGCAAATGAAAGAACAGAGTTCTGTATGAAGAATAGCCTCATATGGTAGCAAATGTTGCAGAACAGGGGAATGCGTTTGTTGCGGTATTTCCCTAGTGTATACATATTGTTCTTTTCAGAAAAAATATTCTATTGAAAAGACGAATTTTTGTAACTCAGAATATTTAGCTCAAAACATCTACCACCTTAAAGGCAAAAAAATGACATCCGATTCTCGTCTACTCCGATCTGTCGAAGACTACGATGGCGATGGTCGCTCTGACAGTATCGTGACCTACGTCTACGAAGATGACGGTAAGCAGGTCAGCCAGTTCTCTGATTCAAACGCGGATGGGCGTGTTGATTCTATTTCTATAACCGTATACGACGATAACAACAACATTATCAGTCAGTCTGAAGACTATAACGGGGACGGTCAAACAGAATATATTGAGACGTACGATGCAAAGGGAAACCAGTCGGGTTGGTCGTCTGACTATAACAACGATGGCCAGGCTGATTATATAGTGACCTATGCGTATGATGCCAGCGGCAATAGAATTGAAGAAACGACGGATAGTAATGGTGATGGTCAAGTAGACAGGATTGTTCAATACAACACTAGCGGCGATCTAATCAGTGAGTTTTATGATGTTGACGGTGATGGCCAACTTGAACAGGTGACTGCCAGTGAGTTTGATGCAGATGGAAATCTTATTGAACAAACTTATGATTACGATGGTGATAATCGATCAGATGAAACCTATATCTATACCTATGATGTCAAGGGAAATCAGCTGAGCAGCATCTATGACTATGACGGTGATGGCCAGCCAGATAGTATTAGTACTTACACCTACGATGATAAAGGTAATCTGACGAGTGCATCTGAAGACTACAACGGTGATGACCAGCCGGATTATATTACCACTTACACCTACGATGCGAAGGGGAACCAACTAAGCTACACGTATGACTATGATGCCGATGGTCAAGCTGATTCCAGCTATACCTATACCTACGATGCTAGGGGTAACCAGACAAGTTCGTCTGAAGACTATGATGGCGATGGTCAAGTCGATTATGTCTATACCTATACCTACGATGCTAACGGTAATCAGACAAGTGGGTCTGAGGACGATGACGCTGATGGGCAAATTGACTACGCCTATACTTATACCTATGACGCCAATGGCAACCAGACAAGCAGCACGTATGACTATGATGGCGATGGTCAAGCCGACGAACGGTATGACACTATTTACGATGATAATAACAACATAGTCAGTGAATCATCTGACTATGACGGCGATGGTCAACCAGATTTTGTAAGCACTTACGTCTACGATGCTAACGGCAATCAAATAACTAGTGCTTATGACTATGACGGCGATGGCAAGATTGATGAAAAGTCTGTCACTGAATACGTCTACGATGCTGATAACAATCTTGTTAGAACTGCCTACGACAGGAACGCTGACGGTACATTCGAGAGTATCTCTACCAACGAGTATGGCATTCCGGGAGAAACCGTTCTAGAGCCTGTCCCCATTGTTGGAACCAATAAAAAAGATCGTATTGTAGGAACTCCCTTAGACGATCTAATCAAAGGTGAAGGCAAAGATGATACCCTTCTGGGTCTCGATGGTGATGATCAGCTTTTTGGCGGCGATGGCAGCGATACCCTCAATGGGGGCAGTGGCAATGACTCCTTGGAAGGTGAAGCTGGTGACGATGTTCTCAAAGGTAGTAAGGGCGATGATACGCTATTGGGCGGCGACGGCAACGATTGGCTCAAAGGCGATAGCGGCAACGATACTCTATTTGCTGGGACGGGCAACGATACGCTTAAAGGCGGCAGCGATAACGACGTACTCAACGGTGATGCCGGTAACGATTCACTTTTCGGTGATGCTGGTAACGATATCTTGAATGGTGGCACGGGGACCGATCGGCTCAATGGCGGCGGCGGCAGCGATGAGCTGAGCGGGAATGAAGGCGATGATACTCTTTTAGGCGCTGCTGGCGATGACTTGTTGTTAGGCGGTCTCGGTGATGATCTGTTGAAGGGAAATAGTGGGAATGACGTTATTAATGGCGAAGCAGGTGATGACAGGCTTGAAGGTGGAAGTGGTGTCGATATTCTCAACGGCGGTTTAGACAACGATTTTGTCGGTGGTGGAGACGGCAATGATAGTTTAGAAGGCGCAGAAGGAAACGATACGCTAATTGGCGGCGGGGGAGAGGATACGCTGCTAGGCGGTGACGGCAATGATTTTCTTAGCGGTAGTCAGGGCAATGATTTGCTCACGGGCGGCTCGGGTAGAGATACGTTTGAGCTAAAAGCGGGCGAAGGCTCAGATACGATTACAGACTTTAGCGCTGTAGATCGAATTATGCTCTCGGATGGTTTGGGCGTGAGTGATTTATCTTTCTCTGGGAATGACATTATTTTCACTCAGACCAATGAAGTGTTGGCAACGTTGACTGGAGTGGAGGTAGGTGAGATCGCGCCTAATCAGTTCATCTAGCAGCATTGCTTTCCATAGCTGCTGTCGAGTTGCCTGGCCAGTCTAGTTTGAGTAGAACATTTTGTCTGTCTTGGCGAAATGTTCTACTTCCATCGTCGCCGCCAGGGCGCTGTAGGCAATAGATTAGAGACTCTTTGCTGTTGCGATCGCAGCTCCAAAATCTCTTGCGCACTCGCGCAAAGTGTCGGGTCTTCATAGGGCACGGCGGCTCTTGTTTGCAGATGTTCTTGCTCTTGCAAAGAGAGCGGTGGTAGCCCTGCCGCATCATGATAGCGAGCGATAGTACCGGGCCATTTTCGCCCGCCCGCCCGTGTCGAGCCAATAAACAGACCGGCTTGCTTTAAAGCTGTGCGAACGGCGGCAGCGCAGGAATACGTTACGAGCACGCCAGTCGATGGGCTCAAGCATTGAGCCACCTGTTGTAGAAACTCTACCGTCCAGAGCTGCGGGCAGTGAGGCGGTGAAAACGGATCGAGAAAAATCACGTCGGCCTGCCAGCTTTTTTGCCTGAGTGCTTGAATTGTCTGACGAGCATCGCCCAGGCGTAGGTTCGCGCTAAGCGTAGGACGCTGAACCGTTTGCTCGGCTGCTAGCTGCTGCAAAACCGTTTGTACTATTGGCTTGTAGCGCTTGGTTAAGTTTTGGGCGATCGCACTTTTGGCCACTGTAACATCAATTTCTAGCGCCTCTATTTCTACAAGGCAGGCTGGATTCACCTGCCAAATCGTCTCTAATGCAGCCGCGGTGTTATAGCCTAATCCGTAGCAGATATCTAGAATTTTTAAGCGTTTTTCTGTGGCACGTTCTGCCAAATTCGAGGCTTCTACATAGGTTTTTTGTGCCTCATTGCAGGCCCCTTCTCGGCTGTGAAACCGTTCTCCAAACGCTTCTGAATAAAACGTGCTCGATCCATCTCCAGTTTCAACGGGCGCAAATACTTTCAACGTTTATTTAACCTTATAGCTGCTAGCTGCTTTAGCTTTTACAGTACGTTCTCTCCTATGGCAGACTTGCTCACCGTCTGTTCAATTCGCCGCTGCCGGGTCTGCTCCTGTTTTGCCATTTTAATCCACTGCAAAATTCCTTTTTTTCGAGATGGACTCAAGGCCTCAAAGTTTTTCCGGGCGATCGCATTTTTCGCTAACGCTGCCGTC
>ERZ1740058.512-NODE-512-length-28946-cov-6.737012_pt1 | contig 28946 bp, 17 predicted proteins | sample MGYA00581745_ERZ1740058 | MGnify/ENA primary metagenome ERZ1740058 (study PRJEB43018, sample SAMN04849742) | marine metagenome | isolation source: floating plastic debris | place: Pacific Ocean | collected 2008-08-30 | study: EMG produced TPA metagenomics assembly... | reverse complement strand
ACATAGACACGCTGTGTACCTTTAACCATCTACCTTCAACCTCGTACCCTGTACCCTTCACTCTTGATTTAACAATTTCTTAACATTGGCGGATAGTAGATTCTGATTGGCGTATTTGTCATAGGTACAGAACGTCATGAAAGACCAAGAATTTTTAACATTAGTCACGCGGCATTTATCAGGCGAAACGTCTGCTAGCGAAACGAACCGACTCCATCAACTCCTGCAAGAGAGGGAGAATCGGAAGATGTTTGATTTTATCAAACACCAATGGGAGAATGCTACCCAGGAAACTGATCTGACGAAATTTTCTCACGCGAAAGGCTACCAAATGCTCGTCAATAAAATTAAGCAGCAAGAACCAACCTTTGCCCCAACCAAACCGAAGGAGGCAGAAGTAATTCCGCTCTACCGCAAGCTAGTTCGGGTAGCCGCAGCAGTTATTTTGCTGAGTGTAGCTTTCTACGTGGTTTACACCGCTACAAAAAAAATACCCACTGAGCCTGCTTTTGTAGTACAAGAGAAAGTAACTCAACCAGGACAACGAGCTAATTTCACCCTGGCTGATCAGTCCACTATTACCGTGAACGGAGAGAGTGCACTGACTTTCAAAGAACCGTTTCAAGACAATTTGAGAGAATTCAGCTTGAATGGAGAAGCCTACTTCAACGTAGCTCGTAATCCAAAAGCCCCCTTTATAGTGAATTTTAAAGATTTACAAGTAGAGGTACTAGGAACTGCATTCAATGTAGAGGCTCGCTCCGCCGAAAATACATCCTACATTTCCTTAGTGGAAGGAAGTATCAAGGTACTGAACGACAAAGGAAATGTCATTAAAATACTAAAACCGGGGGAGCAATTAGTCTATAATCACCAAACCCAAGAGCTTACGGTGCAAGTATTTGATTTGTTGAAGACAGTAGGCTGGAAGGATAATGTACTCGTCTTTGATAACGAAAGGCTGGCTGACGTGCTACCAGAGCTACGTCAGCAGTACGGTGCTACCTTTCAGGTTAGTGATTCGGCTCTACTCAATTGTATTATTAAAGCTGACTTTCAGGATGAAACGCTGTACGGCGTACTGGAAGCGTTAAAGTTTGCGGGAGACCTGGAGTACGAGATTGGAGAAGACAACCAAGTTACCCTGCACGGAGAAGGTTGCCCTCCTCAAAGTCCTCGTTGAGAGACTCTGAGTAAGCTACCATTGCCAATTATCCACCCCGGAATTAATCCGGGATAAACTTTCAACTGATAAAGCTTATGTAAAAAACCGGAAAACCTACTAACAAAAAAAGCGCCTCTGCCAAGGCGCCTTCCTTTGGATCATTAGATACAGAGCCTTCCAACACCTGCCAGTGTTTGGCCCTGATCGGATTTTCCATGCCTTAACGAACCTCTTTTATTTCGCTAAAACACTCTAAACTATGAAATTTATCTTACTTACGATAACGCAAGTGACAAAGTTTTTACTATACGGAGCCATTTGCCAATGCTTGTTCTACACGTTGGCCCTGGCCGATTCCCACGCTCAACACCGAAAGCTAGAGACATTCTACGTGTCAATGGAAGCCGCTAATCTGACCTTGGGGGAAGTATTTGACCAACTGGAAAAAGAAACCGAATTTAACTTTACCTACCTCCGAACAAAAGTTCCGCTGGAAGAGAGGGTAACGGTTGCCCTGGACGGTGATCTTAAATCGGTACTCCAAAACCTGGCCGATGCCCATCGGCTCCACATCAAACGGATTAACGACCTGATTGTAGTTAAGCAGGTCAAACGCCAGGAAAAAGTGGAGGAGTTCATCATTCTGAACGAGCAGGAAATATCCGGAAAGATTACCGATGCTGAAACCGGCGAGCCCGTGATCGGGGCCACCATTTTGGTGAAAGGCACCACCATCGGCACCATCTCAGATATTAATGGCGAATACACCCTATCGGCTCCCGATGATGCCGAAGCAATAACGATCTCATTTGTCGGCTACCAAACCCAAGAAATTACGATTGGAAACCAGTCGATCATTGATGTTTCGTTAAGCGTTGATTCAGAGATGCTTTCGGAAGTGCTGGTTATTGGCTATGGCTCCCAATCCAAAGCTAAGGTAAACGGTGCGGTGGCCGGAGTGGAAGCGGAAGCTCTACAAAAGTATTCTTCGCCTAACGTAGATCAGCAATTAGCCGGACGGCTGGCCGGAGTGCAAATCAATGAAGTAGGTGGTCAACCTGGCTACGATGCTCAGATCGTCATTCGGGGAGTAGGAACGCTTACCGCCGATAGCTACCCACTGGTAGTGGTAGATGGTGTGCCTCTCACCGAAGGCTCTACCCTGAACTCAATCAACCCCAACGATATTGAAAAGATTGACGTACTGAAAGACGCTGCTTCGGCGGCCATCTACGGTTCCCGTGCCAGTAACGGGGTGCTACTGGTCACTACCAAGAAAGGCACCAGCGACAAACCGACTATTACGATTGACGCATTTACCGGATGGCAAATGCGGGCTGATAACGTAGACTACGTAGATGCCTACGATGCTGCTCAGTACTTTACCGAGGCCCGCGACTGGGGTTACGTGTCTAAAGACCCCGCCAACCGTAGCGAAACCGACGACCGGGACACCCGCATTGCCAACGGGGCTAGCCGCCGGGAGCTTCGATTACACTACCTTGATCCCTACCTGGAGGGCCAACCCGGCCTGACCAACACCGATTGGCTAGACGAAATCTTTCGCACCGCCCCCATGACTAGCATTACCACTTCGGTATCGGGCGCAGGAGAAAAGTCAGACTATTACGTGTCGGGTGGGTACTTTAACCAGGACGGTATTGCCGTAGGAACCAGTTTTGAACGGTATACCGCGGCAATCCGGGTAAATACTCAGCTTAACAAATTTCTGAACTTTGGCATTAATCTCAACCCATCCTACTCCAAGCAACGAGATACTGATTCGGGCGACTGGCGGGGTGACCCAGTGGCAGTAAGCTACACCAGCTACCCTTTTTTTAGCCCCTACCTACCTGATGGCTCGCTCAATATTAGCGAGCAAATCCGGGAGAATACCCCAGAAGATGGCTCCTTGCAGGAAAATGCGTTGGGTTATGCCAACTTAATTAAGGACAATAAAAACCGCTTCCGCACCTTTGGCAGTACCTTTCTAACCGTGAAGCCGCTGGAAGGCTTAGAGTTCAAGTTTCTGGTGGGTGGCGACTACCGCAACTACTTCTACGACTTTTACGATCCTTCTTTTCTAGGACAGTACCGATCCCTAGCACCTGACCAAGCCGAAGCGGTGGAAACTAATATTCGGGTAACCAATGTCCTATCCGAAAACACCCTGACCTACTACAAGGACATCGGTAACCATGAATTTGATTTTCTAGCGGGATACAGTTTTCAGCGAGAGCAGGGTAGCGATACCCGTATTGTAGGTACGGAAATTCCCGACGATAATATTGATAATATTGCCGGAGCCAGCTCCCACAACGTAGATGCTAACCGATACACCTGGACACTGCTATCGTACTTTGGTCGCTTGCAGTATTTTTATCGGTCGCGATACCAATTATCACTGGCTCTGCGACGGGACGGCTCTTCTCGCTTTGGGGATGAGACCAAGTGGGGATTGTTCCCCTCAGTATCCGCCGGATGGATCATCTCGGACGAAACCTTCTTCCCTCAGTCTAACGTGATCAACTTTGCTAAGCTCCGGGTCTCTTGGGGTAGGACCGGAAATAACCAGATTGGTTCTTACGGCTCTCAAGCATTAGTTACCGCCGATAACTATACCTTTGGTGGTAATCTGGCTCCCGGATTCGCGGCTACTACTTCACCCAACAGTGCACTGTCTTGGGAAACTAATACTTCGGTTAACATAGGAGTTGATTTGACCTTTTTAGAGAACTTCTCTCTATCGGCCAATTACTACACCACCAATACGGATGGATTGCTATTAGAAGTACCTGTACCGGAACAATCGGGCTACAGCATTTCACTACAAAATATTGGAGAAGTGCGGAATTCGGGTATTGAGCTGGAACTGGGTGCCAGTGGCTTACAGTTGGGGCCAGTGCAATGGTCGGTTTCAGCGAACTTTGCCTCCAACCAAAATGAAGTACTAGCCCTGGGCGAAGGTCAGGAAGAGATTAAAATTAGTAGTAACGGCGGGGCTTGGGTGACGCGGATTGGTGGCCCGATTGCCGAAATTTTCTCCTACGACGTGATTGGGGTATATCGAACCGAGCAGGAAATTGAGGATACTCCCCACCTGGAAGGAACCCTGACCGGGGACTATATCGTAGCTGATATTAACAACGATGGAGTCATCAATGAAGCCGATCAAGTATCACAAGGAACCTATGCCCCCAACTTTTTCTACGGCTTCAGCAGTGAGTTCCGCTACCGCAATTTTGATCTAAGCTTTGCTTTCAATGGTATCGGGGGGCGCACCCTGTACAACTGGGATCAGGGCATTATCACCGAAACTGGCGAGGGCTTTGGGATGCCAACCCAGCGCTATTTTGATAACCGCTACCACCCGGTAAATAATCCGGAAGGATACTTTGCCCAACCGAACATGGGTAATTTCTCCTCGGCTCGTCGTAACACCCGCGCTGCCGATATTTATATGCAAGATGCCGATTACCTCCGACTACGTTCGTTGCAGTTAGGCTATACGTTTACGCCCGAACTAATCTCCCGGTTTGGCTTAGAAAACCTACGGCTGTACGTGACAGCGAACAACTTATTCACAATCACCGAGTACGAAGGCTTTAACCCGGATGCTTCTACCGATAATATTCTCCGAGCCGGTTACGCCCGAGATAACTTCCCCATTGCCAAGTCTTTCCTCATTGGTGCTAACATCACTCTAAAGTAATAAATCATGAAAACGATACTTATTTATATCATTCTTGCTATTTCAGTTTTAGGGTTTGTTGCCTGCGAAGACGAACTGAATCAGAGTCCGATCACCGATAAGTCAGCTGACAATTTCTTTCAAACCGAGATAGAAATAGAGTCAGCAGTCAATGGAGTGTACGCTACCCTTCAGGGCTTCAATCTATACGGAGTATATATCCCCATTATTGGTGAGATTCCTTCGGATAATACCTTTGCTGAGGTTCCGGCCAACGACGGGGGACGTTACGGACAATTAGATGAGTTTACTACGGTCACTGAAAATCCGGTGATTACTAATTTATGGCGAGACTCCTACCGAGGTATCCAACGCGCCAATACGGTGCTGAATCGAATTGAAGAGGTAGAGTTTGAGGACGAAAATGTTAAGAGCTCTCGCATAGGCGAGATGAAATTCATTCGGGCGTTGCTATACTTTAATTTAGTTCGGCTGTATGGCGACATTCCTTTGGTTATTGAAGAAACCAGTAACCCCAACGACTTCTTCGGACAGGCGCGTACCCCAACGGCTGATGTCTACACCCAAATTATTACCGATCTGGATGAAGTCATCACGGTACTTCCCAAAAGCCAGTCGGAGGCTGGAAGAGTAACCCAGACGGCGGCTCAGTCACTACTGGGTAAAGTCCACCTAACGCTAGGCAACTATAACGAAGCTATAAACCATCTAGGCGCAGTAAAAGCTTCCGGTCTACACAGTTTAGTTGCTAATCCCGCCGATATATTTACCATAGAAAACGAAAACAATGAGGAGATTATCTTTGCGGTTCAGTTTGCCAGTGGCCTAAACGGAAACAGTGAAGGAAGCCGCCTCTTTCAGCAAACGGCTCCCTCTGGCACGGTAAACGAGGCTAAAGGACACAATCTACCTACGGTCACTCTGTATAATCTGTTTGACCCTAATGATCTACGGTTTGATGCTTTCTTAGGGGTTACCGAAGAAGGTATTCCCTTTAGCAAAAAGTTAGCAGAACCAGCTACTGACCCTCGGGACGGAGGCAGTGATATGGTGGTTATTCGCTACGCGGACGTACTGCTTATGCTGGCCGAAGCACAAAACGAAACGGGAAATACTCAAGCTGCGCTGGAAAACCTTAATGCTGTTCGTACTCGGGCTGGTTTATCGAATGCTACGGCGCGTAGCCAAACCGACATTCGGGATGCTATTGCCCTGGAAAGACGCTTTGAGCTAGTATCCGAAGGCCACCGTTGGTTTGATTTATTGCGAACCAATCAGGCTATTTCGGTAATGAACGCCTGGTTTGCCGAACAAGGACGCAGCACTCGTATCGATGAAAACGATCTGTTGATGCCGATTCCTCAGAGCCAGATTGATACCGACCCAGCTATCACCCAAAATTCAGGTTACTAATACCATGCATAACTTAAAAACCTACCTGAGCACCTGTCTGGTCTATTTTGTCGTTTTATCGGGTTGGGGGCAGTCACCGGCTACTTCCCTCTCCCCTGCCCCAAAAGCCGCACCCGCAGGGGCTGCTTGCACAGGGACCGTTTCCACGGTGGCCGTATCCACGATGGCCCCCTCGCGAGCTGCTGAAATACTTCACCGTCTGCAAAGCCCTTCCGAAGATTACGTACTGGTCGTCTCCCACCGGGGCGACTGGCGCTACGCTCCCGAAAATTCCTTACTGGCCGTACAGCGTTGCATTGAATTGGGGGTGGACATTGTGGAGATTGATGTGCGACTCACCAAAGATGGTCATCTGGTGGCCATGCACGACCTGACGGTAGACCGAACCACCACCGGAAGCGGTAACGTGAGTGATTTGACTTTAGCGGAGATCAGGGAGTTTCGCCTAAAGAATGCCTGTGGTGTGAAAGGCTCCCACCAGCAAGTTCCTACCCTTACCGAGATTATGGAACTGGCGAAGGGAAAAATCATGGTTAATCTAGATAAAACTGAGGCCGAAACCGTGCGCGAAGCTTACGAAGTACTGGTTGAGACGGGAACTGTAGACCACGCCATCTTTAAGGGTAATGATCCGGTAGAGGTAATGCGGAAAAAATACGGCAGCTTGCTAGACTCTATCATTTACATGCCGAAAGTGTGGTACGACCTACCCGATATTCCGAAGTATATTGCTGACTACAACCAACAGCTATCCCCCATTGCCTACGAAATGATTTTCGATCAGGAATCATCCCCAGTGTTCCGAGCCATTCCTCAGATGAACGAAGATAACATCACTGTCTTGGCGATTGCTCTTTGGGACGAACTTTGCGCGGGACGTACCGACGAAATGATGCTACTGGAAGGTCCAGATGCCTCGTGGGGCTGGCTTGTTGATCACGGAGCCAATGCCATCATGACCGACCGACCGGAGGCTTTACTTACTTATTTGCGGGAAAAAGGTCTGCATGAGTAAAAACTGTTTTTTCAATAAATAGTAGGTTTTAAAGGTAGAGATCCGGTCGTATGATCGGATCTCTCTTTTTTAATTCTGGTACAAATCACTTAGTTGGTTTAAATCTAGACCCCTAAAATCATCGATGACCAAATCAGTGCCCTCGAACTCTAGTTCTTCGCGGGTGTGGGTAGTAGCTACGCCAACTACTTTCATTCCGGCGTTTTTTCCAGCTTGAATACCGAGAATAGCGTCTTCAAACACGATGCACTGAGCAGGTTTCACTCCCAATGCCTTCGCTGATTTAAGGTACACCTCAGGATGAGGCTTTCCGTGTGTGACCATGGTAGAATCGATGATAGCAGGAAAATAGCTACGCAAACCCGTGAGCTTCATTGTAAAATCTACGTTGGCGGGCGGAGCAGAAGTAGAAACGGTACGGGGAACTTGTTGCCGAACTACTTCAGCTAAAAAGGTAACCAATCCAGCAGTGGGCTTTATGTGGAGGCGGTACATTTCGCGATATAGCGCTTCCTTTTCTTCGCCGATCTTCCAAATCTCTTCGTGGTTCATTTCCCGGCCAAAGAGTTGAGGAATAATATTCTCCATGGTACGACCATTTACTTTGGCCTTATACTCCGCTTCGTTCATCCCGATATGATGCTTCTCAAAAAAATCAAGCCAGGATTTCAAATGAAATTCATGATTATCGACGATCACTCCGTCCATGTCAAAAAGTAAGGCGATTGAATTCATCTAGGTGTAGTTTTATAGTGTTCAGGTCGGTATGAAACGCTGCTCAGGCGACCGTGGGACAGCCCATCGCACGGTGTTCAAATATAAATAGCTTACTTAAACACACTATTGTCCTAAGGGTTGGGCATCAAAAGAGACAATAGCCTCTTCGGTACTGTCTAGGCTCCTATCTACGGTGAAGGAAACATCAATGGGGTTGCAGCATACTTCACAGTCTTCCACGTAGGATTGCTGGGAAACCGAGGGATCTAGTAACATAGAAACCTGAGAAAAACAGTAGGGACAAAAGAAGAAGTACTCAATCATAGTAAATAATCAACGTGTAATCATAAACTTCAACTTCTAATTTCGCAAAGTTGTTATCGTACGCTACCAGACCAGTGGGAGGCAAAGAGAGCAAAATTATAAGGACTGCTGCACTCACTTATTTCATTCTCTAAAAATACTTTCGGTTGATGATTTCACTCAAAATAATGGCCTCCCGAGCATTTTTAGGAGTCTTTAATGCTTCGGCGACTTCCTGCGCTACAGTATTTTTTTTCTCTTCTAACTCGATAGCCTTAATTCGCTTTCCGCTGTCTTCTAGTGATATTTTGTCGGCAATTCGGGTCGCCTTTTTTTGCGCTGACCGAGAACTGGAAGTGGCTGGTTCAGTCTTTTTGGGTTTCGGCTTTTGGCGCTCTACCGGTGGAGGGGGCGGTTCAGGTTGCCGCTGGGAAGTATCGCCCATCATTTCACGAAGTATATCTTCAAAGGAAACCGGACGACGCTCAGGCTCCTCTTGGGCTACCACCGGTTTATCCTCATCAGAGACATCATCGAGGTCTTCGTACCTTGGCTGTTCTTTAGGACCCCGCACTGGCGGTTTTTTCTTCTTCGGATTTAGGATGCGGGAGAGGATAGAAAAAACGACAAATGCCAGAAATACTAATATCTGAAAATAATCTTCCATTTAGTTTTGGTGTTTAAGTTACCTACCATTGATTTAATGCCCAAATACTCTAGCAACTAATACTAAAACAACGGACTAAAATACTATAACACTACGTTGCTATTTATTCTTCTTTTTTCTTCGTTGAATCTTCCAAATTAGGCTATATTCGCCGTTAATTCGAACTTGAAAATGGGCTAGATTTTCTTTTCTGCCCGCTTTCGGGCGTCCTATCCGCCTGATTTGGAAGAGATTATATGCAGCTTGCTACACTAGAACTAAAAGGGTTTAAAAGCTTCGGCGATAAGGTTACCATCCGTTTTGACCGGGGTATTACGGGTATTGTGGGTCCTAACGGATGTGGTAAATCCAATGTGGTTGATGCCATCCGCTGGGTACTGGGCGAACAAAAATCACGAATGTTACGCTCCGACAAGATGGAGAATATCATCTTCAACGGCACCAAAAAACGGAAAGCCACTCAGTTAGCCGAAGTATCCCTCACTTTTGATAATACCCGCAATTTATTACCCACTGAATACACTCAGGTTACCATCACCCGTCGCTACTACCGCTCTGGGGATAGCGAATATCTGCTCAACGGCGTTCCCTGCCGCCTCAAAGATATTATATCACTATTTATGGACACCGGTATTGCCTCGAATAGCTACGCCATTATCGAGCTAAAAATGGTGGACGATATTCTGAACGACAAAGACGGGTCCCGTCGGGCTTTATTTGAGGAAGCAGCCGGTATTAGTAAGTTCCGCATTCGGAAGAAGGAAACGCTGCGGAATCTCTCGGCTACCGATGACGATCTGGATCGGGTGGAAGACTAGCTATTCGAGATTGATAAGAACCTAAAGTCGCTAGAACGGCAGGCCAAGCAGGCTGAACGCTACTACAAGCCGAACGACTAGTATAAAAATCTCAGCACTCAGCAGGCTAAGTCCCGTACCCGAGCCCAACAAGACGCTTCGGCACGAGCCAAGAAGCAACTAGATGAGGAGAATGATCGCAAAATTCAGCTTAGTCGGCAAATAGACGAACAAGAAGCCGCCATTGCTCAACTGAAAACCGACTTGGTTCAAAAAGAGAAACTGCTAGCCTCTCGCCAGAAAACGCTGAATGATCATGTAGCCCAGATTCGCAATGCCGAAAGCGATAAGCAGGTGAAGGGCGAACGATTGAAGTTTTTGCAAGACCGCAAGGACCGGCTCAGTGCTCTACTCCGGCAAGATCGAGAAACAGTTGACCTAACTTCCGACCGGCTGGAAAAGCTTCAGTTGGAGAAAGCTTCATCCACAGAAGCCCTGGATAAAGTTCAGCAAAAAGTGGCTGAATTAGAAGAAGAACATCGCACTTTTCAGTCCCAAACCCAATCCTTGAAAGATGAGGTAGCCGACGCCAATGATGCCGTTCGGGAGGAACAGGACAAAGTATATCAATTGCAAAAGCAACTTGAGATCAAGCAAATGCAGCTTACTACAGCCCGCCGGGAGCTGGAAAAAAGCGCCGAAGACTCATCCGCCCAAAACGCTGACCTCACTGAATTCGATCAGAAAGCATTCGCCATTCAGCAGCAAATAGAAGAGCACCAGCAGTTGCAGCAAGAAACTGAACAGCAAGAAGCCGACTTGCAAAATCAGATTGATGCTTTGCTAGATCAGATTGAAAGTACCAAAGAGGAGCTAGTGGCGCTCAACCGTAAGCAGGATGCGGTGCAAAACGAATACAACCTCACCAAGTCGCTGGTCGATAATCTAGAGGGATTTCCTGAGGCGATTAAATTTTTGAAAAAGAAAGTAGATTGGGCGCGTACTGCTCCCCTACTCTCCGATGTGGTTACCTGCCCTAAGGAGTACCGAGTATGTATAGAAAACTACCTCGGGCCGTACATGAATTATTTTGTGGTGGAAAACCGAAGCCAAGCCCAGAGCGCTATTCAGTTACTCAGCGACGCTGCTCAGGGAAAAGCTCACTTTTTTCTTCTCGACGAACTACAACAATTTATTCCTGCCATACCCCTCAAAAGCCTGATAGCTGAGTCACAGTTAGCACTCAATGTGGTGGAATACGACGCTAAGTATCAGAAACTGGTGCAATTTTTACTGCATAATGTGTACGTCACCCACCAGTCCCAGCCGGATGCGGACAATCAGTACTCCCTGATTACTCACGACGGTCGAATTGTGCAGGAGCCTTTCCGCCTATCGGGAGGATCAGTGGGGTTATTTGAAGGTAAGCGACTAGGCCGCGCCAAAAATCTGGAAAAGCTGAAAGCGGATCTCAGCGAACTAAAAAAGGGTATTCAAACCAAACAAGAGGAACTACAGGAGCAGCAGGTTCAGCTAAAGCAACTTCGGCAGCAATCCTATGCTTCCGATATCATCGAGATACAGCGAACGATTAATCGCCTCCAACAAGATTTTGTCACATTCTCTTCTAAGAAAGAACAATTATCTGTAGTGCTTTCTAGCAATGTCCAAAAGCAGGAAGCTACCCAGGAACTGATTGCGCAGTTTGAAGAAGAACAGCAACAGTTAGGTCCGGAGCTAGATGAAGCTGAACAGCACTTACAGATGGTGCAGGAGCGACAGCGACAACTAAGTAGTCACTTGTCGGAAGAAAACGACTTGCTGAACGAAAAATCAGCGGCCTTCAATCAGGAGAAGATTCACTTCTTTCAGGAGCAGAGCAAGCTGAATACTATTGACCAGGAGATCAAATTTAAGGAAGAGTCTTACGAAACCGGAGTCCAGAATATTGCTAAGAACCAACAGGAGCTGGAAGCCAACGAACAGAATATCGCCGACCTTCTGAACAGCAACGAGATAAGCGAAGATGAACTACTGGCGATGTATTCGGAAAAAGAAGCTATTGAAACCGGGGTGAATGAAGCTGAGCGCGACTACTACGCCCACCGCGGCGATATTGACGAAACCGAACAGGCAGTACGGGAACTACAGCGGCTGCGCAGTCAGCAAGATAATCTGATTATGGAGTTGCAAAATCAGTTGAATCAGATACAGTTAGAGCTTACCAGTATTCAGGAGCGGCTATCGGTGGAGTTTGATTTGGATGTAAAGGAGCTCATGGCTCAGGATACCGAAGAGGTATTACCTATTGAGGAAGAGTTAGAGGCTATGAACACCAAGCTAGAAAAAATACGGGAACGGATTCGCAAAATTGGTCCGATTAATCCGATGGCTATGGAGGCTTACGATGAGATTAAGCAGCGCTACGATTTCATCAACAGCGAAAAAGAAGACCTGCTACAGGCAAAAGATTCCTTGCTTACCACCATTGATGAGATTGATACAGTGGCTAGGGAAACTTTTATGGCAGCCTTTGAGCAAATTCGGGAGAATTTTGTTCGGGTGTTCAGAACCCTCTTTACCGAAGAAGATGACTGTGAACTAAAGCTGAGCGACCCGGATAATCCGCTGGAATCATCTATCGAAATTATGGCTCGCCCGAAGGGTAAGCGACCGTTGACCATTAACCAGCTTTCGGGAGGGGAAAAGACGCTAACGGCTACCTCACTGCTATTTGCGATTTACCTGCTAAAACCGGCTCCATTTTGTATCTTCGATGAGGTAGACGCCCCGCTGGACGATGCCAATATTGATAAGTTCAATAACATAATTAAGGAGTTCTCGGACGACTCTCAGTTTATTATCGTCACCCACAACAAACGGACGATGGCCAGCACCGACGTAATCTACGGAGTAACGATGGTAGAGCAGGGCGTGTCGCGGGTAGTGCCGGTAGATTTGAGGGAACTCGTAACCTAAAACCCGCTTCACTATGAACCCGTTTGAGTCATTTCAACTAACCGATAAGGTCGCTATTGTGACTGGGGCTAGTAAGGGTATTGGAAAAAGTATTGCCCACTTTTTAGGAGCGACTGGAGCCAAAGTAGTGGTTTCTAGCCGTAAGCAGGAAGCTATTGATAAGGTAAAAGCTGAATTTGAAGCCGAAGGCATTACGGTCTCGGCTATCGCAGCCAATACCGGGAGTTCTTCTGACCTTAAAGAGTTGGTAGAGAAAACTAAGGATCAGTTTGGTGGAGTGGATATTCTCGTAAATAATGCAGCAACCAATCCAGTCTTTGGTCCGGTGGTAAATACCGACGAAGCGGCCTTTGACAAAATTATGGACATAAACGTCAAGGGTCCGTTTGAGCTAGGTAAGCTGGCGTACGAAAGTATGAAAAGCCGGGGCGGGGGTTCCATCATCAACATCAGTAGCGTAGGTGGCATCAGTCCCGAGCAGGGCTTAGGCATTTATAGTGTCAGCAAAGCCGCGCTGATTTCTTTAACCAAAGTAATGGCCAAAGAGTGGGGCCGCGACGGGATTCGAGCCAATGTAATTTGCCCCGGATTGATTAAGACTAAATTCAGTGAAGCACTGTGGAGTAACGAATCCATTGCAGCTAAGATGCTGAAGATGCTGCCCATCTCTCGGGTGGGAGAAAGTGAAGAAATTGCCGGATTGGCCCTGTTTTTGGCTTCCCCGGCTGCCTCCTACTGTACTGGGGCGGTTTTTACTGCCGACGGTGGTTTTACAATCTGATTAGTTTCGTTTATCTAAATTATTCGGATTTTTTCCAGTACTGGACAAACGCAAAAACTGGTCGGCGGGCTAAGTAGTCTAAGTGGTACTCGTGACCAAATGCTTCCTGTTCAAAACTAATATTGTAGTAAGCTTGTCGGTGACCTAGCCCCCGAATTCTACCGATTAGGTATTCCACCAGATACAGCAGGTAAAAGAAAATGATAAACAACTCTAGCTGTTGTCGCAAATGAATCTCCTCGTGGTTAATCAATCGCTGATTGGTTTTATCACTCAAGTGCTTCATGAAAATAAAAGGGAATAGTGTGATTGCCCGGGCAAACCCAAATGTAATTGTCTTAACCAGCCAAGGAGCAAATACGATCATACCCAAAGATTGTATAAGTATAACATATTTCTTGCGCGGCGAAACATAGTTACTTAATGATTAGTGGAAGCTAATGAGCACCTCGTTAGCACTTTACTTAAGATTATTGAGAGAGGTTTCTAAAGCAGGGTATTGATACTACTTACCGCAAAAAGAAGGGTCGTTTTTTAAAATCGAACTTGAAAACACATTTTATTAGGGGGAGTGATTTTTTCTCTTTTCCTCATCCAAAATTATGGGAACTGTCCATTTCACGGGGTAAACTTTGCCAAGCCTATAATAAACATCCCAGTCCGGAAGATTATTGATAGCTTTTACTATTTCCTGGTCGACCCTCTCGTTCTTAGCTCCTAACATAATCTTTACACTATCTGGTCGGGCTGTTTCTCCTGACTGAATTTGGACGAATACTTTAACTTTGCCGGTATCTAATTCGGAAATAATAAACCAATGAATGTTCCTGTAACTAACACTGATACGTTACGTTTACTTTTATCTCCTCCGCACTACACCTGATTTCTACCTACTTCAGGTACTCGAAAAAATAAAAGGATTAGTCTTTCTTATCAACTGGAGCAAGGTACGTAAGAATAGAAGAGAAATCGTAGGTACGGTTATCCAGGTATACTCCAGGACACTGTACGCGAAACATATCCTCAGAAATAATCTCTAGAATGGCTTTTCTCAGGCTTACTGCTCGTCCAAACTCACCCCACTGGTCAGATACGCTACGGTCAGCTTTATCAAACAGGTAGAGCTTATCACTCTTATTGCTCTGAATATAGTAAATATCATCATCGTCCTGGGCTACGACAAAAAACATCTCGTGTACCCGTGACTCCGGGAAAACCGTAAGACCAGCACTGTAGATTAGCGTATCACTGTCCCAGGCAGTCTCTCGCTGTAAATTACAGGTACAAAAATCTTGGCTAAAGGCAGACTGAAAAGTCATTATCAGTATCAGGATTCCAATTCCTCGAGTTAGGTTTAATACAGTTTTCATTGCTATGGTGTTAAAGTTGTTAATTCTGATTGTATCGTTTAACCGCTTTTTCAGTTCTTTTAGTAAGTTCGGATGGCGACCATTCCGATTCGCTTTGTTTACCTTTCAATCGCTCTTTTCCAATACCACCCGGCTCAGGTAACCATTGGTTTACCCAACCTAAAGCATCGGATACCAGGCCAGGCAACAATCCATTCAACCCGGAAAGTATTTTAGCTGGTAAAGAAATCACTATGGTACTTTCGCCATACTTAGCGGCATCCACAATCTCCTCCGCAGCATCCTCGGCTGAAACTGAAGTCATAGGTAATGAATCCCCAATGGTAAACCAGGTTTGTTCCACCTGATGCTTCCCCTTATAAATAGCATTCTTTGGGCTACCTGTTCGTACCAATCCGGGACAAACGGTGGTGACGTAAATATTATCTTTCAATAGCTCAGAACGGTAGCCTTCTGATAATCCAACCAACGCGTGTTTACTCGCACTGTAGGGTATTAGGTGAGGCACGCTCACCTTACCTCCGATAGAAGCAATGTTTACAATGCGGCCTTCCTGTCGTTGGCGCATTCCAGGCAATACCGCTTCCATCATAAATAATGGCCCCCAATAGTGGGTGTTGATCGATTCCTCGTGCTCCTGTATTTCCATCTCTTCAATGGGAGCAACTTGTATAATGCCAGCATTATTAATGAGGATTTCTACCTCACCTACCTGATTTTCAATCTCTTTTATCAGCTTATTGACCTGTTTCTGATCGGATACATCGCAGGGAAGCGCTAATACCTGATAGGAGCTACCTACTTTACGAGCCACAGTATTTAGTTGCTTCTGTGCTAATTTTAGATCCTCCTTATTCCGGGCGCAGATGATAACGCGAGCCCCTTGCCGTACCAACCGTTCAGCAATAGCTAAACCTAGCCCACGAGATCCTCCGGTAACCAAAGCTACCCTGCCGGCCAATTCAATAGCGCGCTGCTGGTTATTAACAAACCGACTGGTGAGCAACCCGCCTAATCCGAGAGCCGCCGTCCATAAAAGTGTCTTTTGCGTAGTGTTCATTTCAAGTTAAAGTCTAAAAAAACTATCGACTTACAATAGAAAGCAACACCAAACGAAGATACGGAAAACTTAATACAATAAGATAATTATTTTTGCTTCGTGATCAAATCCTGTATATTGTTGATTCGGACCAAGTATTTTCTTCGGCAATTATGATAACTACGCGGCGTTCCGCCCTAAAAAGTTTAGCAAGCACCGCCACCTTGCTTACCGCCGGGACTTCGGTTACCGAAAATATGCTCGCAAACTCAGTTGGTACATCCCCGATTTTGAAAGCACCTAAAAAGATAGCCTACATCGTATTTAACGGGATTACTTGGCTCGATTTTGTTGGAATTTACGATCCACTGAGCCGCCTGAAATCGATGAGCTTTCTGCCTAGTCTGGATTGGGATATTTGCGCCTTTACCGACTCGGTTACTGATAATTTTGGACTGGAAGTAAAGCCCCCAAAAGTCCAAAACTCACTGGCCGACTACGACGTAATTATTGTACCTGGCGGATTCGGTACTCGACCATTGCAGCATGACGTGGAATTTATGCAGTGGATAAAAACCTCCGATAAGGTTCCGCTTAAAGTATCTATCTGTACCGGTAGTTTGTTACTGGGTGCTGCGGGCTTTCTGCAAGGCAAAACTGCCACCACAAATTTCAACGAATACGAAACTTTGAGACCTTACTGCCAGACGGTAGCCACCGATCGGATTGTGGAAGATGATGGTATCATCACTGCCGGGGCCGTATCAGCCTCTTTAGATTTAGGTCTATATTTATGCGAACGCTGGGCAGGCTCCGAAGCAACAACCGAAATCCGTAAGCGAATGAATTATCTAGGTTAATTCTCAGACATCTTTAATAATTAGTAAGACAACAATATGAAGACTACCCGACGATCAGCAATTAAACATTTGGCCGGCAGTGCCGCCCTTATTTCTACTACTTCTATCTCTTCGTCAATGGCGCAACCTACCGCAACTTCCTTGAAAGGCAATATCAACCACTCAGTATGTAAATGGTGCTACGGGAGCATTCCTCTAGAAGAGTTCTGCATTTCTGCTAAAGAAATGGGCATAAAATCGGTAGAGCTCCTGGGTCTAAAAGAATGGCCCATACTAGAGAAACATGGACTAACCTGTGCTATGGCCTCGGTTTTAAGTGATGGCTACGGTATTGAAAAGAACTGGAACAGAACTGAGCACCATTCGGATCTAGTTCGCATCTACGAAGATAGTATTCCAATGGTAGCGGAAGCTGGCCTGAAGCAGGTCATAACCTTCTCGGGTAACCGTGATGGCATGGATGATGAAACTGGTATGAAGAACTGCGCTGAAGGGCTTAAAAAGATTATGTCGTTGGCTGAAAAGAACAATGTGCTAGTGGTTATGGAATTGCTCAACAGCAAAGTAAACCACCCTGACTATATGTGTGACCATACCGAATGGGGAGTAGAACTCTGTAAAATGGTGGGTTCGGAGAACTTTAAATTACTCTACGATATTTACCACATGCAAATTATGGAAGGCGATGTTATCGCTACTATTCAGAAGTATCACTCCTACATCTCACACTACCATACCGGCGGCGTACCCGGCCGAGCCGAGATCGACGAAACCCAGGAACTCTACTACCCTGCTATTATGCGCGCCATATTAGAGACTGGCTTCGAGGGCTTTGTAGCTCAGGAGTTTGTCCCCAAAGGCGATGATGCATTAGCTTCGTTACAACTAGGAGTTGAGATTTGTGATGTTTAGACAAAACCTTGTCTTTACTTCTCTCTTATCAGTCATAAGGCTTATCATTATGACTTTTTATAAATTGTACTTATTGCAGAAAGACTGTTGTTAGTCCTACAACAATCCGGTGCAATTCATAATCTCCAGAAGCTTGACATTACGCCAAGTTAATAAGGTTTTTTTTATCAGCTCACATGTAATTTTTTACATAATTCTAAGCAATACAGCAGCTTGAAGTATTCTTTAACATCAAAATTGCAAAGCTCTTCCTACTTATAGTTCTAGATTATAGTACCATACTGTAATTTTTAGAACCAGTTCAATACTTAGTGGTGTATTGAGCTATAATAAACTGGTGTACTTTTTATTAAAAAAGTCAATATTTTCTTTATTTACCGCTCTCTTTCTATTATATTTATTCTTTAAAATTTACAATTGTACTTTATTTATAGTATTCTTTCCTAACGCTTGTTGTACTTCCTATTACTCAGCATGAAAAAGCTAGCCGTATTTGCTACTCTACTCTGCCTACTATTTGTCAACCAGGCACAATCGCAGGTATTAGACCCTAATGATCCTATTGTAGACTACGATCCTGATAATCCTCCAGCTACTCCTCCCAATGGGGCTATTGCAAAGTGGGTCCGTACTGAAGGTGTGAATTGGAATGCTACAAAATGGAAGAGCTATTATTTAAATGGAATAGCGTTCCGATTACGTTTTCCCAATAACTATGATCCTAATCGTACAGAACCGTATCCTATGATTGTGATTCTGCATGGTCTTGGATTTAAGAATGGAGATATTTACATGAACGAGCGCCATTTAAATAATTCTGGTGCTAAGGCCTATGAGGACGGTATTAATCAGAATAAATTCGATGGGTTTGTACTTTCACCGCAGTCAGCCACCAGTTGGTTTAATGAGTTTCATATTAATACTATTAATACGTTTATTAACCAAGCAAAAAGTCAGATCAACCTAAATGAAGATCGTATTTCATTGACGGGACGATCAGGTGGTTCGCAACAGGTATGGCTTTTTATTCAAGAAAGCCCTAAAACTTATGCATCCGCAGTGCCAATGAGTGGTGTTAAAAGCACCTCAACTAATAAAATTAACCAATACCGGCATATACCTTTATGGCTTTTTCAAGGAGAACTTGATAGAGCTCCTGCCCCATCTACAACTGAAGCGGTTATCCAAGAAATTATTGACCAGAAAGGATATGTAAAGTATACCAATTTTAAAGGGGCAGGTCATGGCATATTTGACAAAGCCTATGCAGACCCTGATTTTTTTCCATTCTTTACAAGAGTACACAAAGCAAACCCCGCAGTGCTTGATGGTGAGTATGCTAAAGTATTTGATGATAATAAAAAGATCGTTTATGAGTTCCTCACTAGCGAGAAACCGTGCCCGGGCGACGTCATTAATTTAAGATTAGGTCTAACTCCCGGATTTAATGAATACCAGTGGCGTAAAGATGGTACTATCATTAACGGTGCTACCAGCAATGAATACGTAGCAACATCACTTGGTGTATATGAAGCCCGATTCAAGCGAGGAAATGAATGGAGCGAGTGGTCTCCTACTCCCGTTGAAGTAACGTTACGAGAGCCTACTCTTACTCCAGATATTCAAATTGTAGGGGAAGCTAGTAAGGTATTGCCAGCGCTAGATGGTAGCAATAGTGTTAGTTTGGAATTACCTCAAGGCTATGCTGAATATGAGTGGCGTCGACAATCTGACAATAGTCTGGTAAGTACCGAACGGGTATTTGAAGCTTCTCAACCAGGAAATTACGTTGCTAAAGTTACCGAGAACTTTGGCTGTTCTAGCAGTTTTTCTAATCCATTTAAAGTAGTGAATGCCAATGGCGGCAACGGTCCTGCCGAATTGCTTAGTTTTACTGGATTCGCCATCTCGAAAACTGAGATTAAACTTGTGTGGGATAGTAACCCAAATGATGCTAATCCAGCTACTGGATTCGAGTTGTATCGTGCTGAAAACGAGAGCGGGCCTTACAGTTTTTTAACTATCACTGAAGATGATGTTTTTGAATATATTGACTCCAACTTGGTACCAAATAGCACTTATTATTACCAGCTAAGAGCTGTTAACGAAAATGCTTCCTCTCCGCCAGCAGAAACAATCTCAACCAAAACTTTAGTAGATATTAATAATCCTTCTGCACCTACAGAACTAGAAGTTACCAGTGGTACTTCGTATAGTGTTTCGTTAAACTGGAATGATGCAACGGATGATGTTGGCATTTACCGATATGACATTTACCGGAATGATGTTAAAGTGCTCTCAGTTGATAATTCTGAAGCAACTGTCTATAATCTACAGCCTAATGTAATCTACGAATTTAAGGTAAAGGCCAGAGATTTCACCGGAAATGAATCGCCGTTTAGTAATCGTATTGTAGTGGCTACATCACTGAATAGCACTGCTGCAATCAATCATAAGTTGAATGGTGATTACAGCGACGCGAGTTCTAATAATGTAAGATCAGCATCCAGTGGCAGCCTTCAATTCTCTTCAGCTGATAAAGTGGAAGGTAGCCATAGTTTAGCTTTTTCTGGGGGAAATGCTTTTCTAAACTTAGATGTAGACGATCAATTTGTACACAATGCGTTTCAGCAGCGGTCAGTCGCATTTTGGCTCAAGCGAAACAACAATAGTGGTAGACAAGATGTCTTTGATGAAGGAGGAAGCGGCAACGGTTTTGCTATACGATTAAATAATGGAAATATTGAGTTCGCAGTTCGCAATAACAATACTCAACGTACAATTTCAGCTCCTTTTCCTGTAAATGAATGGCACCATGTTACAGCAGTTTTCAATCAAGGAACGACACAACTATATATTGATGGTACACAGGTAGCTGTTAATAACAGTGTCCCATATTCTACAATTGGCGACCATGGAAACAATGCCGGACTCGGAGGATCTAACAGCTCAACCGCTTTTAATCAATCAAGCAGTAGTTTAAACGGTTTCATTGACGATTTTTACTTCTTTAACGAAGCTCTTTCCTCTGGACAAATAGATGACTTGATTAACTTAGATGGTATAGTTACGATACCTAACGAAGAAGTAGGATCACCTGCAAATGTAACCGCAACCGCACTTTCCTATCAAGAGATACAGATTCAATGGGAAAACACAGCTACTAATGCCTTAGAGTTTCAAGTATATCGCTCTGAGGATGGGGGAACTTACATACCAGTGGCATTGCTGGATGTCACAACCACTAACTTCATTGACACTGGTCTTAAAGCATCAACTACCTATTCCTATAAGGTTGTTACACTTTCAGAATATAATGAATCTGAAGAAGTGGTTACTCAAGTAAATTCTTTAGTACGTCTCAAGTTCGAAAACAACTTAAGTGATGACTCTGGTAATGGTGTAAGTACTCAGTCCAACGGAGCAATTTCTTACAGTACGACGAACAAAAAAGAGGGTAGCCACTCAATTCAGTTCAATGGGGGCTATCTTGATATTGACAGAAGTAATCAATTCATTCATGATGAATTCTCTCAACGCTCTGTTGCTTTCTGGTTTAATAGTTCTGATGCTAGTGGCACACAAGATATCTTTGATGAAGGTGGATCAACGAACGGATTCGGCATTAGACTTGTTGATGCCAATTTGCAGCTCACTGCTCAAAATCAGCAAGCTATTTTTTCAGTACAAGCACCGGTTAGTCGTAATACCTGGCATCACGTTGTGGGAATATTTGATGAAGGGAGCTTACGACTGTACATTGACGGAGATTTAGTAGCGGAACGCAATGACTTAAGCTATACAAGAGTAAGCGCTCACAGTGATGGTGGAGGTTTAGGCGGAACTAACGGTAGCAATGCTTTTGATCAGAACTCAAGTAGGTTCTCTGGTTTTATAGATGATTTCTATCTATTCGGTGAAGCAATCGATAATCAGGTTGCCACTATTATGGCCTCAACTGATCCAACTTCCCAAGCTACTACTCTTCCACTACCTACTGCTCCGGAGTCACCAACGAACCTGACTGCTGATGAGGTTGACTATACCCAAATATCGATTTCCTTTACCGATAACAGTGATAATGAAGATTATTTTGAACTATGGCGATCGGTCAATAATAATCAGAATTTCCAGTTGATTGAGACCTTAGACGAGTATTCTGAAAGCACAATAACTTATACTGACGCAAACCTTCAGCCTCATATTGATTACTACTACAAGGTATTAGCCGTTAACGCTGGCGGAAGTAATGAAAGTAGTGAGCTCCTAGTCACTACGCTTAATCACGTCCCCGAGTTAGATGATTTGTCAAACCTCACGATTAGACATGGAGTTGACTACGAATTACAACTTTATGGAACCGACGCTGATGGAGATGCTCTCTCTTTTGAAGAGACTAATCTACCTTCATTTGCTCAACTTACTGACTATGGTGATGGAAGTGGACTAATTACATTTTCACCTAGCCAATCGGATCAAGGTAGTTATTCAGATATTCAGATTCGCTTGCAAGACAATTTTGGAGGTGTGGCAACCGAAGCTTTTGACCTTACTGTTAATAGCAACTTTTTACCACAGCTAACAGCGATCCCTGATATTACGGTTTCTGAGGGTGAAGAAACAACCATTGCCTTACAAGCCTCTGATGCAGAAGGAGTCGAGCTACTCATCTGGAGTGGAATCTTGCCGGATTTTGCCACCCTTTCTTCTGCCGGTGATGGTACGGCCTCATTAGTACTAAATCCCGGATTCACAGATCAGGGTGTTTATAATGCGAGTGTCCAGGTTGCAGATGCTGATGGCGGTGTAGACACAAAATCATTCAGTATCAATGTCACGGGCACAAATCCTAATACGTTCGTACGAATCAATTTTACTGATGGAAGCCTGAGTGCTTCCAATGGATGGAACAATACCAATGGGCACCCTCAACAAGGTGATAACTATTCCAACTTGATCGATACTCAGAATAATTCTACGAACTTTAACCTTACTATTAGTTCTGCTTGGAATGCAAATGGATCCAATACATTGGGGGCAAATACTGGTAGTAATTCGGGTATTTATCCTGATAATGTATTGAGATCTTCTTATTGGACCAATGATGGCATTCGCACCATTACAATTGGTGGACTTGATAATACACTTAGATATAACCTTACATTTTTTGGAAGTAGAGCAGCTAACGATGACCGAAATACAACCTATCGAGTAGGTAATGAATCTGTAACATTAAATGCAGCTTCAAATACGAGTCAAACTGTAACTATCAGTAATATAGTACCAGTTAATAATGAAATCATATTTACAATTGAGAAAGCAGGTGGCTCGTCATTCGGGTATCTTAATGCTTTAGTATTAGAAGAAAAGTACAATACTGGTACCCCTCCTGCTTCTCCGACTCAGATTGTAGCTAACCTGGATGCTTCAGCAGGTGGTGTCACTATCTCTTGGAACGATGTAGCCTTTGACGAATTGGGTTATAAAATATTCAAATCAACGAATGAAACCGGACCGTTTGAAGAAATTGCTGAACTAAATCAGACTAACGTTGACTCATACCTAGATACAAATGTATCTCCTAACAACACTTATTACTATCAGGTAAGTGCTTATAATGCAAACGGTGAGTCTAATCGCACCGAGACTGCTATAATTGAAATACCTAATTTCGCTCCTCAGATTACACCGATAAGTGATATAATCCTCGCTTCGGATGCTACTGAAACGGTTAATATAGTTGCTACTGATGATGTGGGAGATATTATCACTATTAATGCTGAGAACCTACCCTCCTTTGCTACGCTGAACGTTACCGGTCCTGGTACAGCAGACTTGGTTTTATCTCCTCAACTAGATGATATTGGCACGTACGATAATCTAAAAATTACAGCTACTGACCAGTTTGGAGAACAGTCTGAAGAAATTTTTAGTATCGAGGTAGTACCTTCAAATCTGACGACTTACTACATTAATTTCGCTGGCACAAATGCTTTTATTGCTGCAAGTCCGTGGAACAACTATCTAGGCACAGGTAATGCTGGCGATAACTTATCTTCTTTAAAAGACGCGACTGACAATACTTCAGGCATATCTTTAGATTTCCTTGATAGCTGGAATGGTAATAATGGCCTCGGAGTTACTGGTTCTAGCCTTTACCCTGACAAGGTGACTCAGAGCTCACTTTGGATTAGTGCTACCCAAAATAAGAGAATCAGAATTAGCGGATTATCGGTAGATAAAGCCTATGATTTCACATTTTTTGGTAGCAGAGATGGTGGGGGTAATCGTACTACTATTTATTCCATCAATAGTGAGTCTGTTTCTTTAAATGCATCATATAACCAAAACCAGGTAGTAAGTTTAAATGGCGTAATACCTGACAGCAACGGAGAGGTCATAATTTCTGTAAGTAAAGGTGCTGGAGCCTCTTATGGTTACTTAAACGCTTTAGTTATTGAAGGGTATACTGCTGATGCCATTCCGGCCACTCCAACTAATCTGTTAGCGAGCCCATTGAGTGGGTCGAGCATTCAATTGAGTTGGCAGGATAACACAAACCTTGAAACTGGCTATGAGATATGGCGTCATGAAGGCGGAGGCTCTTTTTCTCTTATCACTACAGTATCTGCAGAAACCACCGCTTATGAAGACTCAGGTCTTAGCAAAGGAGTTAGTTATTATTACCAGGTAAGAGCAGTACTTAGCGATGGCAGCTACTCTGATTTTTCTGATGTGGCCGCCGCATCTACAATCACATCTACTGTAAGTATTAACTTTAACGTAGTCAACCCTGCCGCTGCACCTTGGAACAACACAAACTCTGTGCCTGACCCTGGTTTAACATTTACTAACTTAACAAACGAAGACGGAAATGGAACAGGTATTTCATTTGAAATAGTAACCGCAAACCCCAATTATGATCCTAGCTTCTATGGATTTAGTGGAGATAATCCTTTTGGAGAGATCACAGGCGATGACAGCGGAGTAGTGCCTGATAATGTTATGCGGAGTACCTACTGGATGGATCCAGGCAAAACCGCTGAATTACGCTTCTTCGGACTAGATCTGTCACAAACATATAACTTCAGCTTTTTTGCCAGCCGAGATGGAGACGGAAACCGTACTTCCGTTTATACAATCAATGAGGAAAGTGTGAAATTAAATGCTGCGAACAACATTAATAATATTGTTACGATCACTAATGTTGTAGCTGATAGTAATGGTGAAGTAGTAGTATCTATCACGAATGATGTAGGAGCATCTTTTTCATATATAGGAGCTATTATTATTGAGTCTGCTAACCGAATTACGCCAAATTCACGGACTGAAAGTATTGCATCAAAGCATGAATTAGAAAGCAATAGTGATGTCACTGGTGCATCAGAAGATTTTCTAGCTTCTCAAATTAAGATCTTCCCTAATCCTTATAAAACTACCGCACCGTTAAGTATTATCATTCCAGAGGTTTCTGACGAACAGATAACTCTCGAGATTCTTGATATACAAGGAAGGGTTGTTTTTAAGAGGGATATAAAAAACTCAATTAATAGCTCTTCAATTGTAATAGAATCATTAGATACTGACTTAAATGGTGGTTTATACCTGGTACAATTCAGTGGTAATGATTTAGGTATCATTAAGAAACGATTAATGATTGAATAAGCCACTGAAAGGGTTCTAATCAGTTTTCTGAAGACAAAAAGCCCTTTCTGTAATAGAAAGGGCTTTTATTTTTTAGAAAATGAATTGTTATTCAGCTAATAGCCTGAACATCTTCACTATCTTATTATCTAATTCAACTCTAACGACATATACACCACTTCTTGTAATTTGATTATCAAGATTAATATTAAGTTGCCCGGTATCTTCTGATTCGGCAATGTCCTGATATACCGTTTGACCAAACTGATCCAAAATTGAAACAGATATTAAACGAGAATCAGTATTACCCAAATTAATAGTGAGATTACTTCGGAAAGGATTCGGATATACACTAATCTCACTCGAAGATTGAACAATTTCAGACTCGATAGACTGGCCAACACTCAATAACTCTTTACCACTTTGATTGTCTATTCTAGCAACCTGAGTATCAATTTCCTCAATTACAATAGCATTTAGATAGGCCCAGGTGTTACCAGCTTGCCGGAACTTAATACTAATTTTTCTACCAGCATCAGCCGAGACTTCTTCAAATAGTACGGTCTGAGAACTATTGTTCATACATTGAAGTGTCTTTGAGTTTCCATTTACAGTATACTCAGTGAATCTTTCGCCTGAGCCTGCTCTACCACCAAGCAACTTGATATTGTATACCTTTTGTAGATTAAGATTTCTGATCTCTAAAACTCCCTCACCAGTTGTGTAAGCAGCATGCTTTAATACACTATTAGGAAAAATACCGTTGGTCAAACCACTTTGATTATCTGCCACACCTAGGATAGTAGACCCAGATATGCCATTATAGACTGCGATAGAAATATCTGAAGAATTTCCTTCGGTATCTGCTATCTGGTTGAAAGTGCTACTCCCCGATACGTTATCCATTGGAATATCAAACCAATCACTTAATCCAGAAGAGAACCCTTGCTTACTGATATTAATCTGATAAATTGTTGAGCTGATAACTGGATCAACATCTACTGAAGGTTCAGGGCTATTAGTTGGAACCTGAGCCGTAGTATCTCTAGCATTTGTAAATAATAAGCTATCTGGAATAAGCTGCCGAGTAGTCACCCCATGCGCTGTATTCTTCCAATAGACTTCTAGTACTTGCCCGCCACTTTTCTCAAAAAAGGTCACTACAATAGGATGAAGACCGGCTTCTAACTCTACTGTACCCGCACGAAAACGCTTGGCATGCAATCCGTCATTATTGACTACTACATGAGTCTCGTCATAGCCACCGATATACAATTTGCTACCATCATCTGAAGCAGTCTCAAAGGTATATTGTCCGCTCTCCGGAATCTCAATATAACCTTCGTACAATACTCCAAAGTTGTCATCACGCTCCCGGATGCTTAGATCAAAATTAGCTACTTGACCACTTTTTACTTCACTCAGCTCGTTGAAGGATGGCAATACTGACCAACTTCCTTCATAATATCGGTAGTTTAACCCATTTATCGCTACAGTATCTGAGTCGTCCTGTTGTTCCTCAAGTTCTACGTGGAGTAAGTCATTAGGAATAAGCTGACGAGTGGCAACTCCATGCGCCGTGTTCTTCCAGTATACCTCTAACACTTGTCCGCCACTTCTCTCAAAGAAGGTCACTACAATAGGATGAAGACCGGCTTCTAACTCTACTGTACCCGCACGAAAACGCTTGGCATGCAATCCGTCATTATTGACTACTACATGAGTCTCGTCATAGCCACCGATATACAATTTGCTACCATCATCTGAAGCAGTCTCAAAGGTATATTGTCCGCTCTCCGGAATCTCAATATAACCTTCGTACAATACTCCAAAGTTGTCATCACGCTCCCGGATGCTTAGATCAAAATTAGCTACTTGACCGCTTTTTACTGCAATCAGCTCAGAGAATGATGGTAATACTGACCAACTTCCTTCGTAGTAGCGGTAGTTGAGACCATTCGTCTTTTGAGGGGATTCTGGAATAGGACTGGGAGCCGGAGATGGTGCTGGGTCTGACAATGCCTCAAAGGCACCGATATCGTAAGCATTGTTCGCAGGTCTGGCGTTTCCTAAACAGTCCTCATCTATTCCATACGTTCTTACATCTGTACCAGCATCTACTGCCGGAGAATTCCCTGAAAGCTGAAAGTCTGCCTCGACGAAGTTATCAAATTTTGCTGCTTCGGTAGAGGCTGTGAAATAGTTGGTAGACTTGGCAAAATCCACTCCGTTTGCGACAAACAAGTAAGCACGCTCATCATTTCCGTAATCACCCAGCGATCCAGGAGACACTATAAGATTATTACAAACTATGTTATCATATCCTTCGTCATTATATAATCTAATACCATCCCGTTTAGGAGTAATAATAGTATTGTTAATAAAACGTGCTGAAACGGGTACTGGAGACCGATCGTCGCAGAAAATTGCATCTTCTCCAGCGTCCTTGATGACATTGTTATACACATCAACCTCACCAGTTCCGAATACTTGAATTCCGGCCCCGGTCCCTTTTTCTACCCAGTTGTTGTATACTTTTCCGGTTGATACGCCCCCTACAATAATTCCAGCTTGTTGGGAAGACTTATTAACGGTACCATAATCATAAACTCGATTGTTATAAATTTCACAATCTTTGCTAGCTCTACTTACTTGAATGCCATCCCATCCTGTGCTTTCTAAGATGTTGTCGTATACTCTTATGTGCTCAATATCATGCGGCACAACTTCTTGAATGCTGCCTTCACAATTGATATTTACAGATAAGCTAGTATGTCCGATATAAAACCCTTCCCCTTCAATACCATGAATATAGAAATCATGGAACTTGACATTACGCATGGTGTAATTTCCGTTCCAGGTAGTAGCATCACAAGTGGGGTTAGTTTTAGCTAATACCCCTGCTTCTACTTTGGTGATCTCGATATGATCTAATTCGAAATCACTGCTCTTAGTAGCAATTGCAAACCCTGAGGCTAGGTATCTTGTCTGCCCATCAACCTTAAACCCATATTTAAAATTGCCATCTCCAGTACCGGTAAATTGAAAATATTGGTTGTTGTTCATCACAATGCCATAATTTGTAGATGAGCCACCAATCAGTACCTGTCCACCACAATTCTTGAATAACAAAGGTTTCTCGGCACTACCTTTAAAATTGAATAAATTCAGATACGGATAGTTACCAGCTTCAATACAAATAACGTCACCAGGTTTAATTCCCATACTTGCACCATTTACGTAAGGTTGAGCAGCAGTTATAGTATGGTCACATCCACAATCATCAGTAGGTACCGGTGCTGGAAAAGGCTCTGATACTTCGTTAACTACTAACGTAACTTGATCTGAATCCTCGCCCCCGTCATCGTCAGTTACTTTCAGTAAGAATGTATAGCTACCTTCTTGTAGAGAGGTAATTGATAATTTAGCAGTATTTTGCCCCGATAGGCTAATACCTGAAGGCCCAGATACTTGAGACCAGGTATACGAAACAATTGAACCATCTGCATCGAATGATGCACTACCATCCAGTGTTGTTTCATCATCATAAGGTAGTTCTACATTGACATTAG
>ERZ1740058.511-NODE-511-length-29025-cov-9.665171_pt1 | contig 29025 bp, 30 predicted proteins | sample MGYA00581745_ERZ1740058 | MGnify/ENA primary metagenome ERZ1740058 (study PRJEB43018, sample SAMN04849742) | marine metagenome | isolation source: floating plastic debris | place: Pacific Ocean | collected 2008-08-30 | study: EMG produced TPA metagenomics assembly... | reverse complement strand
CGCGAAGGTGAATGCGGATGGCAGCGTCGGCGCCATCACCGTCGCCGGCTTCGATTTGGTCGACGATGGCTTTGTGCTGGCTGATGAGGCGCTCGACGGGGAAGCGGCCGAGGGCGAGGAAGCGCACGCGGTCCATTTGCGCCTTGAGGCCCTCAATGACGCTCCAGGTGCCGGCGCGGCCTGCGCCGTCCGCCAACGTGCGGTGGAACACTTCGTCGAGGCCGCTGAAGGCGAGCGGGTTGCCGCCGGCGGCCTCGGCCTGCCGGGTGACGAGGCGGCGCAGTTCCGAGACCAGCGCTGTGTCGGGCGCGGCGGCGAGGATGCGCACAATGTCCGCCTCCACCGCTTCGCGCAGGAAGCGGGCGTCGAGGACGGCGGTGTAGACGATTTTGTTGACGACGGTGCCGCGCTGGGGCCGAACCGAGAGCAACCCTTCGGCGGCGAGCTTGATGAAAGCTTCGCGCACCGGCTGGCGGCTTGTGGCGTAGCGCTTGGCGATTTCGGTTTCGGAGATTTGGTGCCCGGGCGGCAGGTCGCCACGGATCACCCGCTCGCGCAAAATCCGATGGATTTGCGAGGCGATGGGTTGGGTTTGATCCAACGTCCACTGGGGCTGGATGTCTGCGTACACGCACCACTCCTGGCTTGCGTCGGCGCTAGCATACTTCCATACTAGTCGGCAACAAGGTCGGCGCAACAGAATGCAGACCGCTCAAACAAACGGTATCCGGGGGAGGAAGCCGGTGAGACAGACTTGGCGCTGGTTTGGGCCGCACGACCTGGTGTCCATCGACGACATGCTTCAGGCGGGCGTTGAGGGTGTCGTCACCGCGCTGCACCATGTGCCGACGGGAGCGGTGTGGTCTCGGGAAGAGATCGCAGAGCGCCAGCGCCAGATCGCGACGCGGGTCGATGGCAGTCCGTCGGGGCTTTCCTGGGAAGTGGTGGAAAGCCTGCCCGTCTCTGAGGCGATTAAGCAGCAAACGGGCGACTGGCGGGCGCACCTCGACGCTTATCGCGAGAGCCTGCACCACATCGCGGCGGCGGGAATTGAAGTGGTCTGCTACAACTTCATGCCCGTGCTCGACTGGACGCGCACCGACCTCGCCTATCGGGTGCCCTCCGGTGCCACGTGCATGCGGTTCGACTTTATCGATTTTGCCGCGTTTGACCTCTTTGTTCTGGAGCGGGTGGACGCACCGGCCGACTATGATGAGCCGACGCGCGAGGAGGCCGCTGTACGATTCGCCGGCATGGACGATGCGCGGCGTGATCAGTTGGCCGGCAATGTGGTGACGGGGCTGCCTGGGGCAGCGGAGAGCATGTCGATGGACGATGTGCGCGGCCATCTTGCGCAATATGACGGGCTTTCGGCGGAAATGCTGCGCAAGCATCTCATTGATTTTCTTTCCGAAGTCGTGCCGACCGCGGAGACGCTTGGGGTGCGACTGTGCTGTCACCCCGACGATCCGCCCTTTCCGCTGTTGGGGCTGCCGCGGGTGATGTCGACGCTGTTAGACTACGCCCACGTGGTGAAGGCGGTGCCGAGCCCAGCCAATGGCGTGACGTTGTGCTCGGGCTCGCTCGGCGCGCGGCCCGACAATGATCTGCCCGCGATGATGACCGCGCTGGGGCCGCACGTGCACTTTTTGCATCTGCGCAACGTGACGCGGCAAAGCCATGGCATCCGCGGCTCGTTTTATGAGGCTGAGCACTTGGCGGGCGACACCGATATGGTGGCGGGGGTGGCAGCGGTGCTCGCCGAAGAGGCGCGGCGGAGGGGCGAGGGGCGGGCCGATCACTCCATCCCGTTCCGCCCCGATCACGGCCAGGATATTGTCGACGACCTGACGCGGGCTGCGCAGCCGGGCTATCCGCTGGTCGGCCGGCTCAAGGGGCTGGCGGAACTGCGCGGCGTGATGGCTGCGCTGTCGCACGCTTGAGGGGCCGCGGGATGACGAGGCTCCGCGCACTCGATCAGCTGCCGGCGCATGTGGCGCGGCCCGGCTTTGACCGTGACGCGCATGGTGTGGGCATGGTGCACCTTGGGGTCGGCGCGTTTCATAAGGCGCACCAGGCGGTCTACACTGATGCGGCGTTGAGCGCGGCGGGTGGCGATTGGCGCATTTTGGGCGTCAACTTGCGCTCCACGACGGCGGCCGATCAGCTTGGCCCGCAAAACGGGTTGTTCACTGTGGTGGAGCGCGGCGCTAACGGCGACCGGGCGCGAGTGATCGGTGCGATCGAGCGGGCTTGCACGCTGGGGCCGGATCGCGCGGCGGTGATGGCGGCGCTGGTCGCTCCCACGACGCGCATCGTGTCGCTCACCGTCAGCGAGAAGGGGTATGGGCTTGATCGCAGCGGGGGCGGTGTGGATCCGGCGCATCCGGCCATCGCGGCCGATCTGGTGCGGCCTGAGGAGCCTGTGGGCGTGGCGGGGCTTTTGGTGCGTGCGCTGGTGTTGCGCGACGCAGCCGGGGTGGCGCCGTTTGCGGTGCTCTCCTGCGATAACTTGCCGGAAAACGGCGCGATGGTGCGGGCGCTCCTGACGGACTTTGCCGCGCGGACTGCGCCGCAGCACGTTGATTTTATTGCCAATCAGGTGGCGTTTCCCTCCACCATGGTGGACCGGATCACGCCGGCCTCGACGGCCGACACGCTCGCCCGCACCGAGCAGTTGCTCGGTTGCCGTGACGAGGCGGCGGTGGAGACCGAGCCCTTTAGCCAGTGGGTGATCGAGGACCGCTTTCCTGGCGGTCGGCCGGCATGGGATGCGGGGGGCGCGATCTTCACCGACGACGCGCGGCCCTTTGAGGCGATGAAGCTTGGGATGTTGAACGGCACCCACTCATTGATGGCCTACGCGGGTTTTTTGTGCGGGCACCGCTATGTGCGCGACGTGATGGCTGACCATGCGTTGGCCGCTCTGGTGCGACGCCACATGAGTGCTGCGGCCGCGACGCTGAAACCTCCGACGGGCCTGATCTTGGCGCAGTATGCCGCTGATTTGGCGAAACGTTTTGCCAATCCCGCGATTGCGCACGAAACGTATCAGATCGCCATGGATGGCTCGCAGAAGATGCCGCAGCGCATCTTTGCGCCGGCGCTGCAGGCGATGGAGCGTGGTGCGCCGGTGGACAGTTTTGCGTTCGTGACGGCGGCGTGGCTGCGTTACTGTTTGGGGCGAGACGATGCCGGAGAGCCCTACAAGCTGCGCGATCCGCTGGAGGGCGAGTGGGCTGGTACGGCTGCGGATCCGACGGCGCTGTTCGAGCGCGGTGCGCAGCTTCCTGGGGTGATGCCCGATGCGTTGGCGCGCGATGATGCGTGGCGGCAGGCGGTGATTGCGCGGTTGGTGGTGATGGTGCGCGATGGCATGGCGCGCGCGGTGCACACGCAGCTGCAGGGGGCGTTTTAAGTGCCACCGCTGCTGCGGACTTAGGCACATCCGGCTTTGCGTCGCTGGGGCTGAGCGGCGGTTTTACAAGAATATTATCCGAAAATGTCCGGCGACATGGAGCTTCTTTGCCGCTTGGGACACGACTGTGCGTTTCATCAACATTCTATTATCAAACGACTTTTTGAAGTTACCCGGACTTTGGGATGAGCGTGCGTCAGGCGTCAATATGTCTTGACGCCTTTTGCCGTCAACTCGTATAAACACAAGACTTGTCGGTGAGGCAGCGGCTCAGTCTGCGCCACCCGGCGGCGGCTCATGGCGTGCTCTGTGAGGGGAGTGCGCACAGCCTAGGGGGCCGGGAAGCCCTCCAGGCACTGGCAGACGATGACCGCGCTTGGCTCGCGCGCGTCCACTATTTCTGGAGGATCGCCATGGCCCTGTTGAGCTTTGAGAGGAAGTACCGGGTCCGGGGTGGGACCCTGCTTTATGGTGACACGTTCGACTTCTGGGTCGGCCCCTATTACGTGGGCTTTTTTGGCGTCTGCACGGTCGTTTTTGCGGTCATTGGCACTGCGCTCATCATCTATGGCGCGGCGATCGGTCCGACCTGGAACCCTTGGCTGATCAGTATTAACCCGCCGCCCATTGAGTATAAGCTAGCGTTCGCACCGATGCGCGAAGGCGGGTTGTGGCAATGGATCTCTATATTTGCGTTGCTCGCGTTTATCTCCTGGGCATTACGCATGGTGGAGATCGCCCGGAAGTTGGGCATGACCTACCACATTCCCATCGCGTTTTCGTTCGCCATCCTCGCGTTCGCGACGCTGAATGTGTTCCGGCCAATTATGCTGGGCGCTTGGGGGCACGGCTTCCCGTATGGGATTTGGAGCCACCTTAACTGGGTTTGGTTCACCGGCTACCAGTACGGCAACTTCCACTACAATCCGCTGCACATGGTGGCGATCACCTTCTTCTTCACCAATGCTTTTGCCTTGGCGCTTCATGCCGGCATGGTTCTGTCCGCTGCCAACGTGCAGAAGGGCGAAACCATGAAACAGCCCGAGCATGAGGACACGTATTTCCGCGATACTATCGGCTACTCCATCGGGACGTTGGGCATCCACCGGCTCGGCCTGTTCACCGCGTTGTCCGCGGGCTTTTGGAGTGCGGCGTGTATCATCATCAGTGGGCCGCCCATCTGGTCACGGACCTGGATGGAGTGGTGGGAATTCCTCCGCTAGCCGCACTTTTACTCATCAGCCAAAGCAACAAAGCAGCCTGAGGGCGACTAGGAGAGACAATCGTGGCTGAATATCAAAACGTATTCACACGGGTACAGGTGTTTGGTCCTGCGGATCACGGGATCCCCGTGGCGGACGCTGAGAATAGGGCGATCAAGCCGTTTAACTCGGTCTTGCTTGGCCGGATTGGTAACGCCCAGTTTGGCCCGATTTATCTTGGTTATCTGGGTATCTTGTCGATCGTCTGCTTCGCCATCGGGTTCAGCATCATCGGCCTCAACATGCTGGCCTCGGTGGACTGGAACCTGGTGACCTTCGTGCGGGAGTTCTTCTGGCTCCAGCTCGCGGCGCCACTGCCCCAGCACGGCCTGAAGATTTTGCCGCCGCTCGACGAAGGCGGTTGGTGGCTCCTCGCAGGCTTCTTCATCACTGCGTCCATATTGTTGTGGTGGGTGCGCATGTATCGCCGCGCCATCGCGCTCGGGCTCGGGCTGCACGTGTGTTACGCCTTTGCCTCGGCGATTTGGCTCTACTTGGTGCTCGGCTTCATCCGGCCGATCCTGATGGGCCGTTGGTCCGAAGCGGTCCCGTTCGGCATTTTCCCGCACCTTGATTGGACCAACAACTTCTCGATCATCTACGGCAACTTGTTCTGGAACCCGTTCCACGGTCTGTCCATCGCGTTCCTGTACGGCTCAGCGGTGCTGTTTGCCATGCACGGCGCCACCATCCTCGCAGTGTCGCGCTACGGCGGTGAGCGGGAGCTGGAACAAATGAGCGACCGCGGCACGGCTGCGGAACGGGCCGGTCTCTTCTGGCGCTGGGTGATGGGCTTCAACGCGTCCTACGAATCGATCCACCGTTGGGCCTGGTGGTTCGCCGTCCTGACGACGCTGACAGGCGGCATCGGCATCCTCATCACGGGACCGGTCGTCACCAACTGGACGGTCTGGGGCCAAGAGGCGGGCATTGTCCCGACCGACTTCTCCATCTGGCCGATCACACCGCAATCCACCGTGTCCAGCTGGGGCGCCGACTAACGTCGACGCCTCCTCCCCAAGACTTGGCATTGAAGAAGACGTCGCTGCACTAGCCGTCTTGTGAAAAGGAAAACTCAGATGGGCGAAATCGTAGGCGAAGTCGATACAACATCGTTGTTGCTCTACGCGTTTTGGCTGTTCTTCTTTTACTTGGTGTACTACCTGCAGAAGGAGAGCCGGCGGGAGGGGTATCCCCTGGAATCAGACGAAACCGGCAAGCTCGACGCCAGCAGTGCGGTCTTCATGCCCGACCCCAAAACGTACAAGATGCCCCACGGCCATGGCGACGTCACCGTTCCAAACTACAAGCGCGAAGAGCGTGAGATTAAGCTCAAGCCCCTTCGCGTTTGGTCGGGCGCTCCCAAGGAGCCCACAGGCAGTAACCCGATGCTGGATGGGGTTGGGCCTGGTGCCTATGCCGAGCGCGCCGATGTGCCCGACCTGACGGCCGAAGGCGAAGTGAAGATCGTGCCTTTGCGCACCATCTCCGAAGAGTTCAAAATCGTCGGCACCGCGATCAGCCCCATCGGGATGCGCATCATGGGCTGCGACGGTGAGGTGGGCGGCATCATCACCGACGTTTGGGTCGATACGGCTGAGCGGATGATCCGGTTCTACGAGGTCGACCCCTACGGTGAGGAGTTGACGGCTCCGGCGAACGGGAGCGCCGCCGGAGAAGAGGGTGAAGGCAACGCGCCAGCTGCGCCGGCACCGAGCCCGAAGAACCGCGTCCTTGTGCCCGCAAACTTTACCACGCTGCACCGCTGGCGTTTCTCACGGCGCATTTACGTGGGCGCCATCACCGGCCCGCAGTTCAAAGACGTTCCGCGGACGAAGACGCTGGACCAGGTGACCCTGCTCGAAGAAGATAAAATCTACGGGTACTTTGGCGCCGGCACGTTCTACGCCACGCCACAGCGCAGAGCGTCGAAGTTTGCACTGATGCAGTACCAATAACCAACGGCCCACCGGCCATTCCTCCACCGGCGGCAAGAGGATGTCGAGATGCCCACTAACATAGGTAACGCGTTTCCATCGAGTTCATCTGCAGCATTTCTCGATCCGGCCGCCGGAGGAGCGGCGGCGGGATCGGGACCAGCAGCGTCAGAGGTCTCTCGCGGTTTCCGCGAGCTGCCAGCCAAGCTCAGCGCTGGGGAGCGCGTGGTGTGGCAGGGCGCCCCCAACTGGTGGGCGATTGCCCGGCAAGTCTTTCATGTCCGGGTGGTGGTCGCGTACTTTGTGCTCTACGGCGTCTACCAAGCCATGGCGGTCTCCAACGATGGAGGCGCACTGCCTGAGGCGCTGTTTTCTGGCGTGACAACTGCGGCACTGGCGCTGCCGGCGGTGGGCATCCTGCTTGGGATCGCCTGGCTCGTGCAGCGCACAACGCTTTATACCATCACCTCCAAGCGCATTCTGCTCGGTGTGGGGATTGCGCTGCCCAAAACCTTCAACATTCCGTTTGAGCACGTGGACGGGGTCTCTTTTCAGCCCAACCCAGACGGCACGGGCAACATCTCGCTGAAGCTCTCCAAGCGCACCAGGATCGCTTGGCTTGTCCTTTGGCCGCATCTTCGCCCGTGGCACTTTTCCAACCCCGAGCCCACATTGCGCGGCTTGCCGAACGCAGCGGCAGTGGCGAGCGACCTTGCCGCAGCGATCCACGCCAGCGTGCCGGCGTCGACCGCCGTTCAGGCCGTTGCAGCGCCGGCCGCTCCCGAAGCGCCCGCAACGTCTGCCGTGCCCAAGGCTAAGCCGCAGCAGGCCGCCAACTCGGCCGCACCGCTGCCTGTTCGCCTCACCTTCGCTTTAATGGTTTGTTGCGCGGCCTTCGTCGCGATCCACCAGTGGACCAAAAGCGACAGCGCGGTGGCGAGCGCACGGGTTGCGCAAGACAGTATGCCCATTTCCTTCCAGCGCACCGGCGACTTCGGCTGGAGCGTGCTCAACCCGGAAACCGGTGAGACGATCACCGAGCTCACCAGCGGCAATGATGGCATCATCCGCGGCGCAATGCGCAGTTTCACCAATCGCCGGACAGTGTCGAAGCTGGCTCTCGATGCGCCTTACCAGTTAGTGCGGTGGGACAATGGTGAGGTGGCGCTCTACGATGCGCTCACTGACACATCCGTTCCCATCGACGCCTTCGGTCCCTACGCCCCGGGTGCCACGCTCGATCTCATCAATCTGATGAAGAAACCCGCCGCGGATTAGTCGTTCGCAGCGCCCAACGCGGCGGGGCCAGGGCAGCAACTGCCGCGCAACCATTTCCCGCAGAACCGCGTGCAGCAGGTCTTGTCAGCTGCAAACCGCTTTTTCGGTCTAAGCCCGGTGGGCTCACCCGCAGGCGCGTGATGGCCTCGAAGCCGTCTCTGGTGATGAGCAATGCGCCACGCGGCACCGTCGCTTGACGCTGCTCGTGTTGCAGTGCGCCCGCGCGGCCGAAGAAGCCACCCGATGGATGATGTCAGGGGGCCGCCCGGATGCGTTGCCGTCGTCGCCAGGGCCACTAACCTGCTTGGGACAGTGCAGTGTTGCGCGCTAGCGATGTTGAGCATCAATAATAGCCGGCTGACAGCGCTCTCTCAGCCGTCGCCCGAGCAGCGTCACGCGATTTCGCGCGGGGCCAAAGTGCTCCAGGCCAGATCATGCGCCCCGACCACGGAGGGGCCACCTCAACCGGCGGCGCCGCATGGCATGGCCCAAAGCGTCCGACAGTTCGTTGCCGGACGCGATGGGCCCGTTTTGCTGATGTCGCTCCGAAGCCGCACCGCAGGCATACGCACACGCTCAGACTAGCCCCGTGGTGGTCCTTGTCCGAGGCCAAAGTGTCGCCTGACCCGGGGCTTCGGGGCGCCTTCAGCGATAGATGGTCGCGACAGCGTCCTCCAGCCGATACCCCGCGTCGGCGAGGATTGTTGGGGTGGGGTCGGCGCGCAGCGTGCCTTCGAGCCAAATGGGGGCAAACATTTCAGGCGCCCCGGCCGCTTCTTCAACATAGACGATCTGGTTGGGTGTCGGCGGCGGAACGTGAATGCATGCGCCAAGCACCGGCACCAGCAAAAACCGTGTTTCGCCCTCGGAAAAACCCACCGGAGTGGTGTAGCCCGCAAGGCGCACGCGCGCGCCATCGAGGCTTTCGTTGAGGCCACCCTCCATGATCTGCATCGATCTCATGTCCGCAATGTCGAGAAAGAAGAGCTCAATGTCCTGCGTGGTGGTGCCGTCGGGAAATTCGCTGGCGGAGGGAAAGCCCAGCCGCTCGCGATCCTGCGCGCCCGTCCCCGGAAACTCGCCCGCCACGTAAAGATCCGACCAATCGAGATCGCGCGTGCCCTCGGCAAGCGGCGGGATGACATCGGCGCGGGGCATATCGTAGCGAATCAATGGGTGGGGAGCCGTCCCATCATCGAAAGGGGCTCCCGGATCCGCGGGCGGCGCGCGCAAGGCTATGCTGACACCGCTGTCCGGATCCCAAGGCGCCCACAGCAAAATGACGACCGCGACCGCCGCGATCACCACTGCAAAACCCCGCAGAATCATGCCCATGGCGCCACCTCCCAAGGGAGGACCTACATCATTCGCCGCGCAAGTGCGAAGAGGCCAGCCATTCACGTTGGCGTGGGCGGTTGAAGCCGCACTCCCGATCGTCGATTGTGCTGCCACATCGGAATTGTTTTGCCCATGCGCGCGTTCTTTGCCGCCGAGACAGATGCTCACGCGCCCGAGTTTTTCCTCAAACTTGGGAAGGTTGTGCCCAATGAGGAGCGGGCGGAGCGCTCAAAGCGCCTGCGTACGGCGCTGGATGGGCTTGGCGTCGCCGTCGAGACGCCCGGGCACTATGGTGACGAGCCCATATTGGCGGTCCACAGCGCGCGATATCTGGAGTTCCTCAAAGGCATCTATGGCGAGTGGTCATCGTTGCCGGCCGCGGGGCCGGAGGTAGTCGCGAACGTCCAGCCCCGCCACGCAGGCACGCAGTATCCACCGGGCATCATTGGGCGGATGGGCTGGCACATGGGCGATCTTGCGTGTCCCATCGGCAAGGGGACCGCTGAGGCCGCGTGCCGCGCCGCCGACACCGCAGTGGCCGCCGCAGAAACGGTCTCTGATGGGACGCTCGCCTACGCACTGTGCCGCCCGCCGGGCCACCACGCTAGCGCGGAAGTCGCCGGTGGCCATTGCTATCTCAACAACAGCGCCATCGCCGCGGAGAGGCTGCGGGCAAACGGCGCCCGCGTTGCGATCCTCGACATCGATGTGCACCACGGCAATGGCACGCAATCGATTTACTATCGCAACGGCAACGTCACGACGGTCTCGGTGCACGCCGGCGCGGGCATGTTTTACCCCTGGTTTACCGGGCACCCAGACGAACGCGGCGAGGGCGAAGGGGAGGGTGCGAACCACAACATTTCCGTGCCCGTTGGCGCGAGTGGAGCCGCCTGGCAGCTGGCAGTGGCCGATGGTTTGGCGGTGGCGGTGGGATCGGGCGCCGACGCGCTGGTGCTCGCGTTGGGTCTTGATGTTCACGAAAGTGACCCGCTTGGCGCGCTCAAAGTCAGCACTCACGACATCTTCGTGGCCGGCGAGATTATTGGCCGGGCCGCCCTGCCGACGGTGGTCGTGCAGGAGGGCGGCTATTTGGGGCCGGTGCTTACCGAAAACCTGACCGCTTTTTTGGGCGGTCTGCGCGGAAGTCACCCCTCGGGATGAGCGCGTCTGCGGTCTTCGACGGCAGGGTTCGCATCCTCTCCAGCGACACGGTGAACGGTGTGTGCGTGTTTCGCCTTGAGGCGCCGCCTCAGTGCATAGGGGCGGGACCCGGCCAGTACGTTTTGTTGCGCCATGACAGCGGCCCGTTCCTGCCCCGTCCGCTGAGCATTGTGAGCGATGAGGGCGGCTTGCTGATCGCGGCCAATCTGTGGGGCGCCGGGACATCGGCCATTGCAAGCGCGTCCGTGGGCGATACCCTCAACCTCACCGGTCCGCTCGGCAACACCTTTAGCGACACGCAAGAGCCGCTCACGATGGTGACGGATCTGTCCCATGTGGGCGGCGTTCTGGCGCTGGCCGTGGCCCGTCGGCGGCCAGACGATGTGTTAATGATGGTGGCGGACAGCGCGTCTGAGCGGCGCTCCCTGGACCGTTTGTGCGCCGTGGCCGACGTGTGCCACAGGTTGGTGTCATCGAACGAGGTGGAAAACGCTTTGGCCGATTGCCCCGCGCGCCTCGCGATCAGCGTGAAGGACAGCGTGGCGCTTAAAGTTCAACGCTTTGCCGCGGCACATGGCCGGCCGGGCGAAGCATTGCTCCACGCCATGATGGCGTGCGGTTTGGGGGCGTGTCACGCGTGTGTCCATCCCATGCGCGGCGGAACGCCAGTGCTTGTGTGCGACGGCCCGGTGTTTGACTTGCAAGCACCAGATTTCACCCACAACCACAATTGGGTTGCCGCGTGAGCGGGCCGCTCACAGTGACCGTGGGCGGCGTTAGTCTCAGGGCGCCCGTGCTGCCGGCATCCGGCACGCTCGGTCTGGGCCACAACCGCGTTTTCGACCTTGGCCTGTTGCCCGCGCTGGTTCCGAAGACGGTGATGCCGACCGCGCGGGAAGGTCATCCTGCGCCGCGGCTGGTGGAGGCGGCGGGCGGGATCGTAAATGCGATAGGCATTCCTTCGGGGGGCATTACCACCTTCATCGCGCAGGATCTGCCACGCTGGACAGCGTTTGGACCGCCGGTGATCGTGTCGGTATCTGCCGGCACGCCGGACGAATTCGCCGCGATGGTGGAGGCGCTTTCAGCGACTGAGGTGGCTGCGGTCGAGCTGAACCTGTCGTGTCCCAATCTTGAAGAGGGCGGCAAAGCCTTTGCGCTCGATCCGCATGCGGTGGCGTCTGCGGTGGGCGCATGCTCCAAGGTTGCGACCGTGCCGTTGTGGGCCAAGCTGACGCCCAATGCGCAGGAGCCGGCCGAGCCCGCCCGCGCTGCTGCCGACACCGGTGCCGCCGCGCTGATCGCCGGCAACACACTGCTCGCCTTCCCGCGCGATGCCGCCGGTGCGCCTGTGCTCGCGAATCGCACGGGCGGTCTGTCGGGACCGCCGCTCTATCCGGTGGCGCTGCGCCACGTCGACGAGATCGCGCGGGCGACCCCATTGCCGGTCATCGGTTGCGGCGGTGTGCGCACCTTGGGAAACGTGAAGGCCATGATGGCGGCGGGCGCATCGGCGGTGTCGGTGGGCAGCGCGACGTTGCAACGTCCGACCGCGATGATCGACTTGATCGCTCAATGGGAGGCGGAAGCGATGACCCGGGCAGCCGCCGAATGAGTGATCGCGTGACCTTCGGCCGACCTAAAGAGTTCGCTTGCGTCCGCGATGGCGATGTGCCGGCCGCTGTTGCCGGTACGTCGGCCCACGTCGCGCGAGATCGTGATGCAGACCACGCCCACCTTGGTGCCGTCGGTGGCCGGTGTGGGGGTGGTGATGGCCCAACCGATTGATGAGCTGGCTCCGGCACGGGTCACACAGCTGATGACGCGCTCTGTCACCAGCGATACACCGCCAGCCACGATCAATGCGATGAAAGACCTCTGCACGGCGGCGGAGCTTTTTCGGGCCTTCGCGACCCCCAACTTGACCGCAAAGGTGCCCGATCCGTCTGCGTAGGTGCTGGAGTGGACGGTCGATGTTACTTTTTCTGTTGATGCGCGGTGAGGTGACCGGCGTGGGCGGTGCGGTGGTATCGCTGACCAGCGAGAATGGACAATAGTGGATGGCCGTGGGGTTGTGATGAGCGGTGGTGCGATGGTGCTGGACGACGCGGCTGCGGCGCGGCTGGTGGCGGCCGGCCTGCTCGACATCGAGGCTGTGCACTTGCGCCCCGACGAGCCGTTTACCTACACCTCGGGCCTGAAAAGCCCTGTCTATGTGGATTGCCGCAAGGTGATCGCGTTTCCGCGCCTGCGCGGGCTCATCATTTCCTTGATGGTGGGCCAGATCATGGCGCGCGCCGGCGCTGAGGCCTTCGATGCTGTGGCGGGCGGCGAGACGGCAGGAATCCCCTACGCTGCCTGGCTGAGCGACGCGCTGGGTCTGCCGATGCTCTATGTGCGCAAAAAACCCAAGGGATTTGGCCGGCTCGCGCAGATCGAAGGCGATTTTTCCGCAGGCGCTCGCGTGCTGTTGGTGGAGGATTTGGCCACCGACGGTGGGTCAAAAATTGTCTTCGTGGATGCGTTGCGGGCGGCCGGTGCCAGTGTCGCCCACTGCCAGGTGGTGTTTCATCACGACGTATTTCCTGGTTCATCGGGGAGGCTGGCCGACGCTGGAGTGCAGCTGCACACCTTGGCCCGTTGGAGCGACGTGCTTGATGTCGCCAAACAGCGGGAGGCGCTGTCGGCGAACGACCTTAAGGCAGTGCGGGCCTTTCTCGAAGACCCCTATCGGTGGAGCGGTGCCCGCGGCGGCATCAGTGCTCCCGACGGGTGAAGCCGCCGTCGGCGGCAGTGCGCGTCGGGCTCTGGAATGACTTGGGTTAGGGCTTCGGCGCTGATGCTTGAAGCGCGAGGGCGTGGACCGGCCCTGCTAAAAAGTCGCTCAGCGCCTCGTTGACCATACGGTGGCTTGCGACCCGGGTTTTGCCGGCAAAGGCATCGGCGACAATGGTGACGCGAAAATGAGTCTCGCCCTCAGGCCGTGCGCCGACGTGGCCGGCGTGCAGATGCGATTCGTCCACAACGTCCAATGACTGGGGCGCGAATATCTCCTCAAGCCGCGCGCTCATGCGCTCGCGCACCGTTGCGCCGGGCAGGCTGGGTTGAGGCTCGCGATCAAGCGCCATGGGCTTGTCTCCCTTCAGTTCTTACCGTCGCACATACTGCCGCCCCCGCTACGGGCGACGCCGCTCGTGTCGTGGACCGCATGCCGCTGCAGTCAACTAGATGCCAGGTGCAAACAATCCAACGTTCACTCTGCCACGTTGGATGTGGTTGATGTATTGTCACGTTGGCGTTGTGCGTTGGGAGAGCTCTGCTTTGGGTTGGACACGCTTTATCCGTTCGTTGGCTGCTTTGGCCATGGTTTGGACTGTTGTGGGCGCGTGGACGGCTGCCTTGGTACGTCCCGCGGCCGCAGATATCGGCGCCTATCTGGTGTTCGACATGGAAAGCGGCGAAATCATCGCGCAGCATCAGGCAAGCGCACTGTGGTTCCCCGCCTCGGTGACGAAGTTGATGACGGCGCATGTGACGCTGCAGGCGGTCGAGCGGGGCGAGCTGACGATGCGCTCGCCCGTGCGCATTTCGGTGCAGGCGAGCCAGCAGCCGCCGAGCAAGATGGGGTTTAAGGCCGGCACCATCATCACCATCGAAACCGCGCTGAGGATCATCCTGACCAAGTCGGCGAACGATGTGTCGGTGGCGCTCGCCGAAGCGGTCGGTGGGACCCTTGCCGGGTTCATGGCGCGGATGAACGAGACGGCCGCCGAACTCGGGATGGTGAACACGCGCTACGACAACCCGCACGGGCTGCCTAACCGCCTACAGGTCACCACCGCGCGCGACACCGCGCTTTTGATGATGGACCTCATCGAGCGTTTCCCGGACCGCACCGACTTTTTCGACATGAGCGGCGTGCGTCTGGGCAAGCAGGTTTTGCGCAATCACAACGTCCTCATCCGCCGGTTTGCGGGCGCGACGGGCATGAAGACCGGCTTCATCTGCTCGTCAGGCTTCAACATTGCGGCCTCCGCCCGGCGCGACGGTCGGCATCTGGGCGCTGTTGTGTTTGGCGGTTTGACCGGCCGGGAGCGCAATGAGCGCACCGCTGAACTCCTCGCTAAGGGGTTTGAGGCGGCAGCCAATGGCGGGATTGTGGCGTTGAACGGTTTTGGCGTCCTTGAAGACCAGCTGGCTTACGAGCCCGTGGCCGGGCAACGCTTGCCGCAAGGCGTCGTGAAGGATTTGGCTATCGCGGGACCTGACGCCGACGTGACGGACTTGAAGTCGGTCGTGTGCGGCAATTCACGGCCGAGCACACGCTATGACGAAGGCACGCTGCGCAGCCTTGAAGCGTTCAAGGCGCAGCGCGCAGCATACGCGGCCTGGCAGATTAAGATGACGGAACGAGAGGCGGCGATGGCCGAGATCTTAGGCACGTCCTCGCCGAGCGATGCGTTTGCCGATGTGTTGACGGTGGCGCCACAGGGGTCCGCTGAGGACGACGCGCCGCCCTCAGACTTTGTTCGCGGGCTGGCGGACGATGCCTTGCGCACAGCGTCTTTCACGCCCTCGACGCTTTGGTCACGGGTCCCGGTGGATCGCCCATCGCTGCCGAGCGATCTCGTAAAACCTTTGGCGCAGGCTGATTTTGCGCCGGACGACTGGCCGCAGCGCTCGCGCCTGCCCAAGCTCAATCCGCTCACGTCCGCTGGCCTTCGGGAGCCTGGGCCGGAGCGGCCGCCCCGGCTGCCGCTGTCTTATCTGGAATCTCTCCGCAGTATCGAGCCGGTAACGATTCGGATCGGCGGGGCTGAGCCAACGCGGCCGGAACCGCTGTCCGGCACCGTCGTGGGTGGCGGGATGCCACCGATGCCGAAAGTGAAGCCGGAGGTGGGCGTTTCTTTGTGAGCGACTTTACGCGAGGGGGATTTGGTGTAATATGCGCTTATAGCGTGTGGAGGGCCGAATGTCCGCTTTTGCCGTCGGTGTTGGTGCTCTTCCGACCGGTGTTCTGCCGGGTGCTCTCGAACTCATAACATCGGCCACCGCGGATCGTTGGCGCGCAAGCGGTAGCGCCTCTCACGCCATGGGGGTATCGTCCGAGCGATCGGTTCGCCGGCATCTGCACTCCATGGGATATGTTGTGCTCGGCGCGCGCCTGCGCACGGACGAGGGCGAAATCGATGTCCTCGCGCTGCGTGGGCGGACGCTTGCGGTCGTTGAGGTGAAGGCTGGGAAGCACCTGGACCGTGCGGCCTTCGCAGTGACACCGCGCAAGCAACGCCGCTTAGCCGGTGCCATTCAGTCTTGGCTCTCGAGCCATCCAGAATACTGCGATCACTTCATCCGGTTCGACGTTGCGCTTTGCGACCAGTATGGATGGTGCGACATCATTGAGAATGCATTTTTCGCTGATTGAGGGCTGAGCTCTCACACCTTTTGCTGCCCTTGGGGCGACGGGCCCTGAATTTGTTTCGATCCCGATGTCAGCAGGTGGCTGGCCAGCTAAACCATTTGGCCGAACCGTGTTGGCACGTCACGCGTTTTGTGTGGGTCAGGCGGCGTCGTCCGTCGCTTCGTCGCGCCCACGGCGTGCGAGCTCGTCGGCACGTTCGTTTTCGGGGTGACCGGCGTGCCCCTTGACCCACCGCCACGTCACATCGTGACGTGACGCCAATTCATCGAGCATCTCCCACAGATCTTGGTTCTTGACCGGTGCCTTCGAGGCCGTACGCCAGCCGCGCGCTTTCCACTGCGGCAACCACTGTGTGATCCCCTGCCGCACATATTGGCTATCCGTCACCACCGTCACAGAGATCGGCCGCTTGAGCGCCCTGAGGCCCTCAATGGCAGCGGTCAGTTCCATGCGGTTATTGGTGGTGTTGCGTTCGCCGCCGAACAGTTCCTTTTCGTGGTCGCCGTGCGTGAGGATAGCGCCCCATCCCCCCGGGCCTGGGTTTCCGGAGCAGGCGCCGTCGGTGTAGATCACCGTTTGTCGGGAGCCCTGGTGCGTAGGTTCGCTCGACCCGCTCATTGCCCGACGTCGAGGCCGTACTCGCTCGCACTGTCCACCGTCATGTGAAAGGCGAGCCGCTCTGCGTAAGGTTTGGGATCTTTCGGCGTCACCAGCGCGCCGGTGGGCACACGCACCCAATCATACAGCCGCGTCAGCAAGAAGCGCAGCGCGGCGCCACGGCACAGCAGCGGCAGGGCCTGCGCTTCAGCGGGCTCAAGCGGGCGCAGTGCGGTATAGCCGGATGCCAGTGCACGGCCCTTGGTCACGTTAAATTGGCCGTCATCCTCAAAGCACCACGCGTTCAATAGAATGGCGAGATCGTAGGCGAGACTATCGCGGCAGGCGAAATAGAAATCGATCAGCCCCGACAGCGCATCGCCGATGAAAAAGACGTTGTCGGGGAACAGGTCAGCATGGATTACCCCTTGGGGCAGTTCCATCGGCCATCCACCAGCGGCAGCGCCCGACAACTGGGGAAGCACCTCATCCACCATGGCCGTGAGGCCAGGTCGAACGCTTTCCGCTTCACTGCGGGACTCGTCAAACAGACCTGCCCAAGCGGCCGGGCCGAGGGCATTGTTGCGGTGTCCTGCGAATGGGGCGGCGGTTTGGTGGAACTGCGCCAGCGCCTTTCCAACGGCGAGGCAGTGGGCAGGCCTTGGCCGGCGAACCGCAACGCCATCCAAAAAGCTCACCATGGCAGCCTGCCGGCCCACGAGTTGTCCCAGCTGGTGGCCGTCTTTGCGCTTGATCGGGCGCGGCACTGCAAGGCCTGACGCGGCGCAGTGGTCCATCAGCCCGATGAAGAACGGCAAATCGTCCGTCGCCACCCGCTGCTCGTAGAGCGTGAGGATAAAGGTCCCGCCTGTGGTGCGGACCATGTAGTTGGTGTTTTCGACGCCTTCCGCGATGCCCTTTGCCGATAGCAAAGTCCCGACGTCGTAATCGGACAAAAACGCGCTGAGCTGTGTGTCGTCGATGTGGGTGTAGACGGCCATTGACGATGTCGTGTGCGCGGCTGTGGTGTCTCAGGCAAGTCCAACGCCGGCCGAAGGCAAAAATTTCACAGCTATTGCGTCACCACCTGCGCGAGGGCGCTAGGCTAGGCTGCCGTCTCGGCGCTGCTTTTGGCCGGGTTGGCGCCCGGTGTTGTGGCGCTTGCTGCTGGATCGAACGGGCCTGTGCGCAGCTGTCGTGGCAGGGCGAATTCTAGCGTTTCGTCCGCCGTGCGCGATGTTTCGAGCCTTAACTCGAAAGCGGTGTCGAACAGGTCGAGCACCTCTTCAACCAACGCCTCAGGTGCTGACGCACCTGCTGAAATCCCAAGTGTGCCAATCCCATCAAACTCAGCAAGATCAATGTCCGACGCACGTTGAACGAGGACAGCATGCGGGCAGCCAGCCGAGCGGGCCACATTGCGCAGCTGTTGGGAGTTGATCGAGTGGGGCGCGCCAACGATCACGATTGCATCGCAGGCGGCCGCCACGGTCTTTACCGCTTGCTGCCGGTTGGTGGACGCGTAGCAGATGTCGTCTTTGTGGGGGCCGACGATGGTCGGAAAGCGCTCCTGAAGCGCCGCAACGATCGCGCGGGTGTCCGACACCGACAGAGTGGTTTGGCTGATCCACGCCAGCACCCGGTCCGCCGGCGGCTCGAAGGTCATGACGTCGCGGATCGTTTCGATCAGGGTGACAGCACCAGCGGGGAGCTGCCCCATGGTTCCCTCGACCTCCGGATGCCCGGCATGTCCGATGAGCAGAATGTGCCGGCCGCGCTCAAAATGTGCCTCCGCTTCCCGGTGCACCTTAGAAACGAGCGGACATGTGGCATCCACGAAAAATAGGTTGCGCGCCTTGGCTTCCGCGGTGACGTCCTTCGGGACGCCGTGGGCGGAGAAAATCACCGGCCGGGTGTCATCTTCGACCTCGTCCAACTCCTCGACGAAAATGGCGCCCTTTTCCTCCAGCGCATTCACCACAAAGCGGTTATGCACGATCTCGTGGCGGACGTAGAGGGGGGCTCCGTACTGCGATAGCGCCGTCTCAACGATTTGTATGGCGCGGTCTACACCGGCACAAAACCCGCGCGGTGCGCACAAGATCACGCGCAACGCAGGCCGCGCCTCAGCCTGGTCGGCTGACATTGGTGTGGCCACCATCACAGTCTCCGCGTTGCGTTGAAATGCCCCTCGACATAGAGGTTCGCCGCCGGGGTTAGTCAAGGACGGTGTCGATGAGATTTGGGGTGGGACGCGACCGCGGAAGTAACGTGGCGGTCGAGCGCGAACTGATCAGGCGAGGCAATGGGCTGGTGCGGTGGGCGGCGTTGGGTGTGGTCGCTGCGCCGCTGCTCGCGGCCTGCGGCGGCGGGCCTGCGACGCCGGGCAGCATCGACCTGCAGAACGCGTTTCGCGGCACAACGCAGGCGCCGCAGCAGCCCGATCTGGGGCCGGAGCTTGTGGCCGTCTGTCCTGATGTGTCGATCAACCCGGGCACCGAATCGCTGCGGCGCGATGGCGGCAACGACAGCGAAGAAACCCTGCGCTTCCAGGCGTCCATCAACAACACGGCGCGGGAGTGCAAGCGCGCTGAGGGCGGCGTGGCGATCCGTGTCGGCGTCTCTGGCCGTGTGGTGGAGGGCACTGCCGGCGCGCCGACGACCATTGAGCTGCCGGTCCGGGTGGCCGTTCGCGAGGGCGGCGAGGTGACCTATAGCCGCCTCCACTCGGTGCAGGTGGCGATGGATTCGGTGTCAAAGTCTTGGGCGTTTGTGGACGAGGCGGTCTTTGTGAGTGACCCGTCGAGCGCCATCATTGTCGTCGGGTTCGACAGCTGACCACGCCGGAAGGGCGCACCCCCGTCGTTAACTCAGGTAGGGTGAACGCAGCTGGTAGAGTGCGATGGCCGTCGCGATGGCAAGGTTGAGGCTGTCTGCGCTGCCGCCCATGGGGATCCTGACCAACCGCGTGGCCGCTCCCGCTGCGGCCTCGCTGAGGCCCGACTGCTCGGTACCCATCAACAGAATTTGCGGTTCGCTGACCGCGAGCGTGCGCACATCGGTAGTTGCGCTGAGGTGGGTGCCGATGATTGCAGCGCCTATGCTTGCCGCGTGGCTTTGCAGGCCGGCAAGATCGGTTCGGCAGAGCGGCATGTGAAACAGCGAGCCCATGGTAGCACGCACAGCATCGCTGCCGAAGGGGTCGGCAAAGTTGCCCAGAAGCACAACGCCCGATGCGCCGAGGGCGTCCGCGGTGCGGATGACGGTGCCCACATTGCCCGGATCGCGCGGGGCTTCCAGCGCAACGATGGTGCCGCCCGCGAGCTGCGAAAGCGGCACGTAGCGCTCCTCAAACACGCCCATCACCGTCTGCGGATTGTCCCGCCGGGCGAGCTTTTCCATGACAGGCCGGTTTGTCCAGATGACGTCACCGCCGGCAGCGCGGACCTTGGCGGCGAGCGTTTGGACCGGGTCGTCGGGATCGCATTGGAGCGCAAACATCATGTGGGGCTGCCAGCCGGCTGACAGCGCGTCCCACAACAGCTTTTGCCCTTCGGCGAGAAACAGGCCGCTCTGCGCGCGAGCTTTGCGCATGTGAAGCGCCCGCGCCGCCTTGATCACCGGGTTGGCGGTGGACGTGATCGTTTTGACCGAGCCCGCAACCATCAGTCCGCCATCCAAAGGGCAAACATGGAGGTGGGGAGCAGCGCACCCGCTTCATCCTGGAGCGCCAGCTCACCATAGCGTACTGGACGCGGCGCCAGTGCGTCGGTTAACAATCGCCCGATGGAAAGCGCGCTGGCGCGGATCGCATAGGCCGTGAGTATTACGAACAACGCATCGCGATGGACGAGCTTTGCCACGTCCTCGATGAGCGGCGGCAGATCGTCGAACAGATTAAAGACCTCGTTCTTCGGCCCGCGGCCGAACTTTGGCGGATCGAGCAGTATGCCGTGATAGCGGCGCCCGCGGCGGACTTCTCTGGCCACGAACTTTTGTGCGTCATCGCAAATCCAACGGATCGGCGCAGCGTCGAGGCCCGATGCGGCCTGGTTCTCCCGGGCCCATGCGTTGGCCTTCTTCGAGGCATCCACGTGGGTCACCCGGGCGCCCGCAGCAGCCAGGATCAGCGATGCCGCGCCGGTATAGCCAAACAAATTCAACACCTCGGGGGGCTCTGACCCAGCGCTGGCCGCACGCTCAACCGCACCGGCTGCGGCCGCCCAGTGAGGATGCTGCTCGGGAAACAGGCCGGTGTGGTGGTTGTTGCCGAGGCGGCAGACCATCTGCGCGCCAGCCACCGATAGGGGGATCGGGCCCGGATCGCTCGACCATTTGCCGCGTTCGTCGTCGTCGGCCGCGCTTTGGAACTCTGCGTCCGCGCTGGCCCAAAGCGAGGGCTGGCGCGGCGCCCACATGGCTTGCGGTTCCGGCCTGATCAGGCGCACCGACCCGTAACGCTCCAGCTTGCGGCCGTGTCCGCTGTCGATCAGCCCGTAGTCGGCAATGGGCGGCGCGACGATAAGTTCAAAGCGCGGGGACGACATGGCCTCTCAATACACGGTTTGGCGGGGCGCACGCTGCGCTGTGGCATCGCTTGGCCTGTGAGCTTCGACACCTCACCCATGGATGAATGGCGCCATATGGGACATTCTATGGAGCAACTCTGGCGGCGTCGAAAGGGAACAACCCCATGGAGCTCACCGGTGAACATCGAATTCCGGCCTCGCGCGAGAAGGTTTGGGCAGCGCTGCACGATCCCGACATTCTGAAGGAGTGCGTTACCGGTTGCCAGTCCATCGAGATGACCTCGCCGGGACGGTTTTTGGGGAAGGTGCTCGCCAAGGTGGGGCCGGTGAAGGCGACCTTCGATGCCGACGTTAGCATCGAAAACGCCGTTGCACCGGAAAGCTACACGCTGGTCGGCGAGGGCAAGGGCGGCGTTGCAGGGTTTGCCAAAGGGTCGGCCGATGTGCAGCTCGCCGAGGACGGTTCTGACACGATCCTGAGCTATCAGGCGAAAGCCAAGATCGGCGGCAAGCTTGCGCAGCTTGGCTCGCGCCTGGTGGACACGACGGCGAAGAAGTATGCGGCCGACTTTTTTGCCGCGCTGAGCGAGAAGCTTGGCGGTGCGGAGATGAGCGAGCAGATCCAAGCTGCCGCGCCATCGCCATCGCCATCACCAACGGCCGCGGAAAACGCCCAAGCCATGCCGGTCTCGGCAACGCCCTCGGGGACTGCTGCCGCTGTAGCCGTTGGGGGCGGTGTGGCCCCAGGAAAAGGGATCAGCGGATGGGTGTGGGGCGTGGGCGCATTCGCCGTGGTGATTTTGGTGCTCATCGCATTAAGCTAGCGCGTAGGGCATAGCGGCGCGATGACGGGGGAGAGCGTGAGCGAGGTCAACCTGAACGTAAACGGCCAGAGGGTCTCCCGCGACGTGGAAGACCGCACTTTGCTCGTGAGCCTTCTGCGGGACGATTTGGGGCTCACCGGCACGCACATTGGCTGTGACACCAGCCAGTGTGGTGCATGCGTCGTCCATGTAGACGGAGAGCCGGTCAAAGCCTGCTCCGTTTTGGCCACGCAGGTTGCGGACACTACGGTCACGACCATTGAGGGCCTCGCGGACGGCGACGGGCTGCACCCAATGCAGGCGGCCTTTAAGGCCCATCAGGGCTTGCAGTGCGGCTTTTGCACCCCCGGCATGATCATGATGGGCATTGCGATTGCTAACCGCCATGGCGGTGCGGTGTCCGATGCCACCATCCGCCACGAGCTTGAGGGCAATATCTGCCGCTGCACGGGCTACCATGCGATTGTTGCAGCGATTGGCGACGCCGCGCGGCAGATGAGCCAGTCGGCGCCGCTTGCGGCTCAGTGAGCGGCAGGGCAGTGTAGTGTTTTCAACCAAGTACGCCCGCGCCAACAGCCTTGGCGACGCGCTGGAGCGCATGCGGGCTGCGGAAGACGGCAAGTTTTTGGGCGGCGGCCAGACCTTGCTCGCGACGATGAAACAGCGTCTCGCCGCACCGTCCGACGTCATTGACCTGACAAAAATACCGGACCTCCACGGCATTTTGGTGAACGAGCATGACGTTATCATCGGCGCCGCGAGCACCCACGCAGTGGTCGCAGATCACGCTGGCATTGCCGCCACCATTCCGGCGCTCAGCGCGTTGGCGGCAAACATTGGCGATCCCGCGGTGCGCACCATGGGCACCCTTGGCGGGGTGTTGGCCAACAACGACCCGGCGGCGGACTACCCCGCCGCGGCACTGGCCCTTCGCGCGACAATCCATACGAGCAGCGCGAGTTATCCGGCGGACGACTATTTCACCGGCATGTTCGACACCGCCCTCGACGAGGATGAGGTCATCGTGCGCGTGAGCTTCCCCATTCCGCTGAGGGCCGCTTACGAAAAGTTCCGCAATCCGGCGTCGCGGTATGCCATCTGCGGTGTCATGGTGGCAGAACTCAGTGATGGCACGGTGCGGGTGGCGGTGACGGGCGCCGGAGCGGATGGGGTTTTCCGTGTGCCGGAGATGGAAGCGGCGTTGAGCGGCAATTTCGCTCCCGATGCAGCGCGCTCGGTGGCGGTCGATCCCGGCGATATCCTTGCCGATATGCATGGCTCGTCAGAGTATCGCGCGCACCTCATCCCGGTGCTTGCTGCGCGCGCGGTCGCGAAGGCTGGCGGCGCATGAGCGACAGCGCCGCGACTGCGGCCGCGTCCGCCAACGATTTGGCGCCGCGTGGGTTTGATCGGCTGAGTGCGGCTTTCGCGGCGCTTGGCATCAATCCGCCGCTGCGTGAGCACGAGGCTGTGTTCACGGTGGCGCAATCGCAGCATCTGCGGGGCCAGATTCCGGGCCTGCACACCAAGAACCTCTTCTTGAAAGACAAGAAGGGCGCGCTTTTTCTGCTCACTGCGCCCGAAGACGCGCCCATTGATCTCAAAAAACTGCACACGCAGATCGGCGCCAGAGGCCGGGTGAGTTTTGCCTCCGCTGAGCTTTTGGCCGAGCACCTGGGTGTTGTGCCGGGATCAGTGACGCCGCTCGCCCTCATCAATGACAGCAAGCGCGCTGTTACCGGGGTTTTGCACCCACAAGTGGCGTCGGCCCCGCTGGTGAACGTTCATCCCCTTCGCAATACTGCAACCGTCACGCTAACAGGTGACGAGCTCGTCAGCTTGCTGAGCGCCGAACACGGTGCGCCGCGCATCTTGGACCTGCCTGAGGGTGAGACATGACACCGCTGTGGGCGGTCAATCTGTCCACAGCCTGAGGGCCTTGGTGCCAATTGCCCTGGCCCTTCCGGAACCTAGTTAGTGTCGTCTAGGCAAGGCGATGCGAGTGTCATGAGTACGTTGTTGGGTCCAGGCGGCCAAGCCATTGATGGGGGAAGTGCGCCGTTGGCTGGCGGTGGAGCCCCTTCCGCCGTGGTTGAGACCACAACGCAAACCTTTGCCAGCGATGTGATCGAGCCGAGCCGCTCTCAGGTCGTTCTGGTGGATTTCTGGGCGCCGTGGTGCGGCCCGTGTGAGCAGCTTGCCCCGGTCATCGAGAAAGTCGTGGCGGCGTTTGGCGATGCAGCCAAGCTCGTGAAAATGAACATTGACGACCACCCCGAAGTCGCCGGCCAGCTGGGGATCCGGTCCATCCCGGCGGTGATTGCGTTTCGCCAGGGCCAGCCGCTGGACGGCTTTGTTGGCGTGCAGAGCGAAAGTGCCATCAAGGCGTTTTTGGAGCGCGTGGCGGGTCCTGCACCTGACTCGGGTGCTGACCTTGTGGCCGAAGCGGACGCCGCCCGTGCCGCCGGCGACCTTGATCAAGCGCAGGCGCTCTACGCCGCCGCGTTTCAACAGGACCAAGAGAACCTTGCCGCGCTGGCTGGATTGGGGCTTGCACAGCTCGAGGCCGGCCATGTCGATGCCGTGAAGCAATTGATGACCCAGCTGCCTCCGGAGTTGCTTGAGGACCCGCGCTTGCAAAGCCTGGTGTCCGCGCTCCGGCTTGCCGATCAGGCAGCCTCATTGGGAGGCGCAGCCGCACTGCAAGCTGCGCTTAGCCAAAATCCCGCCGATGATCAGATCGAATTCGATCTGGCCGTCGCGTTGGCGGGGGAGGGGGATAAGGACAACGCAGTTGTCCATCTCCTTAACATCATCAAACGCTCCCCGGAGTGGAACGACGGCGCGGCCAAAACTGAACTCCTAGGCTTCTTCGAAGCCTGGGGCCCGAAAGACCCCGCAACCTTGAAGGGCCGGCGGCGCATGGCGTCCCAGCTCTTTTCTTGATCCGGGAGGGATCACAATGACGCTGCGGAACGATCGCTACGAGGGGCCTGACGATATCCCAGACATGGTTCCCGTGTTTCCGTTGTCGGGAGCGCTGTTGCTGCCTCGGGCCCACCTGCCGCTCAACATCTTTGAGCCGCGCTATCTTGAGATGATCGACGATGCGCTGGCCTCGGACCGCGTGATCGGCATGGTCCAGCCACGTTTCGATGGGTCGGTCGACAGCGAAGGCGACCAGCCGCCGCTATGCGAGGTCGGGGCGCTCGGCCGGATCATCTCGTTTCAGGAGACCAGCGACGGTCGTTACCTCATCCAGCTGGGCGGGGTGACGCGGTTCCACATCATGAACGAGGTGGCGTGCGATAAACCTTACCGCGTGTGCCGCATCTCCGCGGAGCTGTTTGCGGGCGATCTTCTCCACCGCGACGTCGATTCCGACGTGGATCGCGACGCGCTCATTCGTGCGTTCCAAAGCTATCTGGACGCGAACGATCTTGAGGCTGATTGGAAATCCGTGCGCGCCGCCTCCAACGAGGCTTTGGTTAACACGTTGGCCATGATGAGCCCCTATGGACCGGCCGAGAAGCAAGCGTTGCTGGAGGCCCCTGACCTTGCTGCTCGTGCCGCGACCCTCGTCGCGATCACCGAAATGGAACTCGCCCGCAACGCAGGCGGCGATAAGCCAACACTGAACTGAGGAGCCAGTGATGGCCGAACAACGGGTGGTGGACCCGAAGCTGCTCGAGCTTTTGGTGTGCCCCGTCACCAAATCCACGTTGCGGTACGATGCGGACCGCAACGAACTGATCTCCGACCAGGCGAAGCTCGCGTTCCCCATCCGCGATGGGATCCCGATCATGATCCCCGAAGAGGCGCGCAAGCTCGACGCCTAGCGGGCCGGGTCGCGGGTCGAGACGCTAAAGCGTCAATCCGCCAGGTTGCGCCCGATGGCGTCACGTGGGCCTGGTGGGAATAAGATCGCGTGTCGGCTGACCTGTCCGACAGCGCGGAATTGCCTGAACGGATCTCCCATTGACCGAGCAAAGCCCTGTGGCGGCGAACAATGAGTTCGCCCGTTCCATTCTTGACGGCCTCAAGCGCACCCCGAAATACACTGAGCCCCGCTGGCTGTATGACGCGGTGGGCGCCAAGCTGTTCGAGGCGATCTGCGAACTCGACACCTACTACGTGACGCGCGTCGAGATGAGCATCCTCAACGCTCACGCTGCCGATATCGCGGATGCGCTAGGTGAGGGTGTGTCCATCGTGGAGCCTGGCAGCGGTGCGGCGCTCAAGGTTCGGCCGATCCTGGATGCGCTGGGGCCTCGCGCCAAAGCTTATGTACCCATCGACATCGCGGCCGGACAGCTGGCGGCCACCGCGGCTGAGCTTGGCAAGCGCTATCCGCATCTCACCGTGTCGCCTGTCGCGACCAACTTTTTCGCGCCGTTCACGATGCCGCCGGTCGACAACGGCGTGGTGTTCTTTCCTGGCTCCACCATCGGCAACATGCCGCGCGAGAGCGGTGTGGAGTTCCTCAACCGCATGCTCGACCGCAGCGGCGCAACGCGTCTGTTGATCGGCTTCGACCTGGTGAAGGACAAGGCTGTGCTGGAGCTTGCCTACGACGATCCGGCCGGGGTCACGCGGGCTTTCAAGATGAACGTGCTTCACCGGATTAACCGGGAGCTTGGCGCCGATATCGACCTCAGGACGTTTGAGTTTGAGAGCCTGTACAATGAGACGTCGCAGGCCATCGAAATGTACCTAACCTCAAAAATCGGTCAGAGCGTGCACATCGCAGGCGAAACCATCGCCTTCGCAGCCAACGAGCGGATTAGCACCGAAGACAGCCGCAAATACACGTTGGAAAGTTTTTCGGACTTTGCCGCCGCATGCGGGCTCAAGCCAGTCCAAAGCTGGCTTGATGACGATCAGTATTTCGCGCTGATGTTGCTGTCGCGCTGACGGTTAGCTGACCAGCATGCTGTAGTTGTTGTAGATCAGCGTGCGAAGGAAGAAGAGGCCGAGGAGCAGCACGAGCGGCGACAGGTCGATACCGCCCAGATCCGGCAGAACGTTGCGGATCGGGCGGAGCGCCGGCTCGGTCAGCTTGTAGAGCGTGTTGCCGATGGTGGAGACCAGCGGGTTGCTGGGGTTGATCACCCTGAAGGCGAGCAGCCACGACATGATCGCTGACCCGATGACGATCCACCAATAGATGTTAATGATCGCGAGGATCAGCGTGAGGATCGATTCCATGTCGTGCCTTTCGTTCTTGCTTCGGAGCTAACCGTCAGCGCGCGCGCTTGCAAGCGCACTCAGCCGCGCAGCTCTGCCCCCGTGGCCTTCTTCACCGCCGCCACAATGGCATCCATGACAGCCTCAATGTCCTCATCGGTGAGGGTGCGGTCGGTGGGCTGCAGCGTGGCCTCGATGGCGATGGACTTGTGACCCTCCGGCACGCCCTGGCCGCGGTAGACGTCAAACACCACCACGTCGGCGATGAGCGTTTTGTGGGCGCCCTTGGCGGCGCGGACGATGCGCTTGGCATCGCAATCCTCCGGCACGATGAAGGCAAAATCCTTGGCAAGCGGCATCAGGTTGGACGACTGAAGCGCCGGCTTCTTGGTGGCCTTCTTCTTTGGTTCCGGCACCGCCTCTAACGTCAGCTCGAACGCCACCAAGCGCTCGGGCGCATCCATGGCGGTGAGAAGGGCTGGGTGGAGTTCGCCAAAATAGCCCAACACTTTGGGGCCGAGCCGAAGCGCTCCCGACCGGCCGGGGTGGAAATAGCCCGGCGCGTCGCGCGTCACGTCGGCTTTGTCGGCCGGGCCGCCAATGGCGGTGAGCGCGCTCATCAGGTCCGCCTTCGCGTCGAACACGTCCGCCCGGTCGGCGCCCGCTTTCCAGTGGCGGCCACCGCCGGCTGACCGCGCGAGCCCTTGGCGCACGCCCGCTGCGCTGGTGGTTTGGTCGTCCGGTTCATCGCCTGCAAAGACTTGGCCAACCTCGAAAATTGCCACATCGCCGTGGCCGCGGTTGGCGTTGCGCGTGACAGCGCGGATGAGGCCAGGCAAGAGGCTTGGCCGCATATCGGACAGCGTTTCGGCGATGGGGTTGGAGAGCGCGACGTCCGCGCCGCCTCCGCCAAAGGCCGCCGCATCCTCCTTGCTGACGAAGGACCAGGTGACGGCCTCCACCATGCCGCGCGCCGCAAGTGCCCTGCGCGCGGTCTGAATGCGACCCTGACGCACCGTGAGGGCGCGCGGGGACACGCTTTCGGGTTTCGTCATCGGTGTCGGCTCAACACCGTCGATCCCGGCAATGCGGACGACTTCTTCCACGAGGTCGGCTTTGCCTTCTACGTCGGCGCGCCAGCTGGGCGGCGTCACCTGCCAGGGCTCGGACGACGCATCCACCGCAAAGCCCAAACCCTCCAGCACCTGAAGCGCGTCCACGTTGCTTACCGACAGGCCCGACAGGCGCTTGGTTTCGGTGGGCGGGAACGCGATGGTGCGGGTGGTCGAGGGGATGTCGCCGGCGATTGTCACAGCGCTCGGCCGGCCACCGCAAAGGTCCATCACCAGCCGCGTTGCGTACTCGATGCCGGGTAGGGTGAAGGCCGGATCGACGCCGCGCTCGAAGCGATGCCGGGCGTCGGAATGAACGCCGAGCTTGCGCCCCGTGCGGGCAATGTTGAGCGGCTCCCACAGCGCCGATTCAATGAGCACGCGCGTGGTCTTTTCGGTGGAGCCCGACGCTTCGCCGCCCATAACGCCTGCGAGCGATTCCACGCCGTCGTCATCGGCAATGACGCACATGGTTGGATCCAACTGGTAGGTCTTGCCGTCCAGCGCCAACACCTCTTCGCCATCGCGGGCGCGGCGCACCACTAAGTCGCCCTTCACCATGTCGGCATCGAACACGTGGAGCGGGCGGCCGACATCGTGGGTGAGGTAGTTGGTGACATCGACCAACGCGCTGATGGGACGCAGTCCGATGGCCGTAAGGCGCCGCTTCATCCAGTCGGGCGATCCGCCGTTGGTGACGCCGTCCACCAGGCGCAGCGCAAATGCGGGGCACAGGGACGGCCCGTCGTCGAACGACAGGGTGACGGCAGGCGGCGCGGCGACCGAAGGGTCCGCGGGCACGGGCGACACCTGATCGAGCGGCTTGAGCGTGCCAAGCCCGGCGGCGGCGAGATCGCGCGCAACGCCGCGCACGCCCAGCGCATCGGCCCTGTTGGGGGTAACGCCGATCTCCACCACCGGATCGTCGAGCCCTGCCCAGTCGGTATACTTCACGCC